>Ga0070670_100000813_pt1 | contig 24327 bp, 29 predicted proteins | sample KBSS63metaG_FD_64665 | JGI IMG/M metagenome (GOLD analysis project Ga0070670, IMG submission 64665) | Switchgrass rhizosphere microbial communities from Kellogg Biological Station, Michigan, USA - KBS S6-3 metaG | ecosystem: Host-associated > Plants > Roots > Rhizosphere > Soil ... | reverse complement strand
CTGCGGTGGCGGATCGATGGCAGCACCGACAATGGCCCCCGTCACGCCGCCAACCGCAGCTCCCACCGGGCCTCCCACGACCGCGCCGGTCACAGCGCCGCCCGCGGCACCGTTGACGACGGAAGGCTGGATCAGCGCGCCGCCGGCAAGCATCGAAAAAGCCGCCGCGGGGACGATGATCTTCCTGTTCATGACACTCTCCTCATGTTGGGCTCCGGCCGTCAATGAAGACGTCCAATCTCAGAGCTGCTGGGAAAATGCCCGGAAGTTCAATGACTTCCGACTTGAGGCTTAGGTCCGGGGCGCATTCGGACCTTGGTCTTATGTCTCTTCAATCTGCAGAAGTTCGACAACTGCGATCTCTAAGGATCTTTGCCACTGTTGGTCAGACTTAGGTCTGACACCGACCTCCGAACGTCTGGTGCACGAAACCATTTCTTCATCCCCGCGTTTCGGTGGCAATTCAATTTTGCAAAGCTGGAGATGCAAATGAAAGCTATTGCGACTGTAGCGTTCGGCCTCGCCAGCGTGGTCGGCATTTGCACCGCGGGGGCATCGATAGCGTCCTACGTAGTCGCAGAACCGAAACACGTTTCCCCGCGCAAGGATCTCCGGCCGGATTTGTGGACGTTCGAGCCGACACGCGTTGATCAGTCAAACCAGCATTTCGAAAGGCTTGCTCCCGTTCTATCGAGCTATGCGAAAGAAGAGCTACAAAGGCCGTCATCGCCCGCCATGGCTTCAAGTGTCGTAGATGCGCCGAAGACATTGGTCCAATTTTCGGAAAGCGCCGGCTCTTCGCAACATATTGATTGGTGCGGCTCAAAGTACCGGTCCTACGACTCCGCCACAGACACGTACCGCTCATTCAGCGGCGTACGCCGGGCATGCATATCACCAGTGTCGCAACGGGTTGCCAGCGGAGGATAGCGCCCCGTCGGAATGCTGCTGCGCTTCTTGCCGTGTCGCGCCTCAAGACTTGGATCCAAGTTGTTTCGCAATTCGGCAGCTTACTCGGAAGGGATATCCCGATGGCAAAGCTTCTCCTTCTTACAATTCCGATTGGCCTTGTCGCGTTCTGGGGCGGCGTGGGTTTCCTGATCTACTCGTATACCTGACGCTAGGAAGCCGTTGCTCATTTGAGGCGGACGCCACTTCTTGTACCCCTGACGAACAATGATCTGAGCCTGTGGAGCACTTTGCAAGTGCATGATACGTCGCCAGAGAGCCGGGCTAGGCTTTGGGTGTCCGTTTCTCTGCGGAAGTGCCTTCACGCCTAGCATTGCAAAGTAATTTCCCGTCGCTTCGTCCCAGCTTTTCCGCTTGGGCCGATCCAGAGGTTTCCAACGGGCGTGTGGAAATCGCCGCGCCATGTCCCTTCTCATCGTCGCTTTTTTTGGGCTCTTCGCCCTGTTGGGCACGCTGGCTGTTTCGGTCAGCGCATGGATGGAGCGCGCGCACAGATCCAGTGGAACTTCCAAGACAAGCTGAGCGGCCTCGAGCCAAAGGTCCCAAACAGGAATTAGCGTCTGGCCTCGAGCTTATCGGGCGCGCCTCCGGTCAAGGAGAAACCTTTCCGGTGGGCCCTTGCCAATTTGTCGTCGCGTCTCAACTAACAAAAGCAAAGATCGGGCAAGGAGACGACATGTATCTGAAAAATGGCTACTTTGCTGAAAAAGGACCTCACCCCGCTGATGATATCGGACAGGGTTATCTGACGGTCACCGTGCGTGTCGACACGGACCAACTCCCAGCGGAAATCCTGGAGGCGGCGCAGACCGATCCCGGAATTCTCGATCAGTTCGAGCCTGATCCCGAACTTATCAAAGCGATCGCTACCGAACCCGATCCGGAAGGATTCACGCTGTTTCGAAACGACGAGGTAGCTTTCGATGGGTCGTCAGACTGCGGATACCAAGGATACGGGCTGGACATCGCGTTCAACGAGAAGGCGGCCAGCGCGCTAGTGACATATACGGGACCCGCGCTGCCATCCGTGGTTAGACGATATCAGTGCGCCTCCGCGGATGAAGCGGCTGATCTGTGGGTCGCGGACTGGGCGGAACCTCTGATCTTTGCAGAGGACCTGTCCGGCAGAGGGCCGGATACGGTGCACTAGACGGAACCCCGAAGCTTCATCTTCGCCCGGCGCTTACCGATGGCCTCCTGCGGCTTGCCGAGGGCGTCATCTCGGATAGGGGTTCGAGCTTTACTACACGTACCGTCCGACCGGAGGGCTGCTCGTTAGACCGCACCTCCAGTATGGCGTAGATCCAGGAGGCCTCAGCGAGAACAGGAACGCTTGGTGCTGAGTCTGAAAACAGCCGCAACTTTCTAACGGCAGAAGGCTTAACAAGTTATCCGGGGCAGCCCTCGAAGGGTTTTCGATGACTTGTCGCGCGCCTTTGCCTCGCGACGGGCTGGCCGCAGCTCTGCGAGGGTCGGCAGCCACCACCCTCGTCGGAGTTCGGACTGGTTAGGTGGTTTCTTCGCGGGCCACGCGACAACTAGTTCGTCCAGATCGGGACGTTGCCATGTGGCCCAGACCAGTTCGTCTCCGCTCACCTCCGGATAGAACGCCGTCAATGTTTCCGGTTCGGCAAGCTCGCCGGTTGTCCCTTCGAAGCTAATGATGCCGACAAGGGTTGATACGGGCCTGCCGACGGGCGGAAAGTCGTCAGAGGGTACCGGATACCGCTTCTTCCGCCGCTCGGCCGCCCGTGCGCGGGTAATGACGCCCTCGGGACTGCCGCGACTGGCGACCTGCCTCTCCTTCCGGGCGGATGACTCGTTCCGAAGAGCTGCGGATTCGATAACCGGCCAACGTCTGCGCAGATTTTCGACCGAACGATATGGCACGTACCATACGCAAAGGTCTCCATCCCATCGCGAAAATGGCACGTCTCTCAATTCGTTGACCACGGTTCTCGAAAATGGCGTGCGTGTCCGGAAACCGTCGGTCCCGGCTTCGAGGTAGCGGCTTTCAAAAGGATCGAACGAATAGGCATCCCTACCCTTCTCGTCAGCGAAGGTGTCACCCTCAGCCTCAAGCCGGGCAAGCCAGTTCGATATACGCTTCGATGCCGTCTTTCCGGGTACGAACCAAGCCTTGCGCGTATCGCTCCACCGGGCGCGCGGAAAGGCTTCCCGAAACCGTTCGACGGTCATCCGGTCAAAGGGAAATTCAGCGGTCGCTCCGGTCCGAGCATCTGAGTTGATGGTTTCTTTCGATTCCATGAAGAACGAACGCGGACGGCGCGTACATGGTTCATCCGAAGCAAGTAGCGGCACCTCTGCCACACGTTGCTCAAAATTCCGTCCAGCAAAGGACTCAGACGGAGATTAGCGTTGCGCTCCGACGAAGTCGGTCCATCCTGAGACCGGTTCGATAGCCTGGAGGATCTGCAATGACCCCTGCCCGCTTCAGACAGTGCCTGCAGTCGATACGCTGGACGTCGGTCGACATCGTCAATGCCCTCCAATGCGATCTCGCCTGGATCGAGGGACTGGAGACTGGCGACATCAGGATCCCGGAAGACGTCGCCGTCTGGCTCGAGAAGCTCGCATGCTTCCACACCGAGAACCAGCCGCCCTCGACCTGCCGGGCGGCAACCGTAGTTCGAAAAAGGAGCGCAGACGCCGGACATTCTAACGCCTTTAGCCGACAAGGCTAGTTGCTAGGGTGCAATGTTGGCTGGCGCTGCTGACGCACGTTAACGGCTTGAGACCTGATGCCGAAGATGAATAAGAAGGCCGACCTGCCGGCGAAGATCTGCCTGACGTATGGCCTCGAGTTTTCGTGACGCGGACTGAGCGGCCGATTGGGACTCAGTTAGGTTCTGCTCGGAAAGGTGCCGCCCAAAGAAGTCTCAGCAGCTCAAGCCAAAAACCGCTTCTTGAGGAAGACCAGCGCTTCCTGAGCACCCTGGATCGATATCGTGTGCCCGACGCCGGCTTGGATATCGAGAGTTACGTCATATCCGGCGGCCTTCAACTGCGTGGCAGCGGCACCGGATGCCATGGCTGGAATGGTCTGATCGTCCTTTCCGTGTATCAGGAGAACCGGCATCCTCGTCGGGGCCGGAACAGGCGGAATCGGCAGCAGACCAGCGACCGATACCAGAGCCCCGATTTTCCATCTTCCTGACGCAACCGCATCCAAAGCCATGATGGCACCTTGCGAGACGCCCAGGAAAGCCACCTGCCCCAGCGCGTTGGAGAAGCCTTCCTGTTCGACGATGTGAGCTATTAGCTTGTCGAATGCCTCCCTGACCATCGATATGCGATCTGGCCGCAGTTCCTGCCCGTCGACCCCGAACCACTGGCGGCCGCCGTGTGGCGATGCGAAAGGTGCGTCCGGTGCCGCGAATCGTGTCGATGGCATCTGGGAGCGCCATGGTGTCGCGATCGGCATTATCATCGAGCCGGTGCCGCCGAGGCCGTGGAGGAGGATGACGAGCCGCTGCGATGGTGTTGCCGGAGACACTGCCAAAATATGGGACCCTTGTTTGCATGGAAGTACGAACGTCAAGCAAGGAATGAGGTTGCATAGAAGGGCTCGACCGGGAACCAAGTGCCGGCAGACGCAGTTGCCTTTTTATCGAAACAGGAGACCGACGCTTTGGCACAGGCACCCAAGATGGATATCGACGAGTTCGCTACGGAGATCGAAAAGATGTCAGATGAAGACGTCTTTGAACTCATGGCCGCGCTGGAGCAGGCCAGCGAGGCTGATGGCAACCGGACGGACACCGACATCGTGGCACGCATTGCGCTCGTAGAGACGGAGATCGAGAGCCGTTTTCCCGGCCAGCTTCTCGCGCCGTTCAGAAACTGGAAGCTGACGGGTAAGTCGTAGGTGGCCCTTACCAAGGGAACTTCGTCAACACTAAGGTAAGGAGACATCATGAAGAGCTAAGAACTCGCGGACAGCGATCCATGGAGCGAGCGGAATTTTGTCCTTGTCCTCGACGACGGCGAGGAAGCTTTCGCTGCCATCAGGCGGTTTGCCGAGTCGAAGTGCAGATGACGCCTGCAGGCTTGCTTGCCCTGGGATGTCTCGTGTCAGGCGACCTGCTTTCAGTTGCGCCTATAGTCACCGCGGCACTTCGTCATTTGCGCCGTCGATGAAGCTCCGACGCTCAAGGGGCCGCCATACTCCGAGGTTGACGTAGGCCAACCTAGGCGGAGACCGGCAAGTCAGAGATCTCGAGCGATACGTCACGCATAAATCCGCACCACGCATATGAGACGGGTGCCTTCGCGCGAAATAGCACAGAGCAAATTCGCAGATCATTGCCGCTTTTTATCGACTTCGCGAAGGTCGGCGTGGCATTGTGCCTTCTCCAGCGGCACCGTAGTAAATAGCGACATCCCCGTAAGCATTGAGGCTGGGCGTGTTGCCCGCATCAGCGTCGCCACTGTATCTGGAAATGACTTTCAAAACCGACAATACAGGGCGAGCACCGTCGGGACCGCACGCCTATCAAATTGAGAGTGAACTGCAGCGGAAAATCAATGAACTAACTTTGAAACCATCGGTTCTAAGTCTCCAGGCGAAACCGTGCTAAACGTCGTGACAAGTCCTCCCTCTGGATCGTACGGCGGGTTCCCTTGGGCTTAGAACGGGCATCGGCTAACGGAAGGTGGTGAATTCTCACCGAACATGGCTCTAGACCGTCCCGCTCGTTTCAGCCCCACGAACTGAGTCAAATCAGCTACTTTCCGAAATGATTTTATCGACTTTTTGGCAGGTGAGTAATTTGCGTACGATGTCGTACCAAGTCGAGGGCGTGGCTTGTGCCCTTTTTCCAATGAACATAAATGAAACACCTTCAGAGACTAGGTGTTCTCATCGGCTCGCGAACCTGCGGACGCTTGGGAGTTGCTGATTGCTCTTTCCTCACGAGGACGAGCATTGCCCCAGATTCATCAAAGCCAAATCCGTAATCGTCTCCTCAGCCTTTTTCCGGCCGAGGTTTTCGAACGCATAGTCGCAAATCTTGAATTTGTTGATATGCCCCGCCGCTTCGCTTTTTCGAAACCTCATGAAACGAGCGAATTCAGTTACTTTCTGGAATATGGCATCGGCTCGATCGTCGCACCCACACCGGAGGGCCAAAGTGTTGAAATCGGCATCTTCGGTCGGGAAGGCATGACACCTATCTCCGCGGCGCTAAAAGCTGGGTCCGATCCCTATTCCACATTCATGCAGGTGAGTGGCAATGGGTACCGGATCCGCAGCAGCGACTTAGTTGCCGTTATCAACGAGAACGCGCGCGTCCAAGAGCTTATGGGTCATTATGCGCATTCCCAGGCGGTGCAGTCTGCCTATACCGCGCTCTCCAATGCAGTTCATCAGCTCGACGAGCGCCTCGCGCGATGGATTTTGATGTGCCACGACCGCACAGACGGTGACGAAATTCGTCTTACCCATGAGTTCCTGTCTGTCATGCTCGCAGTTAGGAGGCCATCTGTCACGACTGCGCTTCATGTCTTGGAGGGCAACCGCTTCATCCGAGGGGAACGCGGCATCATCATCGTTCGCGACCGACCTGCGATGGAATCATTTGCAAGGGACGCATACGGTACCCCTGAACGGGAGTATACTCGTCTCTTGGGTCCTCTCAGGCGAACCTAACGCATCAACACATCCGAAAATGGCAGAGTGGCAAGGACGAGGCCTTCAGCATTCGTAATTTCGAAGCTCCGGTGGATGGGGTCCAAACCGCGCTTTAACCGCTCACCCATGATTTCCTGCGCCGACATGCGAGCATCGGCCACGGCAGCGCGCAGGTCGGGCAGTTCCGTTCCGTCAAAATCTTCCAGGAGCTTATCGCCATCGCGGATATGAAAGAAGTAACGTGTCATGACTTTGCTTCCGAAAGCGAAGGGTTCTGCCCGGAACGGCGACAGCCGAATTATACCAGCGATTACGCCCTTTCCATGAATAAAGTTAAGTCAACTTAATTCCGAAATCCGCGCTTGATCGCAACTGACAATCAGATCGCCTTTCGCGCCCTTACAGTGCTGCCTTGAAGATTGACCGGGTACGTAGAGCTTGTTGCAGCTCGACCGCCTTCGCGCCAGAGTATCCTTCCCAAAGAGAAGAGACTTCAGATTGTCGCCGAGAGCTATCTGGAAATGGCTTGTGTGGGACCACGGCGCGGCGACATGGAATTTCTCGTTCGCAATTGTATGAATGGCGACTGCTCTCACGAGCGAAGCAGTTGGAAGCTTCGTCTCACGTGGGCCTTAATATGATGGCCAACGACGATACCAAATCCCGTCGGAGCGGCGTACGACTTGGCATCGTTCATCCGGCCACCATGAATGGGTCCAAAAATGGTACAGAACTTTGAGGGTCACCTCATCTTCGGCGCTTCGGGAAGGCAACTGTCTCCAGCCGGAAGTTCTCTGCCGTGGGAGCAACGCCCCTGGGCCTTTCGCGAGGGCCACGCGTTTGACTATGGTCATGTCGGTGTATTCTTTCTGGGAATCTTGTCGGCAAGCCCGCTACGTAAGCGGTAGGCACGGCCCAATGGACAGTTACTCAGATTGGGCCGTCACTAGAATGGCCCCGGCCCGACTGCCTGCCTTGCTAAGAGCCGCGAGTATCCGCTCGTCGGTGAACGGTTTGGAAACGACGTCGACCGAACCGTCGAGTCCATGGCCAACAGAGCTGGGGCTCCCGGTCACGAAAATCACCTTGATGCCAAGCCTGTCAATCAGCCTGCGTCCTAGCTGCGAGCCGCTATCTCCGTCTGACAGCCCAAGATCGATCAAGGCGGCGTCCGCCTTCATAGCGTAGGCAAGCGCCTGCTCGAGGGTCGAGACGGGTCCTATAACGTTGTGTCCGGCATCCCTGACGATGCGTTCGAGTTCAAGAGCGATGATGCCGTCGTCTTCTGCGATGAGAATGTTCATGAGGTTCCTCCGTCTCGACATAGATAGGCCGGGGTGGGGTCCCGTCGAGCGTGCAACTTGTATTTGGGAGAAATTTTCAAGACCGATCAGTACCTTAGTCTTTCGTGCTTGCGGACTTTGAGAAGACTAAAACAGATTGCCAATAACGTTTGCATTTTCACATATCTCATATGCAGAGAGTTCATCGTTAACTGCAGAGCCGACGAAGTCGCGCGGCCGATCATGAACTCGGGTAGTTTGGACGAGGAACAAACAGGCTGACCATCGGTTGTAAAACAATACAGCTATCAGGAGACTCGAATGACCGACGAATCCCGGCCCACGCCCCCGCTTCCGACCCAGCAGCAGCAGCCTCCGGGTCAGACGAACCAGATGGATCCCGTTCCCGATCACGGAGAAAAGACCTATCGCGGAAGCGGCCAGCTCACCGGTAAGGTCGCCTTGATTACCGGAGCGGATTCAGGCATTGGCCGAGCGGTGGCTATCGCTTTTGCTCGCGAAGGTGCAGACGTGGTCATTTCGTACCTCTCGGAAGACCACGATGCCGAGGAGACTGCTAAGTGGATCAGAGAGGCAGGCAAGCGCGCCCTGACCATCGCTGGCGACATCAAAAGCGAGGCGCACTGCAAGGAGCTCGTCGAGACCACAGTGAAGGAGTTCGGCCATCTCGATGTGCTGGTAAACAATGCCGCCTTCCAGCGAACCCGCCAATCCATCGCCGAGATAGAGTCCTCCGAGTGGGAAGAGACCTTCCAGACAAACATCCATTCGATGTTCTACCTGTCGAAGGCCGCCATCCCTCACATGAAGGAGGGTAGCGCGATCATCAATACGACATCAATCCAGTCGCGCCAGCCTTCTCCAGAGCTGCTGGCCTATGCTGCAACGAAGGGAGCGATATCGAACTTCACCGCCGGACTGGCTCAGATGCTCGCCGAAAAGGGAATCAGGGTGAACGCCGTCGCTCCCGGTCCTATCTGGACACCGCTGATCCCATCTACCATGCCCGAGGACAAGATTGGCGAATTCGGGAAGAAGGTCGCCATTGGTCGTCCGGGACAGCCTGCCGAACTGGCTGGCGCTTATGTCCTCCTGGCATCTGGTCTCGGCAGCTATATGACGGGCGCGATCATTCCAGTAACCGGCGGCTCGATCATGATCTGATAGGACATTCCTTCAGCCTCGATCCTCATTCGGGGGCGACAGGCAATTGGCGGCGCATGTGGGAATGGGGCGGGCCGGATCTGTAAGGTCCAGCCTGTCCCAAGGCTCGGCCAGTCCTTTGCCCTTTCGCATGCCGAGGCTATGAAGCAACGCACGGATAATGGAAGCGGAGGCAACGTTCCAGGAGGGGCGAACTCCCGACGTGGTACTCGATTATCGATAAAACTCCATCTTGCTCTTCGGCCGCGATCTTCTCGATGAAAGTAGCTTGCCCGATGCCCCGGATCGGAAGGCCGCCGGTGAAAGACCCCGCTCCGCCTTGGAGGCTCTGCTCAGAGAGAACTCCGACTTGAAGCCTACTCTCTCTGCAATCTCGGCCAGACGAAGATCGGTCTGCTCGAGAAGCTGGGCGGCGAGCGTGATCCGCCGTCTCTGGACATAGGACTGCGGCGGCTCCCCGATGATTTCCCGGAACTTCACGGCGAACGCCGACCCAGGCAGCCGGCCTCGCCGGCAAGCGTCTTCAGCGTCCAGGCCCTCGTCGGAGCGTCGTGCACCGCGTTCAAGGCCCGCCCAATGAAGGGATCGCCCATCGCCGCGTAGATATCGTCCTCGCCTTCCTGCCGGTCGCCCCAATCGCGAATCACGTAGACGAAAAGCGATGACAGCAATCCCCTGTTTGCAGTCTCCCTGCCGAAACCGTCCTTGGCCATCTCCGCACGGAGCAACAGAAAGACGTCTGCCACCGCGCATGCGCTCTTGGCGTTCCCTGATCTGAATGAATGACCGGCGGCAAAGACCGCATCAGCGGAAGCATCATGTAGCCCTCGGGCATGAATTCCCGCAGTAGAGCAGATCCGCGCGCTCCCCCGATCTCACCGGCCGGGGTTCCTTGGCTAGAAAGTCGGACAGCGCTATCGTCTCGGCACCCTGCTCGCGAACCACTTTGTGGCCGCTTCCCTGCGGAAGGATCACGACGTCGCCAACCGACAGCTCAACACGGGTGTCGCCCTGATGGAGGACTGCTCGCCTCTCCATGAGAAAGTGGAATACCGGGTGGCGTCGCTGATCGACCTCGAACCCCCATCTGTCGGCCATCTGCGTCCTGGCCAGCAGAAGTCCTTCGGCCATGATCGCCGACCTTTCCAATAGATGCACGGTCACACCCGAACGGTCATCGCCCCTCCCAACCGCGGCAGCGCACTGAAGCGTGCGGACGTTCTAGAGGATCGAGGAATCAGAACTACGGTCACGAGCAATCCGTTCAAAATGAGCGACGGCTTCCAAAGAAGTCAAGAATATACAATCCAATCAGGACGAGTGTAGTGTAACCTCCAGCAAAGCATTGGGATCGAACAAAAATGCTCGGGGAATTGAATAAACTAGATCGCAAAAAAGCCGACGCGGCGATCGAGGTGTCTAGAGCGGTGTGTATTCGTTCCGCAAGCGTTCGCATGCCCGCTGAACGACGAAGCTATCGAGCCCTTAATGTTAAATCCGGAGCCCACCGCAATGTCCAATAGCATCCTGGTCGTCGCTCTGGCGGCGTTCTTTCTGGTCGGTGTGTTCATCGACGTCATCGTCCATCGCTTCTTCAAGATCGACGAAGATACGCTGACGCTTTTCAAGTTCATCCTCAGGCACCGCAACATCGACTTGAAGGCGATCCCCGATGCCACCCTGATCGACACTGCCGCCGTCAAGACCGAGGAAGCCAAGAAGCTTGCAACCGCGTTCGAGGCGATCAACCCCGGCAACGCAGGCTGGAAACACCATCTGGTCCGCCTGCTCGAGGACGAGGCAGGCCGCATCGAGACAATATTGCGGGATGGCCCGGAGAGACACCAAGGTCAGACGTCCACGCGCCTCCTTCTGAAGTACGGCATTGTGGAGCCGCTCGACATGCCGACGATGACCATCGACGAGTTCGTGGAAGCGGTCAAGGACGGGATGCTCTTCGACGAACTCGAGCGTCGGCTGTCTCTGCGAAAGAAGTGCAAGAACGTTCAGATGTCCTGAGGCAATCCGCCTGAAATCGGAAAAGTAGCATGCCAAACAGAACTTACCTTTCAGCCGTCGGTCTTGCCCTCGTCGCGGTCGCTACCTCCTATTCCGTATGGTCCACTGTGCCCGCACTCGCCGCGGGGACCGCACTCCTGCCATCGAACGACAGCATTGCGAACTCCCCGTTCGACTTCTTCGTCCAGCGCTGCCTTAGCGGCGGTCTGGACTTCGAAAAGACCAGCCAGCTTTCCGTCACGCAACGGTGGCCACGGATGACACGGCAGGCGCTCGCCGCCCTCGCCCCGGTCTCAGACTCCGACACTGCCGCGGGCTGGGTGATCAGCGACAACTCCGGCCGTTCAAGGTGCTGATCGTATTCAAGGGGCACTCGGACGAAGGCATCGTGAACGGGTGCACCGCCGGCTTCCACCAAGTGGATACCGCTGCCTTCGAAAAAGCGTTGAGGGCGCGCATGGGCTTCGACCCCAAGAGGAGGAAAGCGGATCCCAGCGGACCTACAAGAAGTTCTACAATGACCTTCCGGAGGAGCTGATTACGGTGAGTGTTCCGGTTGCCGCTACCGGGCCGGATCAGCTAATCGCGACTGGTATGGCCATAACGAAAGCCTCGCAGTGATTTCCTAGCTCTGGTCTTGAGAGAGTGTCAGTCTGCGAACCAGTCGGGGAGCCGCTCGCTCTGTACGCGGCTGCCACCGCCTGCGAGATGGTAGATTTTGTCATCCTCGTGGGAAAGCTCGACCTGTCGACTTTCCGTCACCCTGGCGAGGATAGCCTGTTTCTCGGCCTCTAAAATGCTGTCCGTTTGCTTGCGATACTGATCGATTGCCATCGAAATTGTCCTCGCTCTTGGGGCTGCTTTTTTCAATGTAGCGAGTTCTCGCCGATTGTCACCTATAGAGACTATTTATTGCGTCATACCTCGTCAGGGTTAACCTCCCGACCGGTGAACGCAATAGGTTCCAATGCTATTGCTAGGCTTGGCCTCCACTTCGGCGAGATGGGTTTGGAGTCCTTCGTCGATGCCTTCGCTGGTGGCACTCGTGATCGTGTCTATGGGGTCTCCTTGGATTGGAATGGTAGGAGAGCGCGTGGTTCGCAAAAAGGATGCATTTGCCGGATGGCCACCGCCTTCAGTCCACCACTTGACAGCCATTCTATGGCTCCTTTGCAGGAGCCGCATGGATCGGGTCCACCCAATACACCTCCTCCGGCTTCTCGACGGTCTCGACGTCCGGGATGTTGACGACGACTGCCTCGTTGTCCGATCTGACAAGGATGCACTGGAGAGGATTGTCGGGATCGGCGTTGATCTCCTGATGGGGCACATAAGGCGGGACAAAGATGAAGTCGCCAGGTCCCGCTTCCGCAACGAACTCCAGGCGCTCGCCCCAGCGCATGCGAGCTTTGCCGCTGACAACGTAGATCACGCTTTCAAGCGCGCCGTGATGATGCACGCCGGTCTTAGCGTTTGGTTCGATCGCGACCGTTCCGGCCCAGATTTTCTGGGCTCCAACCCGTGCATGGTTGACCGCCACCTGCCGAAACATCCCAGGCGTCTGTGCCGTGTTGGGGTCGAGCTGGTCGCCCTTGATGACGCGAATGCCATCGTTCTTCCAGCGGTCGCCGTGCGAATGCTTATGATCATGCTCGTGGTCGTCGTGGTGATGCTCGTGGTCGTCGCTCTCAGTCATGGATCTTCTCCGTAGCTTGAATGGTCGCTGGCGAGATGAGAGAGTTCGACGTCAAACGACCTCGAACAGATGCGTGCCGTCGCGCTCCAACTGGGCCACCAACTGGAATTCCCAGTGCAGGTAGACCTGCATAACTGCCGGCGGCGCGTCGGTACGCTCGTACGGGCGACGATAGCGGTCGATGCGCGGAGACGCCATAAGCGTCTCACAGAATTCAAATGGCAGTCCCGCCTCGATCCGTGCCCGCGGTGCCTCCTTCCAGCAGGTGCACGGGTCTGTCTGTCATCCGGACAAGATCGCCAGTCTCAAAAAAAGCGGCCGACTAGGACTCGTGCCGACCACAGCGCGATGCGGTGCTCGACGTCCGCTGACAAGGTGCTCGTCTTCGGTCTCTCGGAATGACGACGTTGGGAGCGATGCGTCTGTTGTAGCCACCCAGATCGGCAGGGTCTCGATCAAGGATTCGGACGTCACCGTCCGGGATCTGTCGAACTTCTTCGAGAAGCTCGTGGCTTCCGTCGCCAAGCTTGAGGTGGATCACCCGCGCAAGGACGATGCACCCGCCGAGGACATGCTCAAAACAAGCAAAGGGTTTCCTATCGTGGCTGGGGCGACTCCATACCGACTCGTCAGGTAGGCAAATCGCAGAAACGCCCTGAAGCCTCGCTGGAGGCCTTCGGGAGCCTTTGGGCGAGCGGAATGCCACTTCGAGCCGATAGCCCGCCCAGTGGCGGCTTCAGGGGCAGTAAAGCACCGATGGGGTTGAGGGCAGTCTCGCATTCGACGCTTCTGGCAAGCCCGGCAGCCTGACCTAAGCTCATCACGACCATTTTCCTAGGATTATCCGCTACTTCACTAACGGAGTTCACTATAGGTAGTGAGTTTGAGTAGTGAACTTGCGGGGAATTCCATGTTGGCGCTTTTGACGCGCTGCAGCGAATCCCGTACAGCCCTGGACCGGCTCGCGCTCGAGGCAACAGCGTCTGAGAGGCGATGTCACCTCGTCCGCGTTTGGCATCCGCAGTCTTTGAGTCGCCATGAGATTGCTGAACCCGCGGGTCAGACCAGCAGATGCCTGCATGGTTCCGCCGCGGCCAAGGCCGGTCGGACACGGACACTTTGGGCCGGCCGCCCCATATCGAGGCCTGCTGACACAGAACGGGACGACGTGCGCGAAGATCTGGGCCGACGCCAACAGGACAAGCTGTCTCGGTCAGACACGTTAGAGCTGTGGATACAGCCAGCTAGCATCTGGAGAGCCAGGAAGCCCGGCAGACGCAGAGACCCATTGCGGCGGCGTCCAAGTCGCGTCCGCAAGCAAAGCGATCCAGACAATTGGATGGTCGAGGGCAATGGACGCGGTGGGTCGGCCATAGCGAATGCATTCGTTTGATCTTGGCTCGAGGCCGTAGTGGTGGCTCTCTCGAAGCGCTCGAGTTCGATCGGGAAAAGGTGCATCGCTGTCCGTTGATGAGGGCATGGCGAGGCCGGCGGTTCAGCGGCCGCCGCAACGCAAAGGATTCGACTTCCGGCGTCGCACCGGAAGCGGCCGTCTTCTCCGGGCTTCAGGATCGAGACGTATCACAACGATCTCGAAGGAAAGATTCAGTCCTTCCAGATTGAAAGAATGACGTTGCGGCGACCTTCTCTGTTATTCCTATGGTTCGGGAATTTCGAGACCCCCCTCAACTATCTGAAACTGCTGGGGTATCGAGTTGGCGACAAGTGGCAGTTCCCTAAGATTCTCCGGAAGTTCACTAACTTCAGACACAGAATCGTATTTCTCTAATGTAGGTTCTTAGCATTTTCCGATATTCGCATCAATCCACTGATCCAGTCCACTAGGGATAGTGAAGTTGCAGTAGTGAAGTAGCGGAAAATTCTAGGGACCTAAGGACACTCCGGAAGCGTTTTGTAGTTCCAAATGGGCGCGTTTTCACCGGATGTGATACCTGAGGAAATCGTTTTGCGGCACTGCTTCTACGAGGCGTTTTACCGTTTTCACCACTCCTCAAGTCGCAGCCTGCCGGAGTGTTTTTGCCGCAGGCAACCGGAATATTCGAAATCCCGAATAAGCGTTCACAATCTCGAATATGCGGAGCGATTTCATCCACAATCCCGAACGTCGCTTCCACGATCCCGAACGCTCGAAACTGCGCCGAAATCGCTTTTGCGCCAGACGACGGTTATGGGACATCCAACATCAAATTTCAGGGCGCGATCTGACGTTAGTGCCTTCGTAATCGTCTCTATCCCGAAGATCGGCTCTATGGTGGAGTCATCGGCCGACTTTCGGGGTCCGGCGTTCTCCAGAGGCGGTGTTCCGTCGGCGCTTCGCGTGCGCCCACGGCCCGGAGACGTCGCAGCGGCACAGCGTCTAAAGCTTTTGGCCGCACGCCGCCTCGGGAAGATCACCACGTAACCCCCTGTATCCTCATGGTTTCTATGCTTCACACCCCCCGCCCGGCTTCTACGAGCCGTTTCCGGATACGGCACGGAATGTTCACCCCCAGACATCGGGCCAAAGATCCTCAATGTCCTGACCACGCTAGGATCTCGCGTCTGCCATCCGACTGCCCTGCCATCTCCTGCCCGGCATCAATTTGAACAAAACGCTACTTCACTAACGGACTCCGCTAACTCGTAGTGAATTGCTGTAGTGAAATGGCGGTAATCTCGGCGATTCTCTCTGTCCCGCAAACTCATTGCCAGCCGCGGGGCTCAAAATTGCTGTGGCCGACGTCAGCCAGCTCAAATGGGCATAGACTGCGGTGCCCATAGGGCAACCCCGCACCCCGTTGGCTTTAGTGCCGTCAAACGGACAGTCTCGGCGCTAATGCGCCGCTGACACCCTGTCGGTTTGGATCGTAGCGTGGCCGCCCAGACGGGCAGTGATCGCATCCCGTGGCTCAGGACGACTGAAGACGTAACCCTGTAGGATATCAACCCCTAGAGCTTGAAGCAGGTCGGCATGGGCTGCGCTTTCGACCCCTTCTGCGACGACTTCGATTTGAAGGGCGCGGGCGATATCTACAAGCGCGGTGATCAGCCGCCGTTGAGCTTCGTTTTCGAGTATAGGCAATACCAGTTGCCGGTCGATTTTGACACGGTCGGGCCGGAGCTGGATGAGACCGACAAGGGATGCATGTCCGGCCCCCAAGTCATCGATCTCGACGTCGATACCCAAGCCGCGGATAAGCGCGAGATTGACTTCGGTTTGCGCGTCCAGAGTGTCGAGGAATATCGTTTCAACGAGTTCGAAGCTCACACGCCCGGCCGGAATTGTCATAGCTTCAAGCTTCTCGCCAAGGTCGGGGTCTTGCAATCGCGTTGCCGACAGATTGACTGAAACACGGGGCACTTCGAGTCCTTCAGCTAGCCATCTCTGAATGTCTTCGAGCACATGTTGCAAGATAAGGTCGTCGATGTCCGCGATGAGCTTATGCTCGCATGCGAGAGGCAGAAATTCGCAGGGTATTCGCAGACCAAGAGGGTGGCTCCACCGCGCCAACGCCTCCATACCGACGATCCTCCGGCTCTGGGCATCTACCTGAATCTGGTAAAACGGGATGATATCGCGGTTCGATATCGCTTCGTTTAACTCTAACACCCGGAACTTTGCCTCTTGCAGGCTCACTGCAAGGGATAGGGAGAAGGCTTCGATCCTATTTCGACCTGCCTTCTTCGCCTGATAGAGTGCGGTGTCCGACCATTTAAGCAAGCCGTCCACGTCTGCCGGGAGCGAGGTGGCAGTGCCGGTGGAACATGTCACGGTATAGCTGTGACCATCGACGCTGATCGGCTCTCGCAAGCCAGACTGAAGCGCCGCACCGATCTCCGAGACACGATCGGCTGTGTTTCCCCAAGTCAAAACGGCGAACTCGTCGCCCCCCAGTCGCACTGCAACCTCATTATCCTGGACTAATTCGGACAGGATGCGGCCGATGTGGCGCAGGACCATGTCCCCTCCCAGGTGACCGAAGCGGTCGTTGATTTCCTTGAAGCGGTCCACATCAACGTGGCACAGCCCCACAATGGTGCCTGCGTCGAGCGCGCGCGCCGTGACAAGGGCCTGGTCGAAAGCCCGTCTGTTGAGCAAGCCGGTGAGGTAATCGTGATCTGCGGCGTATCTTGCCTCGCTCCGGCTTTTTTCGGCCGCTTCCCGTTCGTATGCCAATTGCTGATTGCGAAGGGCGTCCTCGGTAACGTCCAGCTCGGCTCCAATGAAGCAGGGATCACCGTTACCGTCGATGAAATATTTGGCGCGGGAGCGAATATATTTGATCCTACCGTCCGGGCATATTATCCGAAACTCGGAGGCGTAATCAGATTTGTTTACTATCGCCTCCTGGAAGATCGCGGCGGCCGCGGCGGAGTCGTCGGGATGAAGGCTGTCTAGCCACACAACATCGAGTGGCCCTTTCACGACGTCGTAGATATGGTGAAGCTGCTCGTCCCACTGGGTTTGGTTTTTTCGCAGGTTATGCTGCCAGATCCCCAGACCGGAAGCCTCGAGTGCGATGCCAAGCTGCCGGACCAAGTCTTCGAGTTCATTATTCGCCCAGCCAAGCTTCGTGTTCAACGATCACACCCCCATCATCGTACAACCTACATAGTACATTAGTATTAGCGGAATCTAAAAATTCCACTTGACCCTGCAATGGATCACGCGCGTCGTCGTCATTGCGCTTTTAGCTTGTTACAATTTCGGGGCAGGCTCGTTTGCTTCCGCCCCGTGCTCCGGCCGCCATCGCAACCGACAATGACACCCGCGCCCGAGTGTTCGAGATCTTGAATGCCCATGCCGCACCTTTAGACGCCTATTCGATTGCGCGGGCGGCCGGGACGGTTTCGACGTGTTCTATCGTGGTTGCCATGCTGGTCACGGCTGGACTGGGTAGATGCGTTCCGTGGGCCGGCAGCAGCTATTCAACTTTAGATGAAGTGAACAAAGGCCTGCTTAAGCGGGGTAGTAGTGGCACAACTATTTCCATGAGAATTGCCGGCCACATCGGCCCCGAGCAGAATACCGTCAGAACTTGTATCCAACGAGCAGCCCTGCCCTTGTCATACCTGCGTTCGGGCCGTCACAGAGATTGGCATGCGACGAATGATTTACCTGGGCCATCAGGCTCCAATGACTGTCAAAGTTGTAGCCCGCGCCGACATATTCATGAAAAAGAAGGTGGCATCCAAGCTTGGGACCGTCATTTTCGTCTTTGAGGTTACCGTCGTGGACAACGCCTCCGAATCCCGCTTCCGTAAAGAAGCCGCTCGCAGATGTCAGCGTCCAGCTCAGTCCACCATATAGCTGGCGGGCTGAGGTGCTCGTGGTGCCGATAGACGCACCAACGTGGATGCGAGGATGCAGGAGTTGGTCCTGCCAGCCGGCGTCCGGATTATATCCAAACGGGTTGAAGAGAACCTGCACGTCAGGGATGACTCCCGCTTCGTGGTTGTGGCCGTCCTCGATCGAGGCGCTGGCACCGAAACGGAGTTCGTCAAAAACCTTGGGAGCGGTTGCAGTGGGCGCGACCATGTCCGCTGCGAACACGCTTCCAGGCAAGAAAGTCATCAGCGCCGCCGCCATAGTCAATGTTGCGCTGTTGCCGGCCGTCTTTCGCAACGAGATCATATGTTTTCTTCCCCTCGAATCATTCGGCGAGATTACTCGACAGATCTCAATGGAAAAGTTGCAGCAGAGCGCGCATATTCGAATTTTACAACTTGCTGCTTTTTTGCCACATTCGGCGCTCGGCGAGCTGGTTTTAACCGAAAAGCCGCTGCTTGATGTGACAGCGGGACGCGCCAGTTACCTCTAAAATCAAAGCCAGAGATTGGAGAGGTTTGTTTGCCGACAGAAATCGAGCTGAAACTACGGGTCGCCCCTTCCTCCATTAACACACTTCTCGCCTCTGATCTCTTGGTCAGCGCCCCCGAGATCATTGAGCAGAAGGCCATTTACTTCGACACCCCGCAGCACGTCCTCTTCAATGCTGGGTTCTCACTGCGCGTCCGGAAGGCCGGCGATGTCCGCACGCAGACGGTCAAGGCAACCTCGTCGGCTACCGCGGGTCTTTTCGCCAGGAGCGAGTGGGAGCAGACCGTTCGCGACGACAATCCCATCATCGATCATTCGACGCCACTTCTAAACCAATTCGGGGAGAAGCTTGCAGCGCTGACACCTGTGTTCGAGGTCGCCGTCCAGCGGCAAAGGTGGAACCTCGTCGAGGGCGGGAGCGAGATCGAAGTCGCGCTCGACAGGGGCGTCGTCCTTGCCGCAGATCGCCAGGCAACCATCTGCGAGATCGAGCTCGAACTGAAGAGCGGTAGCCTTGCGGGGCTTTTCGAGCTGGCCCGGAAGATCGACGCGGTGATACCGTTCCATTTCGAGGTGCTGTCCAAATCCGAGCGCGGCTATCGGCTGCTCGACACCGCGAAAACCGTCTTCAAGGCGGAGCCAATCGAGCTTGATCGCCGCGAAGAGGTCACAGGCGTCTTCCAGGCGGTAGCCCTCGCCTGTTTCCGTCATTTCCGTTTGAACGAAAACTACCTCCTGGATCGGCGGAACCCTGAATCGCTCCATCAGGCGCGCGTCGCGCTCCGGAGACTGCGATCAGCCTTTTCCACGTTCGATCCTGTTTTGCAGGATACGGAGTCGGAGTGCCTTAAGAACGAGTTCAGATGGCTCGCAACCGTGCTCGGGGATGCAAGGAATGTCGACGTCCTGCTGACCGAGGCAAAGGGCGAAATCAGACAGCATCTCTTTGCAAATCGAACGCAAGCCTACGACGCCGTTATCGATGCCCTGACGTCGCAGCGGGCAAGGTCGCTCATGACCGACTTCAACCAGTGGCTCGTTTGCGGACAATGGTTGACCAGTCCAGCCACAGCGGAGGCCCGCGCCATGTCTGCGGCAGACCTCGCCGCCGGCGCGCTAGATCGGCATCGCAAGAAACTGAAAAAGCATGGTGAGAGCTTTTTCAAAACGGATGACGAGCACCGGCATCAAGTCCGCAAGGACGCCAAGAAGCTGCGTTACGCTGCCGAGTTCTTCGGGCCGCTCTTCGAAAGCAAGACAGCTAGACGTCGGCATCGCCGCTTCATGGAGCTGATGGAGTCGTTGCAGGATGTGCTGGGTTCCCTCAACGATATCGCGACGAGGTCGCTTGTTCTAAAGAAATTGGGAATGCCGACTGATGCGATGCCAGCCGATGCGAAATCCAAGGGCAAACTGATGTCTGCCGCCGAAGATGCCCTTTCGGATCTGCTTGAGGCGAAGCGGTTCTGGCGGTAGGGGGCTGGCCAAAGTGCTGGACAGGCATTACGCGGCACCGCTGCCACCCACCGGACGCCGATTGCCATACGAGCATCCTACTCTACGTCCCGATGTATACCGGATGCCATGGAGAACATCTTGGAAGAGCTGTTCCCGGCTCGGTCCGTCTACGGACGTTAAAGCAGCAAGTGCCTTAGTATCGAACGGTACCCATCGAGCGCTATATCCATCTCCTCGACTTTGTCCAGGGAGAACCAACCGAGTTCGGAGTGCTCGTCGCCCAATAGCTGGGCGTTCTTTCCTGTCCAGCCGGTCACCATATAGACATGGAACGGCGTCTGCTCCTTCTTGTCGTCGGCCTCGTAGATCGTCTTGAACATTTTGAAGCTTGTCGGCCTCAAACCGACCTCTTCCACGCTCTCGCGCACAACAGCGTCGTCGGGCTGTTCACCTTTGTCGACGTGGCCGCCGACGAGATCCCAATGGTTCGGATACCACTTACGGTGCGCCGCTCGCCTGACCAGCAGGACCTTTTGGTTTTGAACGAAAGCCGCGCAGACGATCTTGGTCATTTGGTTCTCTCTTTTGATCATGGAAGTTCTACCAGCAACGACTCGCACAGGCCTACACTTGAGAGAAAAATGTTCGGCACATTTGGAGATAGTCGATGCTGAAACGGGATGGCGTGAGGGTCGGACTTGTCGCTATCGTGCCCGGAGCACCTCTTATCTAGTTAATCTATGCATCTGCCGCTCGTAGAACAAGAGGCGAACGTTGAGCGATAGGCACTTGAGAAGAAGGCCTCGCTCGACAACTCGGACCGGGCATCATCCGGACGCGCCGTTCCAGGACGGCATGACCGAAGCCGCCAAGGCCACAATCTCGCGAACCGGATACCGCTTAAGCGGGAAGGCAAACCCGAGGACGTGGCCGAGATTATCCTCCAACTCATTGGAAACGAGTTCATTACGGGCGAAACCGTTGTTATCGACGGAGGGATGTCTATGCGGATGGTTTGATGTTCCCTCCGGAAGCCGCTCGCCAGCCCGCTGATCCGAGAGGTCAGGGCGGGCTAGTTCGCCCCAGCATTCGGCGCGGGCTCTTCCGTTGAGATCGCATCCGTCGTTCTACCCGGCATCTCCAGAGACCCGTCAACATGCTCGATCGTGATCTTTACGGGTCCAGGCTCCATCTCTCCGAATGGCGACGCGGAGGCAATCTCGGCAGCATCGCCGCCGACACCTATCCTGACGAGACCATCGGGGTTCGCCTGGCGAGTTGCGTCGAAGATCCACCAGCGACCTGACAGGTACGCCTCGAACACGGCGTGGAAATCCCTCGGCTCCAAGCCGTAGGCATAACAGGACACGAAACGGGCCGGGATCCCCAATGCCCGGCAAAAGGAGAACCCGATACGCGAAAAGTCGTGGCAGACGCCCGCGCGCTTGAGCAAGCTATCGGATGCCGTCGTCTCCCCATCCGAGGATCCGCGTTGGTAGTCGATATTGTCGTAGATCCAATTGCAGATCGCTGTCACCCGCCGGTGACCCTTGGGCAAGTGACCAAACTCCTTCTCAGCGAAGGCGGCCAAACGATCCGAGGGCACGAAGCGTGACGGCAGCAGGAACGGCATGATGTCGAGCGGTATTTCCGAGACCGGATGCTCATGGACCGTGGAAGGATCCGCCCGGAAGACGTCCAAGGTAACCTCGGCCTCGTAATGCACCTTCAATGGCCCCGGCTGGGCGTCGATCGCGAAATACCGATTGTTGATGTCGGGAACGAAATGCGTGCGGCGAGACAGATCGGGCGTGACTGTCAGCCGCTCGACGAGGTCATGGTGCCGTTGAAGTCGAGCGACCTCGAGGTTAAATATGAAGGTGGTCGGCGACTTAATCTCATACGAGAGATCGCAGCCAAGGGTATAGCGGACGGTTACCGAGGGCGCGATACGACACGTCGCTGCCAGTTACTGGCTCCGTCAAAACGGCATTACCGTCAGGCGTTCGCGACGTGTCGCCGCTAGAACTCATCCTTGGCGAAATGGTTCCAATCACAAAACCATCGCCCGGAGGAGCCTGCCGCGAGGGATTGCGGCAGGCTGGTTCGAACGGAGGGGGAGGATCCATTCGAGGCGGTTCTGGGAGAGACCGCCGATCGGATGCCGTGTGGGGGGAGGCATTTCGATGAGGTCAACATACGCGTGATCATCGCTGAGGAAACGCATGAAGATTGCACGGCAGCCATGCGGCTCCGTGCCTTGTAGTCGTCCCGGTCGACTAATTACGCGGCGGTGTCACTCCGCTGCCTCAGGGCCTCGTGTATCTGGCTGACAACCGCCGCCCCCTCGCCGACCGCCGCGGCGACCCGCTTCGTCGAGCCGGCACGGACGTCTCCGATCGCGAAGACGTTCGGTACCGTGGTCTCCAAAGGAAGCGACCGCCGTCCCAGCCTCGCCTCCACCTTCTCCGAAAACGGCGCTCCCGTCTTGATGAAGCCGCTGCTGTCGGTCGCGATGTTGCATTGGATCCATTTGGTGTTCGGATCAGCGCCCACAAACATGAATACCTGCCGAAGCGCCATGTCCTTCTCGAGACCGGAAGCCTTGTCTCTGATTACCGCGTCCAATCCATTCTCCTGGTGGGTCAGCGCGGTGATCTCGCAGCCTTCGTGCATCTCGACGTTAGAAAGGGATCCGATCCGCTCGATGAGGTACGTGGACATCGTGTCGACGAGGCTTTTCCTGACGACGAGATGCAGGCGCTCGACATGCGGAGCAAGGAAGGCGACAGCCTGACCCGCCGAGTTGCCGCCGCCCACCAGCGCGACGCACGCGTTCTCGCACAGCTTCGCCTCGATGGCCGACGCCCAGTAGGAGACCCCTCTCCCTCGAGGTCGGCGATCCCCGGAATGTCGGGCCGCCGGTATCTCGCTCCAGACGCGATAACCACCGAACGAGCCAGTATGGCCTGCCCGTTTGTGAGGGTGAGCTCGAGGTTCCCCGATGCCGATGTGGCGCGCAAGCATTCCACCTCGAGGGGTACGGCGACCTCGGCACCGAATTTGAGCGCCTGGTTCAACGCTCTTCCGGCGAGCGCCCGCCCCGAGATCCCTGTGGGGAAACCCAGGTAATTCTCGATCCGCGAGGAGCTTGCCGCTTGGCCGCCGGCGGAGCGCTCGTCGAGCACGATGACACGGAGGCCTTCAGAGGCGGCGTAGACGGCAGCCGCCAGACCGGATGGCCCGGCTCCCACTATCGCGACGTCGTAGGTCGATCCCGTCTTGATCTCAGGCGTGATCCCCAGACACATCGCCGCCTCGGCATCCGTCGGATTCTTGAGTACGGTTCCGTTCGGGCAGACAAGAAGTGGCAGATCGTCGGGCGGGATGCCAAGGCGCAGGATAAGGTCGTGCCCCTCGTTTTCTCGCTCGGCATCAAGCACCAGTAGCGGGTATCCATTGCTTGCGAGGAAACCCTGTAGCCGCATAAGAGCGGGATCAGATTGCGTGCCTATGAGCACGGATCCGCCCCCGCCGGTCTCCAGAAAGGCGACCCGCCGCAGGATGAATGCGCGCATGATGATCTCGCCGATTTCCGCCGAGGCTATGATGAGGGCCCTCAGATGAGCGGCGTCGTAGGCCATCACCGTCAGGCCGTCGGGGCCGGCGCGCCCGCCTGCGAGCGACGGGCGTCCGGATAGCTGGGTGATCTCGCCCGAAAACTGGCCTCGGCCATAGGTAGTGACCGGTGCCGTCCCGGACAGACCGTCATGCCGGTAGATTTCCAGATGACCTTCGAGGACGAGGAAGGCGGGAACGTTCTTGTCGCCGACTTCCTGAACGGCTTGCCCCGACTCGAAGCGAAGGGGCCCCGCGCTGGCAAACCGGGCGGCCGTGTCGCTCTGCTGTCTGGTTAGCACCGGAAAAAGCTGGTGGTCGCGCGTGCCGATGACGGACATTGGGGTGCCTCAGACGTAATGGGGAATCGGGCCAGTGTGCGGCGTCTGGTCTGGAAGATCGACGTATTCGTCGTCGACATAACAGTAGCCCCAACCTTCCGGAGGATCGAAGCCTTCGATGATCGGGTGACCCGTCTCTTTGAAATGACCGGTTGCGTGCTTGCCGACAGAGTTGTCGCAGCAGCCGACATGGCCGCACTCCCGGCAGACCCGAAGATGGACCCACTTCTGTCCGGCCTCGAGGCACTCCTCGCAGCCGAGCGTCCCGGCTGCGACCGATCTTA
>Ga0070670_100000812_pt1 | contig 24328 bp, 25 predicted proteins | sample KBSS63metaG_FD_64665 | JGI IMG/M metagenome (GOLD analysis project Ga0070670, IMG submission 64665) | Switchgrass rhizosphere microbial communities from Kellogg Biological Station, Michigan, USA - KBS S6-3 metaG | ecosystem: Host-associated > Plants > Roots > Rhizosphere > Soil ... | reverse complement strand
CCGTGTCGGGGCGCGCCTGGCTCGACGCCATGCTCGAGTTCGAGTCCGCGCTCGCCCGCGCCGAGGCGACCGCCGGGATCGTTCCCGCAGAAGCCGCGACGGCGATTGCGGAGAAGTGCCGGGGAGATCTGTACGACTTCCGCGACCTGCTCGAGCGAGGTCGCTCCGTCGGAAGCCCTCCGGAGCCGCTCGTGCAGTCTCTTCGGGACGCCGTCGGCGGAGACGCCGCACGCTTCGTCCACTGGGGTGCCACGAGCCAGGACGTCATGGACACCGCCTCCATGCTCGTTTCACGGCGGGCACTCGACCTGATACTGGCCGAGGTCGACGGACTCGCGGCAGGACTGGCGGCACTGGCCGAGTCGCACCGGTCGACGCCGATGGCGGCACGAACGCTGCTACAGCAGGCGCTGCCGACGACGTTCGGGTTCAAGGTCGCGGGCTGGCTCGTCGCGCTTCTCGAGTCGCGAGCCAGGCTCGGGGCCGTTCGGACGCAGCGGCTGGCCGCGCAGCTCGGCGGAGCAGTCGGGACGCTCGCGGCGATCGGAGACCGGGGGCCCGACGTCCTGCGGCTTCTCGCGGACGACCTCGAGCTCGTTGAGCCGGTTCTGCCGTGGCATACGAACCGCACGCGGATCGCAGAGCTGGGCGCCGCGCTCGCGACGACCGCGGGCGTGCTCGGGAAGATCGGATTGGACGTGGTGCTCATGGCGCAGACCGAGGTCGGAGAGCTTCGCGAGGGCGCAAACGGAGGCTCCTCCACGCTGCCGCACAAGCGCAACCCGGTCTCGTCGACGCTCGCGCGCGCGTGCGCCGAGCTCGTGGACGGATACGCCGCGGTCCTCTCGGCCTCTCTGGCACAGGAGCACGAACGGGCCGCCGGAGCATGGCACGCCGAATGGGAGGCTCTCTCCGGAGCGCTGGCGTACACGGGCGGTGCAGCACACGCCATCGCGGCAGCCGTCGCCTCGCTCGAGATCGACACCGAGCGGATGCGCGCCAACCTCGAGGCGACCGACGGCCTCGTGGTCGCCGAGCGCGTCAGCTTCTTGCTGGCGGAGCGTCACGGTCGCAGGGAGGGTCACGAGATCGTCCGCGACGCCGCACGACGCGCGGCCGAGCGCGGAGGGTCGTTCGAGGCGGAGCTTCGCGCAGACGACCGTGTCGACCTTCCCGCCGAGCAGCTCGCGAACGCCCTCGACCCGACGACCTATTTCGGGTCGGCCGAGGCCTTCGTCGATCGTGCGCTCGAGCTCTACCGCTCGGAGACGGCGTGAAGCTCGCGTACCGGATCGACGGGAAGGAGGCGAAGCCGGCGCTCGTGCTCGCAAGCTCGCTCGGAACGACGTGGGAGCTCTGGGATGCCCAGCTCCCGGCACTCGTACGGGACTTCCGCGTCGTTCGCTTCGACCACCCAGGGCACGGCCGCTCGCCGATCCCCGACGCGCCGGTCACCGTCGAGTCTCTGGCCGACGGGGCCATCGAGGTCCTCGATGCGCTCGAGCTCGAACGCGTCTCGTTCTGCGGCCTGTCCCTGGGCGGCATGGTCGGGATGGCGCTCGCGCTCAGGGCGCCGGAGCGCCTCGGTCGCCTCGTCCTCTGCTGCACGGCTGCGTACCTCGGGCCGGTCGAGGGCTGGCACGAACGCGCACGTGTCGTGCGCGCACGAGGGATCTCGGCGATCGCGGAGGCCGTGGTCGGGCGGTGGTTCACGCAGCCGTTCCGCGAGGAGAGCCCTGCGACGGTCACGCGCTTCCGCGAGATGCTCGAGGCGATTCCCGCAGAGGGCTACGCGGCGTGCTGCGAGGCGATCGCCGGCTGGGACGCTCGCTCCGACGTGAGCGCCATTCGCGCGCCGACGCTCGTGATCTCGGGTGCGGACGACGTCGCGACTCCGGTCGAGGACGGAACGTTCCTCGCGGAGTCGATCCCCGGCGCCGAGCTCACCGTCCTCCCCGAGTGCGCGCATCTCGCCAACGTCGAGCAGCCGACTCTCTTCGCACGAACGCTCCTCCACCATCTGCGAGCCCCGGCGGGAACGGAGGCGACATGAACGACCGGTACGAGCAGGGCATGAAGGTTCGCCGCGAGGTGCTCGGGGACGAGCACGTGGACAGGGCGATCGAGCGGACGACGCCGTTCACGACCGACTTCCAGGAGCTGATCACCCGCTACGCCTGGGGCGAGATCTGGGCGAGACCGGAGCTCGACCGCCGGACGCGGAGCTGCATCACGCTGGCAACTCTCGTCGCCCTCGGGCGCGAGGAGGAGCTCGCGATGCACGTCCGTGCGGCCCTGCGCATCGGGCTCACGCCGGACGAGATCAAGGAGGTCCTGCTCCACAGCGCGATCTACTGCGGCGTTCCCGCGGCGAACGGCGCGTTCGCGGTCGCTCAGCGCGTCCTCGACGAGGTCGGGACGGACCGGCCGGACTGATGCGCACGCAGGTCGGCATCGTCGGCGCCGGGCCTGCAGGTCTCACGCTCGCACACCTTCTGCACCGGGAAGGCATCGAGTCGGTCGTCCTCGAGGACCGCGGCCGGGAGCACGTCGAGCAGCGCCTTCGCGCCGGCGTGCTCGAGCAGGCGGTCGCCGATCTGCTCGTCGACGCAGGCGCGGGAGAGCGGCTTCGACGCGAGGGGATCGTCCACCACGGCATCGAGCTCCAGTTCGATCGCGAGCGTCATCGGATACCGCTGAGCGACCTCACGGGTGGCCGCGCGATCGTCGTGTACGGACAGACCGAGATCGTGAAGGACCTCATCCGCATCCGCGTGGACGCGGACCTCCCCCTCCTGTTCGACGTCTCCGACGTCTCCGTCCACGATCTCGAGAGCGACCGCCCGAGCATCCGCTTCTCGCACGCCGGCAGCGAGCAGGTACTCGCATGCGACGTCGTCGCAGGGTGCGACGGCTACCACGGCGTGTGCCGGCCGAGCATTCCCGCAGGCGTGCTCTCGGAGTTCTCGCGCGAGTACCCGTTCGGCTGGCTCGGCATCCTCGCCGCGGTGCCGCCCTCGAACGACGAGCTCGTGTACTCACATCACGAGCGAGGCTTCGCGCTGCTGAGCCTTCGGAGTCCGGAGCTGAGCCGCCTGTACGTCCAGTGCCGCCCTGACGAGGACCTCGCCGAGTGGCCCGACGCGCGAATCTGGGAGGAGCTCCAGCTCCGGCTCGGCCTCGAGGGCTGGACCCTCGCCGAGGGGCCGATTCTCGAGAAGGGCGTTACGGGGATGCGCAGCTACGTCGCGGAGCCGATGCGTTTCGGCCGTCTCTTCCTCGCCGGTGACGCTGCGCACATCGTGCCGCCCACGGGCGCGAAGGGCCTGAACCTCGCGCTCCACGACGTCCGCCTCCTCGCCGAAGCGCTCATCTCCTGGTATCGAACTGGCAGAAGCGAGCTCCTCGACGGCTACTCGGGCACGTGCCTTCGGCGTGTCTGGCGTGCAGAGCACTTCTCCTGGTGGATGACGGCGCTGCTCCACCGGTTCGACTCGGACGAGTTCGACTTGAAGCTGCAGCTCTCGCAGCTCCGGTACGTGACGAGCTCGACCGCTGCGGCGACGTCGCTCGCCGAGAACTACGTCGGCATCGAGCGCGTCTGAGCGGCTCGCGTCTGCCCCTCAGCGTGCGCCGCGCTCCACCTCGAGCGTCCGGTCGAGGATGTACTCGAGGTGGCGTCGCATGGCACGCTGCGCCGCCGCCGGCTGCCGGCTGCGGATCGCTCGCAGGATCGACCGGTGCTGGCGGAGGATCGTGTTTCCGTCGACAGTCGGCCCGACACGTGCCACGAGCAGGGGCTGGAGAACGTCGAGCGTCCAGCTCGTGAACGCCCGCAGGAGCTCGTTGCCGGCGGTTCGTGCGATCTCGCGGTGGAAGCGGGCGTCCGCGAGCCGAAACTCGTCGGAGGCCTGGCGGTGGCGACACTCGACGCCTGCCGCGATCGCCGCCTCGAGCTCGGCAACGGTCTCATCGCTCGCGTTCGACGCGGCCAGCCCGGCGAGCGGCACCTCGAGCTGGATGCGTGCTTCGACGAGCTCGACCAGCGAGATGCTCTCCGTCTCGAGCATCGTCGCGATGGACTCGCTGAGGTTTCGCCCGATCCCTTCGTTCTGCGTGCTCGCCACGAAGACGCCGCCGCCCGGCCCACGCGAGGCGCGAATGAGATGCGAGCTCGCGAGGAGCCGCAGCGCCTCCCGGAGTGTCGGCCGGCTCACGCCGAACTCGGTGGCGAGCTCGTTCTCCGTGCCGAGCCGGTCGTCGGGGCGGAGATCGTGCTGCACGATGTAGCGACGGATCTCGAACGCGATCTGCTCGCTGCTCGTACCACGCGGTTGGCTGAACCTCGTGGATCGTGACGCGTGTGGGGTCACTCGTTGTCGGATCCTAGGGCGCGGGGTGGCTCACGGCTCGAACGTCTCGTCGGCTGCGACCGAGACGACGAGAACGAGAGGCTGGTCGCGACCCGCGAGCCCGGGTACGACCTCGTCGAGGCAGCGCTCGAGCTCGTCCGGCGTCGCGATCTTCTCGGCAGGACATCCGAAGGCTCGTGCGAGCGCGACGAAGTCGATCTCCGGGAACTGCGGCCACGGCGACGATCCGCCTTCCTTCTCCATGAGGCGATTCATGATCGAGTAGCCGCCGTTCGCGAGGATCACGATCAGCGGTCCCACGCGGTACCGGACCGCAGTCCACAGGGCCTGGATCGAGTACAACGAGGCCCCGTCGCCGACGAGTGCGACGACCTGCCGCTCGGGGGCCGCCATGCGAATGCCGATCGCGGCCGGAATCCCGAAGCCGAGGCCGCCCATGGCGGGGCTCAGGATCCCGAGCGGGACGCGAGCCGGCAGCCGCTCCAGGAGCTCCGGTCGGCTCGACGGCGACTCCTCGATCACCACCGCGTCGCGCGACAGACGCGTGGCGAGCGCATCGAAGACGTGTTCGGCGCGAAGGGGATTGTGCGGCGCGAGCGCCGGAACGGGCTCTCGCCGATCGCCGGAACCTGAGACCGCGCCGGCCCGCGGGGTGACCTTGCGAGCCAGCTCGACGCAGACCCCCGCGACCGGCGCGAGTACTGCGAGCTCGGCGACACTCCTGTGCGCCTCGGCGGGATCGTCCGTCACGACCGCGACGCGCGTGCCCTCCGGGTACAGAAGTCCGGGCGCATACGCGTACTGTCGGAACGCCGGGGCTCCGACGACGAGGACGACGTCGTGCGGCTCCAGCGTCGCGCGCAGGCGCGATCGATCCGCCGGCAGGTGTCCCGTGAACTGCGGATGGTCGTGCGGGAACCCGGCGCGCGCACCGAACGACTCTTGCCAGACCGGTGCTCCGAGGTTCTCGGCGACCCGTACGAGCGCTTCCCAGCTCACCGCGTCGTCGGCTCCCGAGCCGACCACGATCGCCGGCCGCTCCGCGGAAGCGAGCAGCTCCACGAGTGCATCGACAGCTGCGGGATCGACCGCCGCCGCTCGCACGACCGACCCCGGCGCCGCCTGGTTCGCCCGATCTCCGGCCGGCGCGGCCCAGTCGTCCATCGGCGCGATGACGATCGCCGGGCCTCGTCCGGTCACAGCTTCGTGGTACGCGCGGCTGAGCGACCCGGGGAGGTCCTGCGGGCGAACCGGTTCGTCGACCCAAACCGGATAGTCCCCCGCGAGCGAGCGCAGCCGTCCGGTCAGGAACGGCTCGTGCGCGAGATGGCGACGATCCTGTTGCCCGACGAGAACGACGAGTGGTGCTCGGTTGACGCGCGCGGTCGCGATTGCGCCGACGGCGTTGCCGAGGCCTGCGGTGGTGTGCAGGAGCGCCAGCGCCGGCTTTCCTCGAGCAAGCGCCCAGCCGGTCGCGATCCCGACGACCGAGGCCTCGTGCAGGGCGAGCACGAACTCGAGATCGTCCGGAAGACCCGCGAGGAACGGCACCTCGGTCGACCCGGGGTTGGAGAACAGGACCGTGAGCTCCCGCTCCCGAAGGACGTCGACGACTTCATCACGCACGGTCGGGCCGGGCACGCGTTCGACAGTAAATGATCTGACTTACTGCTCGCAGCGCCGCGCCCGCGAGGTGCAGGAGCTCACGGCCGATCCGCGAGTCGCTAGCGGTAGGTGGCGTGACCGCGTCGCACTACTCGCGATCGAACTGTGCCCGCAGCCCCTTCGCCGCCATACGGACGGTCTGCTCGATCCGCTTCGCCCTCGTCTCCGGGCGCTTCGCGCTCACGACCCACCAGAGGATCCCTTTGCGCGACGACGGGCTGAAGCCGTCCCAGCACGTGCGGGCCGCGGCGTCCGCGTCGAGGGCCGCGGCGAAATCTGGCGGCTCCTCGAGTCGCACCACTGCGTCGAGTGCGCTCCACGAGCCGTTCTCCTTCGCGACCTCGATCGCAGCGATTCCAGCCGGGGCGAGCAGCCCCGCGCGCTCGAGCCGCGCCACACGCTCCTTGTTCGAAGCCGACCATGTGCTCCGCGACTTGCGCGGCGCGAAGAGCTGCAGGCTGCGTTTCTCGTCGAGCCGGTTCACCGTGCTGTCGATCCAGCCGAAGCAGAGAGCCTCCTCCACGGCCTCGTCGTAGCTCGGGCTCCTCCCGTCGCTCGTCTTCTTGTGAAAGACGAGCCAGATCGCGTCGCGCTGCCCGTGCCGCTCGGCCAGCCACCCCCGCCACGCAGCACGATCCGAGACCTCCACGATCTCGCGCCCGTCGACGTGCCGCTCCACGAGGGCTAGCGTACGCGCGCTCCCGTCGCAAAGCTCCGATCGCGCTCCCGTCCGAAACCCAGCGCGCATGCCGAGCGCGAGGAGGCAGCGACTTGACCGCCGATCACGCCGGTCGCGGGTCGAGTCCCGTCGCTTCCGTCGTCCGCGGCCGAGATGCGTGCCTCGCGCCAGAACTCGGGGCTAGTCCGCCTCCGACTTGGGGCCTTCTACCGATGTCGAGACCACCCTGTCGGTGCGACAGTGAGCCAGGACTAGATATTGGAGGCGTGGGTGACACGGGCCATCGAAGTTGCTTCAAGGCGCGTCCGCGTCGCTGCACTTCTCTTGATCGCGGGTCTGGTGGCTGGCCCGGTCAGCACGCACGTGTACTGGATGCTGGGCGGCACCTGGGGGCTCTATGGCCTGACGGGGATCCGCGATGAAGTGGCGACGACGGCCGTCCGCGTTGTGGCCGCCGTTGTCGTCCTGCTGCTGATCGCTGGGATGTTGGTGGTTCTGGCGCGAGTCGGGTTGTGGCAGGCGTTCGTTTCTGACCGCCTGATCCGGTTCTTCGCTTGGGCGCTCGCGGGGATCTTCCTGCTCGAGGCGCTGGCGTCGTTCACCTGGAGTAGGGAGCACGAGTGGTGGATGTACGGGCCCGTCTCGCTCGTGATCGCACTGCTGGCGCTCATCGTCGCGGGCTCGGGCGGCGCGTGGCTTCACTTTCACCGGCCGCGCCGGACGCTGGCATCGCATTGAGGAGGCATCGTGGCCACGCAGACTCTTCCCACCTCAGCCGAAAAGCCGGTTAAGCGGTCGGTCGGAGAAGGCGCGGTGATCCGCGCAGAACATCTGACGAAGCGGTTTGGCGACGTGCTCGCGGTCGACGACTTGTCGTTTGCGCTCCAGCGCGGCACGGTGACCGGCTTCCTCGGCCCGAACGGCGCCGGAAAGACAACGACGCTGCGGATGTTGCTCCACCTCGTCCAGCCGACCTCCGGACAAGCGCTCGTCTTCGGCGGCCACTACCAGGATCTCGAGCGCCCAGCGAGCCGCGTCGGGGCGGTACTGGAAGCCGCGGACTTCCATCCCGGTCGCTCCGGTCGCGACCACTTATTCGCGCTCGCGCTCGCGCTCGGAAACGAGCGCGAAGACGGCAACTGGTTCCTTGGACGCGAACGGTCCGCTGCCAAGCGCGTCGACACTATGCTCGATCTAGTCGAGCTAGGGAGCGCCTCTCGCCGCCGAGTGGGGAGCTATTCGCTCGGAATGCGGCAGCGGCTTGGGCTCGCGGGCGCGCTGCTCGGCAACCCCGAGCTGCTGATCCTTGACGAGCCGGCAAACGGACTCGATCCGGAAGGCGTCCGTTGGTTGCGCGACTTCATGCGCAGCTTCGCCGCCGGGGGCAAGACGGTCCTCGTCTCGAGCCACGTGCTCGCCGAGGTGCAGCAAACCGTCGACCAGGTCGTGATCATCAACAAAGGCAAGCTCGTCACCTTCGAGCCGCTCGCCCAGCTGACCGCGAGACTGACGGGCGCCGTCCGCGTCCGCGCGCCGGGTGCTCATAGGCTGCAGGCGGCGCTGGCGGCCGAGGGGATCCGCTCGATGCTTCTGGACGGCGACGAGCTCCTCGTCGACGGGGCGCCCGGCGCCCAGATCGGCGAGCTCGCCTTCGCCGCCGGCATCCCCCTGCACGAGCTGACGCCCGAGTCGTCCAGCCTCGAGGACGTCTTCCTCGAGCTGACCGCGGAGGAACCGTTATGACCGACCAGCTGCTCTCTGAGCTACGCAAGATGCGCTCGACCCGCACCAACCTCGGGCTGCTCGCCGGGATGGTTGCGCTGATCCTGCTGACCGTCATTCTCACCGGCTTCATCACCGAGAAGCTGGAACTCGTCGACCTCGAGAACCAGTACGCGCTGCTCTCGACCGGCACTTCTGCAGCCCTGTTCGCCGCGCTGATCGGCGTCATGGCGATTACGAGCGAGTTCCGGCACGGCACGATCCGGCCGACCTTCGTCGTCACCCCGCACCGAACCCGCGTGATCAGCGCCAAGGTGCTCGCCAGCCTGCTGATGGGAGTTCTCTTCGGCCTCGCCGCGATCGGACTCTCGTTCGGGATCGGCTACGCGATCCTGGCTGTCCGCGACATCCCACTCGCGCTTTCGACGACCGACGTCCTCTGGCTCGTGCTCGGGACCCCGGTGCTGACGGCCGCATGGGCCGCCCTCGGCGTCGGCCTCGGCGCGCTCGTTCGCAACCAGGTCTTCGCGGTCATCGGCCTGATCCTCTGGGCGATGATCATCGACAACCTCCTGCGCGGCCTCGTCCCGGGCATCGGCGGCTATACGCCGGTCGGCGCGAGCGCGGCGATCATCGCCGACCCAACCGACTACGTCCTTTCGGCCGCCGCGGGCGGAGTGCTCCTGCTCGGTTACGTCGCCGCGTTCGTCGCCGCAGGTGCGCTGCTCGTGGCCCGACGGGACGTGACATAGCAATGCTCAACATCCTCGACATCAGGAAGCGGTTCGGGTCTGTGGTGGCGCTGGCCGGCTGCTCGTTCTCGATCGAGCGCGGACACATGCTCGGCTTCCTGGGGCCGAACGGGGCCGGCAAGACGACGACGATGCGTGCGGTCTTCGGGCTCGTGGAGCTCGATGACGGCGACACGCTATGGGACGGACAGCCGATCGGGCTCAACGAGCGTCTGCGCTTTGGCTACATGCCGGAGGAACGCGGGCTCTATCCGCGCATGCGAGTCGGTGAGCAGATCGAGTACTTCGGACGCTTGCACGGGTTGCCGGCGAGCGCGGCGCAGGGCGCCGCAGCACGCTGGCTGGCGCGTCTCGGCCTCGAAGGTCGCGAGACCGCCAAGGTGGAGGAGCTCTCGCACGGAAACCAGCAGCGGGCGCAGCTGGCGGCTGCGCTCGTGCACGAACCCGAGTTGCTCGTCCTCGACGAGCCGTTCGCAGGCCTCGATCCGGTCGCCGTCCGAACGCTCGCCGATGTCCTGCGTGGTGAGGCGGCGCGCGGCGCCGCGGTCCTGTTCTCGAGCCACCAGCTCGAGCTGGTCGAGGACATCTGCGAGGACGTGGCGATCATCGACCACGGCCGTATCGTGGCGACCGGCGACGTGGCAACGCTGAAGCGGGCATCGCAGCGGCGCAAGATCGAGCTCCAGCTCGACGGCGCGCCACCACAGTGGCTCCCGGACGTCGCGGGCGTCCAGCTCGCCGAGCGCCACAACGGCGACCTTCGACTGCTCGTCGGCCGTGACGTCGACCCCGAGGAGGTGCTCGCGGCCGCGGAACGGTCCGCGCAGGTGGTCGCGTTCAACTTCGGGCCACCGAGCCTGGCTGAGCTCTTCCTAGAGCTGGTCGAGCGATGAACGCGGCCCGGGTGATACGGCTCGTCGCCGAGCGCGAGATCCGCGAGCGAGTGCGCAGCAAGGCGTTCATCGCCGCAACGATCGTCATGCTCCTCCTCGTCGGAGGCACGACGGCCCTGCAGGGCGCGTTGTCGAAGGCGCGCACGTACCGCGTGGCGGTGACGGCTCCGGTGCCCCCCGGCCTCGTTTCGCAGTTGCAGCGCGCCGCCAAGCCGTTCGACGACGCGAACGTGCGGCTGCGAGTGGTCGCGTCGCAGGCGGCCGGCCGCCAGGCGCTCGAGGACAAAGAGGTCGACGCATTTCTCCTGCTGCCGCAGGACCGGCTCGTCTTCAGGGAAAGCGTCGACGCCAAGGCGGCGGCCATCGCCGACGTGGCAGTGCGGGCCCTCCGCAACGAGCTTCCCCCGAGGCCCGAGCTGACGACGGCGACACTCCATCCACCGGAGGACGCGACGACCGAAGCGGCGATCGTCGTGGCGTACGCCGGCTCGCTTCTCCTCTTCATGTCGCTCGTCTTCTACGGGCAGTGGATCGTCACCGGGGTCGTCGAGGAGAAGAACAACCGCGTCGTGGAAATGATGCTCTCAAGCATCCGCCCGCGACACCTCCTCGCCGGCAAGGTGATCGGCATCGGCTTCCTCGGCCTCTTGCAGCTCGTCGCTGTTGCCGGGCTTGCGGCTCTCCTGCTCGTCGCTGGCGCCTACGACGCGCCCTCCGAGCTCGGCGGCGACATGGCACTCGTCATCCCCTGGTTCATGCTCGGGTTCGCGCTCTACGCTGTCGCGTTCGCCGCCGCTGGCGCGCTCGCGTCGAGCCAGCAGAACGCCGACACGGCAGCCCAGCCGGTGACGTACACGCTCGTCGGAGTCTACTTCGCAGGCTATGCCGTACTCTCGGCTAACGCGGAGGGGCTGCTCGCGACGCTGCTCACGATCTTCCCGCTCAGCGCGCCGCTCGTGCTGCCTGCTCGCAGCGCCCTCGTCGGCGTCCCGATTTGGGAGCACATCGTCGCGATCGCGCTCGTGCTCATCACCATCTACCTACTCGTTCGGTTCGCCGGCCGCGTCTACGCCCACGGCCTCCTCCACAGCGGCCCGCGCCTCGGTCTCCGCGCTGCTTGGCGACTCGCGCGGCAGCTCTGACTAAAGAGAGGCGCCACGATGATCCTCAGCACCGGCACGGCAATCGAGGGACACCCGGTGAAGGAGTACCTCGACATCGTCACCTCGCAAGCGATCATGGGCGTCCACTTCGGCCGGGACATCAAGGCGCTCGGCCGCAGCATCGTCGGTTGGTCGATCTGGCACGTACGAGCAGGAGTTCGGCAAGGCCGTACGGGAGGCGAAGCAGGAACTGCGGGCCGCGGCCGAGGCGCTCCCGCACCGTAGAAAGGAGGACAGGAGTTGACAGTTCTCGTCACCACAGCCAGCAGGCACGGCGCAACGCGCGAGATCGCTGACGAGATCGTGCGCGTGCTCGACGAGCACGGCATCGCAACCGAACTCGTCGACATCGATGAGGTCGGCGACCTTTCCGGCTACGACGGCTACGTGGTCGGAAGCGGGATATACCTCGGCAACTGGCTCAAAGAGGCTCGTCGCTTCGTAGACGCCCATGCCGCCGAGCTCGCCCAGCGCCCGACGTGGCTCTTTGCCAGCGGCTCCATCGTCGGGGAGCCACCGGTCGCCGACGACCCGGACGCCCTTCGACCTGGCCTCGTCGAGAGGCTGGTCGAGACCACGCGTGCGCGAGAGCACAAGCTCTTCGCCGGCAAGCTGGACAAGAGCAAGCTCGGTCTACTCGAGAGAGCCGCCGTGCGCGGGGCGCACGCGAGTGAGGGCGACCATCGCGACTGGCAGGCGATCGATGACTGGGCCGCCTTGATCGCGCACGAGCTGCGACAGAACCCACTCGAAGTCGGCACCGCCTGAAGGTTTGAGAGGGGCCTAGCAGCAGGCTGATCCAACGCTCCACCAACTTCGTCCCATGAATCACTTTGGGACGGAAGCGGCTCATTCGAGACACCTTCGAGCTGCTTGGGCGGGGGTCGAGTGTCACCTTCAGCGCGTCGAAGCGCCCTTCGAGCTCCTCGCGCCTCGTGGTGAAGAAGACGACGACACCGATCCCCGGCTTCGCGCCGAGCTTCTCGAGAGCGGCGTACCGGAGTAGTCCTTACTCATGCCACGCGGCGAGCAGCTCGGCTTCGCGCTCTTCCGTGAGGCCGGCCGCGTCCGTGGTCGCCGCCAGGTCGAGCGTGCCGCGAACCGTGTCTTCCGGCGGTCGGAAGTCGAGACCGGCGGCGAGCGCACGACTGACGTCGACCCGATCGAAGTAGGCCGCTGCCGGATCGAGCGAGGAGATCCAGAGAGGCAGCTCCATCCACTCGCCGACACCTCGCTCGGCGAGGAACTCGTCGGTCACCCACGTGATCCGGGCATCGCTCGCCGCCACGCTCGCGCACACGCCGAGAAGCTCCCCCCAGCCGAGCCCGGGGTGGGTCGCGTTGAACGTGCCGCCGACATCACGCTGGCACAGATCGAGCGTCCACTCGGCGAGGTCACGAACGTCGATGAACTGCGTCGCGCGGTCGGAAGGGCCGGGCGCGAGTACTTCTCCTCCGCGTGCGATGCGGTGGGGCCAGTACGTGAAGCGTCCGGTCGGATCGTGCGGGCCGACGATGAGCCCGGGCCGCACGACGAGTGCGCGGTCGCCGAACACACTGCGCACGGCCTCCTCGCAGAGCGCTTTCAGCGGCCCGTAGCTCTCTTCCGTGACCTCGTCGTCGGGGAGGTCGCCGAGCTGCGCGACCTGGCTCCCCTCGTCGATCGGCTGCCCGAAGTCGGCGTACACCGAGACGCTCGAGACGAAGCAATAGACGGCACTACCCGCGTTCGCCTCGGCGGACGCGCGTACGTCACGCGGGAGGTAGCCGCTCGTGTCGATCACTGCGTCCCATGTGCGACCGGCCAGGCCGGCGAGGTCGCCACCGCGGTCGCCGAGGAGCCGCTCGACGTCGGGGTACAGCTCGGGATTGGTCGTTCCGCGGTTGAAGAAGGTGAGCTCGTGGCCGCGCTCGAGCGCCGCGTCGGTGATCGCGCGGCCGAGGAACCTCGGGCCGCCGAGGAGGAGCAGCTTCACTGAAGCGCGGCGAGACCCTCGAGCAGGCGGTCGACCTCGTCCTCGGTGTTGTAGTGGACGATGCCGGCGCGGACGGCGCCGCTCTCGAGGCCGAGGTACTTCATCGTCTCGACTGCGTAGTAGTCGCCGTGCCAGACGGCGACCTCACGCGCCGCGAGGAACGTCGCGACGGCCTCCGGCGAGTGTCCCTTGACGTTGAAGCAGAACGTCGGGACGCGCCCGTCCATCGTGCGCAGGCCGTAGAGGTCGACGTTCTCCGGGAGCGCCGCGAGGAACCGTTCGCCGAGCGCGCGCTCGTGCCCGAGCATCGCCTCCCAGCCGAGCGACTCCATGTACCCGACTGCCGCCACGAACCCGGCCAGGAGCTCGTGCTGGCTCGTGCCGAGCTCGAAGCGGTGGCCGACGGGCTCGTTCGACGCCGGCCGGACCTTGTACGCGCGCCATGACTCGAGCAGCTCCTGCTTGCCGAACGCAAGGCCCATGTGCGGCCCGAAGTACTTGTAGGGCGAGCACACGAGGACGTCGACGTCCCACGTGGCCACGTCGATCGGACCGTGCGGCGCGTAGTGGACGGCGTCGGCCCACGCGAGCGCCCCGGCCGAGTGGGCGAGCTCGACGATCCTGCGCACATCGGGCGCGGTGCCGACCGAGTTCGCCGCGACAGGGAACGCGACCACGCGCGTCTTCTCCGAGAGGAGGCTCGCGAGGTCCTCGTAGTCGACCTCGAGGTCGCCCGTCAGCCCCGCGACCTTCACGACGACGCCGAGGTCGTGCGCGAGCTCGAGCCACGGCGAGACGTTCGCGTCGTGGTCGAGCGACGTCACGACGATCTCGTCACCGGCGGTCAGGGTTCTGCCGAACGCGCGGCTCAGCAGGAAGTTGAGCGAGGTCATGCTCTGACCGAACGCGGTCTCGCCCACAGCACAGCCGAGGAAGCGCGCAGCCGTCTCGTGGGCGAGGTCGACGAGCTCGACCGTCCTGATGCTCGTCTCGTACGGCGCTCCGATGTTGGCGTTGTCCTCGCGCAAGTAGCTGGAGATCGCGTCGATGACCTCGTCCGGGCACTGGGTCCCGCCGGGGCCGTCGAAGAACGCAAGACGCCGGTCGAGCGCCGAGAAGCGTGCACGCACGGCGGTGATGTCGAGGGCCGTAGTGCTCACGAGTGGCGTGCAGCCTACCCCGCGCCGTCCGGAACGTGACCTAGCCTGCGAGCGCATGGAGCGGCTTCGGACGCTCAGCGAGGCAGAGTGCTACGAGCGCTGCTACGGCTGGCGCTACACCGAGGACACCGTCAAGGTGCTCCCTCGGGGCGGCCCTCTGGCCGTCGAGTCGGGCGACGTCGGAGAGAAGCTCCGCATGCTCCTCGAGCTTCGCCTCGATGCGCGCGAGCCGGAAGCGGCCTGAGCGACTCCGCCGTCCCGGACGTCCTCGGGCCGGGCGTTCGCCTCGTCTTCTGCGGGATCAATCCCGGCTATGCGAGTGCGGCGGCCGGCGCCGCCTTCGCCAATCCGCGGAACGACTTCTGGCGTCTCCTCCACGCAGCCGGGTTCACGCCGCGTCTCCTCGCACCGCACGAGCAGCAGGAGCTGCTCGACCTCGGCATCGGCCTGACGAACGCCGCACGCCGAACCACGCGGGGTTCGAGCGAGCTCCGTGCCGCCGACTTCAAGGGCGCGCACGAGCGGCTCGACGCAATCGCACGCGACCTCGAGCCGCGCATGATGGCGTTCGTGGGGAAGGCTGCCTACCAGGGCGTGTTCCGCGAGCGTCCCGAGCACGGGCTCCAGGACCGACTGCTCGGGGGCACGCAGCTCTTCGTCCTGCCGTCGACCTCGCCAGCGAACGCCGCTGTCCCGTGGGACGAGCGGCTTCGCTGGTTCAAGGCGCTGCGCGAGCTCGTCTAGGCGCGGTCGGCGTACTTCCCGAGGACGAACTCCCAGCCCGAGTCGTAGTTGTCTCGCTTCTCCGTCGCGCCCTCCGCGAGCTCCCACCCACGATGCTCGAGCTCGGTGCGGGTGTGCTCGCCCTCGGGCTCGAACCGCACCTCGACCTCGGTCCCGCGGACACCGGGGGAGACCTCCCATGCCAACACGAGCCGGCGCGGCGGCTCCCAGGCAAGCACGGTCGCCCAGTGGCCCCGCTCGCCGGCTTCCGAGACCTCGTACACCTCGCCGCCGGCGTGCGGCTCGAACACGATCTCCTTCACCGTCCCGTGGAGCGAGTGGCTCTCGACCGGCCACCAGCTCATCGCGTCCGCGGTGAAGATGCGGAACGCCTCCTCGACGGAGCAGTCGACCGTCACGGTCTTGCGGACGACCTCGATCACGAGTGCGTCGTTCATTGCGTCGCTCCTTTCGTGTCGGCCACCGCCTTGAACCGGGCGAGGGCCTCGCTCCAGAATCCGTCGACCCAGTCGTGGAGCACGCCGACTCCTGCCGAGTCGAGCTCGTACAGGTGCCTCGTGCCGTTCCGGCGATGGGTGACGAGTCCGACGTCCTCGAGGACGCGCAGGTGCTGGGAGACGGCCGGCCGGCTGACCGGCAGCTCCGCGGCGAGCTCGCCGACCGACCGGGGGCCCGAGCGCAGAAGCTCGAAGACCTGTCGCCGCGTCGGATCGCCGAGGGCGTCGAGAGGATGTCCGTTAGTATCCACTTACCGTAAGTTACCACTTACGATAAGTGTTCGTCAATCCCTCCAGCGATTCGTGATCGGAGTGCGCCGGTCGCGCCCGAACGCCTTCGGCCGTAGCTTCACGCCCGGGGGCGCCTGTCGCCGCTTGTACTCGGCGCGATCGACGAGCGCCACTGCCCGTTCGACGACGGCGGGATCGCACTCCTCGAGCAGCTCCTCGCGCGAGCGGTCCTCCTCGACGTATGCCTCGAGCACGGGGTCGAGTGCGTCGTACTGCGGGATGGAGTCGGAGTCTCGCTGGTCGTCGCGCAGCTCGGCGCTCGGCGCTCGCTCGATCGTGCTGTCGGGGATCAGCTCGCGTCCGGTGTGTGCGTTCACGTGCTCGGCGAGGCGGTAGACGTCGGTCTTGAAGACGTCCTTCAGGAGCGCGAACCCGCCCACCATGTCGCCGTAGAGCGTCGAGTAGCCGACCGCGAGCTCGGACTTGTTCCCGGTCGAGACGACGAGCCAGCCGTACGTGTTCGACAGCGCCATCAACAGCACGCCGCGAACGCGCGCTTGCAGGTTCTCCGCAGCGAGGCCCGCGATCCCACCTGAGATCTCGGGTGCCAGTGCGTCGGCGAACGCGGCGACCGTGGCCTCGATCGGGATCTCGCGGAACGAGCACCCGAGCGCCTCTGCCACGCGCCGCGCGTCGCCGCGCGTTCCCTCCGAGCTGAACCGCGACGGCATCGAGACGCAGTGGACGCGCTCCGCCCCAAGGGCGTCGGCGCACAGCGCAGCCGTGACCGCCGAGTCGATGCCGCCGGACACCGCGACGACGACGTCGGAGAAGCCGTTCTTCTCGACGTAGTCCTGGAGGCCGAGGGTCAGTGCGCGCCGCATCTGCTCGAGCTCTGGCTCGAATGGCGCGACCACCGGCTCGAGCTCGCCCTCGTGTTCACGCGCGTTGTCGAGCTCGACCGTCTCCACGGGCGGCGCATCGCTCCGGGAGCGCCCGAGCTCCCTGCGACGCGCGTCGCGGAGCCGGCGTCCGATCGCGTCGACCGGGTCGATGTCGACGACCAGGAGCTCCTCGGCGAATCCCGCCGCGCGGGCGACGACGTCGCCGGAGTCGTCGAGGATGACCGAATGGCCGTCGAAGACCAGCTCGTCCTGGCCGCCGACGAGGTTGCAGAAGGCGAAGAACGAGCTCGTGTCGCGGGCGCGGGTCACGAGCATCTCCTCGCGCTCCTCCGCCTTCCCGACGTGGAACGGCGACGCCGAGAGGTTGACGAGCAGCTGCGCACCGGCCAGCGCGAGATCGGTCGCGGGCGGACCGGGCTGCCAGACGTCCTCGCAGATCGTGATCCCGATCGACGCGTCTCCGACTCGGAGGATCACGAGCCCGCGCCCCTCGGCGAAGTAGCGATGCTCGTCGAAGACGCCGTAGTTCGGAAGGAAGTGCTTCGGGTAGACGGCCTGCACGCGCCCTTCCGCGCAGACCGCGCACGCGTTCCAGAGATCGCGGTCGAACCACGGTGTCCCGACGAGCGCCGTGATGTCCTTACAGGCGGCGGCGATCCGCTCCACGGACTCGTGTGCAGCCCGCACGAACGCAGGCCGCAGGAGGAGATCCTCGGGCGGATAGCCCGTGGTCGCGAGCTCGGGGAAGAGGACGAGATCGGCCCCGGCGGTGCGCGCGTCGGCGAGGCTCGCGAGGATCTTGTCGCGGTTTCCGTCGAGGTCGCCGACGACGGTATTCAGCTGTGCAAGCGCGAGCCTCAAGGTTTTCGCCTCACAGTCACAAACCTATCGTAACTAGGCTCACGCGGGGTGCAGCTCGTCCTTTCGCATCGCTATCGAGGGCCGCTCACGTCGGCGAACGGCGGCTACGCGTGTGGGCGGCTCGCGGCGTACGTGGACGCGGAGGAGGTCGAGGTCACGCTTCGCCTCCCGCCACCGGTCGACCGTCCCCTATCGGTCGAGCGCGAGGACGGACGCGTGCTCCTTCTCGACGGCGACGCGCTCGTCGCGGAAGCTCGGCCGGCGCCGGTCGAGGTCCAACCGCCTACGCCGCCCGTCTCGATCGCGGATGCCGAGGCGGCACGCGAGCGGCACGTGCGCGACTGGAGCCCGGACTTCGGCGAGTGCTACGTCTGCGGCCTTCGGGAGGACGGCCTCGGGATCCGCGTCGGGCCGGTCGCCGGTCGCGAGCCGTTGCACGCTGCTCCCGTCGTGCTGCGCGAGGCGGGGACCGAGTTCGTCTGGGCCGCGGTCGACTGCCCCGGTGCGTACGCGGTCGGCGCCGAGGGGCGCGGCGAGATCGTCCTCGGGCGCATGACTGCTCGAATCGACCATGTGCCCGACGTCGGCGAGGAGTGCGTCGCCACCGCCTGGCCGCTCGGCGAGGACGGCCGCAAGCTGTACGCCGGGACCGCTCTCTTCTCGTCGGCCGGCGAGCTCCTCGCGCTCGCCCGGCAGACCTGGATCGTCCCGCGCTAGCGGGGCGTCAGAGCGAGCAGGAGCCCGCCGTCGTCGTCGTACGCGGGGAAGAAGTCGACGACGACGCGCTTCTCGATTCCGGCGCGCGTGCGGATCTCCAGTTCCTGCCCCAGCTTCCGGACGCCCCACTCGCGAACGACGTCGATCGGCGACACGTCGGAGAGCGCCAGCGCCTCGGCGACGTCGCGACCGATCAGATCGGCATCGCGGTACCCGGTCAATTCGAAGACGCCTCGTCCTGCCGCGAGGACTCGTGTGTCCCGGTCGCACACGACGAAACCGGTCTCGGGCGCCGGGTAGTAGTCCTCGAGGAGCTCGAAGAGAAAGCCGAACGCGCAGCTCCGGCACTGCACCGCCTGCATCGAGAACCCGTCGTAGCCGTCGAGATCGACGGTGCGCTCCTTGCAGTTGGGACAGATGAAGTAGGGCACGCCGGGCGCAGAGTAGGGAATCGAGCGGTTCAGTCCGCGTTACGACGTCAGCGCCGAAGGCGGATTGCGTTGAGGTCGTCGGCGACGATCGCCTGTGCACGTGCGATGAGGTCCTCGATGTCGTCGTGCTCGGCGTGGAGATACCGTCCCGCGAGCGCATCGGCGCGGCCCGATGCGAGCACGCGCACGAGCCGGGGCGCAAGCTCGGGAGGCGTCCACGGCGCGCTGTCGCCGTACTCCTCCGTCATCTCGGTCCGCACGAGCCCGGGGCTGAAGAAGAAGACCGGGATACGCCCTGCGAGCTCGGCCGCGAGCGTCTCCCCGTACCTGCATACCGCCGCCTTGCTCGCCGGGTAGGCGGTCTGGCGAGTTCCCGGGAGGTACGCGGCGCCGCTGCCCGTGATGACGATCCGCCCGCGCCCGCGCTCGAGCATCGCGGGGATGACACTCCGGCACGAGAGATGGACGCCGAGGACGTTGACCTCCAGCACGCGCCACCAGGCCTCGACGGGAACCTCCCAGGTCGGGCCTTCCTGGTTGCCGATCCCTGCATTGGCGACGAGTAGGTCGATCGGCCCCAGCTCGGTCTCGGTGTGCCGGACCCAGGACTCGACCTCCGCGCGCTCCGACACGTCGCCGACGAGCGCGAGCCCACCGATCTCCCACGCGACCGCCTCGACCTGCTCGTTCGTGCGCCCGGCAACGGCGACGCGCATTCCGGCGTCGGCGAGCTCGCGCGCGATCGAGGCTCCGATCCCGCGCCCGCCCCCCGTGACGAGGGCGACTCCGTCGAGCAGGTCAGGAGACACGTTCGATCTCCTCGAGGGCTTCGGGGTTCTCGAGCGTCGACAGGTCGCCGGGATCCTGCCCGAGCGCGCGGGCTCGGACCGCGCGGCGAACGACCTTGGCGCTCCTCGTCTTCGGCAGCGCGGAGACGAAGACGACGCGGTCCGGCGCGAACGCCTTGCCGAGCTCGTGCGCGACGGCGTCGGCGACGTCCTGCTCCGACGCCTCGGCGCCCGGGACGAGCACGCAGTAGAGCCAGGCGACCTCGCCCTTCACGTCGTGTGGAATGCCGATCGCCGCGGCCTCGGTGACGGCAGGATGCCCGACGGCCGCGGACTCGAGCTCGGCGGGGCCGATGCGCTTGCCGGCGACGTTCAGGGTGTCGTCGGAACGGCCGTGCAGGAACCAGTAGCCGTCGTCGTCGACCGACGCCCAGTCGCCGTGTGTCCAGACGCCGGGGAAGCGGCGCCAGTACGTGTCGAGATAGCGCTCGGGATCGCGCCAGATCCCGCGCGTCATGCCTGGCCACGCTTGCTTGCACACGAGCTCGCCGACCTCTCCGCGGACGGACCCGCCGCCCTCGTCGAAGACGTCGATGTCCGCCCCGAGGGCGGGGAATCCGACCGAGCACGGTTTCGTCGGTGCGAGCATCGTCACGGAAAGGAAGCATGCCCCGACCTCGGTGCCGCCCGAGCAGTTGACGATCGGGATGCTCCCCTTTCCGCACACGTGCTCGTCGAGCCAGTCGTACGGACCGCGGTTCCACGGCTCACCCGTCGTCACCACCGTGCGGAGCGTCGAGAGGTCGGCGGCCGGGTTGCCGTGCGGGATGAGCGCGCGCACGAGCGTGGGCGAGATGCCGAGCATCGTCACCCTCTCCTCGTCGACCAGGGTCCAGAGGCGGTCATGCGGCCAGTCTGGCGCACCCTCCAGGAAGACGACCGTCGCCCCACACGCCATTGCGCCGGTGACGGTCCACGGTCCCATGATCCACCCCATGTCGGTGGAGAAGAGCACGCGGTCGCCGGCGCGCAGGTCGGCCTGATACGCGGCCTCGCGCGCGATCGAGACCAGAAAGCCGCCCTGGACGTGGAGCGCGCCTTTCGGCTTCCCCGTGGTGCCCGAGGTGTAAGCGAGGAGGTATGGCGCCTCGCTGGCAACCTCGACGGGCTCGAGCGATCCACCCGAGTCGGCGACGGCGTCATCCCACCAGACGTCACGCCCGGGGGTCATCGGGCAGTCGCCGGTCGCCCTGCGCCAGACGACCACGTGCTCGACCGTCGGAGCTTCGGCGAGCGCGTCGTCGAGGACCTCCTTCATCGCGACGAGACGGCCTCGCCGAAACGAAGCATCCGCCGTGAGGACGAGCTTGGCTCCGGCGTCCGCCAGGCGCGTCGAGACGGCCGGACTCGCGAAGCCGGAGAAGATGGGTACCTGAATCGCTCCGATGTGCGCGCACGCGTGCGAGGCGATCGCGGCCTCGGGCGACATCGGGAGGAACGTCCCGACCGCGTCGCCCTCGCGAATCCCGAGCTCCCGCAACGCCTGCGCGAGCCTTCGAACCTCGCGCGACAGCTCCGCCCACGTCAGAGATCGCCGTTGGCCCTCCTCGGGTGCCCATACCGCCGCCTCGCGATCCGGGGTCTCGCGCGCCCAGCGGTGCACGCAGGCGTCCGCGAGGTTCAGTCGCGCGCCCACGAACCACGTCGTCCACTCGATCCCGCGCGACGCGTCGAGCACGTCGTCCCAGCTGCGAGCGAGCGGGATGCCGAGATCGTCGACGACCGCGCGCCAGAACCGGTCGGGCTCGTCGATCGACGCGCGATGCAGCTCGGCGTAGCTGTTGCAACCGAGTACCCGTGCGAGCCGGCCGACGTTCGCGGCCCTCACCCGCTCGCTCGACGGGTTCCATGTGAAGTCACCCGATACGCGCTGGCTAGTCTGGGGTTGCATGCGGGGTCGGATCTTCGCAGAGGAGAACCGGAAGTGGCTGACGCTCGCCTCGGTCTCGTTCGGGCTCTTCATGATCATGCTCGACAACACGGTCGTGAACGTCGCGCTGCCGTCGATTCAGCAGGATCTCGGCGCCGATCTCTCGGAGCTCGAGTGGATCGTGACGGGCTACGCGCTGACCTTCGCGTCGTTGATGCTCGTCGGCGGCAAAGTCGCTGACGCCTACGGACGCCGGCTGATCTTCGTCGCGGGGATCGTGGTCTTCACGACCGCGTCGCTCCTGTGCGGGCTCGCGACCTCGTCCGAGATGCTCATCGGCGCGCGCGTCCTCCAGGGCGCGGGCGCTGCGCTGATGAACCCGGCGACGCTCTCGATCATCGCGGCCACGTTCCCGCCACGCGAGCGCGGGACGGCGATCGGCATCTGGGCGGGGACGTCTGCGCTCGCACTCGCGATCGGCCCGCTCGTCGGCGGCCTCATCACGGAACACCTCGACTGGAGTTGGATCTTCTTCGTCAACGTCCCGATCGGCGTCCTCGGGATCGTCGCGAGCTTCGTCTTCATCGACGAGTCGCGGGACGAGACCCATGCGAGTCTCGACGTCCCCGGGCTCGTGACGTCGGCGCTCGGGCTGTTCGCATTGACGTACGCCCTCATCGAGGCGAACACGTACGGCTGGACGTCGGCGCGCATCGTAGGCTCATTCGTGCTCGCTGCGGTCGCCCTTGCCTCGTTCGTCGTGATCGAACGGCGCCGGCGCGAGCCGATGCTCCCGCTCGACCTCTTCCGCAATCGCACGTACACGGGGGCGAATCTCGTGATGCTGCTCGTCGCGCTCGCGATGTTCGGCGTGTTCTTCTTCGTGTCTCTGTACATGCAGAACATCCTCGGCTACTCGGCGGTGCAGACCGGGGCGGCCTTCCTGCCGATGACGGTGCTGATCGTCCTGGTCGCCCCGATCGCCGGGAAGACGAGCGATCGTCTCGGCTCGCGCGGCCTCATGACCGCGGGGATGACGCTCCTCGCCGTGCAGCTCCTGCTCTTCTCGCGGCTCGGCGTCGACTCGTCGTTCTGGAACCTGCTCCCGGCACTGCTGATCGGAGGTGTCGGGATGGCGTGCACGATGACGCCGAGCGCAGCGGCCGCGACGCGGAGCGTCCCGGTGGACAAGGCAGGCGTCGGCTCGGCGGTCCTCAACTGCGCACGACAGGTCGGCGGAACCATGGGCGTCGCCATCATGGGTGCGATCATGGCCGCAGAGATCGGCGACGTGCCAACGCCCGAGGCCTTCATGCGCGGCTTCGAGCGGGCGTTGTTGGTCGCGGCCGCCATCGCCGTCGTCGGCGCGATCGTCGCCTACGTCCTCGTGCGACCGCACGAAGGCGCCGGCGAGCGCGAACCCCACGCGGCCGCCGAACCAGCCGCCTGACGGCCGATTGATCGCAGCGCTTGAGGGCCGTAGGCCGATTCATTCGGCCGTAGGCCAGCTGCGGCATGCATCCGCAAGGCGAGAGGAAAGGGGGCTGTTGGGGGGAAACATCGTTTCCCCCCAACTGAAAACGCCCCCGGCTGCGGCTCCGGGGGCGTTTCCCGTTCGAGGCGACCCCTTCCCGGGGGTGGCGAGCCGGTGAATCGTGGCTCTGCGGCCCAGCCACGCTCATCTCGTGCCCGCCGACCATCCGGCGGTGGTGCCCGCGCATCCGATCTGGCGTCCGATCGTCTGCGGTGTGGGCCTGACTATAGGAGCCGTGTTTGGAAAAGTCAAGTAGCCAGGTCAAGTGATTTGGGCTACCGTTAGTTCACTCAGAAGCGGTAGCCGAACATCCCCCCATGGGGGGAGCGTCGGGGATCCCCAGCACGACTTGACTGATAGAGGCATGCACCAGACCGTCACCCTGCCCGCGCCCTCTGCGGGGACCCGCCTCGGCGAGCGCCTCCGCACGCTGAGGGTCGCCGCCGGGCTCACGCAGACGCAGCTCGCAGGCACCCGGTTCTCCAAGGAGTACATCAGTCAAATCGAGCGCGGAAAGACGCGCCCGACGGCGATCACGATCACCTGGTTGGCCGATCAACTCGGCGTGGATCCCGCCTTCCTCGCGGACGGGGTCTCGACCGAGGAGCGCGTGCGGGTCGAGGCGCAGCTCGAGCGCGCGGAGGCCCTCTCCGCCGCGCACAGCTACGAGGATGCGATCGCAGCGTTCAGGGAGGTCGGCCAGGCCGTCGAGGAGTCGGGCTCGTTGGCGCTGCAGGCTCGTGCGCTCGCCGGCGAGGCGTGGGCGCTGCAGGAGCCGGGACACGTGCGCGAGGCGATCGATCTGCTCCAGCGCGCTCGTGAGCTGGTCGAACGCCCCGAGTTCTCGGACATCGATCGTGCCGACGTCCTCTTCCGCCTCGCCGTCTGCCGCTACAAGCTCTCCAGCATCTCGACGGCGGTCGCGCTCTTCGACGAGGCCCTCGAGCTCGCCGAGCGCGCGGGCCATCCGTGTGGTTTGCTGCGCTCCGACATCCTGCAGTGGCGGTCACGGTGTCGCCGGCGCCTTCGCGACTACGAGGCTGCACGCGACGACGTCGAGCGCGCGCTCGAGCTGGCGCAGGACCTGGGCGATCGTGCCGCGATCGCGCGCGCGTACTTCCAGGCGTCGCTCATCGCGCAGCGCGAAGGCCATTACGTTCTCTCCCGCAGCTACGCGCAGCGGGCGAAGGAGCTGTACCAGCATGTGAACGACGAACGCAACGTCGGCCGCCTGCACCTCATGCTCGGCGGTCTCACGCTCCTCCTGGGAGACGAGGAGCACGCCGTCGAGCACTTGAAGGCGTCCTA
>Ga0070670_100000811_pt1 | contig 24347 bp, 26 predicted proteins | sample KBSS63metaG_FD_64665 | JGI IMG/M metagenome (GOLD analysis project Ga0070670, IMG submission 64665) | Switchgrass rhizosphere microbial communities from Kellogg Biological Station, Michigan, USA - KBS S6-3 metaG | ecosystem: Host-associated > Plants > Roots > Rhizosphere > Soil ... | reverse complement strand
CCTGCAGCGCACTACACTGTTGTTCCGCCCGGAACTCGACGTGCCGTCGTCGACGGGCGCGCAGAAGACCGCCTTCATCAAGGATGATCTCGGCGCGACGGGTCTTGAGACAGCCTTCCTGTTTTCCAAGCAGGAGCCGCTGAAGGCCGATGGCGGCGTTCCGCCGATCCTGGCAAGCCTCGTCACTAACCCGCGCGCCGATAGCCTGGCGATGGGCTATGCCGAGCCGGGACCCGACTACGCGGCGACCTCGCCCTTCGACAGCATCCTCGGCAAGGAGCCGGCCGACAGCGGCCGCTTCGTGCCGCAGATCGGCGCCAAGGACCACGCCTGGGCGGCGAGCGTGCTGCCCGCCGAAGTCTTCTCGTCCGACGAGCAGCAATGCCTGGCGACCGGCATCTATTTCGAGGCGCGCGGCGAATCGGTGAAAGGCCAGGCTGCCGTTGCCCAGGTGATTCTCAACCGCGTCCGCAATCCGGCCTATCCGAAAACGATCTGCGGCGTTGTCTACCAGAACGAGGACTGGACCAACGCCTGCCAGTTCTCCTTTGCCTGCGACAAGGTCAAGGACAGGGTGAATTCCCCCGCCCATTGGCAGATCGCCCGCCAGGTGGCGATGGCCGTGACGGCAGGCAAGATCTGGCTTCCGGAAGTGGGCTCCGCCACCCATTATCACGCCGTCTACGTCAAGCCGCGCTGGGCGGGCGAGATGGTCAAGGTCGGGCGGATCGGCATGCACCTGTTCTACAGAACCTATGGCGGCGGCTGGAGCTAAGCGACGAACCGCCCCCGGCGCTTTTGGTGCGACTTTCTGTCATGTTTGCGCAGACGGCCTCCGTGGCACCCATAAGCCGATGATTTGCCTGCCTTTATTAATGGCGGGACATGTGCTTTCTACGTCTTGACTATGCTTTTCCATAAAACTATGTTCGCCCGAGTTCAAAACGGGCCGATAGGTGGCTAAACCTGCAGTTCGTTCTTACGGTTATCGGGGTAGGGTAGCGTAAGGAACGGTAGCAGGGAGGGCGCCATGGTGGGGGACCAAGACGAAGGTCTGGAGCAGCGTAGGGCGCAATTGGGAGCCGAACTGGCGAACAAGCGTGCTGCGACCGGCGAAGTCGAACGGGGGGAAGCGCGCGCCCAAGCCAGCCGGAAAGGCTACGCTCAGGCGCTGAAACTCTCCAGCGAATTCGTTTCTGCAATCATCGTGGGCGCGCTGATAGGCTACTTCTTGGACCGTTTGGTTGGCACTGCGCCGTGGGGCATGATCGTTTTTCTGCTGCTCGGATTTTGTGCTGGCGTTCTGAATGTCTTGCGTATGGCCGGCAAGGTGTCCACACCTTCGGTCGGTGGCGACAAGGCAGACAAGAAATGAGCACGGGGGTTGTGCGTCAGCGCGGTCTTCCAGGCATTCATATCCGTCTCTAAGGCGGGCAAGTGAGAGAGAACACGCGGTGGCCAACGGTCCGATTCATCAATTCCAGATCAATACGATCGTTCCGATCGAAATTGGCGGGCTGGATTTTTCCTTTACCAACTCGTCGCTGTTCATGGTCGTATCCGTTCTTCTGGCCGGCAGCTTTCTCTATTTCGCCACCGCATCGCGCAGCCTGATCCCGGGTCGGGCCCAGTCGGTCGCCGAAATGTCCTATGAATTCATAGCCAATATTCTGCGCGAAGGTGCCGGTTCTGCGGGTATGAAGTTCTTCCCGCTGGTCTTCACGCTGTTCATGTTCGTGCTGACCGCGAACCTTCTCGGCATGTTCCCCTACTTCTACACCGTCACCAGCCAGATCATCGTCACCTTTGCGCTGTCGATGCTGGTGATCGGCATCGTCGTTGTCTACGGCTTCTTCAAGCACGGCTTCGGGTTCCTGAAGTTGTTCCTGCCATCGGGCGTCCCCGGCGTTCTGCTTCCGCTCGTCGTTGCGATCGAGGTTATCTCGTTCCTTGCCCGGCCGATCAGCCTCTCCGTTCGTCTGTTCGCCAACATGCTGGCAGGCCATATCACGCTCAAGGTGTTCGCGGGCTTCGTCGCCTCGCTTGGAGCCCTTGGCGCGCTCGGCATCGGCGGCGCGATCCTGCCGCTCATCATGACCGTCGCCCTGACGGCCCTCGAATTTCTCGTGGCATTCCTGCAGGCTTACGTATTTGCCGTGCTGACATGCATGTATCTGAACGATGCGCTGCATCCGGATGGTCACTGAGAAGTAAAGTCGTTGGTGCCGCGTGCACCAGTCAAAGCCAAACCTATCAATCTAAGGAGTTTTTAACATGGACGCAGAAGCAGCAAAGTTCATCGGCGCCGGTATCGCTTGCATCGGCATGGGTGGCGCAGGCATCGGCCTCGGCACGATTTTCGGCAACTACCTGTCGGGCGCGCTTCGCAACCCGTCGGCTGCCGATGGCCAGTTCGGCCGTCTGATCTTCGGCTTCGCCGTTACGGAAGCTTTGGGCATCTTCTCGCTGCTCGTCGCTCTCCTCCTGCTCTTCGCCGTTTGATTTCGACGGTTTGATGGATCACGGCTTGCGTAGAGCGGGCCGTGATTCTTCGTATTTGCCCCACTGGAGGTGAGCATGTTTGTAACTCCGGCTTATGCTGAAGAAGCCGCGCCGGCCTCAGGCGAAGTGCATACGGAAACGGGTGTGGCTCCGGCCCATCACGCGTCATTCCCGCCCTTTGACCCCAAGACTTTTCCGTCCGCGCTGCTTTGGCTGGTGATTACCTTCGCCATCTTCTACATCGTTATGCAGAAGGTCCTCGTTCCGCGCGTCGGCGGCATTCTGGAAAGCCGGCATGCCCGGATCGCCCAGGACGTCGAGGAAGCCGCGCGCCTGAAGGCCGAGGCGGACGCTGCCGTTGCGACCTATGAGCGCGAACTGGCTGAAGCCCGTGCCAAGTCGAATGCCATCGGAGCGGCTGCCCGCGCCGATGCCAAGGCAAAGGCCGAAGCCGAGCGCCGCGCCATCGAGGCGAGCCTTTCCGAAAAGATCAAGGCCGCCGAAGTTCGGATTGCCGAGATCAAGGCTAAGGCCTTTGCCGACGTCGGCGCCGTCGCCGAAGAGGCAGCGACCGTTGTCGTCGAGCAGCTGATCGGCACCCAGGCTTCGCAGGCGGACATTGCCACGGCCGTGGCCAACGCCAAGCAGGAGGGTTAAGCCATGGAATTCCATCTCGACGAAACCTTCTTCGCCCTCGTTGGCCTGATCCTCTTCATCGGCGTTATCGTCTACATGAAGGTGCCGGGCATGATGGCGAAGTCGCTCGACGAGCGCGCCGACCAGATCCGCAACGATCTGTCGGAAGCCAAGCGCCTGCGCGAAGAGGCCCAGCACCTGCTGGCCGAATACCAGCGCAAGCGCAAGGAAGCCGAAGTCGAAGCGGCCAACATCGTCGCCGCAGCAGCCCGCGAAGCCGAGCTGCTGACCGCTGAAGCCAAGAAGAAGACGGAAGAGTTCGTCGTCCGGCGCACTGCAATTTCCGAGCAGAAGATCAAGCAGGCAGAATTGGACGCCATCAAGGAGGTCCGTTCTACTGCCGTCGATCTGGCGATCGCTGCTTCGCAGGCGGTCATCGCGGGCAAGGCCGATGCCGGCATTCAGGCGAGACTGTTCCAGGAAGCGCTTGGCGAAGTGAAGGCCAAGCTCAACTAGCAGCAGGCATATATTTGTGGAGAAGGCCGGGCATTGTCCCGGCCTTTTTGCGTTAAGGCAGGTCTTCGACGACCTCGTCCTTGCGCATCGGTCGAAAGCTCATCCGATGGAGGCGACAAGGACCGACCCGCTCGATGCTGCTCCGGTGTACAGCGGTGGCATAGCCCGCATGGGCGGCAAAGCCATAGGCTGGAAAGACAAGGCCAGCCCGCACCATCATCCGGTCACGCGTGACCTTGGCGAGAATGGAGGCGGCGGCGATCGACAGCGAGCGCGAATCGCCTTTGACGACGGCCTTGCCGGGGCAGGGGAGACCGGGCGGCACGTCGAGACCATCCGTCAGCACGAAGCTTGCCGGGATGGCGAGGCCGCACACGGCGCGGCGCATGGCGTCGAGGCTCGCCTTGCGGATATCGGTGGCATCGATGCGTCCGGCGCTGGAAGAAGCGATCGAGACGATTGCCGTGGCGATGATCGTATCGAACAGCTCCTCGCGCCGTGCTGCCGACAACTGTTTCGAGTCGTTGAGGCCTTCGGGAATATTGTCCGGATCGAGGATGACCGCAGCAGCCACCACAGGCCCCGCGAGCGGGCCCCGCCCGGCTTCATCCGTGCCGGCGACCGGCCAATGGCCAGCCTTGCGCGCAGAGAGTTCCAGGGTGAAATCGGGGACGATCGGGCCTTCTTCGAAGAGCCGAGGAGAATCGGGTGGCGTGCGACGTGTCATGCGGCTGACCCTCGCACGCCAACCCGATTTCCTGCAAGTCCCCCGGCTCAGGGCGGTGAGCCGGGGGACATCCAGCGGACAGGTAGGGCAACCGTCCGCCGGAATGGGTAATGTCAGAGCAGCGACAATTGCACGCCGCTGCCATCAGGCGGCACGAACAGATCGCTGCGCAACTGGATGCTGCGGCGGGTAAGCCCGAGGCGTTTCGTCGCCATCTCGAAGCGACGGCTGATCTGCCAGGCATAGGGGCCCGCGCCCTTCATGCGCTTGCCGAAATCCGCGTCGTAATCCTTGCCGCCGCGCATCTCCCGTACCAGCGACATGACGTGGCGGTAGCGATCCGGATAATTTTGCAGCAGCCAGTCGCGGAACAGCGGGCTGACTTCGAGAGGCAGACGCAGCATGACGTAGCCGGCCTCCAGCGCACCCGCGGCCTTGGCCGAATCGAGGATCCGCTCGAGCTCGTGGTCGTTGAGCGCCGGGATCATAGGCGCTACCATCACCGATGTCGGGATGCCGGCTTCGGACAGTGCCCGGATCGCCTCCAGCCGGCGTGACGGCGTCGAGGCGCGTGGCTCCATTGTGCGTGCGAGCTTGCGGTCGAGCGTCGTCACCGAGAGTGAGACCCGTACCAGCTTCTTCTCAGCCAATTCCGTCAGGATATCGAGGTCGCGCAGCACCATCGCCGACTTGGTGACGATCGATACCGGATGGTTGGCCCTGTTCAGCACCTCGAGGATCTGGCGCATGATCCGCCATTCCTTTTCGATCGGCTGGTAGGGGTCGGTATTGGTGCCGATGGCGATGACCTTCGGCTCGTAACCGGGCTTGGCCAGCTCGCGCTCCAGCAGCTTTGCAGCATCCGGCTTGGCAAACAGCTTGGCCTCGAAATCGAGGCCGGCGGAGAGGCCTATATAGGCGTGCGTCGGGCGGGCGAAGCAGTAGATGCAGCCATGCTCGCAGCCGCGGTAGGGATTGATCGAGCGGTCGAAGGGGATGTCCGGCGAGGTGTTGCGGGTGATCGCCGTGCGCGCCTTCTCGATCTGCACTTCGGTCTTGAACGGCGGCAGGTCTTCCAGCGACTGCCAGCCGTCGTCGATGCTCTCCCGGCTCGATGGCTCGAACCGGCCGCCGGGGTTCAATCCGGCGCCGCGACCGCGCCGCCGATCGACGTCGATCCGAAGACCGGACGAAACGATCAGTGCATCAGCCATATCTGCCGTGTTGGCAGGAGCGAATGCGGCCTGCCCTGCAAGGGACTGTTGGTTCATCGGTGGCTCCAGCGGCGCGAAATGCACCTGCATCCTGCGTCTAACCTTGACTAAATTCCTAGCCGGAAGATGAGAACAATGCAAGAACAAAATGTGGAAAACTCGCACTGGCAATCGATTGTGCACCGCTCTATAAATGGGCGATGTTGACAGTCATAATCGAATGCCGGGACCAGGAACCCGAATTGGCCCAGACTCTTGCGGCGCTCGTATCGGGGGCTATCGAGGGGCTCGTATGCGACGTCGTGGTCCTCGATCACGGCTCGCGCGACGGCACATCGCGCGTGGCCGATGCAGCCGGATGCCGCTTTTATTCCGAGTGGGACATCTGCGAGATCTTGGGTTCGGCGCGTGGCGAGTGGCTGCTGCTGGTGGAGCCCGGGTCCCGGCCCCAGTCCGGCTGGATCGACGAAATCGGTGAGTACATGGCGTTGAACACGCTACCGGCGCGCTTTACCGCCTCACGCGGCTACAGGCGGCCGCTGATGCAGCGGCTGCGCCGGATGTTTTCGCCGCTCGAATTCGGCTTTCTGATCTCCAAGGTTGAGGCGATGGCTGTAGCCAGGAGCGGCATGGCCCTGGCGGAATTCACCAGGGGTCGGAAGCCCAAAAGGCTGGCGAGCGAGATGATCCCTTCCTGGGTGGCGGCGCGCGCGGTGCGCTGAGACCCCCGATGCGCGTCTCCGACAGGCTCTCTAGGCGGTCTGAGCGCCGCGCTTCAGATGTTCGTCCAGCCGCGGCATGATCTCGATGAAATTGCAGGGCATGTGACGATAGTCCAGCTGCGCCTTTAGAATGCCGTCCCAGGCGTCCTTGCAGGCGCCGGGTGAGCCGGGCAGCACGAAGATGAAGGTGGCGTTAGCGACCCCCGCCGTCGCCCGCGACTGGATCGTCGATGTGCCGATCTTGTCGTAGGAAATCCGGTGAAACACGGCGGAAAAGCCCTCCATGCGCTTCTCGAACAGAGGCTCCAGCGCATCCGGCGTGACGTCGCGGCCGGTAAAGCCGGTGCCGCCGGTGGTGATCACGACATCGACCGTCGGGTCCCTGGTCCAGTTCTCGACGATCGCCCGGATCTGCGCCTTGTCATCCGGAACGATGGCACGCGCAACGAGGCGATGCCCCGCCTCGGCGATGCGGCCCGCCAGGGTATCGCCCGATTTGTCGTCCCCGGATGTCCGCGTGTCGGAGACGGTGAGCACAGCGATGCCGACGGGAACGAAGGGGCGCTCTTGGCTGATGCCTGCCATTATAGATCTCCTGCAGTTGTTGTCGTTGCCTGAAAATACCAGTCCGGCCTCTTCAGGCGAAGCGAAGTTGCGGCGGCCTCGGCGGCCCTCAGATCATCGAACAGCGCAAAGCAGGTCGCGCCCGAGCCGGACATTCTGACAAGCCTCGGTTCCTGTTCCGCCAGAAGCGTCGACAGCGCACCGATCTCGCCACAAAGCGCTCGTGCCGGTGGCTCCAGATCGTTGCGCAAGCTGCCGATCAGCGAAATCCAGTCCTCGGCGCTGCCGCGCCTGGATGGTTGGAAATCGAAACAAGGATTGGTCTTGTCCTGCAGGCGCCGAAAGACTGCCGGCGTCGAGACACCGACGAGGGGATTGCCGAGAACGATACCGAAGGACGGGAAGGCCGGCAGCAAGGCGATGTCCTCGCCGATCCCGCGTGCGATCAGCGGCCGGCTGTAGAGGCACATCGGTACGTCGGCGCCGAGTTGCAGTGCCAGTCCTTTGAGTGCCTCCGGTGTCAGGCTGACATCCCAAAGCCGCATCAGTCCCCGCAGCGCTGCGGCGGCATCGGCAGAGCCGCCGCCGATCCCGGACGCGACCGGCAGGTTCTTTTCAAGGTGGATGCGCACGGGCGGAGCATCGGCGCCGCTGTCGCGGCAGACGCTGCGCAGCAGATCCCGCGCTTTGACAATGAGGTTGCCGCCCGACTGGCCCTGCTCGCCGAGATCAGCGGCGAATTTCCCCGAGACCTCGAAGCTGTCGGCCTCCGATCGGCTGAAGCCGATGCGGTCGCCATGACGGGCGAAGGTTACCAGCATATCGAGAAGATGATAGCCGTCCGCCCTCAGGCCCGTGACATGCAGGGCGAGGTTGATTTTCGCGGGCGCATCTTCCTGGAGGTCGAAGGCGCCCGCGTCGAACATCGATGGCATCAGCCTTTAGGACTTCTTGTCGGCAGGCGGATTTTCCACCGGCACAGCTGCCGGCGGCTTCGATTTGTCGGCGGCCTTGGGATCGTCGATCGGCGGCAGTCCGTTGGCAATCTTGTCCTTCAGGCGTGGCAGGTCGGCTTCCTCGGGCTTGTAGGTGATCGCCCGGTTCCACTGATAAACAGCCTCCAGGCGCCGACCGACACGCCAGTAGGCATCGCCCAGATGGTCGTTGACCGTCACGTCGCCCGCTTCCAGCTGCACGGCGCGTTCGAGTTGCCTGACCGAATCGTCGAAGCGGTTGAGCCGGAAATAGGCCCAGCCGAGCGAATCGACGATGTAGCCGTCGTCTGGCCGGGCATCGACGGCCTTCTGGATCATCGCCAGGCCTTCATCGAGGTTGCGGTTCATGTCGACCCAGGAGTAGCCGAGATAGTTCAGCACCTGTGGCTGGTCGGGGTTCAGTTCGAGCGCCTTCTTGAAGTTCGGCTCGGCGATATCCCACTTCTTCAGGCGCTCGTAAGCGATGGCGCGCTGGTAGAAGATGTTCCAGTCGACCTTGGTCGGCACCGGACCGATGATCTCGACGGCCTTGTCGTAGTTTTCGGCCATCGCCTGGTAGTTCTTGGCCTGCGACAGCACGTTGCCGTAGGCGAGATAGCTGCGAATGTCCTTGGGGTCGGAGTTGATCAACGCCTTCAGGTGCTTCAGTGCGTCGTCCGACTTGCCGCCCTGCGCCAGCGCCAGGCCGAGCTGCAGCTCGGAGATGCGGGCCATCGGCGAATCCGAAGGAACCTGCCTGTAGAAGGCGATGGCCCGGTCCATCTGGTCCTGCTTCTCGGCAATACCGCCCAGCAGAACGAGAGTATCGGGGCTCGTCGGATCAAGTGCCCTGGCGGTCTGGAGGTAAAGCGAGACCACATCTTCAGCGCCGTCTCGGTTCAGCGCAGCTGCGACGGAGAACAGCACCGAAGCAGCCCCCTGAGCAGCGTTGCCGACCGCCTGCTCGGGAATCTCGCCCTTGCCGATGCGGTCGCGCAGCGCGTTCAACGGCGCGAAATTGCTGATCATGCTGTCGCCGACCGAGATGGCGTCGAGCGCCTTCTGCTTGTTGCCTTCCTTGGCCTCGAGCGAGGCCAGCGCCATGACGGCGCGCATGTAGGTATCGGGTGCAGTGGCGCCGCCATCCTTGTCGAGGATGGCGCTGTTCAGATGCGAGCGGGCCGATCTTGTGTCGCCGATGACGAGCGCGACCATGCCGGCCTGATAGTTCTTGAAGATGTCGAACCAGTTCGGCCCCTGCATCTTGTCGACCGTCGCCAGGGCCTCCTTGCCCCGTCCGGCGCCAACCTGTGCCCAGGCGGACAGCAGACTGTTCATCATCCGGTCAAGATCGTTTGGGCCGGTATATTTCAGGATCGCCTGCGAAGCCTTGTAATCATGGCGGCGCAGGGCATCCATGCCGCGAACGATGGTGGTTATCCGTTCAACGGTCGGGTCGCCCTTCAGATCGTTGGCGTATTTCACGCCTTCGTCCATATTGCCGTTCAGCAGCAGGGAAATCATCAGGCGCTGGCGGATTTCCGGATTGCCCGGCTCGATCATCAGCGCCTTTTTGTAGAGCGCGATGGCATTGTCGTAGTCATGGTCGACATCGGCTGTCCGGGCGGCAAGGAATGCGCCGGAGAAGGTGTCGACGCGGTCGGGCTGGAACGTCACCGTGTCGCTTGCGGTATCGGGCTTTTTGGCGGCATCCTCGGCGCGCACAGCGGTCATCGCGGTGACTGAAAGCAATGCCGCCAGAGCTGCGCTCGAAAGCAAACGGATGGCAAGTCTTTGCCGCATTAGAAAACCTTTCTTGGAGGGCAACCGGCAGCCGGTCGCACCATGCATACTGTCAGCACTGATTCACAACAGGATGGCTTTTTTGAAGCGGGCCCGCAAGAAATACAGCTGGCGCTTCTCAGTGAACGCGCTCGATGCTGAAGTCGATGACCTCAAGCAAGGCCGATTTCCAGGGGCTTTCCGGCAGCGGTGCCAAGGCATCGCGAGCGATCGTGCCATAGTGCACAGCCCGGCCTATGGTGTCGTTGAGCGCACCATACTTGGTGATCAGGCCCATCGCCTTTTCGAGATTGGCCTCGCTGCTGTTGCCGCCCTCGATCGCGTCGCGCCAAAAGGCCCGTTCGTCCTGGGTGCCCCGACGGTAGGCGAGGATGACGGGCAGGGTGATCTTGCCTTCGCGGAAATCGTCGCCGACATTCTTGCCGAGATCGGCAGCCTTGCCACCATAGTCGAGCGCATCGTCGACAAGCTGGAAGGCGAGGCCGAGATTGGTGCCGTAGGACTTCATCGCATTGCGGCCGGACTTGCCGGTATTGGCGACAATCGGGCCGACTTCGGCAGCGGCGGCAAAAAGTGCTGCCGTCTTGGCGCGGATGACCGACAGATAGTCGTCCTCCGTCGTTTCCATGTTCTTGGCGACAGAGAGCTGCAGCACTTCGCCTTCGGCGATGACGCAGGCAGCGGTCGAGAGCACATCGAGGGCCTCGAGCGAGCCGACATCGACCATCATGCGGAAAGCTTGGCCGAGCAGGAAGTCGCCGACCAGCACGCTCGCCTGGTTGCCCCAGATCATCCGCGCAGTGGAGCGCCCGCGGCGCAGGTCGCTCTCGTCGACCACGTCGTCATGCAGCAGCGTTGCCGTGTGCATGAACTCGACTGAAGTCGCCAGCTTGATGTGGTTATCGCCCTTGTAGCCGAACAAGCCCGCAGAGGCGAGCGTCAGCATCGGCCGCAGGCGCTTGCCGCCTGAGGAAATCAGATGCTCGGCCACCTCCGGAATCATCTGTACATCGGACCCAGCCTTGGAAAGGATCAACTGGTTGACGCGCTCCATGTCCGCCTTGGTGAGGTCGATCAGCGGAGTTACGGAGGCCAATTTGTTTTTGCTTTCTTCAAGCGGTATCACGACGCCCAACGACCCGGACTCCTGTTCATTTCGTGAAAACGACAATAAGAAGGGACAGGAGGCGCGGCAAGGGGCGAATTGTTCGGTCGCGCAGATTTGACAGGAAACGCCAGGTTCATGCACGAATTGATACGCACCAACGACCCCGTGACGCTGTCCTTCGCCGAAAGCCTGATGAAGGAGGCGGGTATCCGTTGCATGATCGCGGACGAGGCGATGAGCATTCTCGAGGGATCTCTCGGCATGCTGCCGCGTCGCTTCCTGGTTGAAGAGGACCGTGCCACGGAGGCTCGCCGCATCCTCGTCGATGCCGGACTTGCCGACGAATTGCGCGACGACCGGCGTTAGGGGCGAAAGAGGCTGAGATGTCCGAGCCCGCCGAAACCATCGATGCCTTCCATCGCGGCGCCTTCCATATTGTCCAGCCAAAGGGGCGGGGCCATCGTGCCGGCATGGACGCCATGCTTCTGGCCTCCCTCGTCAACGACATCAGGGCCATCCGGGTCGCCGATCTCGGCGCCGGGGCCGGCGCTGCTGGCCTGGCCGTTGCCTCCAGGCTCGAGCATGCCGAGGTCACGCTCTTCGAGCGCTCTCCCGACATGGTCGCCTTTGCCCAAAAAGGCCTGGCGCTTGCCGAAAACAGCCGCTTCGCCGGACGTGTCTCGGTCGTGAGTGCCGATGTTACCCTGACGGGCCACAGCCGCAACGCGGCCGGGTTGATCGACAATACCTTCCACCATGTCATCATGAACCCGCCCTTCAACGACGGCAGCGACCGGCTGACGCCGGACCCCCTGAAGGCTGAAGCCCATGCGATGACGAAGGACCTGCTCGAAACCTGGCTCCGCACCGCCAGCGCCATATTGATGTCCGGCGGCCAGCTGTCGCTGATCGCCCGGCCGGAATCGGTGGGGGACATCATCGCTGCCTGCGGCCGACGTTTTGGCGGCCTGGAGATCACCGCCATCCATCCGCGTCTCGGCGAGGCCGCCGTTCGCATCCTGGTGACTGCGATCAAGGGCTCGCGCGCGCGCCTCACCCTCCGTTTCCCGCTCGTCATGCACGAGGAGGGGGGGCACAACTTCACGCCCTTCGTCGACGATCTCAACAACGGCCGGACGGCCTACCGCCGCCGCTGACGGCATTTAGAAGAAGATGTCGGCCAGCAGTTTGACGTTCAGAAGCGCGATAGCGACGGCGATTAGATAGGCGATGACGCTCAGCCATCGCGGCGCGACCAGGGCGCCCATCTTCGCCTTGTTGGCGGTGAACATGACAAGCGGAAAGACTGCAAAGGACAGTTGCAGGCTGAGCACCACCTGGGTCAGGATCAGCAGCTCCGACGTACCCTTGTCTCCGAACCAGATCGTGACGATCGAGGCTGGAATGATGGCGAGCCCTCGGGTCACCGCCCGGCGGATCCAGGGCTTGAGCTTGATCTGCAGAAAACCTTCCATGACGATCTGGCCGGCAAGCGTCGCCGTCACCGTCGAGTTTATGCCGCAGCAGAGCAGCGCAATACCGAACAGCGTCGGCGCGATCGCCATGCCGAGCAGCGGCGCCAGCAGCGAGCTCGCGTCGCCGAGCTCGACCACCTCGGTCTTGCCGTGGGCATGGAAGGCAGCGGCGGCAAGGATCAGGATGGCGGCGTTGATCAGCAGCGCGAAGGTCAGCGCCAGCGTCGAATCGATGGTCGCGAAGGTCAGCGCCTCGCGCTTCTCGGGCAGGGTCTTGCCATATCTGCGGGTCTGCACGATGCCTGAATGCAGATAGAGATTGTGCGGCATGACGGTCGCGCCGAGGATGCCGAGCGCCAAGTACAGCATCTGCGGATCACGGACGATATCGGTCGTCGGCAGGAAGCCGCGCACGACGCCGCCCCAGTCAGGGTCGGCCAGCACGATCTGGAAGGCGAAACAGAAGGCAATGACACCGAGCAGCGTGATGATCAGCGCCTCGATCCAGCGGAAGCCGAGCCGCTGCAGATAGAGTATGAGAAACACGTCCAGTGCCGTCAGCAGCACACCCAGTTCCAGCGGCAGGCCGAAAATCAGGTTGAGGCCGATGGCGGTGCCGATCACCTCGGCAATATCGGTGGCGATGATGGCGATTTCCGCCAGCGCCCAGAGCGGCACTGCCACATAGCGCGGAAACGCATCGCGGCATGCCTGCGCCAGATCGCGGCCGCTGGCGATGGCAAGCCTGGCGCAAAGGGACTGCAGCACGATCGCCATGAGGTTGGATAACAGCGCCACGCTGAGCAACGCATACCCAAACTTGGAGCCCCCGGCGAGCGATGTCGCCCAGTTTCCGGGGTCCATGTAACCCACGGCAACAAGATATCCCGGTCCGGCGAAGGCCATCATGCGGCGCAGCTTGGAGCCGCCGTTGTGCGTGTTCACGGAACCGTGCACGTCGGCAAGGCTGAGGTCGAGACTGTCCTGTCGCCATCCGGCCGCAGGTTTCGGTTTGATCGCGTCCATCATTTCCTCGCGTGCAATATTGCAGTGCAAGAGTAGCTTTTTAGAATGATAATGCAAGTCATTCGCAATAAGAATTTTGAAGCTCGTTTTTCCGTTCAGATCCTCGTTCTCGGCGCGTGGTTGACGGCGAGAGTTGAAGCAACTGCTGCCGGTCAGTCGTTCTCCTGACTACTTGCCAAGCTTCTTTTAGATTGTTGTTAATAACCGTGGTGTCATATCAATGTCATCGATCGGTCATGAAGACTCGTCTTTGGCCCGCGCCTATTAAGGGGCGACAGCGGGTTTCGGAGGGGCTTCCGTGGCGATGATTTGCTTTGCAAATAGTGGACGGGGAATGGGTGGACGCGCTGCGGCCGCCGTTGCCGATGAGCTGTTGCGGAGCGGCGTTACGACGGCCTTGTACAGATGCCTGCGGGGCGCGGATCGCGAAGCGGCTTTTCAGCCCGAGCATGTCGACACTCGTCGGGCATCGGTCTGCGGGCGGCAATTCATCGAGGACACGCGGCGGCTGAGGTCTCTGCAGGAGCATCTCCTTGTCGATCTCTCCGATGCCAGCGATCAGATCGCGGCAATCGCGTTTGCCAGCGCGGATTTGATCCTCCTTCCATTTCTTCCCCACGAGGCGAATGCCGAGCCTTTTCTCCGCAGCATCGAACTGCTCGAAATTATGTCTTCCCACCGCCCGCAGCCGCTGAGGCATGCCGTCTTCCTTGCCAGCAGCGACAGCATCGGTCCCGCCCTGCATCTGGAAATTTCGGGCCAGTTGATCCGCCGTGGCCTGATGACACTGGCCGTCCCGTTCCGCGAACAGCGGCCGCGTACGAGTGGAACCGCTTCCGCATCGATGAGGCCGCTTGCCGAACTCGGCAATAACGGCAAGGTGCCCTTCGCGAAAACCGATATCGCCCGCTTTGTCGAATGCGCCCTCGACGCAGCGCGTCATTCGCGGCAGCCCACCATGCCGGGCGCATTGGCCTCAGGCTGATGGGCAAGCACCGAACATGACAGGTGCCAGAGGTTGACGCCTGGCGCGGCGCTCAAAAACGTCTCCGATGAAAGCAACGCACGTTCCTTGAATTCAGCTTGATTTCATTCCGGGGCGCTACTGGCAAGATGCTCATGATGTTTCTGCCGGCACGGCTGCTCCGCAAAGATGATCCCAATGAAAGCCAATCTGCTCTCTCGGTCGTGTCGCATGTCACCCGCTACGGTCGGAAAATTGACCGTTCAAGCGCTTATCGGGACGGCGAGCATTCTATGCTTTTCCTGCGAAAGCCACGCGGATCAACCCTTGGAGCGGGTGTCGAGCATCCACTACGAGGTGGCGCCCGACTGTAGCTACAATTTCACTCTGGTGATCGACGGCTTCGTGCGAAAACAGGCGGAGATCAAGGACCTCGCGCAACTGGCGCTGACCTACGATCCGGAAAGAACGACGTTCCGTTTTGTGAAGGGCTGGGTCGAGGGGGCCGACGGCGTTCGTCACGAGCCGGCAGCGAATGCCGTCTTCACCCGCCCAAGCACCGCCTCCCGCGATGCGCCGGGCTTCGTCTCCTCGGTGACGACGACGGTCGTCATGCCTGCCGTGACGACCGGCAGCCATGTCCACTACGAGATCGAGGAAGTCGTCTCAAAACCGTCCGTGGTCGGCTTCAATCCGTGGGCGTGGCTTGATCCGTTCGAAAATGCCAGCGAACATGTCGTCATCGACATGCCTTCCGCTCTCCCCCTTAACGTTGCCGGACAGGGCGGCTTCGTGATCACCGACACAACCACGAACGGCATGCGCCACATCGTGGCGGATGCCAGCGTGAGAAACGTGTCGGCCGGCGACAGAGAACAGCACATGGCAGCTCTTCTGGAGTTTCAGCCGCTCTTTCTCGGCACATCGCTGCACGGTTACGAGGACCTCGGCGACATCTATTATCGCTTGAACAGGAACAAGCCTGCCGTCACGCCGGAGATCGAGGCGCTCGCAAAGCAGATCGTCGGAGACCGCAAGGGGGTCGATGCGGCCCGCGCAATTTATGACTGGTGCGCCAAAAACATCCGCTATCTCGCGGTCTCCATGAGCGTCGACGATGGGTGGGTATCGCATGACGCGGCAACGGTGTTGAAAAACGGATATGGCGACTGCAAAGATCACGTCACCTTGATGCAGGCACTTCTGTCGGCAACAGGCATCCGCTCCGAGGCGGCCCTGATCGACTGGAGCGACCGTGCGAAACCCCTGCCGCTGCCGTCGCCCGGTGAGATCAATCATGCGATCATCTACCTTCCCGACTTCGACATTTTCGCCAATCCGACGAGCCCCTTCACGCCGTTCGGCGTTCTCGATCAGGGACTGAGCGGCAAGATCGCGATTGTCGCGGGCGACCATTCAAAAGTGCGTCGCACGCCCGAAATGAAGCCGGAGACCGCGCAATTCGTCACCACGGGCTCCATCCATATTGGCGGCGACGGAACCGTCGTCGGACAGGCGACCGCTACGATGTCGCCGAGCATCGAGGAAGCCCTCCGCTCTTCCCTGCAGAACCCCGACGAAAATAATCGCCGTATCGACAGAAAGCTCCGCAACACGCCCGAAGGCGGCTTCGGCCACCTTGCGACGAGCGGGCCCTATGACCTGGATCATCCTTTTCAGCTGACCATGAACTGGCACAGTCCGTACGGCATCGATCCGACGGCCGGTGCCTTCGTCTTGCCGGCACCGCCCTCGTTCGATCCGATCGATGGACCGCGGTCGTTTCTCGACCGGAAGGGCCGGCGGTTGACGCCGATGGCGCTGCCCGTGCGCGATCTCACCTGGAATTTCAGCGTTGATGTACCGCCGGATCTGACAATTTCCAATGCACCCAAGGGCGTTGATGTCAGCAACGCCGCCGGCTCCTACAAGGCGGTCTATGAGCGCCGGGACAATTGCCTGGTGGTGCATCGCCAGCTGGTCCTGAAGGAGCGGGAGCTGGAACCTGCCGCCTACGACGACCTGGAGCGCCTCGTCTACGCAGCTCAGAACGACTTCACGGCCATCGTAACGACGGCGGCGGCTGTGTCGTCTGGGGCCAGCGCGGATGGTGGTAATTGCCACCCGTGACACGGGCGGGCGCTTGGTCTTGATCGTGCCGATACGGCAGTGGCGGCACATACGTCCGTCGCTCGCCTGAAGCCGTGGATATGCGCGGCCCATCAGGCGTCGAACAATGACGCTTGCCTGGGTTCAAGCTCTTTCGTCACGTCGGGGATTGTGTTTGCCGTGGCAAACCATACATGCAGCTGACAATCGGGACGAAACAAGGGTTTGACTATGGCCGGACTGCTGAGACGACTGCTGCCGAAGCGCTTTCGCAAGGAGGGTACGGTCATCCCCGTCGTTCGCTTGAGTGGAACGATCATGGCAGGCGGCAGTCCATTTCGGCCGGCGCTCAATCTGGCAACCGTGGGGCAGGCGCTCGACAAGGCGTTTTCGGTGAAGGCGGCGCCCGCCATTGCCATCGTGATCAACTCGCCCGGCGGCTCGCCGGTGCAGTCACGGATGATCTACAATCGTATCCGCGATCTCGCAGTCGAGAAGAAAAAGAAAGTGCTGGTCTTCGTCGAGGACGTGGCGGCCTCCGGCGGCTACATGATTGCGCTTGCCGGCGATGAAATCATTGCCGACCCGACTTCAATCGTCGGCTCCATCGGTGTCGTGTCGGGAGGCTTCGGCTTCCCGGAGCTTCTGAAGAAGATCGGCGTCGAACGGCGCGTCTACACTGCCGGCAGCAACAAGGTGATCCTCGATCCGTTCCAGCCCGAGAAGGAAAAGGACATCGAGTACCTGAAAAGTCTGCAGCTCGAAATTCACGCGATCTTCATCGGCATGGTGCGTGATCGCCGTGCCGGGCGGATCAGGGCCGACGACGAAACCGTGTTCTCCGGCCTGTTCTGGACGGGGACGCGCGGCCTGGAGCTTGGCCTCATCGACGGGCTCGGCGATCTGCGCGGCGAACTCAAGAAGCGCTATGGCGAAAAGACCAGGCTCGAACCTATATCCGCTGGCCGCAGCCTGTTCGGCCGGCGCGCGCCAGCCATCGCCTTGCCCGGTTTTGACGCTATTGCCGCAGGCCTTGCTTCCGGGCTTGCGGAAGCGGCGGAAGAAAAGGCATTATGGGGCCGATACGGATTATAACAGCGGAACAGCCCCGGCATGGCGCAGCTCATTTTCATCATCGTCGTCGGCAGCGTCTGCTGGCTGATGTATAAGCGTTTCGTCGTGGCGGCTCAAAAACTGCAGCAGAAATCGCAGCGCCAGGAGCGCGAACGCAGCACCGGCGCGATCGGCACCCTGGTCAAGGATCCCGTGACGGGGGAGTATCGCGTCAAGCGTGACGAGGAATAGGCTGGCGGATTGTTTGACACCGCCCGTTGTGATAGGCTTTTGACGAGGTTCGGTGGGTCCCGATGCAAGTTGCAAAATGGGGAAATAGTCTGGTCATTCGTATTCCTTCGTCCGTGGTTGATGCCTTGGACTTGAAGGAGGGTGACGACATTTCGGTTCGCATCGCCGAAGATCTAGCCTTCGAAATCGAGCGCGGCGACCCGCGGCTTAAGGCTGTCGAGAAGATCAAATCCTTGGGTATCAAGCTTCCGGCGGATTGGAAGTTCGATCGTGACGATGCCAACGCACGTTGACGGTCGTTGCAACAAGTTTTCTCGATACCAACATCCTAATCTATGCGATGTCGAGCGATAGACGGGCCGGGAGGGCGCAGTCGCTTATTGACTTGCCTTTTGTGATCAGCGGCCAGACGCTTAACGAGTTTGCCAATGTGGCACGCAAGAAGCTTTTGCTGCCTTGGCCGGACATAGCCGATGCCATAGAGGCAATTGTCGCAGCGTCTCACTTCGTTGTGCCAACCAACGCAAAAACGACACTTGCCGCACTCCAGCTTGCCCCTCGCTACAATCTCTCTTTTTACGATGCATCGATGATCGCTGCGGCACTTGAGGTCGGTTGCCAGCAGTTTTATTCCGAAGACATGCAGGATGGTCTCGTTGTTGAAAAGCACCTGACCATCGTCAATCCCTTTCAATAGGGGCATCTTGCGCATGCGCAAAAGTCTTGACCCCTGTCGCCTCCCATGGCACCAGTCGCGCTCATTTACGCCAATGCGGATCCCTATCATGACGGCTGCAGCCATCCCCGATCACATGAACCCGAAGCGCTCCTTCCAGGCGCTGATCCTCACCCTGCATGCCTATTGGGCGGACAAGGGTTGTGCGGTTCTGCAGCCTTACGACATGGAGGTCGGTGCCGGCACGTTCCATCCGGCAACGACCTTGCGCGCGCTCGGCCCCAAGCCCTGGAAGGCCGCCTATGTGCAGCCGTCGCGCCGCCCGTCCGATGGCCGCTACGGTGAAAACCCCAATCGCCTGCAGCACTACTACCAGTACCAGGTCATCCTGAAGCCGACCCCCCCGAACCTGCAGGAGCTCTATCTCGGCTCGCTGGCCGCCATCGGCCTCGATCCGCTACTGCACGACATCCGCTTCGTCGAGGACGACTGGGAAAGCCCGACGCTCGGCGCCTGGGGCCTCGGCTGGGAGTGCTGGTGCGACGGCATGGAAGTCTCGCAGTTTACCTATTTCCAGCAGATCTGCGGCATCGAATGCGCGCCCGTTGCCGGCGAGTTGACCTATGGTCTCGAGCGGTTGGCCATGTATGTGCAGGGCGTCGACAATGTCTACGACCTGAACTTCAACGGTCGCGAGGGCGACGAGAAAATTTCCTATGGCCAGGTCTTCCTGCAGGCCGAGCAGGAATATTCGCGCCATAACTTCGAATTCGCCAACACCGAGATGCTGCATCGCCATTTCATCGACGCGGAAAAGGAGTGCCAGGCGATTCTGGCCTTTGGCGCGCCGGGCGAGGGCGAGAGCCAGGTCCTGCACAAATGCGTTTTCCCGGCTTATGACCAGTGCATCAAGGCCAGCCATGTCTTCAATCTGCTCGATGCGCGCGGCGTGATCTCGGTCACCGAGCGCCAGAGCTACATCCTGCGTGTGCGCACGCTGGCCAAAGCCTGCGGCGAGGCCTTCCTGCTGACGGATGCCGGCGGTGCCAACTGGAACAGGCAGGCCGCCTGAGAACGCCGCGATAGACCCCGAAATGACACATGACAAAGCCACCGTGACCGCATAGTCTCCGGCGGAATTTGGTGTCGTTCTGGGGGCTTAACGATGTATGTTGTTCTGGGCATTGCGGTCCTTGCCGCGGTCTACGTGATCTTTGTCTATAACGGTCTGGTGCGCGCCCGGCAGATGGCCGAAGAGGCATGGTCCGGCATCGACGTGCAGTTGAAGCGGCGCGCCGATCTGATCCCCAACCTGATCGAGACGGTCAAGGGCTACGCCACCCACGAAAAATCGACGCTTGAGGAAGTCGTCTCCCTGCGCAATCAGGCCCAGGCCGTACCGTCCGGCGACGTCGCCGCCCGCGGCGTGGCCGAAGGCCTACTCGGCCAAGCCCTCGGCCGGGTCATGGCGTTGGCCGAAGCCTATCCGGACCTGAAGGCCAACCAGAACTTTTCCGAACTGCAAGCCTCGCTGGAAACCATGGAAAGCGAGCTTCAGATGGCCCGGCGCTACTACAATGGCGCTGCCCGCGACTTGAACGTCAAGGTCGAGACCTTCCCCAACAATCTCGTCGCCGGTCCATTCGGCTTCTCCAAGCGGCCCTATTTCGAAATCACCAACGAGGCCGACCGGGCCGTTCCGACCGTCAAGTTCTGAACCTTTTTTGCTTTCGGATTGGCACTGCGACGGGTAAAGGAGGCCATGGCCCCGCTGGTCGGGTCAAGGTTCCCTTTGCAGATGGAAGAGATTGACGATGGGCAGAGCGAAACTCACGATTATTCCGCCGGGCAAGCCGCTCACCGGCCGCGCCATGCCGCCCGGATCGAAGTCGATCACCAACCGTGCGCTGCTTCTGGCAGGCCTCGCCAAGGGCACCAGCCGGCTGACCGGCGCGCTGAAAAGCGACGACACCCGCTACATGGCCGACGCCCTGCGCGCCATGGGCGTCAACGTCGAGGAGCCCGACGACACGACATTTGTGGTGACCGGCAGTGGTAAGCTCACGGCGCCCGCCGGTCCTCTTTTCCTTGGCAATGCCGGCACTGCGACGCGCTTCCTGACGGCCGCAGCGGCCTTGGTTGACGGCACCGTCGTGGTCGATGGCGATGCTCATATGCGTAAAAGGCCGATCGCGCCGCTTGTGGCTGCCCTCCAGTCTCTCGGCATCGATGCGTCAGCGGAGACCGGCTGCCCGCCCGTCACCGTCCACGGCACAGGGAAATTCCAGGCGAGCAAAATCCAGATCGATGGTGGCTTGTCCAGCCAGTACGTCTCGGCGCTGCTGATGATGGCTGCCGGCGGCGACAGGACGGTCGATATCGAATTGCTGGGCGAGGATATCGGTGCGCTCGGCTACATCGACCTGACGACGGCGGCGATGCAGGCTTTCGGTGCCAAGGTCGAGCGCATCAGTGCCGTGATCTGGCGGGTCGAGCCGACCGGCTACACGGCCACCGATTTTCATATCGAGCCCGACGCTTCCGCTGCGACCTATCTATGGGCTGCCGATGTGCTGACGGACGGTGCCATCGATCTCGGGACGCCGGCCGACGCGTTTACCCAGCCCGACGCCAAGGCGCATGCGCTGATTTCGGCCTTCCCGCATCTGCCTGCTGTCATCGACGGTAGCCAGATGCAGGATGCGATCCCGACCATCGCGGTCCTTGCCGCCTTCAACGAGACACCGGTGCGGTTCGTCGGCATCGCCAATTTGCGCGTCAAGGAATGCGACCGTATTCGCGCGCTATCGACCGGCTTGAACGCGATCCGGGAAGGGCTGGCGACGGAGGAAGGCGACGATCTGGTCGTCGCCGCCGACCCGAGCCTTGCGGGACAGCGTCTGGAGGCCTCGATCGATACCTTTGCCGATCATCGGATCGCCATGAGCTTCGCGCTGGCCGGCTTGATGGTGGACGGGATTACCATTCTGGACCCCGATTGCGTTGCCAAGACATTTCCCACCTACTGGCAGGTGCTGGCATCGCTCGGGGTGACTTTCGAAGACGACGCCGGCTAGCGAAAGCGTTTCGCGGGGCGTCAAACTGGGTTCGGGGGAACGCACCGTGATAGCGAATGCCGCACGCCTTTGCATGATGGGCCTGGCGCTGATTTTTGCGCAGGGCGCATCTGCGCGCGAGGTCATCAACGACTTCCAGCAGGCCATTGTCCTCGATGCCGACGCATCGATGGATGTAACCGAGACAATCAGCGTCACGTCCGAGGGCAGGGACGTCAGGCACGGCATATTTCGCGATTTTCCGCTCACCTTCCGCGACGGCGCCGGCAAGCTGGTGACCGTCGACTTCACGGTCCAGTCCGTGCGCCGCGATGGACGGCCGGAAGAATGGCGCAGTGAAAGGATCGACGGCGGCACGCGGATCTACCTAGGATCGGCCGATGTGACGCTCGATCCTGGTCCTCACGAATATGTGCTGACCTACAAGACCGACCGGCAGGTCCGCTATTTCGATGACCATGACGAACTCTACTGGAACGTCACCGGCAATGGCTGGTTGTTTCCGATCCTGCGAACCTCGGCAACGGTAACGCTGCCCGAAGGCGTGACGCAGCAGGGCCTTGCCTTTTCGACTGGCCCCCTTGGCGCCAAGGAAAAAAACGCGAGGGTCCGGGAAGATGGCAGCGACATCGTTTTCGAAGCCACAAGGCCGCTCGCCCCCGGCGAAGGCCTGACGATCGCGGTCAAGCTGGCAAAGGGCGCCGTGGCAGCCCCCAGCGCCGGCCAGCAACGCAGCTGGTTTCTACGCGACAACAGCGATCTCATCATCGCCGGCAGCGGATTGCTGCTGGTGCTGCTCTATTACGGCCGCAGCTGGGTCAAGGTTGGACGCGATCCGGACCGTGGCGTCGTCGTGCCGCGCTGGGACGCCCCGGAGGGCGCATCGCCGGCATTGGTCAACTATATCGACAATCGTGGCTTTTCCGGCGGCGGCTGGACGGCGGTGTCGGCCACTGCGCTCAATCTCGCCGTCAACGGCTATGTGGTGCTGGAGGATCTCGACAGCAGCATCGTCATCCGCCGAACGGCAAAGGCTGCAGACGCCAAGCTGGAGACAGGAGAGCGAACCTTGCTCGAGGCGATCGGCGGCAAGGACGATAGGCTCGTGATCGACAAGGCTCACGGTGAGAAGGTCCAGACAATCGGCGGCCAATTCCGCGACGCCATCGAAAAGGAGCATCGCGACCGCTACTACAAAAGCAATGCGCTCTATACCTTTGGCGGCATGATGCTGTCGCTTGCCGTCTTCGTCTGCATCGTCGTCTTCGGGCGACTTCATGAAAACGCCGTTCCGCTGATCATTGTGCCGGCGATCCTGTCGGTTCTGGCGGTGTTGGTGGCCGTCTTCCTCGGCAAGTCCTTCCGGTCGAGCGGCGGTGCCGTGCGCAAGGTCTTCTCGGTGCTGGTCGCTGCCGTCATCGGCTTCGTCGTCGTCTCTGTCATCTCCATCCTGATCGCGACGCTGACTTCGACGCCCGACATGAGCGGCGAGCTACCGCTGACGGTGGCGATCATCGGCATCTTCGCAGCCAACTGCGTGTTCTTCTTCCTGATGGGTGCGCCGACGGCGCTCGGCGCGAAGATGATGGACGGCGTGGCCGGGCTCCGGCAATACCTGACGCTGGCCGAAAAGGACCGGATGAACATGCAGGGTGCACCGATGATGTCGCCAAGACATTTCGAAACCCTGCTGCCTTACGCGGTGGCGCTCGGCGTCGAAAAACCTTGGTCGAAAAGTTTCGAGAGCTGGTTTGCCGCCGCAGCCGTTGGGGGCGTCGCTTACGCACCTGTCTGGTATGTCGGCAGCTTCGGTCCTGACAGCTTTTCAGACCGCATCGGCGGCTTTTCCGGATCGATGGCCTCGACAATCGCCTCCACCATCCCGGCCCCGGTCTCAAGCTCGGACAGCGCCTTCTCCAGCAGCGGCGGCGACAGCTCGTCGGGCGGCGGCGGTGGCGGTGGGGGCGGAGGCGGATGGTAGAGCCCCGTGCTGCGCGTGAGAAGCGGGCTTAATGCGTTAACCTCCCCCTCAAGGGGGGAGGTCGCGGCGAAGCCGCGGGTGGGGGTGATCGCAGCGCATGCGCATACGGCCTTGCGGCCGATCACCCCACCCCGTCGCTTCGCGCCGACCCTCCCCCTCAAGGGGAGGGTGTCTGCTCGGAAGCAGTCGCCGTCTCTCGGAGAGGTTCAAGCATGCCAAAAAAGCCATCGCCGCTTGACCGTTTCAAGATCGCCAACAGCCGTCGGCTTCGCGCAAGCGCCACAGACGCGGAGGCGAAACTTTGGCGCCACCTCTGGCGTATTCCGATAGAGGGTACTCATTTCAGGCGCCAAGTCCCGATCGGGAAATATTTCGCTGACTTTGCATGTCACCAGATCGGCTTGATCATCGAGCTGGACGGCAGCCAACACGCCGACGAGGCTGTCCGGCGACATGATCTCCAGCGGACGAATTTTCTTGAGAGCCAAGGATACCGCGACATCCGATTTTGGAACACCGAGGTTCATGCTGAACTCGACGCTGTTTTGGATACTATATTTGCCATTGTGCAGCAGCCGCAAATTTTGCTAGCAGAAGCCGACAGTTTTCACCCCACCCCGGCACCGCGTGCCGACCCTCCACCTTACGGGGAGGGTGAGGAATAGTGACATGCCCGATCTCCTGCTTGAACTCCGCTCCGAGGAAATCCCGGCCCGCATGCAGCGCAAGGCTGCCGGCGATCTGAAGAAGCTCGTCACAGACGCGCTGGTCGAGGCAGGGCTGTCCTACGAGGGAGCGCGGGAATATTGGACGCCCCGGCGGCTGACGCTCGACATTCGCGGGCTGACGGCGCGCTCGGCCGATGTCCGCGAGGAACGCAAGGGTCCGCGCCGCGATGCCAACGCCCAGGCGATCGAAGGCTTCCTGCGGGCTGCCGGCCTGTCGTCCATCGAAGAGGCGGAAATCCA
>Ga0070670_100000809_pt1 | contig 24364 bp, 10 predicted proteins | sample KBSS63metaG_FD_64665 | JGI IMG/M metagenome (GOLD analysis project Ga0070670, IMG submission 64665) | Switchgrass rhizosphere microbial communities from Kellogg Biological Station, Michigan, USA - KBS S6-3 metaG | ecosystem: Host-associated > Plants > Roots > Rhizosphere > Soil ... | reverse complement strand
CACCGCCGCCGAGTCGGGCGAGATCGCGCTTGGTGGCAACGGTTGCATCGCGAAGGCGGTGCTCAGCACGGTAACGTGGTTGCCGTCGCGGAACGCGCAGGGCGATCCGACGGTCAAGTTCCATATGGTGTGGCGGAACCCGGACGACGACGCCCAGACGACTCCGTTCAACGGCAACATGAACTCGCAGGAGTTCGGCGTGTTCCTGCCGGACTTCGGCAGCCTCGGCTCGTTCCAGGTGCCGCCCATGCAGCCGAGTTCGTTCTTCGACGTGTTCGTCGAGATCCCGCTCTCGCAGTTGCCGCCGCCACCGGAGAAGCGGATCGGCGGTCCGGGCAACGCGCTCAAGGGCACGCTGCCCGCGGCGTACGGCGCCCCGAACCGCAACGCCGACACGTGCCCGCCGGATACCAACTGGGCCGGCAACGTCGACATCCAGTGGTCGGGCAACGGCCAGGGCGGACAGGTCAACAAGCACTACGCGGACCTGCTCACCTGCGCCGGCGGCTCGCCGTCGTTCGTCCACTTCCGCCCGAGCAACTGCACGTCGCCGATGCCGTGGACGATCGCGGGCGTGTGCTCCGGGTTCTCGATGACGCTCGTCAACGAGGACTTCTCGGCGGCGCCGAACCCGGTGCCCGTCGGTTGGAGCGGCTGGATCGAGATCCAGGCGGCGGCCACCGCCGTCGGCACGAGCTGCTGCCCGACGATCACGTTCGGCTGCAACGGCGCGTTCTCGACGATCGACATCTGCTCGTACGCGTGCCAGTGCCAGCCGGCGACGCCGGGTCCGAGTCCGCAGCCGGGCACCATCGACTGGACGAACGTTCCGGGCACGGACCACGTGCGGTTCCACGTGCGCTGGACCAACCCGAGCACGACCGAGACGACGTCGCCCGCGAGCGGGCAGATGGCGTCGCAGGAGTTCGGCGTGTTCGCGCCCGACTTCGCGCCGATCGGGCCGTTCAACGTGCCGCCGATCGCGCCGAGTTCGTTCTTCGACGTCTTCCTCGAGCTGCCGCTGTCGCAGCTGCCGCCCAGCGCGCAGATCACGGGCGGCCCCGCGAACCTGATGGCCGGCGGTCCCGGCCGCGCCGCTCCGCTGTCGGTCGCGTCGGCGTGCCCGCCCGACACCACGTGGGCCGGCAACGTCGACCTCAACTGGACGAGCGGGGGCCAGCCGGCGCAGGTCAACTACCACTTCGGTGCACTGCAGGTGTGCCCCGGCTCCGGCAACACGTTCATCCACATCCGGCCGGTGACGTGCCCGTCGGGCGCGCCGGCATCGTGGTCGATCGTCGGGCTGTGCCCCGGCTTCAACGCGACGCTGGTCAACGAGGACTACTCGGCTGCGCCGAACCCGGTGCCGCCGGGCTGGTCGGGCTGGATCAGCGTGTCCGCTGCCGCGGGGACGCCGGTGCCGGTGACCTGCTGCTTCGCGGTCAAGTTCCTGTGCGACGGCGTGCCGGGCACGATCAACGTGTGCGCGACGACGTGCCAGTGCCAGACCGCGCCGAACCCGCAGCCGGGCACGATCGAATGGACGACGCAGCCGGGGTCGACCAAGGTCGAGTTCCACGTTCAGTGGACCAACCCGTCGACCGTCCCGAGCGCGCCGATCAGCGGCACGATGAGCCCGCAGGAGTTCGGGCTCGGGCTGCCGAACCTGGGCACGATCGGCACGTTCACCGTGCCGTCGCTGCCGCCGGGCGCCACTGTCGACATCTTCCTCAGTGCGGATCTCGGGACGCTGCCGCCGACCGCGCCCACCACGGGCGAGCCGGGTACGGCGTCACCCTGCCCGCCGAGCACGCATTGGGACGGCAACGTCGACATCATCTGGAACGGCACCGGCGGACCGGGTGAGGCGCACAAGCACATCGGCGACCTCAGCGTGTGCGCGGGCGGCGGTCCGTCGATGATCCACGTGAAGGCGCTGCTCTGCCCGAGCGGCAGCTCGCTGCCGTGGTCGATCACGGGTGGTTGCGCGGGCGTTACGGTCAACCTGCTCAACGAGGACTTCTCGCTGGCGCCGAACCCGGTGCCGTCGGGATGGACGGGCTGGATCGAAATCAGCGCCGCCGCCGCGACGCCCACGCCGTCGACGTGCTGCGTGTCGTTGACGTTCATCTGCGACAACGTTCCGGGCGTGCTCGACCTGTGCGCGAACGTGTGCCGCTGCCAGGGGACGGCGGACCCGGTGCTGAGCACCGTCGAATGGACGACGGTCGGCACCAACGTCCACTTCCACCTGCAGTGGACGAACCCCACGGGCGAGAACTCCGCACCGCTCTCAGGGTCGATGGCGTCGCAGCCGTTCGGTGTGTTCCTGCCGGACTTCGGTCCCATCGGGCAGTTCCAGGTGCCGCCGATCGCGCCGTCGAGCTTCTTCGACGTGTTCTTCGACGTGCCGCTGACGCAGTTGCCGCCGCCGGCGCGGGAAGACCTGCCGGGTGGCGGTCCCGGCGCCAATTCGCATTGCCCGCCGGACAACCACTGGGACGGCAACGTCGACATCCACTGGAACGGCCCGAACGGCAACGGAACGGCGAACTACCACTTCGGCACGATCCTGCTGAACACGGGTGGCGGGAGCTCGTTCATCCACGTGATCAGCGGCTGCATGGATCCGGGCGGTTCGTCGTGGTCGTTGACCGGTGGCTGCCCCGGTGTGACGGCGAAGCTGCTGAACGAGGATCACTCGGCTGCGCCGGTGACACTGCCGGCGAACTGGACCGGGTGGCTCGAGCTCAACGGCCAGGGCGCCGTGCCCGGCCAGACGTGCTGCTTCAACCTGAAGCTCACGTGCGGCCTGAACGGCGTCGGGACGATCAAGGTCTGCGCCACGACCTGCTACTGGGGCACGCTCGGCGTCGACAACGGGACGCTCGAGTTCCGGATCCGCAGCATCGTTCCGAACCCGTCGTCCGGCGCGACCTCGATCGGGTTCTCGCTGGCGAAGGCGGACCACGCGAAGGTCGAGGTGTTCGACGCGGCCGGTCACCGGGTGCGTACGCTGGTCGACGGCGCCTTCGGCGCCGGCAGCCACGTGGCGCTGTGGGACGGCCGCACCACGAGCGGTGACCTCGCGAAGCCGGGGACGTACTTCATCCGGCTGAGCGCGGGCGCGCGCGCGGTGAGCAACAAGCTGGTGCTGCAGCGGTAATCCGCGGCACCGGTGGTGACGTGCGGGGCCCCGGCGGCGACGCCGGGGCTCCGTTTTTTTGCCGTTGCACCGCCGGACGGCGGTGCTAGCGTCGGCGTCCCGCTGCTTCGACCACGGTCCGCGTCGTCCCATGCCGCGAACGCGGCACGGCCGCAGGAAGGAAGGCATCCGATGAATCCACCGAACACCACCGCGTTCGAACCGCTGCGCCGCTCGTTGAAGGGCGTGCTGGTCACCCCGGACGACGCGCAGTACGAGGAGGCGCGCAAGGTCTGGAACGGCGACATCGACCGCCGCCCGGCGGCGATCGCCCAGGCGCGGACCGTCGACGACGTGCGCGCGGCGATCGCGTTCGCGCGGGAGCACGGCGTGAAGCTCGCGATCAAGAGCGGCGGCCACAGCCTGCCGGGCCACTGCATCGCGGACGGCGCGCTGATGCTCGACATGCGCGGGCTCAACCGCGTCACGGTCGATCCGGCGAAGCGCACCGCCGTCGTGCAGGGCGGCGCGATCTGGTCCGAGGTCGACGGCCCGGCGCAGGCGCACGGTCTCGCGGTGACGGGCGGCCACGTGTCGCACACGGGCGTCGCGGGGCTGACGCTGGGCGGCGGCATCGGCCACCTGATGCGCAAGCTCGGGCTCGTCGTCGACAACCTGCTGGCGGCCGAGGTCGTCACCGCCGACGGCCGCGTGCTGCGCGCCAGCGCGACCGAGAACGCAGACCTGTTCTGGGGGATCCGCGGCGGCGGCGGCAACTTCGGCGTCGTGACCGAGTTCACGTTCCAGCTGCACCCGGTCGGCCCGATGGTGCTCGGCGGACTCGCGTTCTTCGCGCCGTCCAAGGGCCCCGAGCTGATGAAGCGCTGGCGCGAGCTGTGCGCGAACTGCCCGGACGAGCTGACGACGATCCTCGTCTACCTGCACGCGCCGCCGTTCGACTTCGTGCCGGCCGACGTCCAGCTCAAGCCGGGCTGGGCGCTGATCGCGGCGGGCACCGACATCGCGATCGCCGAGAAGATGGTTCGCCCGATCCGCGACATGGGCACGCTGTTCGACGTGATCCAGCCGATGCCGTACCTCGCAGTGCAGGGCATGCTCGACCCGGCGCAGCCGCACGGCACGAAGTCGTACCTCAAGGCGTCGTACGTGCACGAGATGTCGGACGCGCTGATCGACACGGTGCAGCTGCGCGCGCTCGCGATGCCGCCCGGGACGTCGGCGCTGTTCAACCTGCAGATGGGTGGCGCGGTGACGCGCGTGGCCGAGGACGCGACGGCCGTCGGCGGCCGCATGTCGCCGATGCAGACGATGTTCCTCGGCAGCTGGCCCGAGGACGCGCAGCGCGCGGACGTCGTCGACTGGGTGCGGTCGTCGTCGACGGCGCTCGAGCCGTTCGCGCACGGCGCGTACGTGAACCTGTCCGACACCCAGGACGAGGCGGCGCTCAAGCGCACGTACGGCGCGGCGAAGTTCGCGAAGCTGCAGGCGCTCAAGGCGAAGTACGACCCGGACAACGTGTTCTGCCTCAACCAGAACATCAAGCCCGCGGCCGTGCCGGTGTGACCGCGCACGCGGCGCGACGCGACGGGGGCCCGGGCGCACGCCCGGGCCCTCGCGCATGACCGTGGACGACGCGTGGGACGACGTGCCGTCGTTCGGCGTGCCGCCGGCGATGGAGTGCTGCGTGGTGCGGCCGGGCGCGTACGCGATCGTGCACGACGCCGGCCGGGTCGCGCTGGTGCGCACGCGCGAGGGGCTGTTCCTGCCGGGCGGCGGGATCGAGCCGGGCGAGGGCGTCGACGACGCGCTCGTGCGCGAGGTGCGCGAGGAAACGGGGCTCGCGGTGCGGCCGGGGGAGTGGAGCGCGCGCGCGATCGCGTTCGTGGACGCGCCCGCCGAGATGCTGCACTTCGAAAAGCGCGGCACGTTCGTCGAGTGCGCGCCGGCCGGCCCCGTCGCCGCGCCGAGCGAACCGTTCCACGAGCTGGTGTGGGTCGACGCAGCCGCGGCGGCCGGGATCGTCGGCGACGCCAGCCACCGCTGGGCGCTCGTGCGCTGGCTGGAGCACCGGGCGTAGCCGCCGCGACGACCGCACGATAGCGGCGCAGGCGCGGGCGTCACGCGAACCGCCGGCGCGGCGCCGGACGGCGCGCCGCGGGCGCCGGCGACGCGGCCGCGCGCTTGAACTCCGCGGCGCGCGAATGCATCCTGCGGCAGTTCGCACATCCTCCACCCGCGGGCTCCCGCCCGCCCACACCGAGTGAGGTCCATGAAGATCCGCCTGTTCACGCCCGGGCCCGTCGAGATCCCCGTGCGCATCCTGCGCGCGCTGTCCGCCGTGCCGCCGCACCACCGCACCGATGCGTTCCGGGACGTGATGCGCCGCGTCACCGCCGACCTGCAGTGGCTGCACGGCACGCAGGGCGAGGTGTTCCTGCTGTCGGCGTCCGGCACGGGCGGCATGGAGGCGGCGGTCATCAACCTGCTCGCGCCCGAGGACAAGGTGCTCGTGGCGACCGCCGGCAAGTTCGGCGACCGCTGGGTGTCGATCCTCAAGGCGTACGGCGTCGCGCACGAGACGCTCGCGTGGGAGTGGGGCAAGACGATCGACCCGAAGTCGATCGAGGCGGCGCTGACGAAGGACCCGTCGATCAGGGCGGTGTTCACGACGCACAGCGAGACGTCGACCGGCTGCGTGCACGACCTCGAGGCGATCGCCAAGCTGACGCGGCCGCGCGACGTGCTGCTCGTGGTCGACGGCATCACCAGCGTCGGCGTCCACCCGCTGCCGCAGGACGCGTGGGGCGTCGACGTCGTCGTGTCCGGGTCGCAGAAGGGCATGATGATCCCGCCCGGCATCGCGACCGTGAGCCTCGCGCCGTGGCGCGCGAGCGCGATCGAAGGCAGGAAGCTGCCGCGGTTCTACTTCGACCTGAACAAGGCGCGGAAGAGCCTGCCGCAGGGCGAGACCGCGTTCACGCCGCCCGTGAGCCTGGTGCTCGCGCTGCAGGAATCGCTCGCGATGATGAAGGAGGAGGGGCTCGATGCGCTGCACGCGCGTCACCGCCGCCTCGCGCTCGCGGTGCAGGCCGGCGCGACCGCGCTCGGCTGCACGACGTTCGCCGAGCGCCCCGCGCACTCGGTGACGTCGCTCATGCCGCCGCCCGGCATCGACGCCCCGGCGATCGTGAAGCGGCTGCGCGACACCCACGGCATGGTCGTCGCCGGCGGGCAGGACGCGCTCAAGGGCAAGATCTTCCGCATCGGCCACATGGGCGCGTACGACCTCGCGGACGTGCACGCCGTGATCGGCGCGCTCGACGAAACCGTCGCGACCCTCGGCGGCCCCGCCGTGCTCGCGAACGTGCCCGCGGCCGCGATCCGCGAAGCGTGGCAGACGGCATGAAGGTACTGATCAGCGACGCCCTCGCCCCGGCCGCCGCCGACACGCTCCGCGACGCCGGCCACGACGTGACCGTGAAGACCGGCCTCAAGCCCGACGACCTCGTCGCCACGCTCCAGGGCTGCTCCGCGCTGCTCGTGCGCGGCGCCACCAAGGTGACCGCCGACGTGATCCAGAAGTGCCCCGACCTCAAGGTCGTCGCGCGCGCCGGCACCGGCCTCGACAACATCGACACCGCCGCCGCCAAGCAGCGCGGCATCATCGTGCTCAACACCCCCGCCGCGAACGCGATCTCGGTCGCCGAGCTCACGCTCGGCCTGATGCTCGCGCTCGAACGCCACCTCGTCGGCGCCGCGTCCGACCTGAAGCACGGCCGGTGGGAAAAGACCAAGTACGCCGGCCGCGAGCTCAACGGCAAGACCATCGGCCTCGTCGGCTTCGGCCGCATCGGCCGCGAAGTCGCCGTCCGCGCCCGCGCCTTCGGCATGCCCGTCACCGCCCACGACCCCGCGATCCACGCCTGGCCCGCCGGCTTCGACTGGGTGACGCGCGAGGAGACGCTCGACCTGCTGCTCCACGGCGCCGACTACGTGTCGCTCCACATCCCCCTGTCCCCGAGCACGAAGAACCTGATCGGCGCCCGCGAGCTCGCGCTCATGAAGCGCGACGCCGTGCTCGTCAACTGCGCCCGCGGCGGCGTCGTCGACGAAGTCGCCCTCGAGCGCGCCCTCGTCGACGGCCCCCTCCGCGGCGCCGCCCTCGACGTCTTCGCCACCGAGCCCGCACCCGCCGGCCACCCGCTGCTCGCACTGCCCAACGTCATCGCGACGCCGCACCTCGGCGCCAGCACCGCCGAAGCCCAGGACCGCGCCGGCGTCGAAGCCGCCGAACTCGTGGTCGAGGCGCTCAAGCGGCTGATGCACTAGCCCGACCCACGGACGCCGCGCGGCGATGCAATTGCCGCGCGCGCCCGTGCCGCATGCGCGGGACGCCGCGCTCATGACGGCGCCCTCGCGCGGACGGTCGCCGCGTCACGCGCCGCCCCGCGCCGCGCCGCCATGAACGCCGCGCCGAACACCCGCTCCGCCGCGTACTGGTTGTGCGCCCGGCAGCGCAGCCGCACGTTGTCGACGGTCGATCCGCCACCACGCGCCACCGGCACGATGTGGTCCAGCTCGAGCCGCCGCCGCGACCCGCAACGCCGCCCATCGTCGCTGACGAACGTGCAGCACCCGCCATCCCGCGCGTACACCGCGCGCCTCACGGACGCCGGGACGCGCCGCGTGTCCGCGCTCGGCCGCCTGCGCTGTGCGGGGCGCGCCGTGATCGCGAACCTGCGCTTGCGCAGCTTCGTCGCGAGCTCGTGGATCGCACGCGCGACGACCGCGCCCGGCCCCGCCGACGGATCGGAGTGCCCGAGCAACGCCTCGCACTCACGCAGCGCATCGTAGGCCGCCTGGTCGAGCGCGAGCTGCAGCGTGTAGCGGCCCCCGGCGTGCGGCGCGACGCGCGTGCGTGCGGGCGGGGGAGCAGGCGCGGGCGCGGCTTCCGGCGCTCCGGCCGCGCTCACCGGCATCGCCACCGGAGCGATCGATGCAACTCGTACATGCTCCGGCGCATGTGCCGGAGTCGTCGCAACGAGCGGCAGCGGCTCCGTCCCGGGGAAGCGCTCCTTCAGCATCCGCTCGATGTCGCGCTTGCTCCGGTTCGAAGCGGCGCCGAGCAGTGCGTCGGCATTCGCTTCCGTGAGATGCCGTGCGAGCAGGTTGAGCGCCGTGAGGTGCAGGCGCCCGTCCGCGAGCATCCCGAACACGCGCGGGAACCGGCGCGCGACGCGTCCTGCCTGGATGCGCTTGAGCGATTCGTCGTAGGACAGCCCGAGCTCGCGTTCGCAGAACGTGAGCATCGAATCGCAGGCTTCACCGAGGTACAGCCGCCGCTCGTCGGCTTCGGCGACCAACCCGACGAGGTGTGCGACCGCCAATCGTTCGCGGCCGCGGAAGCTCTTCATGCCCTGAAGGACTGCGCCGTCACTCAGCTGCCGGAACTCGAATCGATGCATGACCGTGACTCGCGGGGGCGAGTACGAACGGGGGCGACGCATCGACGATATCACGCGTGGTTCGGGCACCCGACGTTGCGCGCAGGCGGCACGAGGAGGTGCGTGACGACATTGCGCGCGTCATCGAGCGCGATCGGCGCACCACGCGCGCGTGCGGCGCAACGGCGCGCGGTTGCCGCGGCCGCTCATGACGGGCTCGCGCGCGCGCGTGATGGGGCGTCAAGTGGAATCGCGAAACAATCGATTCGCTAGACGCTCATCCGATCGCGATTGTCGACCATCACCGGCGAGTCGAGGAAGTCGATCGCCGGCGACGAACCGAACTTCTTCTCGACGAACGCCCGCCACTCGCCGTTGTAGAGCCGGTCCGCATCCGCGCGCGAGGCCCACACGTAGACGCCGCCGGCACGGCGGCCGTCCTCGCTCACATAGAAGTACTTGGTCAACAGGCCGGCGACGCTCTGGAACATCGGCACCGCCGCCTGGAACGAAGCCGACATCTCCTCCGCCGTGGTGGCCTTCGGCAGCTGGAACGTGACGATGGCGACGATCATGAGAACCTCCTCCCGGTAGTGGTTGCCGCAGCCGGCCGCGCCGACCTGATCCATGCGAATGTGGTCCGCAGGCGAGCGTGGGACAAGCGGAGAGTCGAGCCACCGCCGCCGCGCCGCCGCAGCGCCCGCGCCGACCGCCGCGCCGCCCGCGCCGCCGCAGCGCCGCGCCGACCGTCGCCGCGCCGCGCCGACCGCCGCGCCCGCGCCGCCCGCGCCGCCGCCACGCCCCGCAACAATTGCCTTCCCCCTATACGAAAGCCTTTCCCAACCGTGACTTTCCCGCGCCCCCCGCTCGGAGACGCGGTGCAGCTAGCGCGCTCGCGCACAGCGCCGCCCGCTCGGAGACGCCGTCCCGCTCGCGCGCCCGCGCCACCCGCGCCCCCCGCTCGCGCACCGGCGCCCGCCCGACCGCCGCGCCCACACCCGCGCCCATTCCCACCCACCACGTTCCTTAACTGGACACAACGCACCCGCGCCCCGACAATTCGCGCGTCATTCCCCAGCGCCGTATCCGAAGCGCCCGCGACCCCCGCGACATCCGGTGACCCCCTCGGGCCGGAGGAACATGGGCCGGGCGCTTCGAGTTTTTCCCGCGCATCACTCGCGCGACGACGAGCGCTCGTGCCGCAGCCACTCGCGCACGCCCGGCTCGACATCCGGCTCGCACGGCTCCGTCACCCACGCGCCGAACGCCGGCACGCCACGCCACGCCCGTGGCCCCGCGTCGTGGCTGGCGAACGCGACCACCGCGAACGGGCGCGCGAAGCGCAGCTCGATCCTCCGGTCGATGACGCGATGGCGCTCCTCCGGTCGACGCGGCATGGCACATCGGACCGCACTCATGTCCGTCACCGCGGCCGCCCAGAAGCCGCGCACGTCGTAACGCGCCCGCGCGGACTGCGCGGCGCTCGCGCGGTACGCGGGCGCCGTGGGCAGGTTGAGCAGCAACGTGCGCACCGCGGCATCGAAGCCGGTCCCCGCCCGCATCAGGTCGAGGTCGTTCGACGTCGCCTCCCACGCCGGGAGCCACACCGTGCCGTGCTCGGCCGGTGGCCGCGGCTTCTCCAGTTCGACCTCCTGCTCGCTGATCCGCCACGCGTGTCCGTCGAGCGGCAGGTCGAACAGCGACACGAACGCCTCGTCGTCGCCGCGCCCGAGTCGTGTCGCCAGCTCGTATGCGGCGGCGATCGCGTCGGCCGGCGCGGCGTCGGCCGGTGCGATCACGGAGATCACGTGCAGCCCGTCCGTGGTGCGCTGTTCGTGGAAGCCCACGAGCCCGGCCGCCTGCGTCCGCGCCACGGCGCGCCGCCCCGCGACGTGGTTGAGCAGCACGCACTCGACGCGCTCGTTCCACGGCGCGCCGAGCTCATCGGACGAGGCGGCGCCGTATTCGTCCTGCCAGCGCACGTCGGTCGCGAGCGCGGATGCGAGCACGACCACCGCGTCCGCATCGAGCGTCCGGAACCGGTCGATGCGGCCGTTCGTATGGCGGCTGGCCCAGGCATCGGCCTCCGTCTGCGACGGCATCGGACCGCACTCCGCGTGCGACGGCATCGCGTCGCGCCACGCCTGCAGCGTCGCGCCGAGGTCGTGCGCGTGCGCCCACACGGCGAGCGCCGCGGTCACGGACGGGTGTTCGGCGTCGAGCAGCTCACCCGCCGCGCGCCGCGCGTCGTCGGCGTCGCAGCCGAGCGCGGCTTCGAGCTCGTGGCGATCGTCGCCGCCCGCCAGCGGGGCGACGAGCGCGAGCAGGAGCCACGCGCCGAGCGGCGAGACGACGTGGTGGCCGCCTCCCGCGGCGGCGTGGACGCGCGAGGCGTACGCCGCGATCGCCGCGGCGTGGGACGGGGTCGATGTGTGGGCGCGCATCGAAGGGCTCCGAGGGGTGGAGGTGTGGGCGGGCCGATGGCTTCGCGCGCCCGCCGTGCTCCGGAGCATACGCCGCCGCGCGGCTCCGTTCGCATGCGCCGGAGCATGCGCAGCCGCCGCATCGCCCCGCTCCGTTTCGCCCCGTCGCCGCCCGGGTGCTACCTTGCCGCGGCTTTTTCGAACGCGGAGGGGGCTCGGATGCCGTGCACGGTGGTGGTCGGCGCCCAGTGGGGCGACGAGGGCAAGGGCAAGATCGTCGACCGGCTCGCGGCCGAGGCCGACATCGTCGCGCGCTACCAGGGCGGGCCGAACGCCGGGCACAGCATCAAGCGCGGCGACGAGACGCTGGTGCTGCACCTCGTGCCGTCGGGCGTGATGTACCCGGGCAAGCGGTGCCTGATCGGCAATGGCGTCGTGATCGACCTGCTGCGGCTGCGCGACGAGGTCACGGGGCTCGAGCAGGCGGGGCTCGACGTCACGTCGCGGCTCGGCGTCAGCCCGGCGGCGCACCTGATCCTGCCTTACCACCGCGCGGTCGAGGCGATCGCGGAGCAGGGGGCGGGGGCGATCGGCACGACGGGGCGCGGCATCGGGTTCGCGTATCGCGACAAGGCCGGGCGCACGGGGCTGCGGGTCGCCGACCTGCTCGAGCCGGCTCGCTTCGCCGACGTCGCCGACCGCAACCTCGAGCGGCTGCGCCGCGAGTTCCCCGAGGCGACGCCGCAGCTCGAGACGTCGGGCGCGGCGATCCTCGACGACTGGGACGACGCGATCCGCTGGGTCACGCCGCTGATCACCGACGTCGGGCTCGAGCTGCACGAGGCGCTCGCGGCCGGGCGGCACGTGCTGCTCGAGGGCGCGCAGGGCACGCTGCTCGACATCGACCACGGCACGTACCCGTTCGTCACCTCGTCGCCGGCGAGCGCCGCGGGGGCGCCGCTCGGCGTCGGGCTCGGGCCGCGCGCCGTCACGCGGGCGATCGGCGTGACCAAGGCCTACGCGACGCGGGTCGGCCACGGGCCGTTCCCGAGCGAGCTGCCCGGCGAGGTGGGCGCCCGGCTGCGCGAGGCGGGCGGGGAGTACGGCGCGACGACCGGGCGGCCGCGGCGCTGCGGCTGGCTCGACCTGCCGGCGCTGCGTTACGCCGTGCGTATCAACGGGCTCGACGGGCTGATCGTCACCAAGCTCGACGTGCTCGACACGTTCGACGAGATCCGCGCCGTCACCCGCTACGACGCGGGCGGCGCGCCGCTCGCCGCGATGCCGGCGACGCTGGCGCAGTACGACGCGGTGCGCCCGGCGTACGCGACGTTCGCCGGCTGGAAGCGCCCGACCAGCGGCGTCCGCGCCTGGGGCGACCTGCCGGCCGAGGCGCGGCTGTATCTCGAATGGATCGAACGCGAAGCGGGCGTCCCGATCCTGTCGGTGTCGGTCGGCGCGGCACGCGAGGCGGAGTTCGCGCGCGGCTGAGTCGCGGGGTTTTTTGGCCCGGCGTCGCCATCCGTCTCTATCTATAACGCGCATTGCCGGGGGCGATCGCGCCGCGCATGACGAATCGTCCGCCGATCCGGCCCGTCCGGACCTCCGAGAGGGGGCGCCCGGCGCTCCGGCTCGCCGCGGGGAACCCGTTGCGGCTGACGAATCGTCGGCGATTCGCATGAATTCGCGTGCAGCGTTCCGCGTACGGGAGCCGTCATGCCGCGTTCGTTCTGTCAGGTCGACTGCGCGAAATGGCGCGGCAGGCACGAGAACGTTTTGGGCCGCTAAACACGCGGCATTTTTTCATCCACCACTGGACATCGCTGAACAGCCCGAGCGATAATGATTTGCGGAAACTGTCCGGACGAGTCGGTGACGTGTGCCTGACAGAGGCGCACACATCTCCGAACGTCCGGGTGACAGACCGGCAGCGATTCTGTGAGCGCGCTGCCTCCCTTGTCCCAAGTCTGCTTCGTGGTCCGCAATCGCCCCTTCGCGGTCCAAGCGACGAGTCTCCTTTCCATCACCGCCGCACCACATGCCCAAGGAGCTTCGTATGAACCCCCGATTCACCAGGCTGCAGGAGCGAACGCACGGAGCGAAGGGTCGCTTTGTTGCGGTCGTGGCGATGCTCGTCACGATGCTCGCGCTCACCGGTTCGGCCGCGTGGGCGCAATTGCTGTTGGAGGAGAACTTCCCGTACGCCGCCGGCTCATTGCTGACGGCGAACGGATGGATCGCGAGCAGCGGCGGCGGCACCAACGCCCAGGCGACCTCGGCGCCCAGCCTGTCGTACTCGGGCTACGCCTCGTCGGGCATCGGCAACGGCGTCGGCATGACCACGAGTGGTGAGGACGACTACCGGTCGTTCACCGGCGTCTCGAGCGGCAATGTGTACCTCTCCGCGCTCGTCAATGTGTCGGCCTCGCAGACGGCCGGCGACTACTTCCTGCACTTCAACGCGACCCCGATCACGTCGGCGTTCCAGGGCCGCGTGTTCGTGCGCAAGGACCCGAGCTCGACCAACTTCGAGTTCGGCATCCAGTACGGCTCCGCGGGCGTCGTGTACGCCCCGGCGTTCACCTACACGGCCGGCACCACGTACCTCGTGGTGGTCAAGTACTCGTTCATCGCGGGCCTCGCGAACGACCGCGTCGACCTGTTCGTGAACCCGGTCGTCGGTGACGCTGAACCGACGCCGACGCTGACGCACATCAATACCGGCACTGACGCAACGATCATCCAGGCCGTCCAGCTCCGTCAGGGCTCCGCAACGGCGGCTCCCACCGTCCGCGTCGACGGCATCCGCGTCGGCACGCAGTGGTCGCAGGTCGTGTCGGGCGTGGCCTACCGCTCGGCCGGCAACGGCAACTGGAACAGCAACGCGACGTGGCAGTCGTCGAGCGACTACAGCACGTACGCGGCCGCGACCGCGACGCCGGACAACACCTCGGGCGGCATCGCGATCCAGGCCGGCCACACGGTGACCGTGACGGCCCCGGTGAGCGCGGACCAGGTGACGGTCGCCGCGACCGGCAACGTGACGGTCGGCGGCGGGCAGACGCTGACGGTGACCGATGCTCTCGGCAGCACCGACCTCACGGTCAACGGCACGCTCCAGCTCGCCGGCACGATCGCGGGCACGGGCAGCATCGCGATCAACGGCGGCACGCTGCAGATCGACGCCGGCGGCTGGCCGGGCAACACGAACACCTACTCCTACGACACGACGGGCCTGCTGCGGTTCAACAGCGGCGGCAACTACGACGTGAACGCCGACGCCGTGTGGTGGCCGACGTCGAGTGGCCCGCGCGAGGTCGACGTCGTCAACGGCACGCTGTCGATGAACGTCGCGCGCATCGTCGACGGTCACGTCACGACGGGCGCCGGCATCCAGGGCTCGAACAGCCTCGGCATCAACGGCTTCCTGCAGCTGAACCCGGGCGGCTACTGCGCCACGTCGCCGACCTACGGGCCGGCCTCGACGCTCGTCTACAACACGGGCGGCTCGTACGGCATCTACAACGAGTGGAGCGGCAACGGCGCGCAGCCGGGTACGCCGGCCAACATCACGATCCAGGCCGGCACGAACGTGACGTTCGACGGCAACGCGTCGAGCTCGGCGCGCACGGGCACCGGCACGCTGATTCTCACGAACGGCTCGCTGACGCTGGGCAGCAACCCGGGCGGCGACCTGAACATCGGCGGCAACTGGACGAACAACGCGGCGTTCATCGCGAACGGCCGCCAGGTGTCGTTCAACGGCTCGACCCCGCAGACGATCACGAACGGCGAAACGTTCGCGTACCTGAACATCAACAACGCGGCGGGCGTGAGCGCGGGCGGCAGCCTGACGATCACGAACAACCTGTCGTTCACGAACGGCAAGCTGAACGCTGGCGCGAGCACGATCATCCTGCCCACGGGCGCGACGGTCAGCGGCGCGGGCGCGGGCAAGTACGTCAACGGCAAGCTGCAGAAGCACGTCACGATCTCCGCGGGCGCCGGCAGCGGCTCGTGGGAAGTCGGTGACGCGAGCACGTACGCGCCGGTGGCGTTCAGCACGACGAACGGCCTCACCAACCTCGACATCGTCGCCTCGACGACGGCGGGCGACCACGCGCAGATCGCGGGCGCCACGCTCAACCCGTCCAAGTCGGTGAACCGCACGTGGTCGCTGTCGCACGCCGGTGGCCAGTCGTTCGGCCCGTCGTCGCTCACGTTCACGTTCGACCCGGCCGACCTCGACGCCGGCACGAGCACCGCGGCGCTGATCGGCGCGCAGTACGACTCGCCGAACTGGACGTACCCGACGGTCGGTACGCGGACGTCGACCAGCACGCAGCTCACCGGCATCTCGAACTTCAGCGACTTCCAGCTCGCGGAGGCCGGCGGCTACACGATCACGGCCACGGCCGGCGCCAACGGCTCGATCTCGCCGAACGGCGCGGTGTCCGTGTCGGCCGGCGCGAACCAGACGTTCAACATGATGCCGAACACGAACTACCACGTGCTCGACGTCAAGGTGGACGGCGGCTCGGTCGGTGCGGTGTCGTCGTACACGTTCACGAACGTGCAGGCGAGCCACACGATCGACGTGCAGTTCGCGATCGACACCTACACGATCAACTCGTCGGCCGGCGCGGGTGGCAGCATCGCCCCGAACGGCTCGACGTCGGTGAACGCCGGCGACTCGCAGGCGTACACGATCTCGGCGAACGTCGGCTACCACATCGTCGACGTCGTCGTCGACGGCGGCTCGCAGGGCCCCGTCGCGGCGTACACGTTCACCAACGTGCTCGCGAACCACACGATCGCGGCGTCGTTCGCGATCGACCAGTTCACGATCACGGCGACCGCGGGCGCGAACGGCTCGATCACGCCGAGCGGCCCGGTCACGGTGAACTACGGTGACAACCAGTCGTTCACGATCACGCCGGATGGCGGCTACAACATCCTCGACGTGACCGTCGACGGCGGTTCGGTCGGCCCGGTGGCGTCGTACACGTTCACGAACGTGACGGCGAACCACACGATCCACGCGACCTTCGCGTCGACGATCTACACGATCACGGCGACGGCGGGCGCGAACGGCTCGATCGCCCCGAGCGGCGCGGTCAACGTGCCGGGCGGCAGCGACCAGACGTTCACGATCACGCCCAACGGTGGCTACAGCATCCAGGACGTGACGGTCGACGGCAGCTCGGTCGGCGCAGTGGCGAGCTACACGTTCACGAACGTGCAGGCGAACCACACGATCGACGCCCAGTTCCAGATCCAGAACTACACGCTCAACGTGACCGTCGTCGGCAACGGCTCGGTCGCGGTGAGCCCGCCGACCGGTCCGTACCCGGCCGGCTCGTCGGTGACGCTGACCGCGACGGCTGGCGCCGGCTCGCACTTCGACGTGTGGAGCGGTGACGCGTCGGGCCACCCGAGCCCGATCACGATCACGATGGACGCCAACAAGAGCATCACCGCGACGTTCCTGACGAACCTCTACTCGTGGAACGTCACGACCGGTTCGGCTTCGTTCGCGACGGGCACCAACTGGACGCCGACGCGCTGGTCGAACTCGACGGACGACCTGCTGCAGTTCAAGGCGGGCGGCTCGTCGATCGCGACGGGCGTCACGAAGCAGTCGATCGCGCAGCTGTTCGTCAACAACAACACGGCGGTCGCGCTGCAGGCGGCGACCGCGACCGACACGCTGCGCATCCTCGGCGGCGTGGGCACCGACCTCAACGTCGGCGCCGGTTCGACGCTCACGCTGAGCGGCGCGACGGCGACGATCATCCAGGTCGGCTTCGGTTCGTCGGCCACCGCGCAGATCGACGGCAACCTGAACGCGCTCGGTGGCAACCACCGCGTGCTGCCGCTGGTCACGCCGTGCATCACGTTCACGAACGGCTCGATCGTCGACGTCGGCACCGGCTTCGCCGGCAACCTGTTCGGCACGACGCAGCTCAACTCGGTGATCTTCCAGAGCGGCGCGTTCTACCGTCAGGCGTCGGGCTCGAACCCGTTCGGCGCCGCGGCCCCGAACGCCGTCGCGATCTTCCAGACCGGCAGCCGCTACGTGCTGACGGGCACGATCACGCCGTCGATGTCGGGCCGCACGTACGCCGACGTCGAGTTCAACCCGCCGGCCGGCTTCGCGGTGGCGCCGAACGGCGGCAACACGTTCTCGTGCGACAACGTGTTCGTCACCTCGGGCAACATCCGCTGGGGCATGACGGGCGTCTTCAACCTCAAGGGCAACATCCTCGTCAGCAGCGGCGCGATCCTCAATTTCGTCCCGCTCGCCACGCCCACGGCGCCGGTGTCGCTGAGCGGTTCCGCCGCGCAGACGATCACGGTCATGCCGGGCGGTGTGCTGACGGACTCGACCAACGAGACGATCGAGGTCAAGAACGCGGCCGGTATCAACCTGGCCAGCGACGTCACGCTGCCGGGCACGTTCAAGTTCACCACGGGCAACGTGAACACGGGCGCCAACACGCTCGCGATCACGGGCACGCTGACCGGCGCCTCGCAGGCGACGGGCTGGGTGAACGGCAAGCTGCTGCGGCCGGAGACGGTCAGCGGCGGTGAGGCGACGCGCCTGTTCGACATCGGCGACGCCACGACCTACACGCCGACCACGGTCGCGGTGCACACCGCGGCTGCGAGCTTCAACCTGACGGCGAGCACCACGACGGGCGAGCACCCGAACATCGGTACGTCGGGCCTCGACGCCGCCAAGGACGTCAACCGCTACTACACGCTGAAGCCGACGGGCAGCCCGACGTTCGGCACGTACGACGCGACGTTCAACTACGCCGCGGCCGACGTGGACGGCGGCGCGAACACCGCGGCGTTCGAGGTGAAGCGCTACGACGGCGCGTCGTGGGACGGCTCGACGCCGGGCACGCGCACGGCGACCAGCACGCAGGCGACCGGGTTCACGGCGTTCTCCGACTTCGCGATCGGCGAGGCGGCGCTCACGTCGTACACGATCGTCTCGACGGCGGGACCGGGCGGTAGCATCGCTCCGTCGGGCTCGACCAGCGTGCCGGCGGAGACCGACCAGACGTACACGATCACGCCGGACGCGTGCTATGCGATCGCGGACGTCACGGTCGACGGCGTCTCGGTCGGCGCGGTGTCGTCGTACACGTTCGTCTCGGTGACGCAGAACCACACCATCGACGCGACGTTCACGTCGATCGCGGCCACCACGACGACGCTCAGCTCGACGCCGAACCCGTCGGTGTGCCAGCAGGACATCACGCTCAAGGCGACGATCACGCCGAGCAGCGCAGCCGGCTCCGTCGAGTTCTTCAACGGCGCGACGTCGCTGGGCACGGCTTCGGTGTCGGGCGGCGTTGCGACGCTGCTCGTGTCCGGCGGCCTGTCCGTCGGTGCGCACTCGCTGACCGCGGCGTTCACGCCGAGCGACTGTTCGCTCGCGAGCACGTCGCCGGCGGTGCCGCAGACGGTCAACAAGGCGACGCCGACGGTCACGCTCACCAGCGACGTGAACCCGTCGGTGTGGAACCAGCCGGTGACGTTCACGGCGACGCTGCCGGCCGGCGCGACCGGTACGGTGACGTTCAAGGATTCGACGACCACGCTCGGCACGGTCCCGGTCTCGGGCGGCCAGGCGCAGATCACCAAGTCGAACCTGTTCGTCGGCAACCACACGCAGATCACCGCGGCGTACTCGGGTGACGGGTGCTACCTGGCGAAGACGTCGGCGCCGTACGCGCAGCTCGTGAACCACGCGCCGACGACGGTGACGGTCAGCTCGGACATCAACCCGAGCACGTACGGCCAGACCGTGAAGTTCACGGGCACGGTGACGCCGATCGGCGCCACGAACCGCGTGTACTTCTACTCGGACGGCAACCTGATCGGCTCGGCGGCGGTCAACTCGTCGACGGGCCTCGCGACGCTCAACGTGTCCAACCTGCTGCCCGGGAAGCACGACATCACCGCCAACTACTCGGGTGACGGTCACTACGAGTCGAGCACGTCGGGTGTCTACAGCCAGCAGGTCGATGCGGGGCCTTCGTCGGTCGCACTGTCGGCCAGCCCGAACCCCGCTGTCTGCCAGCAGCCCGTGACGCTGACGGCGACGCTGACGCCTTCGGACGCGACCGGTACGGTCGAGTTCTTCGACGGCGCCAGCTCGCTCGGTACGTCGGCGATCAGTGGCGGCACGGCGACGCTCGTCGCGCAGTTCAACACCGGTTCGCACTCGCTGACGGCGCAGTACTCGGGCGACGTGAACTACACGCCGAGCACCTCGCCGGCGTTCGTCGAGACGGTGAACAAGGCGCCGGTGACGTCGGTGACGGTCACCAGCGACGTGAACCCGTCGGTGTGGAACCAGCCGGTGACGTTCACGGCGACCGTGGTGCCGGCGACGGCCACGGGCACCATCACGTTCAAGGATTCGCTCACCGTGATCGGCACGGCCCCGCTGTCCGGCGGCCAGGCGCAGATCACGAAGTCGAACCTGTTCGTCGGCAACCACACGCAGATCACCGCGACGTACTCGGGTGACGCGTGCTACCTGGCGAAGACCTCCCCGGCGTACAGCCAGGAAGTCGATCGCGCGCCGTCGACGGTGTCCGTCAGCTCGGACATCAACCCGAGCACCTACGGCCAGAACGTGAAGTTCACGGCGACGGTGACGCCGATCGGCGCCACCAACCGCGTGTACTTCTACTCGGACGGCAACCTGATGGGCTCGGCGGCGGTCAACTCGACGACGGGTCTCGCGACGCTCAACGTGTCGAACCTGCTGCCCGGGAAGCACGACATCACCGGCAACTACCAGGGCGACCAGCACTACGAGCCGAGCGCGTCGGGCGTCTACAGCCAGACGGTCGAGTACGTGACGTCGTCGGTCACGCTGACCAGTGACGTCAACCCGTCGAAGGAAGGCGCGTCGGTGACGCTCACGGCGACGGTTTCGCCGTCGGACGCGACCGGTACGGTCGAGTTCTTCAACGGCGCCTCGTCGCTGGGCTCGAGCGCGGTTTCGGGCGGTGTCGCGACGCTGACCACCACCACGCTGCCGGCCGGCACGCTGACGCTGACCGCTCACTACAGCGGCGACATCGTCAACGGGCCGAGCGTGTCTCCGGACTACATCCAGGAGGTCACGCCGGATTCGCCGCCGCAGGTGACGGTGGTGTTCCCGAACGGCGGCGAGAACGAGTTCGTCGGCGGGACGGTGAAGCTGGTGTGGAACGCGACGGACAACACGTCGGTCGAGTCGGTCACGCTCGAGATCTCGCGTGACTACGGTTCGACGTGGGAGACGATCGCGCTCGACATCCCGAACAGCGGCTCGTACGTCTGGACCGTGACCGGCCCGGGCACCAACACCACGACGTCCCCCGTCTACTCGGCGCTGTTCCGGGTGACGGCGAAGGACAACGCCGGTGTGACGGGCCAGGACCAGTCGGACGGCTACTTCTCGATCTACGACGCGGTGGTGCCGGCGGTGATCACGTCGCTGGGCGCCGAGACGATCGACCTGGGCATCCGCGTCCACTGGGCGCTGGCGGCGCAGGCGCAGTTCACGTCGATCACGCTCGAGCGGTCGGCGGGCGAGACCGGCCCGTGGGCGATGATCGACGCGGCGATCTCCGAGTCGAACGGTGAGACGGTGGCGGATGACCACACGGCGCAGGCGGGCCAGACGTACTGGTACCGACTCGTCGGCACGACGGCGACCGGCCAGACGGCGACGTTCGGACCGGTGCAGGGCACGGCGGGCGCGCCGCGCGAGTTCGCGCTGAGCGCCGCGTGGCCGAACCCGTCGCGTGGTCCGGTGACGATGGACTTCTCGGTCGCCAAGTCGGCGCACGTCACGCTGGACGTCGTCGACCTGCAGGGTCGCCAGGTGTCGGTGCTGGCGGACCGCGAGTTCTCGGCGGGCCGGTACCAGCTCAAGTGGGACGGTCGTTCGGATCGCGGTCAGGTCCCGGCGGGCGTCTACTTCGTGCGGTTCATCACCGGTGAGAAGAAGCTCGTCAGCCGCGTGACGATCGCGCACTGAGCGCCGTCGCTTCACCGATGACGCAGTCGTAATGCCCGAAGGGGGCGGCCTCACGGCCGACCCCCTTCGGTTTTTCGTCGCGGCGCCGCGCCCCGGCGTGGGACGGTCGCGGCGCGGGCGATCCGGTCCCAGCCGCGCTATACTTCGCGGCGTGCCGCGCAGGCGCGCGCCGGGCGATCCGGCGTCCCGTCATCGCGCGTCGACGTGCAGGACCGGACCGGCGCACGCGCGCCGGCCGGGTGGGCGCGGATCGCCACCGCGCGGGTGAGTGAGTTCGCGCCGGCGTACGCCCGCACCGCCGGTTCCGCGCCTGGGCGGGTGGAACGAGGGATCCGCATGAGCCGCCTGATGCCGCTCCGCCGCGCCGCGTATGCCGCCGCGCTGCTGCTGTCCGCATGCCTCGCCGTCACCGCCGCGCTGCCGCGTGTCGCCGCCGCGGCGGGGTTCACGATCACCGTGACCCAGTCCGGCAACGGCTCCGTGAAGCCGGGCACGACCACCGTCGCGGCCGGCGCCACGCAGGCGTTCACGATCCAGCCGGCTGCGTGCTGGACGCTCGTCGACGTCGTCGTCGACGGCGTGTCCGCCGGGCCCGTCACGACGTACGTGTTCGCGAACGTGCAGGCGCCGCACACCCTGGCCGTCACGTTCGTCGCACCGCCGGCGAGCACGACGTCGATGACCGCGGCTCCGGCCACGGGCTCGTGCTCGCGCCCCAGCACGCTGCGCGCCGTCGTGACGAACGCGACCGGCGGCAGCGTCCGCTGGTACGACGGGCTGACGCTGCTCGGCGACGGCTTCGTCGACGTCACCGGCGTCGCGACGCTCGTCGTGAACCCGCTCGCCGTCGGCAGCCACTCGCTCGTCGCGAAGTACGACGGCGGCGCGTGCAGCGTGCCGAGCCAGTCCGCGCCGCAGGCGTACGTGGTGCAGCAGCCGGCGACGGCGCTGGACCTCACCGCGTCGGCGACGATCGTGCGCGGCCTCGTGCCGGTGGACCTCGCCGCGGCCGTCCGCGACGGCGCGGGCGTGGTGCCCACCGCGGGCGGCTCCGTGACGTTCCGCGACGGCGCGACGACGATCGGCGCCGTGGCGCCGGCGCTCGGCGTGGCCGCGCGCTCGCAGCTGTTCACGACGCCCGGCACGCACTCGATCTCCGCCAGCTACGGCGGCGATGGCTGCCTCGTGGCGGTGAACGCCGCGCCGGTCGCGATCACGGTGGAGCAGGCGACCGGCTCGATCGAGCTCACGACGTCGGCGGAGCCGGCCGGTTACGCGGCGCCGCTCGCGTTCACCGCGACCCTGCTGGCCGACGGCGGCCCGGCGACGTGGGCGAGCGGCAGTGTCACGTTCACCGTCGACGGCGTGGACCACGGGCCCGTGGGCGTCGCGGCGGGCGTCGCGGTGCTCGCGGCGCCGGTGCTCGACCTCGGCGCCCACACGGTGACCGCGCACTACCTGGGCAGCACGTTCCTGTCCGCGGCGTCCGCGACGATCACCCAGACCGTAGTACCCGGCGCCGCGACGCTGTCGCTCACGAGCGCGGCGAACCCGGTGCGCGGCTACGATGCCGCGCTCACGGCGACGGTGTCGCCCGCGACGGCGACGGGCACGATCACGTTCTCCGACGGCGACGGCGTGTTCGCCACGGCCGCGGTGTCGGGCGGCGTCGCGACGGCGACCTACCACGCCGCGCTGTTCGGGACGTACACGCTGACGGCGGACTACTCGGGCGACTCGCGGTCGCTGCCGGCGTCGGACGCGCTGGCGCAGCGGTTCATCGGCCTGGCGACCACGACGACGGTCACCTCGGCGAGCAACCCGGGCGCGGGCGGCACGCCCGTGGCGATCACCGCGCACGTCAGCCCGCCGGCCGCGACCGGGACCGTCGAGTTCCGCGACGAGATCGGCCCGTTCGGCTCGGCCACACTGGCGGGCGGGGTGGCGACGGCGGCGTACACGCTGCCGCAAAGCGGCACGCACACGATCACCGCGACGTACCGCGGCGACGCGACGTACGACGGCAGCAGCGGCACGCTCGCGCAGGGCGTGATCGCGCGGGTGCCGACCTCGATCGCGCTGTCGACCACGCGCAACCCGGCGCGGGTCGGCGACGCGGTCACGTTCACGGCGGTGCTGTCGCCGGCCGCCGCGACCGGCAGCATCGTGTTCCAGCAGGACGCCGGCGTCATCGGCACCGTGCCGCTGTCCGGCGGCGTCGCGACCCTCGTGTACACGCTGCCGGCGACGCCGGGGCGCTACACGATCAGCGCGAGCTACGCCGGCAACGCCACGTACCTGCCGTTCGCGAAGTCGTTCGCGCAGGACGTCGTGACCGAGCTGCCGACGGCGCTGGCGATCACGAGCAGCGCCAACCCGAGCCCCCTGCTGTCGGTGACGATCACGGTCAAAACGACGCCCGCCACCGCGACCGGCAGCATCACGCTGTCCGCGGACGACGGGTTCGTCGACGTGAAGCCACTGGTGTGGGGGGTGGCGGCATTCGGCTACACCGCGCAGACGTTCGGGACGCGCGCGCTGACGGCGGCGTATTCGGGCGACGGCACGAACGCGCCGGCGACGAGTACGTTCGTCCAGTCGTTCTCGGGCGCCGCTTCGGCGACGTCGCTCGTGGCGCTCACGAACCCGGTGCTGGTCCTGCAGCCGGACACGCTGCGGGCGACCGTCACTCCGGCTTCGGCGACCGGCACGGTCGCGTTCCGGGATGGCGGGGTGACACTCGGCACGGCCGCGCTGGCGGGCGGCGTCGCGCGGCTCGTCGCCAGCTTCGCGACGGCCGGGACGCACGCGTTGACTGCCGCGTACTCGGGCGACGCCACGTACGGCGCGAGCTCCGGCGCGACCGCGCTCGTCGTCGACGGGCTGCCGAGCACGACCGTGCTCACCCAGGACCGGCCGACGTCGGGCACCGGGGAATGGGTGCAGTTCACGGCGACCGTGGGCGCGGCGGCGTCGGGGACGGCGCGGGTCGACGTCGACGACGTGACCGTCGCGACGGTCGGGCTCGTGGCGGGACGCGCGTCGTGGGAGACCATGGCGCTCGCGCCGGGCATGCACGTGGTGCGTGTGACGTGCACGCCGGCGTCGCTGTACGCGCCGAGCAGCGCCTCGGTGGTCCACTGGGTCGTCGACTACCTGCCCGGCGTGCTCCGCGTCGAGTGGCCCAACACGCAGGAGAGGCTGCTGATCGGCAGCACGCTGCTCGTCCGCTGGAACGCCGCGAGCGCCGGCAGCGTGCCCGCCGTGTCGGTGT
>Ga0070670_100000808_pt1 | contig 24373 bp, 17 predicted proteins | sample KBSS63metaG_FD_64665 | JGI IMG/M metagenome (GOLD analysis project Ga0070670, IMG submission 64665) | Switchgrass rhizosphere microbial communities from Kellogg Biological Station, Michigan, USA - KBS S6-3 metaG | ecosystem: Host-associated > Plants > Roots > Rhizosphere > Soil ... | reverse complement strand
TGTCCGAAGCCTGCTGCTCGATCAGCATCTGCGCGAGCTTCAATTCTGCGGGCTTGACCTCCGTGTCCGGAATCTCGAGGTCCTTCATCGTCCGCACTTCGCCGGCATACAGCAGCTGCTGCATGACGAGCCCGCCGTCGGCGGGGCGGATCATCACGATGTACTGCTTGCCGCGGGCCGCCCAGCGGCCGAGCGCGCAGCGCTTCGATTCCCGCAGAGCGCTTGCCAGCAGCGCGTAGGGCTTGTTGCCGCCCTTGTCGGGCGCAAGGTAGTACGCCTTGTCGAAGTAGACGGGATCGACGGCTTCGAGCGGCACGAATTCGGTGATCTCCGCCATGTGCGTGCCGACCTCCTCCATCGCCTTCAGCTCTTCAGGCGAGAACATCACGTACTGGTCTTTCGCGAACTCATAGCCCTTCGCCATCTCTTCGCGCCCGACCGGAACTTCTTCTTTGATGCAGAAGTACTGTTGCTTCAACCGCGAGCCGCAGCTCTTGTGCAGCAGGTTGAACGAGATCGTCTTGCTCGCCTCGGTCGCCGAGAAGAGCTTGACCGGGATCGAGACGAGCCCGAACGATACGGTCAGACTCGCGATGGATCGTGCCGCCATGCCGGTGCCTCCTGCCAAGCTTCAGCTTTTTGCTGTAAGGGGTTGAACTCTAGACCATTGTGGGCGGTCGCGCCAATGGAGTCGGTGCGCCAAATCGCTTTACGGACGCGCGCTGTCGCGGGAACGCAACGCTGGCGATTTTCATCGAATGTCACGCAAACCCCGAAACTGAACCGACGGATCGCAACCATGCAAACGGCGCGAGCCCCAGACACTTCGACCGATGTTCCCGAGATCGAGTTGCTCGGGCGCATCAAAGCGGGCGACCGCGCGGCCTTCGTGGCCTTGATGCGGCGGCACAACCAGAAGCTTTACCGCACCGCGCGCAGCATTCTTCGCGACGACGCGGAGGCGGAGGACGCGGTGCAGGAAGCGTGGATGATCGCCTACCGCTCGCTCGCCGGCTTTCGTGGCGATGCGAAGCTTTCCACCTGGCTCGTGCGCATCGTCGTCAACGAATCGATCGGGAGGCTGCGCAAGCACAAGCGGGACGCCGAGGTGATCCGCCTCGGCCACGGCGACGATCGCGACGAGCAAACGCTGGAGACGACGATGGACGAAACTCCGGGGGTGCAAACCGAGGCGCAACCGGAAGCGATGGCCATTCGAGGCGAGATGCGCAAGCTGCTCGAAGCGAAGATCGATCTCCTTCCGGAAGCGTTTCGGACGGTCTTCATGCTGCGCGCCGTCGAGGAGATGACCGTCGAGGAGACCGCGGCCGCGCTCGGCATTCCGGAGGCGACGGTACGCACGCGCTTCTTCCGCGCCAAGGGCGCGCTGCGCGAAGCGCTCGCCCGCGACCTCGATCTTGCCGTTGGCGACGCCTTTGCGTTCGCCGGAGCCCGCTGCGACCGGATCGTCGAGCGTGTGCTGGCGCGGCTCGATGCCGCCCGGCCCGACGCCTGACCACTCATTGCCTTACAGGCGTCCGACGCCTGCCAACATGACACTTCAAGAAGGAGACCCGAAATGTCGTTCCTGCTGCTTGGCCTTGCTCCCTACCCCATCGCCGCCCGCCGCGCCTTCCTCGGCCGTGCCGGCGTCGTGCTTTCCGGCGCTGCCGTCGCGCTGCTCGCGGGACGCGACGTGCTCGCGACCACCACCGCATCGTCCGCCGAATCGGACACGCGGATACTCAACACGGCGCTCGGCGCCGAGCTCGAGGCGATCGCCGCGTATCAGGTGGGCGCTGAGAGCGGCCTCCTGCAAAAGCGCGTCCTCGACCTTGCGGTCACCTTCCAGGGACATCACAAGGAGCACGCGGATGTGCTCGCGAAGACGATCGCGAAGCTCGGCGGCAAGCCGGTGGCGGCGAAGAGCAAATACACGTTCCCGACCGAGAACCTGAAGACGCAGAACGACGTGCTTCGGTTCGCGGCGACGCTGGAGAAAGGTGCAGTCAGCGCGTATCTCGGCGCGGTCCCTGTGTTCGGGGATCGCGAGCTCGCGAGGGCCGCCGCGAGCATCCTGGGCGACGAGGCGATGCACTGGGCGATCCTGCGCAACGCACTTGGCGAATCTCCGGTTCCGACGGCGTTCGTCGCCTGACCCGCCATGCGAGCGGCCGTGCAGGCGTTCGCGGCCTGCGCAGCCGCGGTCGCGATCGTCGCAGCGCCTTTGGCGCGCAGCGCCGCCCCCGGCCCGGAAGCGGGGGTAGCCATCTACTCGCGCTGCGCCGCATGTCATGCGCTCGCCTACGATCGCACGGGTCCGCGTCACTGCGGGCTTTTCGGCCGTCGCGCCGGCAGCGTTCCAGGGTTCGAGTACTCCGACGCCATGAAGAAATCCGGCATCGTGTGGAATGAGGCCACGCTCGATCGCTTTCTCGCCGATCCGCTGGGAACCGTTCCCGGAACCGCGATGGGGTACGCGGGCGTCAAGGATTCGAAGGAGCGAGCCGACCTGATCGCGTACTTGAAGGCGGCCGGCGAGACGGCGGCGTGTCGTAGCGCCCGTTAAAACAAAGGGCCGCTCGGAAGCGGCCCTTTGCCATGGCGCCGTGGTGACGCGTTATCGTTACGGCAATTCCATCGACCAGGCGCTGCGGCCGTGCGTCGCCGCATAGAGGATGCGCGCGCTTGGGACGATGGTCAGGCCCGATATTTCGACCATGGGAAGTCCGGTGCCGGCGGAGACCCAGCTCGAACCTCCGTTCGGGAGCTTCATCACTCCGAAATCCGAGGACGCGTAGAGGTCTCCCGTAAGATCGTCGCGTACCAAGGCGGTAATCGGGAAGTCCGGCAGGTTGTAGCTGCGATCGACGAACGTCGCCGCTCCCGAGCCGCTCCACGTCGCCTCGAACACATGACCCGGCTGCGCCGGCGTATTCGAGTTGTAGCCGCTGTACGCAACCCACGCATGTCGCGCATTTGCCGGGTCGACATAGATCTGCGTGACGAATCGATTCGGACCGTTTGCCGGATCGACGCGCTTCCAGACGACGCTTGCCGCCGGATCGTTTGCGTTTTCGCTGATGAAGACGCGGCCGGTGCTGGTGGCTGCCCATATGCCCCCGGTGTTTTGCGGGGCTCGCGTGATCCAGGCAACCGCGCCGCCGCCTCGTGTTCCCCAAGCGCTTGCGGTGAGCTGCGTCGACGGAACGCCATCGCCTATCGGAACGAAGTTACCGCAACCGGGCTGACCGGCAAACGTCGTGAACTCCGGGCAGTTGGCCTCGAGGTACGCCGGGTCGCCGCCCCAGTCCTGCGTGCGCCACACCGAGAACGAGCCCTGGAAGATGGAGCCCGCCGCGGCTGGATGCGGGTCGGCAATCACCGGTGGATAGAACAACGATCCCTCGGGGCTCGAGAAGATCGGCGCCGAGATGATCACCCACTTCGTCGGGTCGCCATCGCGGAAGTTCGCGTCGTTGGCCTGGCCGGTGAACGTGTTGAAACGCAGCGCGTCGTTCAGGACGTTGAAGCCGGATTGCCCGCCATCGCCGTAGATCTCCTGGGGCCAGACGACGGAAGATCCGTTGTATTGGAACGTCCCGTTGTCCTGCGTCCCGCCCTGCAGAAGGTTCCTGGGCCGCTGGGCGCTCGCGGACAGACTCTGGAACTGCAGCGTCGACAAGCCGTTGTTCATGTTGACGAGCTGGTTCGCGACGTTGCTGAGCAGGCTCTTGCACAAGGCGAGGTCGCCCGCGTCGAGACCGCGCGCGTTGCACTTGTACGAGATGTCGACCATCTTGCCGTCGGAACGGACGACTCCGCCGTCGGAGCCCGTGATGAACTGCAGCGGCTTGCCGGGCACCGTGACGATCGCATGCTCGTCGGGATGAATCCCTTCGGCTTTGTTCGGATCGCCATCCTGCGTGATGTCCGTGAACGAATTTCCGCCATTCGTCGACAAGAGCCACGCGCGGCCGTTCGACGGCCCGTGCAGCTCGTCGTAGGAAAACGAGCCGCCGAGGTACACGACATCCGGTGCTCCGGGCGGCGTGTAGACGACGTTGTCGTACCAGCACTGGCCGGTGCAATAGCCGATGGTCTGGTCGGTCGTCAAGTCCGTGAACACCGGCACCGCGGCGGTGGCGTCGTCGGTGCGGTAGAACCGTGCCCGGTTTGCGCCCGCGTCCGTCTGGTTGCCAACGCCGACGTACATGCGCGTCTTGCCGTTCGGCAGCGTCGTGATGTCGAATTCGGCACGGTCGGTGTTGACGCCCGCGTTCAGCGGCGTCTTGATCTGCACCCACGTCGCGCCGTTGTTGGTGGAGCGCCAGACGCCGCGCGAGAACTCGTTGACATAGAGCACGCCCGCATGTGTCGGATCGACCTTGACGGTGGTCGAACCACGCGCCGTCGCCACAGCGTCGAGTGGCCGGATGAGCACGAACGTCGCGCCGTTCTGGCGGTACAGGCCGCGCGCCAAGGGCGGCGGCACAGGAGGAATTCCGACTTGTCCGCCGGTCGAGCTCACGCCACGCACCCCGCTGTCGATCGGGACCAGCAGGTTACCGGCGCCGTCGAGCGCCATCTGCCCGATCGAGCGGTTGAAAAAGATGTCGCTGCCGGGAACGAGCGCCCAGCTCTGTCCTCCGTCGGTCGTCTTGTAAATCCCGACTCCTGCCTCCGAATCGCCCGAGGCGTTCGGTTCGCCAGTGCCCGCATACAGCGTGTCCCCTGAGGCGTCGCGCGTATCCATCAGCAACGAGCCGATCGCGTTGGTTCCGAAGCTGCCGGAGATGTATTGCCAATTCGAGCCGTTGAGCGCCTTGTCGGTGCGCCAGACACCACCGCCCGCTGCCGCCACGTAGAGCGTGCACTTGCCCTGCGAGCAGGTCGGGGAAATCGCCATCGCCGTCACACGACCGCTCGCAACGTATGGCGCGCCGTCGAACAGGAAGGGATTGAGCACGGCGGGGTATTGCGCCTTGCTAGGGCCGATCAGCTGCCAGGAGCCCGCCGAATGCGCACCGGCGTTGAGCGCGGACCAGTCGGTACGGGCCGCAAGCGAGGCGCTGTCCGGGATTGTGGTGGCGGGGTATGCCCGTATCAGGAAGGACTCGGCTGCTGGAGTCCTGTCCGGGGCGCGGGCGTCTTCATCCTCCAGACCTTTCTTGAACCCAATGGGGTCGTCCGCCCAAGCCAGACTGACACTCCCGGCGAATCCGATCGATACACCCACGGCCAATGCCAAAACCGATCTGCGCATGGTGCCTCCTCTTGTTCGTGGCCCGCCATCAAGTCGGGCGGAAAATGTGCATTGCAAAACCTGAACCAACTCAGCAAGTCACTGTTTTTGTGGCGTACATGATTCCGACATCAGTCTACCACGGTGGGGTTGTAAAATTTTCCGACTCGCTGGGCCGACGCTGGTTTTGCGTGGGGACGAGGTGATCGAGCAGCACTCGCAACCCGCGCAACGGGGGGCGCATGCGGTCCGGGGTCAGAACTTCCCGATTCCCAGCGCCCTTTCGAGATTCTGCTTTTGCTCGAGCGCGTTCGACCACCGATCACCGGTCTTCGCCAATCGCTCCGCCGCATTGGTGATCCTGAAGTCGAGCGGGTGCGCTTGCGCGAGCTCTTCCCAGGTGAGCGGCATCGAAACGGGTGCGCCGGGCTCTCCGCGCGGCGAGTACGCGACGTTCAGCGTCTTGCCGCGGACGTTCATGTTGTAGTCCATGAAGATCTTGCCCGTGCGCTTCGGGACGCTCCAGTCGAGCGTGATGTCCTTCGGGTGCATGCGCATCAGATGGCGGCCCACGAGCTCGGAGACGTGGCGCGCGGTGTCGAAGTCGATCGTGCGGCGGATCGGAACGAAGACGTGCAGCCCGGTCTTGCCCGACGTCTTGACGATCGCGTCGAGCTTCATGCTCTGCAGCAGCTCGCGCAGCCAGAACGCGACCTCCTTGCCTTTCTCGAAGGCGGCAATGTTGAGCTCCGGCTCGGCGCCAGCTGCCTCCTTGCCGGAATAGATGTAGGGATCGATGTCGAACAGCACGTAATCGGGATAGTTGAGCACCGAGGCTTCCAGCGATTCAAGCGAGCTCGCATAGTCGACGCTCTTCGAGCCCTGCGCATCCGGCTCCCACTTCGCGCGCGAATGCCAGATGTGAAACTCGAGCGTGCCGGACTGCGCGAGCCACAGGAGCGTCGGCAGGTTGTTGCAGAGGAGGTAATCGTGCTGCTCGTCCTTGTGCCCGGAGAACACGGTGATCGTCTCGACGAACGGAGGACGCTCATGCTCCCAGTGCTTCTGGAAGAACCGCTGGCCGCGAATTCCGTCGGGCATCCGGATCATTGTGAGAGGCCGGTCGGCGAGATGGGGCAGCATGTACGGCGACACCTGCGCGCAATAGCGGAGGAGGTCGCGCTTGGTGAGCGCCGGCTGCTGCACCGAGAGGTTTTCCGGCCAGTAAACGCGGTCGAGGTTCGTGAGCTTGATCCGGTGCGGCCCGACCTCCAGCGTCATCGCCGTCTTCGGGCTTGCGAGCTGCCCGACGACTTCGTCGATGGGTCCCGCGCCGGATGCCACCGACGCGGTTATGCGAGGTCCGCCGACCACCGACGCGGCGCCGTACGCTTTGGGCTTCGGTCGCCGCACGCTCGCCGCGTCGACGTCGTCGCGCAGCCTCTTGAACACCGGCGCCCGCAGGTGATCATCGTCGGTCCAGCTGTGGAAGCAAACCTCCGCCACGGTCGCGGGCTCGACCCATGTCGTGGACGCATTGAGCTCGGGCACCTCGCTGAACGGGCACGCCTTGCGCTCCAGCGGGCGCAGCCGTGCCGTCACCTCCGCCAGAGAGCGATCGTCGAATCCCGATCCGACGTGCGACGCGTAGCGCAGCTTTCCTTTGGACCGCGCACCTTCCCAGTAGCCGACGAGAATCGCGCCGAGCGACGCCCGCGCGCCCTTGCCCTGCGTGTAGCCGCCGATCACGAAGTCGGCATCCTGCGTAGGCTTGACCTTGAGCCACGACGTCGAGCGCCTTCCCGCCTCATAGCCGCTTTCCTTGCGCTTTGCGACCACACCTTCGAATCCGCTCGCGAGCGCTGCCGCCTGCAGCGTTGCGCCGTCATCCGAGACGTGGACGAGCTGCACACGCGGCGTCGGCAACAGACATTGCGCGAGATAGCGGCGGCGATCGCGATAAGGCGAGCGCGTGAGATCGATGCCGGCGAAGTACGGCATGTCGAAGCAGTAGAACACGACGGGCATGCTCTGGTCGGCGGCGGCGACCTCACGCTCGGTCTTCAGTTGCGCGCGATCCTGCAGCGCGCCGAACGACGGCTTGCCCGCGCCGTCGAACGCGACGAGCTCGCCGTCGAGGATCATTCCGTTCACCGCTTGCTTGCGAAGCTCCGAGACGAGCTGTGGAAACTGCGGAGCCAGCTCGAGGCCGCGCCGCGACCGCAGCCTGACGCCGTCGCCGTCGATGAACGCCAGAGCGCGATAACCGTCGAGCTTCGGCTCCCACATCCAGTCCGGCCGCCCGAACGGCGGATCGCCGATCTCGGCCAGCATCGGCGCGAGCCTCGAAGGCATCGGCTGGACTTTCCCGGCGGGAACGAGCTCCGACGCGCGCATCCGGCGCGGCGGCAGCACCTGCAGGTCCTCGACCGCCATTGCGGAGAGCACCGAGCGGTCCTGCACCGTGACGTCGACGGCCGCGGCGTACCGGTCCTTGTGCTTGAGCAGCAGCCACTGCTTCGCCTCCTTCGTCTTCACGAGCGCGAACGATCCCTTGAGCTTCTCGCCGCGCAGCAGGATGCTGAGCTTTCCCTGCGCCAGCCCTTCGCGCACTTCGTGCTCGGCGCGTTCCCGGTCGTGGAACCAGGTCGCGCCGTCCTCGTCAGGAGAGTAGACACCGCAATCCCACACGATCACTTCGCCGGCGCCGTACTGGCCGGGAGGGATGACGCCTTCGAACGAGGCATAGTCGAACGGGTGGTCCTCCGTCTGCACCGCGAGCCGCTTCTCGTGCGGATCGAGTGCGGGTCCTCGCGGAACCGCCCACGATTTCAGGACTCCGTCACACTCGAGGCGAAAGTCGTAGTGAAGCCGGCGCGCGGAGTGCTGCTGGACGACGAACAACAGCGGCCCGCCCGCGGCGGTACGGACGTCTGCCGGCGGCTCGGGGGTGGCCGTGAACGTCCGTTTGGCCGAATATTCGGTCAGGCTGCCTTTGGCCATCGGCGAATTCTATCCAAGCGGATGGCGGCTGGCCGGAACAGGAAAGGAACGATGACGAGATCGAGGATCAAGGCCGGCGCGAGCGGCTACTCGTTCAAGGAGTGGAAGGGAACCTTCTACCCCGAAGACCTGAAGCCCGAGCACATGCTGCGCTGGTATTCGGAGCGGCTTCCCACTGTCGAGATCAACAACACGTTCTACCGCACGCCGCAGGCGTCGGTGCTCGAATCGTGGGCCGCGACCACGCCCGCGGACTTTCGCTTCGCGATCAAGGCGTCGCGGCGCATCACCCACATCTCCCGCATCAAGGCGGAGTCGGCAGCGGAGCCCGTCGAATACCTCTATCGCACGCTGGCGGCGCTCGACGGCAAGCGGGGGCCGGTGCTGTTCCAGCTGCCGCCGAATCTCAAGAAGGATCTGCCTCGGCTCACCGAGTTTCTGACGCTGCTTCCCGTGGGACACAACGCAGCGTTCGAGTTCCGCAACGACACCTGGTTCGGCGACGACGTCTACGATGTGCTGAAAGCGGTGGGCGCGTCGCTTTGCCTGTCCGAGCGCGAGGACAACGCGCCGCCGCCGCTGGTACAGACGGCGCCCTGGGGCTACGTGCGGCTGCGACTCGAAACGTATTCCGACGACGATCTCAGGCAGTGGGCCGCGCGGCTCGACGCCACGTCCTGGGACGAGATTCACGTCTACTTCATGCACGAGCCGACGGCGCCCGCGTACGCGCAGGCGCTCATGGATTTCGCAAAGGCGACGAAGGAGGCCGCGGCATGAGCGAGCTCCTGTTCAGGGATGATGCCTATGCCAGGACGGCGACGGCGCGTGTGATCGGCGCGGACGAGCGAGGCATCGAGCTCGACCGCACGATCTTCTACCCGACCGGCGGCGGACAGCAGGGCGATTCCGGCGTGCTCGTTCGCGCCAACGGCGAACGGATCGCAATCGCCGACACGCGCAAGGGCGACACGATGGACAGCGTTCGCCACATCGTCGCGCCGGGGAGCGCGGCGCCGGCTCCGGGCGAGATCGTCTCCCTCGAAATCGACTGGCCGCGCCGGTATGCGCTGATGCGGCTGCACACGGCGCTGCACGTGATGTCGTGCGTCGTCGTGGCGCCGGTGACCGGCGGCAACATCTCGCCCGACAAGGCGCGGCTCGATTTCGACATCGACATGAGCCTGCTCGACGCCGCCAGGATCGAGCGCGAGACGAACGCCCTGATCGCGCGCGCCATCGCGACGGAGACCGTCTGGATCACCGACGAGGAGCTCGACGCGCGTCCGGAGCTCGTGAAGACGATGAGCGTGCAACCGCCGCGGGGCGGCGGGCGCGTCCGGTTGCTCAAGATTCCAGGCATCGACCTGCAGCCCTGCGGCGGCACGCACGTTCGCAACATCGCCGAGATCGGGGCGATCCGCGTGCTCAAGATCCGCAGCGAAGGCCGGCGCAACCGGCGCGTCGAGATCGGACTCGCCTGAGCGCAGGGCCGAGGCTGCATCGGAAACGCTTTCGACGCCGCGATGTACCAGCCCGAGCCGTTGTCGATCGCCGTCGGTGACACCACGGTCAGCGCGCTGCTGCAGATTCCGGCCGGTGCGCGATCGTGCTACGTGATGGCGCACGGCGCCGGCGCCGGGATGACGCATCCGTTCATGACGGCGTTCGCCGACGATCTTGCGGCACGATCCATCGCGACGCTGCGCTATCAGTTTCCTTACATGGAGAAAGGATCGCGCCGTCCCGACCCGCCGAAGGTGGCGCACGCGACCGTCCGCGCGGCGGTGGCGGAAGCGGCGCGCCGTCTGCCGCAACTTGCGCTCTGCGCGGGCGGGAGGTCGTTTGGGGGACGGATGACGTCGCAGGCGCAGGCCGCATCGCCGCTGCCGGGCGTGCGCGGGCTGGCGTTCCTCGCGTTCCCGCTGCACCCGGCCGGGAAGCCTGCCGACGCGCGCGGCGAGCATCTCGCGGAGGTGCTCGTTCCGATGCTCTTCCTGCAAGGCACGCGCGACGAGCTCGCCCATCTTCCGCTGCTCGAAGCGCTCGTCGCACGGCTGGGTTCGCGCGCAACGCTCGAACTCCTGGCGGAGGCCGATCACTCCTTCCATGTGCCGGCGCGCACCGGCCGCAGGGATCCCGACGTGCGCGCCGACGCGGCCGACGCCCTCGCGCGATGGATCGGGACGATCGAGGGGTGACTGCCGGCGCCTCTACTTGATCTCGACCCAGTAGGGGATCACGTTGTTGTCCGCGCGGTGCACCGCGGTGACGTTGCTCCTCGCCGCCCACGGGATGACCTGCCGGTGCAGCACGATGTGGTTGACCTCGGCGTTGTGCGCAAGGAGCGCGTCGTGGATCTGGCCCAGGCGCTCCTCCTCCTTCATGTTGACCTTGATCTTCGCCGTCAGCTCGTCGAGCTTCGCGTTGGTGTAGCGGCCGTAGTTGTAGTCGCCGTCACCCTTTCCGTTGTAGGTCGCGAGCACCGGCTGCAGCACGAAGATTCCGTCCGTCGTGGCCCCGCCCCAACCGAGCATGTACATGCTCGTGTCGGTCTTCTCGAGCTTCGGGAAGTACGTCGCGCGCGGCATCGCGTTGACGGCGACCTTGACGCCGATCTGCGCCCACATCGCAGCGAGCGCCTGGCAGATCTTCTCGTCGTTCACGTACCGGTTGTTCGGGCAGTCGAGCGTCACTTCGAAGCCGTTCGGGTAGCCCGCCTCGGCCAGCAGCTTCTTCGCGGCCTCCTTGTCGTACGGCAGCCGCTTCTCGACCGCCGGCGTGGTCGTGAGCGGCGAAGGAAGCATCGCGCCGGAGGGCTGCGAGAGTCCTCGCATCGTGTTCTTCTTGATGGCTTCGATGTCGACCGCCTGGTAGAGCGCTTGCCGGACGCGCTTGTCCTTGAACGGGTTCTTGCCTTTCACGTTCGAATACAAGAGCTCGTCGCGGGCCTGGTCCATGCCGATGAACACGATCCGGTTCTCGGTGCCTTCGAGCACCTTGATGCCCTGCGTCTGCGAAAGGCGCGGAACGTCCTGCGGCGGCGGGTCGTTGACGAGGTCGACCTCGCCCGACAGGAGCGCGGCGACGCGCGTCGCATCCGACACGATCGGCGTGTAAATCACTTCGTCGGCGTTGCCTTCGAACCGCTTGTCCTTGAGACCCCACCAATTGGGGTTCTTGGTCAGCACCGTCTTCACGTCGGGCTCGCGGCTCTTCAGCATGTACGGCCCGGTGCCGTTCGCCTCGTGCGCCGTGATCATGTCTTCCTTCTGCGTATAGTTCTGCGGCTTCACGGCGCGGTTCTTCTCGCACCACGCCTTGCTCATGATGTTGATCGTGGCGATGTGCTCGAGCTCGATCGGGTTCGGGCCGTTGGTCGTGAACTCGACGGTCAGGTCGTCGATTTTCTTCGGAATGCCCGATGCGTTCGCGTAGGCACGAAGCTGCGACGTGTCCGAGCGCGCGCGCTCGAAGCTGAACACGACGTCGTCGGCGGTGAACGGCGTGCCGTCGTGGAACTTGACGCCGGGACGCAGCTTGAAGCGCCAGGTCGTGTCGTTGACCTTCGTCCACGACTCGGCGAGCGCCGGCAGCAGGTTGAGTTTTTTGTCGCGGACCAGCAGGAATTCGTAGATGAGCTGGTTGATGTTGTTCGTCAGGTTCTCGTTTTGCGAGTGCGGGTCGGTGGTCTGCATGTCGCCGCGGCCCGCCCAGCGCAAGGTCTTGGCGCCCGCATCGGTGGCGGACAGCACGAGGACTGCAGCAGTCAACGCAAACGAGGCCGCGGCGACGATGGCGGCGCGTGTGGATCGGTTCATGTCATCTCCTCTCGACGGATCGTCGGCGGCTTGCGGGCTTCGAGGGCGCGCGCGCCTTGTGCAAGGCATCATAGCGCGGGCGCAGGTAACGCGGGTTAGAATCCGCGCCGCTTTTCCTCCATGGGCGCGCCCCCATCTTCGCCTGTCCAAGGTCCTATCCGCATGCGCCAAATTAAGGCCGACACCCTCCGGTCGCAACTTCCGCTCGCAATGGCAGGAGATGCGCTGTCGCTCGGGCGTCGCATCGAGCGGGCGCGGCGCACGAACGCGTCCGCGGCGGAGTGGGAGAAGCTCGGACACGCGGTTGCCCGGTCGGTCGAACGCCGGCAGGCGCGGGCGCGGCGTCGTCCGCCGATAGCGTATCCGCCCGATCTTCCCGTCTCGCAGCGGGCAGAGGACATCGCTCGCCTCATCCGCGACCATCAGGTCGTCATCGTCTCCGGCGAGACGGGCTCCGGCAAGACGACGCAGTTGCCGAAGATCTGCCTTGCGCTTGGCCGCGGCGAGCGCGGGCTCATCGGCCACACGCAGCCGAGGCGCATCGCGGCTCGCGCCGTCGCCACGAGAATCGCCCAGGAGCTCGGGAGCGAGGTGGGCGCCGTCGTCGGCTACAAGGTCCGCTTCACGGACCAGACGAAGCCCGAGGCCTTCGTCAAGCTGATGACGGACGGCATCCTGCTCGCCGAGACGCAGGGCGATCCGCTGCTCGGCGCCTACGACACGATCATCATCGACGAGGCGCACGAACGCAGCCTCAACATCGATTTCCTGCTGGGTTACCTGAAGCAGCTCCTGCCGAAGCGGCCGGATCTCAAGGTGATCGTCACTTCGGCCACGCTCGATGCCGACCGCTTCGCGCGACACTTCGGCACCGCGGAGAATCCCGCGCCTGCGATCGAGGTCTCCGGGCGCATGTATCCGGTGGAAATCCGCTACCGGCCGCTCGGCTCGGCAAGCCAGGACGCCAACGGCGAAGCGGACGATGAGGAGGAGCTCGAGGACGCGATCGTCGATGCGGTCGAGGACCTCTGGCGCGGCGGACCGGGCGACATCCTCGTGTTCCTTCCCGGCGAGCGCGAGATCCGCGAGACGGCACAGCTTCTCGGCAAGGGCCTCGCGCGCCGGCCGTATGCCGCCGCCGTCGAGATTCTGCCGCTGTACGCGCGGCTCTCCGTGCCCGAGCAGCAGCGCGTGTTCGCGTCGTCGACCGGCCGCCGCATCGTTCTCGCGACCAACGTCGCCGAGACGTCGCTGACGGTCCCCGGCATCCGCTACGTCATCGACACAGGGCTCGCCCGCGTCAAGCGGTATTCGGTGCGTAACAAGACGACGCTGCTGCAGATCGAGAAGATCTCGCAGGCGTCCGCGAACCAGCGGGCGGGCCGCTGCGGCCGCGTCGCCGACGGCATCTGCGTGCGCCTGTATGACGATGAGGGCTTCGCCGCGCGGCCGAAATACACGGACCCGGAAATCCTCCGGAGCTCGCTCGCCGCGGTGATCCTGCGCATGAGCGCGCTCTCGCTCGGCGATGTCGAGGGGTTTCCGTTCGTCGAGCCGCCGACCTCGCGCGCGATCAGCGACGGGTACCAGCTGCTGCAGGAGCTCGGCGCCGTCGATTCGGCGCGCCAGTTGACGCCCCTCGGCCGCGAGCTCGCGCGGTTGCCGGTCGATCCCAGGGTGGGCCGCATGGTGCTCGCCGCGAGCCATTCGGGGTGCGTGGCCGAGATGCTCGTCATTGCGAGCGCGCTGTCGGTGCCGGACCCGAGGGAGCGGCCGCTCGCGAAGCAGCAGGCGGCCGACCAGGCGCATCTCATGTTCCGCGACGAGCGATCGGACTTCCTTTCGCTGCTCACGCTGTGGCAGTTCTTCGACGCGCAGGTCGAGCAGAAGCTTTCGCACCGCAAGCAGGTCGACGCGTGCCGCGCCCACTTCGTCTCGCACCTGCGGCTCCGGGAATGGCGCGACGTGCATGCGCAGCTCGCGAGCGAGCTCGCGGAGCAGGGTGTCAAGTGGAGGCCGCAACTCGCGTCGACGATCGACGCGCCGAAATACCAGGCGATCCATGAAGCGCTGCTCGCAGGGCTCCTCGGCAACATCGGCGTGCAGGACGGCGACAACGAGGGCTACGCGGGTGCGCGCGGCATCCGCTTCTTCCTGCATCCGGGATCGGGCCTTGCAAAGAAGCGGCCCAAGTGGGTGCTGGCTGCTGAACTCGTCGAGACGTCGCGTCTTTTCGCGCGCTGCGCCGCGAAGATCGAGCCCGAGTGGGTCGAAGCAGTCGCCGGCGACCGGGTGACGCGCGATTACTTCGAGCCGCGCTGGGACGAAGCGCGCGGCGAGGTGACGGCGAGCGAGCGCGTGCAGCTGTATGGGCTGACGCTCGTTCCGCGGCGGCGCGTCTCGTTCGGCCGCATCGATCCCCGCATCGCGCGCGACGTGTTCATCCGCGAGGCGCTCGTCCCCGGCGCGCTCGCAACCAAGGGAGCGTTCCTGTCGCATAACCGCAAGCTCGTTGCCGAGGTCGCGGATCTGGAGCACAAGGCGCGGCGGCAGGACGTGCTCGTCAACGACGAGACGATCGCGCGGTTCTACGACGAGCGCGTTCCCGACGACATTCACTCGCTCGCCGGCTTCGAGAAGTGGCGCGAGGAGGCCGAGCGCAACGACCCTGCCACGCTGCGCATGACGCGCGAATTGCTGATGCGGCACGCCGCGGCGCACGTCACCGAGGAACTCTTCCCCGAGACCATGGCGATGGCGAACGCAGTGCTGCCGCTCAAATACCGATTCGCGCCGGGCCAGCCGGACGACGGCCTGACGCTGACGGTGCCGCTTGCGCTGCTCAACCGGGTCGACGAGCCAAGGCTCAGCTGGCTCGTCCCCGGACTGATTCGCGAAAAGCTCACCGTGCTCCTGAAAGCGCTGCCGAAGGCGCTGCGCAACCGATTGACGCCGCTGCCGGACGCGGTGACCGCATTCCTCGAGGCCGTGCCGTACGGCCGCGATTCGCTGGTCGCCTCGCTGCGCGGCTGGCTCCGCACGCGGCTCGGCGAGCCGCTGCCGCCAGGCGTGTGGGACGACTTGGCGATGCCGCCGCATCTCGTGGTCCAGGTCCGCGTGATCGACGCGGCGGGACGCGAGCTTGCCTCGAACCGTGACATCGCCGCGCTTCGCGCCCGGCTGGGCGAAGCGGCACAGCTGTCGTTTGCCGAAGCCGGTCCGTCGCTCGAGCGGCGCGGCCAGACTTCGTGGACGTTCGGCGACCTGCCGGAGACCTTGTCGATCGTGAAGCACGGCCAGCGCCTCACCGGTTACCCCGCTTTGGTCGACGACGGCGACAGCGTTTCCGTCGCGTTGCTCGATACGCGGACGGCCGCCGCGACGGCGATGCGTGCGGGTGTCGTCCGGCTGCTGCGCATCCTGCTCAGGCAGAACGTCGCGAACTTCGAGAAAGGCGGGCCTGGTTACGCGCAGGCGGCCTTGCAGTTGAAGACCTCGATACCGACGGACCGGTTGCTGACCGACGTCGTCGCCGCGATCTGCGACCGCGCATTCATCGGCGACGACCCGTTGCCGCGATCCGAAAAGGCGTTCGCGGAACAGGCAAGGCGTGCGCGTGCGCGATTGCCCGCCGTCGCCGAAGGCGCGTATCGATTGCTGGCCGCGATCGCAGCCGCGCATTACGCACTCACGCAGCGGCTTGGCACGATGCCCGCGATTCATTCGCGGGCGGTTGCCGAGGTCCGCCGGCGCCGCGACGCGCTCGTGTATCCCGGGTTTTTTCGGGCGACGCCTTGGGCGGAGCTCGCGCATCTGCCGCGCTACCTGACGGCGCTCGAGCATCGGCTCGCGAAGCTGCCCCAAAATCCGGAGCGCGATGCCCGGCATTCCGCGGTGATGGAGAGGTGGTGGGAACGCTATTACGAGCGGCGCACCGCGAGTGCTGCGAACATCGGCGCGTCGGATGCCGATGCGGCGGCGCTCGAGCGTTTCCGCTGGTCGCTCGAGGAGCTCGCCGTTTCGCTGTTTGCCCAGGAGCTCAAGACGCCGTTTCCCGTGTCCGCGAAGCGGCTCGAAAAGGTGTGGGCGGAACTTTGTCGCTGACAATCGGTGCGCTACGCGCGTTGGCGATGCCGTTTGCGTCGTGTTAGAGTAGGTAAGCCGTTCTCCCAAAAGAAGTTTTTGATTAACTTCGCCGGCACGGGAGCGGCGCCCCGTTGCATAAACTTGACGCTGTGACCTCGTCCCGGCCGCGAAGGGCAGGATTCGCTTGATAGTTGAAGCAGGAATCGACGAACATGCTGCGTGATGCGATCTCGTTGCAACGCGACGCGTACGCCGCCTCGCTGCAAGACCGCGAGCGCCTCGTCCGCGCGCCCTTATCGTCGTTGTTGCGAATCAGTACACTAGCAATGGCAATGCCCCATCCGCAGCGGCGCGCGTGAACACGACCACGACCGACTCGACGTCCAGGAAGCCCATCCCTCGCGACAGCGCGAGGATTCTCGGCGATTGCCGGGACATCGCGATTCATCGCCTGCTCCTCTCGTTCGGGTCGATCCTCGACCGCGTCAGCGAGATGCTGATGGACCGCGCGAGCCGGACCGACGTCCGCGAGGAGCAGACGACGAGCCTCGATGCGCGCGACGTGCTGCAGCAAGGCAAGGCCGGCCTCCTCGCGGAATTCGAGAAGCGGCTCCGCACGCACATCGACGACGGCGTCTCGGGCAAATCCAAGAAGAGGACGGAGTTCGCAAAGCTCGAGACCGACGCGCTGTCGCTCATCGACACGCACGCGATGGACGAGTCCGTGGTCACGGGCAACATCACGCGCGTCGTCGAGAATCTGTGCCACGACGAGGTCCGGCTCCTGAATCGCGGCATCGGCCACCTCATGGGCCAGCCCGACCTGGAGATCGACCGCAATCCCTTCGCGCCTGCCGCGATCGTCGAGGCGTTCTCGGAGGCGCTGCAGACCGTCAAGACGGAAGCGGCGGTTAAGTTCGCGATTTTGAAGGAGCTGAATCGCGCATCGCTCGCCGAGGTCAACAGCATCTACGCCGATCTCAACAAGCATCTTCAGAACCTCCACGTGATGCCCGCGGGGTCGAGCCGGCCGCTGCCGATTCGCCGCGCCCCCGGTGAGCGTCGTGCAAAGCCCGCGAACGAAGAACGCCCTCAGCACGCCGAGCCGGGCGCCGCCGCAGCGGGCGAGATGGACATCATGGAGCTCTTCCGGCGGCGCTTCGGGCAGAACGCACCCGCGGCTCAACCGCAAGCTTCGTATGGGGCGGGGGCGCAGGAAGGTCAACGAGCCGGCAGTTACGTCCCCGCGGCGGAAGGCGGCTACGGCGCGCAGCCAGCGCCGTCGGAAAGCGATGCACTGGGCGGACGCGCGATGCCAGGAGGCGCGCCGCCAACGTACCGAGGATTCGCCGGCGGGGCGGACCCCAACCAGCCGTTCCCCGCCATTTCGATGGAGGGCGCGGGGCGCTATGTCCCGAGGGGTCCGATGGCGCCGACGCCGTCGGGATATGTCCCCGGCGCGCCGATCATGGCGACGCCGATGCTGGGCGAAGGTCTCGCGCGCCTGCAATCGGGCGAGTCCGATTTCGATCTGGGCGGCGGCACGTTCGTCCAGTTCTCCGGCATTCCGGAAGGCAAGCACAACGTCCTCCGCGACCTGCAGCAGTCGCCGCTCGGCAAGAAGGCGAACCAGCTCGAATCGATGACGATCGAGCTGGTCGCGATGCTGTTCGACTTCATCTTCGAGACCAAGGACCTGCCCGACGGCATCAAGGCGCTGCTCGCGCGCCTCCAGATCCCGGTGCTCAAGGCGGCGATGCTCGACGGCGCGTTCTTCGCGAAGAAGAATCACCCGTCGCGGCTGCTCGTGAACGCGCTGGCCGAAGCGGGACGCGGCTGGACGCCGGTGATGGGGACGAACGATCCCCTGTACAGCCACATCGACGCGCTCGTGCACCGCATTCTCGATGGCTTCACCGACGACCTCACGATCTTCGACGAGGCGCGCGAGAAGCTCGAGCGGTTCCTGGCCGACGAGGAGCAGGCCGCCGAAGCGAACATCCAGTCGACCGCCGATGAGATCGACCAGACCGATCGCAAGGAGATGGCGGAGATCGTCGCCAAGTCCGAGATCGAGCGCCGGATCGAGATGTACCCGGTTCCGAACTTCCTCGCGTGGTTCCTGCGTCAGCAGTGGGTGAGGACGCTGCAGGAGCTGTACCTCACGCAAGGCGAGGAAAGCGAGCCGTGGGAGCAGGCGATCGCGATGCTCGAGGACCTGGTCTGGAGCGTGCAGCCGAAGCGGACCAAGGACGATCGCAAGCATCTCGTTGCGCTCCTGCCCGCGTTGCTGAAGCGGTTGGCGGGTGTCCTCGAGCGGATCGAGTGGCCGCCGGAAGGGCGCGAGAAGTTCATGGCGAACCTCGTCGAGGCGCACGCCGCCTCGGTGAAGCCGACGGTGGTCACGACTGCGCTCGGAACGCAATCCGTTGCCGAGCAGGCGACAGCCGAAGCGGAGCAGGCGAAGGCGGACGGCGACGACGAGAAAGCGGCGAAGGCCGCGGCTCTGGCCGAGGCGATGACGCAGGCGACACCCGAGCCGCCGAAGGAGCACGAGGTCGTCGAGGATCAGTTCCTCGAGATCGCGCAGGATCTGGAGCGCGGCACGTGGATCGAGTTCGAAGCCGACGACGGCCAGCTGCAGTTCGCGAAGCTCGCGTGGATCAGTCCGCTGCGCGGCACCTACCTGTTCACGAACCGACAGGGACTGAAAGCGCTCTCGATGAATGCCGAGGAGCTCGCCGACCGTTTCCGCACGGATCGCGCGCGCCTCGTCGAAGCCGCGCCGCTCATCGACCGCGCGTTCGGCAGCGTAATGGCGTCGTTCGCCGAGAATCTGCCCGCCGAGGCGGGTTAGCGCGCGCCCAGTCGCGGAGCCGGCAAGGCCGCGAGCCCTTTCTGTTGCGCATGCCCGTGGGACAGCCTCGCATCGGCGCGCTCGTCATCGGCGACGAGATCCTGTCAGGCAAACGGGTCGATCGCCACCTCGCCCACGTCATCGCGACGCTTGCGGCGCGCGGCCTCACGCTCGCGTGGGCCCACTACGAAGGCGACGACCGCCATGCGCTCGCTGCTTTCCTCGCGCAGTCGTTCGAGCGTGGCGACGTCGTGTTCTCGTTCGGCGGCGTCGGTGCGACGCCCGACGATCACACCCGGCAGGCGGCCGCGATGGCGCTCGGCGTGCCGCTCGAACGGCACCCTGCTGCTGTCGCCGAGCTCGAAGCGCAGTTCGGCGCCACCGCGTATCCGCATCGCGTATTGATGGCCGAATTCCCGGCAGGCTCGACGATCATTCCCAATCCCGTCAACCGGGTCGCGTCGTTCGCGATTCGCGACCACTACTTCTTTCCCGGGTTTCCGCAGATGGCGTGGCCGATGCTCGATTGGGTGCTCGCCACGCGAGAACCTCCGCTCGCCGCCCCTCCGTCCGGCGAGCGCGCCATCGTCGTCTACGGCGCCGGCGAGAGCCAGTTGCTGCCGCTCATGAATGCGTGCGTCGAGCGCTATCCGCAGCTCAAGCTCTTCAGTCTGCCGTCGTTCCTCCCCGACGGGGGACGCCGCCTCGAGCTCGGCGTCAAGGGCGAGGTCGCATCGCTGGATGCGGCGCTCGCGGAGCTCATCGTCGGCGTCGAGGCGGGCGGCTTTCGCTGGGAGCTTGTGCCAACATCGGTGCCAACGTCCGTACCCGCGGCCGGCGCCGCTCCGCCGGTCGAATCGACGCCGTGACCCGCGGCCTCGGCTTCGACGACAGCGGCGCCTGGTACGACGACGTGGCGATCGGCGACACGTTCGCGCGCACCGTCACCGTCACCGACACGCATCTCGTGCTGGGCGCCGGTCTCATCGGCGACTTCAATCCGCATCACGTGGACGACGAATATGCGAAAGGCACGCGGTTCGGCACGCGCATCCTCCACGGCATGCTGACGAGCGCGCTGATGGGCGCCCCGGTGGGAATGTACTTCCACGGCACCGCGATCGCCTACCTCGAGCACAACGCGCGCTTCGCCGCGCCGGTACGCGCGGGTGATACGCTGACGACGCGCTGGACGGTTCTCGCCCGCGACGACAAGCCGAAGCACGACGGCGGCGTCGTGATGCTCGAAGGCATCTGCCGCAACCAGAAAGGCGTCGTCGTCGCCGAAGCCACGGGCAAGATCCTGGTCCGTAGCCGCCCTGCGCCGGCATAGCGTTTCACGCCCCGTTCAGCGGACCCGCGCGTCGCCCCGGCGGGACTCCGTTGCGTCAAGTTGCGTTCAACTGCCTCCAGTTGCACCACCGGGCGCGGCGAGCGCTCGCGCGCACTCCGCCACGAGATCCGGCCCGCGATAGATCAGGCCCGTGTAGATCTGGATCAGCGTCGCGCCCGCGTCGATCTTTTCCTTCGCGTCGGCGCCCGACAGGATGCCACCGACGCCGATGATTGGCAGCGCGCCGTCGAGCGCTTTCGCGAGCGCCGCGATCACCGCCGTCGACCGTGCCTTGAGCGGCCGCCCCGACAAGCCGCCCGGTTCCTCGGCGTGCGCCATGCCCTTCACTCTGTCGCGCTCGATCGTGGTGTTGGTCGCGACGACGCCGTCGATGCGATGCTCCACCAGGAGCCGGGCGATGCCTTCGATTGCCTGTGGCGAAAGATCGGGCGCGATCTTGACGGCGATCGGCGTGTACTTGCCGTGGCGGTCGCAAAGCGCGCGCTGCTCCTTCTTGAGCGCGCGCAGAAGGGCGGTCAGCGCGTCTTCCGATTGCAGGTCGCGCAATCCCCGGGTGTTCGGCGACGAGATGTTGACGGTGACGTATGACGCCCGCGTGTAGACGGCGGAGAGGCAGGCCAGGTAGTCGTCGACGGCGCGCGCGTTCGGCGTGTCGAAGTTCTTGCCGATGTTGAGGCCCAGGATGCCGCGCCACGTCGCCCGTGCGACGTTCGCGAGAAAGCGCTCGACGCCGCTGTTGTTGAACCCGAGCCGGTTGATGAGCGCTTCGGCTTGCGGCAGGCGAAAGAGGCGCGGCGTCGGATTGCCGGGCTGCGGCCGCGGCGTCACCGTCCCGCATTCGATGAAGCCGAACCCGAGCGCTCCAAGGCCATCGATGTGCGCGGCGTTCTTGTCGAGGCCGGCAGCCAACCCGACACGGTTCGGAAACTGGAGTCCCATCGCCGTGACCGGCGACGGCGGCGCACGCGGCATCAGCGCCTGGACGACGCCGAGCTTCGCGGCGACGTCGAGACTCGCGAACGCCATGTCGTGCGCGGTTTCGGGGTCTAGCGCGAAGAGCAGCGGCCGGAAGAACGGGTAGATCATTGCGCGGCGGTCGTTCGCAGGTACGAAGGCGCGCCTTGTTGGAGGCCACGATGATAACATTCGCGTGCAGGCCAAGATCCTCCTTCCGTGCGGCATCCGCTTCGTCTTCTTCTCGTGCTCTTGTGCTCGCTCGTCGTGGCGCCGATCGCGTCGCCGCGAGCGCCGGATGCCGCAAAAGCCGGCACGACGCAGAAATCGTCCGACTTCCCGTCGTATGACAGGCGCGACGACGTTCGTGTCTTCATCGGAGAGATGGCAGCGGAATATGGTTTCGATCGGGCGAGCCTTGCGCGGGTGTTCAGGCAAGCGCGCTACCAGCCGTCGATCGTCGCCGCGATGGACCGTCCCCTGCTCGAGCCGCCGAAGTGGTACACGTATTCGCGGCCGTTCCTCGCGCCCGAGCGGGTGGCGGAGGGCGTCGCCTACTGGAACGCGAATGCAAGCGCGCTTGCTGCCGCCGAGGACCGCTACGGCGTGCCTGCCGAGATCGTCGTCGGGATCATCGGCGTCGAGACCTTCTACGGCCGGGTCGCGGGTAACTATCGCGTTCTCGATTCGCTCACCACACTCGCGTTCGATTACCCGCGCCGCGCTCCGTTCTTTCGCGGCGAGCTGAAGCAGTTCCTGCTGCTTGCGCGCGAGCTCGGAATCCCGCCGCAAGCGGCGAAAGGCTCGTTCGCGGGCGCGATGGGCGTGCCGCAGTTCATGCCCGGAAGCTACCGCACGTATGCGGTCGATGCCGACGGCAGCGGCCACCCCGACCTGTGGCGCAGCGCGGCCGACATCGCCGGCAGCGTCGCCAACTACCTCGCGCGCCACGACTGGCAGAAGGGGCGGCCCGTGCTGGTTCCCGCGGCGATCGCGGACGACCGACGCGATGCCATCCTGCGCAAGCTCGACGGCGGATTGTCGGAGCGGCGCGCCGTGGACGCGTGGGCGGCCGACGGCGTGACCGTCGCCGATCCCACCGCCGGACCCATCGACGAGCCCGTGGGCCTTCTGCTGCTCGAGGAGTCGGCGGACGGTGTCGAGAGCAGCAGCTATCGCATCGCCTTCAACAACTTCTACGTGCTGACGCGCTACAACCGCAGCCGCCTGTACGCGACGGCAGTGTACGAGCTTGCGAAAGCGGTCCGCGCCGCCCGCGGCGACACATCGCGCTGAAACGATAACAATTCGCAGCGTCACGCGCTTTGTGCGGTAAGAGACCGACGCCGCGCACATGCGTCCTCCAGTATTCGCCCGGAAAAGGAACCCCATTGGAAGACTCGCGCGCTCTCGTGCTGGACGAAGCACTGCCGCCGCCGATGCTCGAGGCAGCGGCGATGGCGCACGCGAACGGGCTCGTCTACGTGGTCGATTCCGATCCCGGCATCCGGCGGTTGCGGCGGGGCAAGAGCTTCGCGTACGTCGGACCGGACGAGCGGCCGGTGACCGACGCGGAGACGCTCGAGCGGATCGCAAAGCTTGCGATCCCGCCGGCGTACGAGGACGTGTGGATCTGCACCGACGCGCGCGGCCACCTGCAAGCGACGGGGCGCGATGCGCGCCGGCGCAAGCAGTACCGCTACCACGCCGATTGGCGCACGCTGCGCGACAGCGCGAAGTTCCAGCGGATGATCGAGTTCGGCGACGCGCTTTCGAAGCTTCGCCGCCGGGTGCGTCGCGATCTCGCGCTTCACGGACTGCCGCGCGAAAAGGTGCTGGCCGCGATCGTGAGCCTGCTCGACGCCACCTGGATACGCGTGGGCAACGCCGAATACGCGCGCGACAACGACAGCTACGGCCTCACCACACTGCGGAACCGCCACGTCCGCTTCCTGCGCTCGGGTCGCCTCCAGTTCCAGTTTCGCGCGAAGGGCGGCGTCATGCACGAGGTCGTCGTCGACGACGAGCGGCTCGCCAGCATCGTCCGCCGTTGCCATCAATTGCCGGGCCAGCGACTGTTCCAGTACATGGACGACGGCGCGGTGCACGCGGTCGACTCGGGCCAGGTGAACCAATATCTCAAGGACGTGACCGGCGCCACGTTCACGGCGAAGGACTTCCGCACGTGGGGGGCGACACTCACGGCAATCGACATCATGGCTCGGACCCCGCTGCCGGAACGGATGAGCGAGCGCGCGCTCAACGGATGCATCGTGGCGGCGGTGAAGGACGTGGCGGCGGTGTTGCGAAACACCCCGGCCGTGTGCCGCAAGTCGTACATCAATCCCGTCGTGTTCACAGGATGGCGCAACGGCGTGCTGCACGACGTCGTCCGCGCCGAAGGCGCGAAGACGATGAGTCAGCGGGAGCGGCGCGCGCTTGCGTTCCTGCGCCGGATGGCGCGCCCGAAGCGGACGCAAGCCCGCTCGGCCACCGGAGTCGGGCGGCTCGCCCCACGACGGAGGGCCGGCGCGGCGGCCGAAGCTATAGAATGCGCGACTCACGTCCGCTTCCCACCGAATGGTCACTCCCCACGCCCGAGAGCTCGCAGCGGGCGTCGGCGCGCTCTCCGCGTCGACGCTCAAAGGCCTGCGCCGCGGCATTGAGAAGGAGAGCCTGCGCGTGCGCGCCGATGGCGCGCTCTCCATGGCGTCGCACCCCATCCGACTTGGCGCGGCGCTGACGCATCCCCACGTCACGACCGATTTCAGCGAAGCGCAACTCGAGCTCATCACTGGCGTCCACGACACTGCGGCCGGCTGCCTTGCGGAGCTGACCGCGATCCACCAGGTCGTCTATCGTGCGATCGGGGACGAGCTTCTGTGGTGCGCCAGCATGCCGTGCGCGCTGCCCGTCGACGACGACATTCCGATCGGCCGCTATGGAACGTCGAACGTCGGCCGCGCGAAGACCGTCTACCGCACCGGACTGTCGCACCGCTACGGACGTCGGATGCAGACGATCTCCGGCATCCACTACAACTTTTCGGTGCC
>Ga0070670_100000807_pt1 | contig 24382 bp, 20 predicted proteins | sample KBSS63metaG_FD_64665 | JGI IMG/M metagenome (GOLD analysis project Ga0070670, IMG submission 64665) | Switchgrass rhizosphere microbial communities from Kellogg Biological Station, Michigan, USA - KBS S6-3 metaG | ecosystem: Host-associated > Plants > Roots > Rhizosphere > Soil ... | reverse complement strand
GTGTCTGGATGGCTGATGTTGACCCGTTATGGAGGGCCCGCGGCATGATCTCTCGCACCCTCAAAGCCTTCACCCTGTGGGAGTTCCTGCGCGCCCACGCGCTGACCCTGAAGTATTTCTTCAAGCCCAAGGCAACGATCAACTATCCGTACGAAAAGGCGCCGACCTCGCCCCGTTTCCGCGGCGAGCATGCGCTGCGCCGCTATCCGAACGGCGAAGAGCGCTGCATCGCGTGCAAGCTTTGCGAGGCGATCTGCCCCGCGCTCGCGATCACGATCGAATCCGAGCCGCGCGAGGACGGCAGCCGCCGGACCACGCGCTACGACATCGACATGGTCAAATGCATCTATTGCGGGCTCTGCGCTGAAGCTTGCCCCGTCGATGCGATCGTTGAGGGGCCGAACCTCGAATTCGCGACCGAAACGCGCGAGGAATTGCTCTATGACAAGGCCAAGCTTCTCGCGAACGGCGACAAGTGGGAGCAGGCGATTGCCGCGAACCTTGCCGCCGATGCGCCCTACCGATAAGCGCGCCGCAACAGGGTCCCCCGCTTGATCGCTCTCATCGCCTTTTATCTGTTCGCGACGCTCACCATCGCTAGCGCGGTGGCGGTCGTTTTCGCACGCAATCCCGTTCACAGCGTTTTGTGGCTGATCCTCGCCTTCTTCAACGCGGCAGGGCTGATGCTGCTCGTCGGCGCCGAGTTCATCGCCATGCTGGTGGTGATCGTCTACGTCGGCGCGGTTGCGGTCCTGTTCCTGTTCGTCGTGATGATGCTGAACATCGATTTCGCATCCTTGCGATCGGGCTTCACGAAGAACCTGCCGTTCGGGATCATCATCGCCATCGTCCTGCTGGCCGAGATCATCGTGGCGGTCAGCGCATGGAACGCAGGCCCCGCACTCAGCAACCATGAAGTGCCGGCCGCGAAGATCCCGAACATCGTCGCTCTCGGGCAGCTGCTTTACAGCCGCTACCTGTTCGCGTTCGAGCTTGCCGGCCTGATCCTGCTGGTGGCGATGGTCGGCGCGATCGTCCTCACGCATCGCAGTCGCCGCGACACGCGGCCGCAGAAAGTCTGGAAGCAGGTCGCGCGCAGGCCTGATGAAGCCGTCCACAATGCCAATCCCGGCGTGGGCGAGGGGATGAAGCTGTGATTGGCCTCTCTCACTACCTGACCGTTGCCGCGATCCTGTTCACGATCGGCGTGCTCGGCATCTTCCTCAATCGCCGCAACGTCATCCTGATGTTGATGGCGATCGAGCTGATTCTCCTTGCGGTGAACATCAATCTCGTCGCCTTCTCGGCCTATCTCGGCGATCTGACCGGCCAGGTGCTGGCCATGTTCGTGCTGACCGTCGCCGCGGCAGAGGCCGCAATCGGCCTCGCCATCCTTGTCATTTTCTTCCGTCGCCGCGGATCGATCGCGGTCGACGACGTCAACCGGATGCACGGCTGATGCACCCTGTAATCTTCATCGTTTTCCTGCCGCTTCTGGCCGCGATCGTCGCGGGGCTGTTCGGTCGTTGGATCGGCAAGACTGCTTCCAAGGCGGTGACGACCGGTTCGCTGTTCCTTGGCGCCTTCCTCAGCTGGCCGACCTTCCTCCAATACATCGGTGGACACGCAGGCCCCGTCATTGTGCCGGTGCTGACCTGGATCAACTCGGGTACCCTGACGGTCGACTGGGCGCTCCGCGTCGATGCGCTGACGGCGGTCATGCTCGTGGTGGTCACGACGGTGTCCAGCCTCGTCCACCTCTACAGCTGGGGCTATATGGAAGAAGATCCGAGCCAGCCTCGCTTCTTCGCTTATCTGTCGCTCTTCAGCTTCGCGATGCTGATGCTGGTGACGGCAGACAGCCTGGTGCAGATGTTCTTCGGCTGGGAAGGCGTCGGCCTCGCGTCCTACCTGCTGATCGGCTTCTGGTACCACAAGCCTTCGGCCAACGCCGCCGCGCTCAAGGCCTTCGTCGTGAACCGCGTCGGCGATTTCGGCTTCAGCCTGGGAATTTTCGGCACGTTCCTGGTGTTCGGGACGGTATCGATCCCGGCCATTCTCGCCGCCGCGCCCGGAATGACCGGATCGACGATCGGCTTCGCCGGAATGCGCGTCGACACGATGACTGTGCTCTGCCTGCTGCTGTTCGTGGGTGCGATGGGCAAGTCGGCGCAGCTCGGCCTCCACACCTGGCTTCCGGACGCGATGGAAGGCCCGACCCCCGTCAGCGCCCTGATCCACGCCGCGACCATGGTGACTGCCGGCGTCTTCATGGTCTGCCGCTTGTCGCCGATGTTCGAGACCTCGGCGACCGCGATGCACGCGGTGACCTATGTCGGCGCCGCGACCTGCATCTTTGCCGCGACCGTCGGCTGCGCTCAGAACGACATCAAGCGCGTGATCGCTTATTCAACCTGTTCGCAGCTCGGCTACATGTTCTTCGCTGCGGGCGTCGGCGCCTATGGCGCGGCGATGTTCCATCTGTTCACACACGCCTTTTTCAAGGCTCTTCTGTTCCTCGGTGCGGGCTCCGTCATCCACGCAATGCACCATGAACAGGACATGCGTTACTATGGCGCGCTCCGTAAGGAGATCCCGATCACCTTCTGGGTGATGGTCATCGGCACCCTGGCGATCACCGGCGTCGGAGTTGCGGGCATTGGCTTTGCCGGCTTCTGGTCGAAGGATGCGATCCTCGAAGCCTCCTGGGCCAGCGGATCGGTTTCCGGAACGATCGCGTTCTGGATCGGTGCATTCGCGGCGCTCCTGACCAGTTTCTACAGCTGGCGCCTGATCTTCCTCACCTTCTTCGGCGAAGCGCGCTGGGGCGCTTCCGAGCATATTCAGCATGCGGTCCACCACGTGCATGAATCTCCGGATGAAGAGCATGGCGACAGCGCGCACGAGCCCGGCCTGCCCGCCGCCGGAACCGCCGGATATCATCCGCACGAGAGCCCGCTGACGATGCTGGTGCCCATCACCTTGCTGGCGCTTGGTGCGCTGCTCGCGGGCCAGCTGTTCCACAACATCTTCGTCGGCGCGGAGACTGCGCCCAATTTCTGGCGCGGCACTGTCGCGTTCAGCGAGCATCTTGCGCATGCCGCCCATGAATCGCCGGAATGGGTGAAGCTTACCCCGACGGTCGTGATGCTGGTGGGACTGCTGATCGCCTGGAACAATTACATCCGGACTCCGGAGGCGCCGCTGCGCTTCGTTCAGCAATTTCCGTCGGTGTACAATTTCGTGTCGAACAAATGGTATTTCGACGAGCTGTACGACGTCCTGTTCGTGCGCCCGTCATTGTGGCTCGGACGACTGTTCTGGAAGCGAGGTGACGAAGGGACGATCGACCGGTTCGGTCCGCATGGCGCAGCTTATGCCGTCGGTATCGGCAACCGCGTCACCTATCGCCTCCAGTCGGGCTATCTCTATTCCTACGCGCTGGTGATGCTCCTCGGCCTGATCGGCGCCGCCACCTGGGCAATCTGGTGGGCCAAGTGAGCGGACTTCCCTTGCTCAGCCTGCTGATCGTCGTCCCGCTGCTGGCGGGCGTACTCTGCCTGTTCGTGAAGGCGCCGGGAGCGCGCTGGATCGCCTTGGTCGGCACGCTGATCGACTTCGCAATCAGCCTCTATATCTGGGCTCAATACGATCCCGACGGCGCGCAGTGGCAGTTCGTCGAGAAGATGCCGCTAGAGGGCGGCGTGAACTGGGCGCTCGGGATCGACGGCATCGCCTTGATGCTGATCGTGCTCACCGCTTTCCTGATGCCGATCTGCATCGGTGCGAGCTGGCGCGCGATCGAGAAGCGCGTGCCGGAATACATGGCCTATTTCATGCTGATGGAAGCCCTGATCATGGGCTCTTTCGCGGCCCAGGACCTGTTCCTTTTCTACATCTTCTTCGAAGGCGGCCTCATTCCGATGTACTTCATCATCGGCATCTGGGGAGGCGCCGAGCGGATCAAGGCCAGCTACAAATTCTTCCTCTACACCCTGTTCGGCTCGGTGCTGATGCTGATCGCCATGCTCTACATGGCGGACAAGGCGGGGACGACGTCGATTCCCGCGCTGATGGCATTCGATTTCCCGAAGGAAGCTCAAACATTCCTCTTCCTGGCTTTCCTCGCGAGCTTTGCCGTCAAGCTGCCGATGTGGCCGGTCCACACCTGGCTTCCCGACGCGCACGTACAGGCGCCGACGGCCGGCTCCGTCGTCCTTGCCGGCGTTCTGCTGAAGCTCGGCGGTTACGGGTTCATTCGCTTTTCGCTGCCGATGTTCCCCGACGGATCGCTGCAATTCCTGCCGCTGATGTTCGTCCTGTCCGGGATCGCCGTGGTCTACACCAGCCTCGTCGCCCTCGTGCAGCGCGACATGAAGAAGCTGGTCGCTTATTCCTCGGTCGCGCACATGGCATTCGTAACCTTCGGCCTGTTCGCGATGAACCGGCAGGGCATCGAGGGCGCAATGCTGGTCATGCTGGGTCACGGCCTGGTCTCGGGCGCGCTCTTCCTATGCGTGGGCGTGGTTTACGACCGCCTGCACACGCGGGAGATCGACCGTTACGGCGGCCTTTCCGACAACATGCCGGGCTATGCCCTGCTGTTCATGATCTTCACCATGGCCAGCGTCGGGCTGCCGGCGACCAGCAATTTCGTCGGCGAGTTCCTGAGCCTGGTCGGCACCTATCGAGCGTCGAGCTGGGCTGCGATCGTGGCGACGACCGGGATCATCCTCGGCGCTGCTTACATGCTCTGGCTCTACTGGCGGATATGCTTCGGAACGCAGCGGAACGCCGATGCTGCAGCAATGCCTGACCTCAGCATGCGCGAATGGTGGCTGCTCGGGCCGATCGCGCTCGCCGTCTTCTGGATGGGCATCTATCCCGAGAGCTTCCTCCGTCCGATGCGCAACGATGTGGGCCGACTGATGGTCCGCCTCGAGCGCGTTACGCCCGCGGGCGATTCCAGACTGACATTGGGTAAGGGCGCGACGCACATGGACCACGGAGCGATGCACTGATGGGCCGTTTCGCGCCTCTGCTTCCCGAGCTGATCCTGTCGATCGGCGGAACCATCCTGATGATGGTCGCCGCCTTCACCGGCCGCCGAGGCTCGGGCACCGTCAGCTGGCTTGCGGTCGTCCTGCTGCTGGCCGCGACGGTCGCGCTGATCGGCGCGCCTTCGCACTCCGGGCCGATCTTCGACGGCTTCGTTGCGGGGGACCTGTTCGCAAGCTTCGGAAAGGCGATCATGTTCCCGTCCGCTGCGGTGGCGATCATTGCGGCGCAGGGCTGGTTCGAGCGCGACCACGAGCACTCCTCGGAATATTCGGTGCTGATCGTTTTTTCCGCGGTCGGAATGAGTGTGATGGTCTCGGCGACCAGCCTGGTCGCGCTTTACGTGGGGCTCGAGCTGACGAGCCTCGCGAGCTACGTACTGGCATCCTATCGCCGCACAGATGAACGGTCCGCGGAAGCCGGCCTCAAATATTTCGTTCTTGGCGCGCTCGCGAGCGGTATCCTGCTTTACGGCATTTCGCTGCTTTACGGCTTCACCGGAACGATGAGCTTCAATGGCATCTCCGCTGCGTTCGGCCGCGGCGCGCCGTCGCTCGGTCTTCTTTTCGGCCTTGTTTTCGTCCTCGCCGGACTCGCATTCAAGGCGAGCGCGGTTCCGTTCCACATGTGGACTCCTGACGTCTACGAAGGGGCGCCGACCCCCGTGACTGCATTCTTCGCTTCCGCTCCGAAGGCGGCTGCTGTCCTGCTTGCCACGCGGCTGTGCCTTGAAGCGCTTGGCCCGGCGACGGACGCCTGGCGGCAGATCGTCATTTTCGCCGCGCTGGCCTCGGTCTTCCTGGGAGCGATCGCGGCATACGGCCAAACCAACATCAAGCGGCTGCTGGCTTATTCCTCGATCAACAATGTGGGCTTTGCGCTGACCGGCCTCGCCGCCGGCGGTGCTCGCGGCGCCTCCGCGGTTCTTTTCTACATGACGGTCTACATCATCATGACACTCGGTGCCTTCCTGTGCGTCATGTGGATGCGCGATGAGGAGGGCAGGCCCGTTGAAGATATTGCCAGCCTCTCCGGGCTTGCCCAGACTCGGCCGGGATTTGCCGCGGCCATTGCGATCTTCATGTTCAGCCTTGCCGGCATTCCGCCCTTGTTCGGCTTCTGGCCGAAGCTGCTCGTGTTCCAGGCTGCAGTTGCGAGCGGCTATGTCGCGCTTGCGGTTGCAGCCATCGTCGGAACGGTCGTCGGCGCCTATTATTATCTGAAGATCATCAAGGTCATGTACATGGATGAGCCGGCCGCTCCTTACAGCCGTCCGCGAGAGCCGGTGCAGGGCTTGCTGATCCTCCTTGCGGCAGTCATCGTCTCGCCACTCGGCTACCTGCTGATCGGCCCGCTCGGCTCGCTCACCGACAAAGCCGCGGGATCCCTGTTCTGACCCGTATCCGGATCGTCCAGCGCACGGGCTCGACCAACGCCGACATGATTGCCGATCACGCCGCCATCGAGGGCGATTGGCTGGTCGCGTTGGAGCAGGATGCGGGCAGGGGCCGAAAGGGCCGAACCTGGATCTCGGAACTCGGCAATTTCTTTGGAAGCACGCTCGTCAGGCTTCGGCCCGGCGATCCTCCCGCCCAGACCCTCTCTCTCGCTGCGGGACTAGCGCTAGTGGAGGCAATCGATGCCGCGGTGCCGGCCCAGCCGCTCATGCTCAAATGGCCGAATGACGTCGTTGCGCACGGCAAAAAGCTTGCCGGAATACTTCTCGAGCGGAGCGGCGAACGCATTGCGATCGGCTTCGGCGTGAATCTCGCAAGCGCGCCCCGGCTCGCCGATCGGCAAGCTTCATCGCTCGGCGGAAATGTTCGGCCGCAAGCCTTTGCCCCTCTGCTCGCGGGGAGCTTCTCGCGATTGCTCGACATCTGGCGCCAAAGCGAGCCGGCGATGCTTGCGCAGGCCTGGCTTGCGCGCGCACATCCTGTCGGGACCAGCCTGACGGTCCATTCGAGCAGCAATGAAATGATTTCAGGCCGCTTCGACGGGATCGAACCTGACGGCGCCCTGAGGCTTCGGAGCAAGAGCGGGACGATCGAATTGGTCCACGCAGGGGATGTCGAGCTTTAGAAGTCGCTCTTCCCGAAGCGATCCATGCCCTTGTTGACGCCGGGCGGATCCAATGTGGTCAAATCGAGCTCGACCGGTTCTCCGATCCAATGCGCCAACGATGTGTGATCGGCGAGATCGTCGTGCGTCAGCGGATGAACCAGCGTCCGCAAACCGGAAGCCTCGATCATGGGAAGCACCTGATCGAGCGACCTTTTGAGAAAATGCACCTCGAACTGCGGGATTGGGTGAGGACCCGCCTTTCCGTCGGTCATCCGGCCGACGAACAGGATGCACGACTCTGTGTCGCCCCCTGCAAGAAGCGTTAGCTCGTTTCGGAGGGCTTCGGCACTGTCGTTCTGATCCGCGGTGAAATAAATGTGCGCGTGATAGGGTGCATCGTCGGCAAAAATCGTGTCGGACATGAAATCAGCCTTACGTTCATTGCCGTAAGTTGTGAACGGCAGTCGACGCAGCTAGGGCGCGGCCATGATCCTGGCGATTGATGTCGGCAACACCAACCTCGTCTTCGCGCTCGTCGATGGCGGCGTGATCACGGCGCGTTGGCGCATCGCGACGGATCCGCGCCGAACCGCCGACCAATATTCGGTCTGGCTCCATCAGCTGTTGGAGCTCGAAGGTTTCTCCAGGGAAGATGTCGACGGAGTCATCATCGGCACGGTCGTTCCTCGGGCGCTTCACAATCTTGAAGTGCTTTCGGAGAAATATTTCCGGAAGGTCCCTTTGATCGCAGGACAAGGGGCCGCTGGTTGGCCGCTGCAGCTGGACGTCGACGAACCGCACAATGTCGGCGCCGACCGCGCCCTCAACGTCATCGCCGCCCATGCCAAATATCCGGGCGACCTCGTCGTCATCGACTTCGGCACGGCCACGACTTTTGACGTCGTCAGCGCGACCGGGGCCTACACAGGCGGGATCATCGCGCCCGGCATTAATCTCTCGCTGGACGCCCTCGTGAGCGCTGCCGCCAAGCTTCCCCGGATCGCGATTGAAGCACCGGCAACCAACAGCGTGGTCGGGCGCACTACCGAAAGCCAGATGATCATCGGCATTTACTGGGGCTATGTCGCGATGATCGAAGGCCTGACCGAACGCATCAAGCGCGAGCTCGGCAAGCCCGCCAAGGTGATCGCGACCGGTGGCCTTGCTACGCTGTTCGACAAGCACACCAGGGTCTTCGACGCGATTGAACCCGATCTCACCATCCAGGGGTTGAGCCTTCTGTACGACATCGCATCCAAAGGCTCGAAATGATCCCTGGCGAGGAACTGCTGTTCGTGGCGCTGGGAGGATCCGGCGAGATCGGCATGAACGTCAATCTCTACGGCTGCCGGGGCCAGTGGATCATGGTCGATCTTGGCCTGACCTTTGCTGATCCCAGCTATCCCGGCGTCGAGCTGATCCTGCCCGACCTGGAATTCATCGAGAATCAGCAGGAGCGCCTGGCGGGGATCGTCCTGACCCACGGTCACGAGGATCATATCGGTGCGCTGCCTTACCTTGCCGAGGAGCTGAAGAGCCCGCTTTATGCGACGCCCTTCACCGCGGGCCTGATCGCCGGAAAGCTGGAGGAAGAAGGCCTTACCGGCCAGGTGAAGCTCAACATCGTCGAACGGGGCGGAAGCATCGAGCTCGGGCCATTCAAGGTCAGCTTCGTCGCCCTGTCGCACTCCATCCCCGAGGGCAATGGAGTGTTGATCGAAACACCCTTCGGCAACATCTTCCACACCGGCGATTGGAAAATCGATGAAACGCCGGTGATCGGCGAGGCGCCGAGCCCGGACACCTTGCGCGCTATCGGTGATCAGGGCGTGCTGGCCCTCGTTTGCGATTCCACGAACGTCTTCCAGGATCAGCCTTCGGGATCAGAGGAAAGCGTCCACGCCGGTCTCCTCGCAAAGGTTTCCGAAGCGAAGGGGCGGGTTCTCGTCACGACTTTCGCGTCCAATGCCGCGCGCCTGCAGACCATCGGGCGGGTGGCGCTCGAAACCGGCCGAAAGGTCTGCATTGCCGGCAGGTCGCTGGAGCGGATCCTGCGGGTTGCGCAGGCGACCGGCTATCTGAGGGAGTTCCCGCCGCCGATCAGCTTCGATGAGGCGATGCGCCTTCCCCGGAGTGAAGTGCTGATCATCGCCACGGGCGGGCAGGGCGAACCTCGAGCGGCGCTCGGGCGGATCGCGGGCGGCACCCATGATCTGAAGATCACCGAAGGGGATACGGTCGTTTTCTCGTCCCGCATCATCCCGGGCAACGAAATCGCCATCGGAAAGATCATGAACCAGCTGTCGGACCTCGGCGTGCTGATCGTCACCGAGCGGCAGGCCCACGTCCATGTCTCCGGTCATCCGGGACGGCCTGAGCTGATCGAGATGTACAATTGGGTCCGGCCCGAGATCGTGGTTCCGGTGCATGGGGAAGCGCGTCACATGGCGGAGCAGGCTCGGCTCGCGCTAAGCCACGGCGTCGCCAATGCGGTCGTGCAGAATAACGGCGACGTGATCCGCCTGGCGCCGGGTGGTCCGAAGAAGGTCGACGAGGTCCGGGTGGGCCGTCTCGTCCTGGACGGCGACGTCATCCTTCCGGCGGACGGTTCAACCGTCAACGAGCGGCGGAGGATCGGCTACGGCGGTCTGATCACCGTCGCGCTGCCGATCGGCGACGATGGAAAGCTTGCCGGGAAACCGTTCATCCGGCCGTTTGGGGTGCCGGTGGAAGAAGACCGGGAAGACTTCATCGCCGACGCGACCGATGCAGCGACCCGCGCCTACAGCCCCGGGGTGGACGAAGATAAGGCCCGGGAGTCCGTCCGCCTTGCGGTGCGCCGCTGCGCAACCCTGTGGACGGGCAAGAAACCTCTCGTCGAAGTCATGATGCTGCAGGTCGCCTGACATCGCATGGAAGTTTCGTCGATCGTTGCGATCTATTTCCTCTTTTTCGCTTTCAGCGCCTTCATCCTCCTTCCGTTCGGAGTGAAGACCGACGAGGAAGCCGGAACACCCAAAATCCCGGGGCAGGCCGAAAGCGCGCCGCACCGGTTCGACCTCAGGCGGCATTTGCTGAAAGCCGCGATCCTCGGCGCAATCTTTTTCGGGCTTTATTATGCGAACTGGACCTACGGCTGGATTACGCCGGACGACCTGGACTTCTACCACCGGCGCTGAATGCGCCCGCTGCTCCTAGCGCAGCTTGTCGATCGCCTGGTTTAGCGCCGCGTAAAGCTTGCCCATGTCCGAGGACATGAGCGTCACTGCAATCGTTCCGCCGTCGCGCTCGGCGAGAACCCGGCGGAGCATCGCCTCGAAATCCGACACATAGCGATTGAGCGAGCGCTGGAACTCAAGATCGCTTTCGTAGTGCGCTCGGATCGCCTTCGTTTCGCTCCCGTCGAGCAGACGAACGGCCCGGCTGGTGAACACGCCGCGATTTCCCTTGAGATATGCGCCCCAGGCGCGGTCGTCGATCTCGTCAGACAGGATCTTGCCGACGTCGATCGAGGCCGAATGCATGGAATCAATCAGCAACGCGACGCGCTTGGCGAAGACCTCGCTGTCCTTCTCCCGCTGTTCCTTGCTTGTCTGCTCGATATGAGCCTCGAGCGCGGAAGCGGTCTGGCCAAGCGTGATCATCTGGTGAGTCAGCCGGTCGGAAGCGGCTCGCGCAGATTCGACGGCTCGGGCGGCGACATTCTCGACGTCCCGCAGCCGGTCTTCGACCTGTTCGCGAATGACGCGTTCGAGGGCCTGCCCGACCTCCTCCGACAGGTTGCCAGCAGTCTCGGGAATGACCCCCTTGATCGCTTCACGGGCGCGGTCCGCCGCATGCGATGCCGCTTCCTTGACCTGCAGCAGCGACGCCACAAGCGCCGGACCGGTCTCGGCACTGAGGTTGGTTGCTTCGCGCTCGACCTGCGCCAGGGTTGAGGCCAGTTCGGCAAGCTTCGACTGAGCGCCTTCGACACCGCCGTCGACGCTGGCGACCAAGGCGCTGAAGCGCTCGTGCTGCTGGGCGATGTCGGCACAGGTCGCAGCCATCCGTTCACCTGCCTCGATCGTCGCATCGCGGAGCCAGCCGATATCCGGCTTGGCCGCCGCTGCAGTCTCGACGAGGCGGTCGGCGCCGCCTTGTGCTTCCCCAATCGCGCTTCCAACGCCCTCGCGGACTTCGCTGGCTAGTCGCTCGATGCTCTCGCGGAGGGTTGTCGTCCGCTCGGCGAGCGATCCAATCGCATTGTCCTGAGTGCTCGCCTGCGCCGCGAGCGTGTCGAGCTCGGTCCGCGCGCGAGTCAAAGATTCGAGGAATCTGTTCGCGCGCTCGTCGCCGTTCGCGGACAGCTCCGAGAAACGCTGGTCGATCAGCGCGAGCCCGCGGTCGATTTCCGCGATCATGCGCTGCGACGCGCGATCCTGTTCAGCAACCCTGTTGGTCAGCCCGTCGAGCGAGCTGGTTGCATGGTCGATATTGGCAGCAAGCGATTCGGCCGCGTCGGCGCCCGCTTTTCCAATGCCCGACGAAGCCTGCGCGACGAGCGCGGAAACGGCGGCTGCCTGCACGTCAATCCCCGACCGAATCTGCTCCAGCGTGGTTGATGTCCGATCGAGGAGCGCGTCGAGTGTTCCCGAATAAGCCGATTCGGCCTCACCGACGCGCGTCGTGGCGACAGCGCTCGCGGCGTCGATCTCCGCAAGACGCGCCCCAAGGCGAGCGGTCGCCTCGGAAATGAGCTGTTCCGCGCTTTGGGTGCGCTCGGCGAGGTCGCTGACCTGTTGTCCAAGGTTCGCAGCCTTGCCGGCCGACTCGCTGCCGACCGTCCTGATCTGTTCGGCAACGGCGCGCGCCGTCTGCTCGGCGCGCGGCAGATCGTCGAGCAACACGGCAATATCGTTGCGCGCGGCTTCCGCGGCGCGATCGAGCGCTTCGCCGTGCTGCTTGAGCTTCTCGCTGCTGCTGTCGAATTCGCGAGTGATCCCGCCGAGCTTGCCGGTCGCCTCGTCGCCAAGCTTCATCAGATGCTGCGAAATCATCGTCAGCTCGGACCGGCTGTCCTGGATTCGCTGGGAAAGTACCTCGAGCAAAGCTTCGAGGCTCTGCGCTTCGGTCCGCATCGTGACGACAGATCGAGTGAACCGCTCGGCCTCCTTCCGCCGGGTTCGGCCGAACATCAGCCAGGTGAGGCCCATCAACGCCAGCGGGCCGGCAGCGACCGCGATCCATTGCGCAAATTGCGGTGACGTCAGTGGCTGGCCGGCGAGGGTGCGCCCTGCCGACCAGGCCGTGTAGCCGATCCACATCGCGGCGAGCAGCGTCAGCGCGGTCCCGAGAACCTGCCGTCCACCTGCGCCCTTCTCCTCGGCGGTCTGCTGGAGCCATTGCTCCTGGTCGAACGACGGCTCCGGGAAATCCGTCCCGGCAGTCGTCAGCTCGAGGGGCTCTGCCGCATCGTCGGCCGGTGGCAAAGTTTCGGCGCGCTGTGGAGTGGGTGTCATTGCAAGAAGCAGTTTACCATCTTTGACGGCGCACGAAAGCGATTACAGATGGCATAGCAACCGAAAGGGGGAGGGTGCTTCACGCAATGGCGATCGGCGCGCTGATCGGAGCCTATCAGGAAGACGATTCGGGCAGTCTTCGAGCCCTGCTTCCGCTCGCGGGCAGGACCCTCATCGAATATCAGGTCAAATGCGCCGCCGCCGCCGGTGCAGCGCCGATCGTGATCATGGTCGAGCGAGTGCCGCAAGCCCTTCAGGATGCGTTCGAACGACTCCGCCTCGATGGAGTGGGTGTTTTCCCGGTCAGCGACGTCAATGAAGCGGTTACCCGATTCGAGGCGGGCTCAATGATCCTCCTGCTTGGTGACGGGATCGTTTCATCCGTCGATCTCGTCTCGTCCCTCGCCGGGGAGGCCGATACGGCGATCGCCACGGTGCCTGATGATGAGCGGCACGAAGACTTCGAGCGGATCGATGCCCATTCGCGCTGGGCCGGGGTTGCCGTGGTAGATGCCCGCCTGCTCGGATCGACCGCGGCAATATTGGGCGACTGGGACCTGCAATCGACACTTCTTCGACGCGCGATCCAGGAAGGCGCCCGGCTGGTCCGTGCTGCGGATCAAGCAAGCGAACCGCTGCTTGTGCAAAGCGCAGACGAGCTCGCCGATTTCCAGCGGCATCTCATACTCGCCTCGAAAGGTGGCAGAAATGACTGGACGAGCCGCTATCTGCTCCCGCCGATCGAGGATTTCGCGACCGAGCACCTTATGGAGACACCGATCTGGCCGTCATGGCTGATCTGGGGCGCTCTTGCTTTGACGCTCGGCGGAGCTATCTGCTTCAGCCGCGGATGGCTTGGGGCTGGCCTTGTTCTCCTCATCATTTCCATGCCGCTGGACCTGATCGCGGGCCGTCTTGCCACGATTCGGCTGAAGCCACTGCCAACACGGATGCTGAGCCGCCTGGCGCTCTGGCCCGCGGCAGGCATCGCGCTCCTGGCAATTGGACTTTGGGAGACGCGGCATGGGACTGGGTGGGGATCACTCGTCGCTGCTGGGTCGGCCTGCGCCTTTGCCGAGGCGGCCCGGATCGAGAAAGCGACGATGCCGCCTGGCGGCGAGCTTTGGCTCTTCTCGCGGCGGAACGCGATCGTTCTCGCAGTGCCGTTCGCGCTCGCAGGAGTCTGGACCGCTTATCTCCTGGCCGCCTTGTTCTATGCGGCGATGTCCTTTTTCATCGTACAGCGCGTCCGTCATCATCCATCCAGTTGACGCGAAGTTAACTGAAAACGGATAAGTCCGGCCAGATGATGCCGGAAGAATGGCCGATTGTTGCTTCTGCAACGGACGGGAACGCCCGTGTGCGCTTCGCTGGGCGCGGCCGTCTGTCGACTGTTCGGCGCGATTTCTTTCTCGACCCGTCAAAACGCCTGACCGAGCAGGAGCGGGCGTTGATGACGGCGATGCTGAACTGCCTCGTAAGCGATGTCGCCGACGCCATTCGCGCTGCCTTGCCCAGTGGCCGCGCCGCGGCGAACGACGAAGGCGATGCCACCCTGATCGCGTCCCTGACGTCGGCAGGATTGCTAGATGAGCCGGGCCTGATGGCCCTTCTTCTCCGGCGCGCCGATGAAGAACGGATATCCACGGCCGCACGGGCCCGCAGCGGTCGACGCGAAGCGCGAGCGCTGCAGGGTCTGGTCAGCTACGATTATGGGGCCGTCGCCGCCGCTGCCATGGCGTTGATCCTGGGGCGGGGTCGCCGGCGTGACAGGTTTGGGCAGTGCCTCCTTGCCTATGACGATTTGTCATTGGCGAGTGCTGATTCTCTTGTTCATGCGGTCGCTGCCGGCCTGCGTTGTGAGCTTGCCGCGAGCCGGGGCGCAGCGATTGCCGACCTGGAGCTTGCGGAGGCTTCGGCAAGGGTGCTGGAGCGTCACGACGAAGAACGCGGCATCGATTCCCTTACCGCGGCTTTGGTCCATTTCCTCGACGAGGCCGGAGGCCTGACCGACGAGCTGATCCTCGCAGCCGCGAATGAAGGGGAAATCAGTTTCGTGGCCGAATTCGTCGCTCGGCGCGCGGGCGTCTCGAAGGATTCGGCGATCGACGAGCTTCTGTCGGGCGATTCGAAGCATATCATGGCACTTCTTCGTGCCGCCGGCATGTCGCGCGAACTCAGCGCCGGCCTCCTTGCAGGTATCGGCGACATCCTCGGGATCGACGACGCGGGCGCTGCCATCGCAATGTTCGACCGGATGAGCGATTCCGAAGCCCAGGCGGCCCGATCCTGGCTGGTCGCAGATACTGCCTATCGAGCCGCGCTGGAGCGATTGGGGCAGGGGCGTGGCTAGCGCGCCCTCCGAGCCGCGGCCCGTGCTTGGGCGCCTTGATCGCGCCGGACGATTGATTTCGGCCGACCCCGAGCTGGAAGCGCTCCAGCGTGAGGCAGGATCGGGAATGGGCCAAGTGCTTGCACTGCCGCAGATCGCCGCGGTTGCGCAGCTCGCCCGCAAGCTTCGAACCTCTGTGACGCGGCCGGCGATCGCTGCATCGATCGATCACGACATCGAGCTTTGGGTAAAGGCCACCCCGGATAATGAGGAGATCGCCCTTTCGCTCGAAGGCTGGACAGTCCGCCCCCCTGCAGGGCCGAGACTTGCCTCGATCCTCGGCGGAGCCGAGGCAGAGACCGGCGGCGCGCGCAACGAATGGGCTGCTGACGAGGAGCTTCGGATCATCTCCCTGTCACCCGATCTCGCAGAGCTTCTCGGTGTGGATCCCGACGAGGTTGCCGGCCAGTCGCTGACCCGCATCTTGCGTCTCGAGGAAGACGAATCGGGAGAAATGCCGCTGATAAGCGCGCTTGCTGCGCGGCGCGGATTCACGGGTCAGCACGCTCGAAGTCGCGCCGACGAAAAGCGTGAAATCATCCTTGGGGGCGAAGTCGTCACGGCCGCCGACGGAGGCTTTGCAGGGTTCCGAGGATCCGTCCAGACCAGTGGACCGGTCAGTTCAGCAGCTCCCGTGCATGCGCGCGCCTTCGATCATGCCCTCGACGAGGTGCTTCGTTCCCCGCTCGACCGCATCATCGAGAGCGCGGAGCGAATCGTTGAGCGCTCCGATGGACCGTTACGGAGCGATTATGCGAGCTACGGCAACGATATCGCAGCCGCCGCCCGGCATCTCTTGTCGGTGCTGACGTCGATGAGCGAGGAGTCGGTGGCTTCCCACCGGTCGATCGACCTTGCGTCTTTGACCGCGGAAGCCGTCGTGATGCTGGAATCTTCAGCCAGCGACCGCGGCGTTGTTGTGGTGCCGGAAAGCAGCGAGTCCCTTCCAGCCAATGGCGAGGAACGGGCGGTCATCCAGATCCTCGTAAACCTGATCGGCAATGCGATCCGCTACTCGCCGGACGGTGGAAGAATTCGGATCGACTTTTCGCGCACGCCCGGGACTGCATCCGTGTCAGTGAGCGATGAGGGTCCCGGGATTGCGGCGTCGGACCAGCAGCGCGTTTTCGAGCGCTTCGAACGCGCTCACCCCAAGGAAGAAGGAACGGGGCTCGGCCTTGCGATTTCCCGGCGCCTCGCCCGATCGATGGGCGGTGATGTCACGTTGGACAGCACGCCGGGCGAAGGCGCGCGATTCACGCTGACCTTGCCCGCGGCCTAGCGCTTCTCGACCGCCACGTAATCGCGCTGCGTCGGCCCGGTATAGAGCTGGCGCGGGCGCCCGATCTTCTGGTCGGGATCGGCGATCATTTCGTTCCACTGCGCGACCCAACCAACTGTCCGGGCAAGCGCGAACAGTGCGGTGAACATGTCGGTCGGGAAGCCGATCGCGTTGAGGATCACGCCCGAATAGAAATCGACGTTGGGATAGAGCTTCTTGTCGATGAAATATTCGTCGTTGAGCGCGATGTGCTCGAGCTCCTTGGCGACGTCGAGCACCGGGTCGGAGATGTTGAGCTCCTTCAGCACCTCGTCCGCGGTCGCCTTCATGACCTTCGCCCGCGGGTCGAAGTTCTTGTAGACGCGGTGACCGAAGCCCATCAGGCGAAACGGATCGTCCTTGTCCTTGGCGCGGGCGATATATTCGGGAATGCGTGCGGGCGTGCCGATCTCGCGCAGCATGTTGAGCGCCGCTTCGTTCGCGCCGCCGTGGGCTGGGCCCCACAGGCAGGCGATTCCCGCCGCGATGCAGGCGAACGGATTGGCGCCCGAGGAGCTTGCAAGCCGCACCGTCGAAGTCGACGCGTTCTGCTCATGGTCGGCATGCAGGATGAAGATCTTCCGCATCGCATCTTCGATGATCGGATTGACCTCATAGGGCTCAGCCGGGACGCCGAACGTCATTCGAAGGAAATTGCCCGTGTAGCTGAGGCTGTTGTCGGGGTAGAGGAACGGCTGACCGATCGAATATTTAAAAGCCATCGCGACCAGTGTCGGCATCTTCGCAATCAGCCGGTGCGATGCGATCATCCGCTGCTCGGGATCGGTGATGTCCGTGCTGTCGTGATAGAATGAAGACAGCGCGCCCACGACACCGCACAAGATCGCCATCGGGTGCGCGTCGCGCCGGAACCCGCGGAAGAAGGTCGCGAGCTGCTCGTGGACCATCGTGTGCCGACTGATCGTGTAGCTGAACTCGTCCAGTTCCTTCTGGGTCGGAAGCTCGCCGTGTAAAAGCAGGTAAGCCACTTCCATGAAGCTCGAGTTCTCGGCGAGCTGTGCGATCGGATAACCCCGGTGAAGCAGGATCCCCGTTTCGCCGTCGATATACGTGATCGCGCTCTTGCACGCGGCCGTTGAGGTGAAACCGGGGTCGTAGGTGAACATCCCCGTCTCGCCGTAGAGCTTGCGGATATCGATGACCTCCGGACCGACCGATCCCTCGAGCAGCATGAATTGGTGGTTGGTTCCCTCCACACCCAGGGTTGCGGTCTTGTCGGTCATTCCTTCGGCTCCATCTGGTCGGCGATGCGGGCGAGGCTTTCCTCACGGCCTAGCAGCACCAGAACATCAAAAATTCCCGGAGAAGTCGTGCGCCCGGTGAGGGCAGCGCGAAGCGGCTGGGCAAGTTTGCCGAGCTTCAATCCGTTACCCTCCGCGACTTCGCGGATGGCCGCCTCTAACGAGCCTGCATCCCACTCGGCAAGAGCGCTGAGCTTTTCGTGAGCGGATCGTAATATTCCTCGGGCCTCGTCGGTCAGCAGTGACGATGCAGCCTCATCCACGTCCAGAGGCCTGCGATCGAACAGGAATCGGGCTCCATCCGCCAACTGCTTGATCGTATGAGCACGGGCTTTCAGCTCGGGCATCGCGCGCTTGAGAAGAGCCTTGCCCTCTTCGGTTGCAACTCCGAGCTGGGGCGCGGCCAGCTCAACCAGCCGCTCGTCGTCGCTCTCGCGAATATAGTGGCCGTTGAGATTCTCGAGCTTCTTGAAGTCGAACCTTGATGGCGATTTTCCGACCTGCGGCAGGTCGAACCATTGGATCGCCTGCTCGCGGCTGATGATCTCGTCGTCGCCATGGCCCCAGCCCAGGCGAAGCAAATAATTGCCGACCGCTTCGGGAAGGAGCCCGAGTTCGTCACGATAAGCATCGACACCCATCGCTCCGTGGCGCTTGCTGAGCTTCGCGCCGTCAGGGCCATGGATCAGCGGCACATGGGCATAGGTCGGCTCAGGCCAGCCCATTGCGCGGATGATCGCGAGTTGCCGGAAGGCATTGTTGAGATGGTCGTCTCCGCGGATCACGTGAGTGACCCCCATGTCGTGATCGTCCACGACAACGGCAAGCATGTAGGTCGGCGTCCCATCGGACCGCAGCAGGATGAAGTCGTCGATTTCGCTGTTCTGGACCGTAACCCGGCCCTGGACTTCATCATCGATGACGGTTTCGCCCTCGCGGGGGGCCTTCAGCCGGATGACGAACGGCTTCTCGCCCTGGCTTTCGGTGACGTCGCGCCAGGGGCTGTTGATCCGGAAAGGCTTACGCTCGACCTTGGCCTTCTCGCGCTGCTCCGCCAGTTCTTCCTGAGTCATGTAGCAGCGATAGGCAGCGCCCCGCTCCAGGAGGCGATGGGCGATTTCCGCATGTCGTGCCCAGAATTGTGACTGATAATATTCGTGGCCGTCCCAATCGAGGCCAAGCCAGCTCATCCCGTCGAGGATCGCGTCGATCGCCTCCTTGGTCGAGCGCGCGCGATCCGTATCTTCGATCCTCAGCAGGAACTTGCCTCCGCGGTGGCGCGCATAGAGCCAGTTGAACAGCGCCGTTCGGGCCCCGCCGATATGGAGGTAGCCCGTCGGGGACGGGGCAAAACGTGTGACGACCGGACGAGCCGGCGGGGTTCCTTCGCTGGTCAATTCTTTCTTGCTTGCGCTTGGACGCGCAATCCTCTTCTGTTCATGCTGCAATGCAACGGACGAGCGCCCCTAACATAGGGGAAGCGCCTCTTCCACAGCATGCTCGGAGCTATTGGAAGACGCGGTTTTCCGCGATTCACGAGGAACTGGAGAAGTTCCTCGAGGCTGAACGCGCCCAGCTTCCGCCATGGATGGTCGTTGGCTATGGAAGCGGCATTGCCGCCTGGTTCGCGTTGGATACCGAAATCGCCTGGCGCGCATTCCTCTGCATTGGTGCATCCCTTTGCCTTCTGGGTTTCGGGCTCGGCCGGGGCAGGGCAGGCCGGGCATTCGGCTGGTTCGCCCTGGCGGCTGTCCTCGGCTGTTCACTCGTCTGGGCGAGGTCGGCCTGGGTCGCTCAGCCGCGTCTCGACCGGCCTGTGGTTGCCGAGGTTTCAGGCAATGTGGAAGCTGTCGACCATCTCGCTGCCCGAGACATGGTTCGGCTGCTGGTGAGGCCGGACAATCCCGCATTACCGCCGCGAGTCCGCATCTCGGTCGACGAGGACAAACTCCTACCCGGGGTCGCACCGGGCGCCGGGATTCGCGTCCGCGCTCGCCTTGCTCCGCCGCCGCCGATGGCGCTTCCCGGCACTTATGATTTCGCTCGCGATGCCTGGTTCAAGGGGATCGGCGCCGTCGGAAAGACCCTTGGCGACGTTGAAGTCGTTCATCCGGCCGAGCCGCGCGGCCTGGATCGGCTCCGCCAAGGATTACGCGACCATATTTCGAGGCGGCTTCCCGAGGAAACCGCGGGAATTGCGATCGCGCTCGCGACCGGCGACCAGAATAATGTCGGCGAGGAGGATGCCGAAGCCATGCGCAGGAGCGGCCTTACTCACCTGTTGTCGGTGAGCGGGCTGCACATCGCAGCAGTGGTCGCGTTCGCCATGTTCATGACCCTGAAGCTGCTGGCATTGAGCGAGCAGCTGGCCCTGCGATTCAATCTCGTGCTCGTAGCTGCGGCAGCGGCAGCTGTGGCTGGAATCGCCTATACCGTGCTGACGGGCGCCCAGGTGCCGACGGTCCGGAGCTGCGTCGCGGCGATGCTCATCCTTGCCGGAATTGCGCTCGGCAGAGATGCGATCAGCATCCGTCTCATCGCGGTCGGTGCGCTCATTGTCCTGATGTTCCGGCCGGAAGCCTTGGCCGGACCGAGTTTCCAGATGAGCTTCGGGGCCGTGACTGCGATCGTCGCACTTCACTCAACAAAATGGGCGAAGCGTTTCCTTCAACGCCGTGACGAGGGATTGATTGCGAGAGCTTTTCGAGCGCTTCTCGGCATCGTGGTCACCGGCCTGACGGTCGAAATCGCCCTGATGCCCCTTGCTCTGTTCCACTTTCATCGGGCCGGTCTCTATGGTGTCGGCGCGAATATTCTCGCCATTCCGCTCACCACGTTCGTGATCATGCCACTGGAGGCCGCGGCGCTGGCTTTCGACCTGGCCGGTTGGGGAAGGCCTTTCTGGTATCTCTGCGGTGCATCGATCGATCTGCTGCTGGACCTTGCGCGGCACGTCTCGTCCGCGCGTGGCGCGGTCGCGCTGATGCCGTCGATGCCGGCGTGGTCCTTCGCCGCGATGGTTGCAGGCGGGCTCTGGCTCTGCCTTTGGACCACGCGCATACGCCTGGCGGGGTTTGCTCCGGTGGCAGTGGGAGCGATCGGTGCCGCTCTTTCGCCTGCTCCCGACCTGCTGGTAACTGGAGACGGGCGTCATCTGGCCATCGTCGATCGTGGGACCCCGCTGATTCTGCGCGATCGCGCGGGCGACTATGTTCGCAGCCTCATCGCCGAAGCATCCGGCTTCGATGGCGATCCTGAAATTCTCGAGGGCCAGCCCGCGAGCGATTGCTCGCATGACGCGTGCATCGCACTGCTACGGCGCGGGTCTCGGGAGTGGCGGTTGCTTGCCACGCGCTCGGCCAATCGGATCGACTGGAGCAGCATCACTGCTGCCTGCACCGTCGCCGACATCACGGTGTCCGACCGTCGGCTCCCCCGAGGGTGTGCCCCGCGCTGGCTGAAGCTCGATGCGCCCGCGCTGCGAGAGACCGGAGGCCTCGCTATCTATTTGGGTGAGAAGCCGCGGGTCGACAGCGTCGCAAACCGCGTCGGTTCACATCCATGGGGCCAAGTTCGCGTCAAGCCTAGTAGCGGCGAATGAGCCCGGCGAGCCGTCCCTGGATCTGCACCCGGCGGGGATCGTAGCGCTGCGGCTCGTAATTCCGGTTCGCAGGATCCAGCCGTACCATTCCACCCTCGCGGCGAAACGTCTTCAAGGTCGCTTCCTCATTGTCGATCAGGGCGACGACGATTTCCCCATCGTGGGCCGTGTCCGCCTTGCGGATCAAAGCGAAGTCGCCGTCGAGAATTCCCTCGTCGACCATCGAATCACCGGCAACCTCGAGCGCATAATGCTCGCCCGGTCCAAGCAACGCTGCAGGAACGGGGAAGGTATCTGTACCCTGAAGCGCCTCGATTGGCGTTCCAGCCGCAATCTTCCCGGCGAGGATCAGTTCCATCGTGTCGTTGGCTGGGGCGGTGGCGACCGGCCGGATAGGCGTCACCGTCGCAGGCGGCCTCATTTCCGGCAGCTTCACCACTTCCAGAGCGCGTGCGCGGTTGGGCAGCCTCCGAATGAAGCCGCGCTCCTCGAGCGCCGAAATCAGGCGGTGGACGCCGGACTTCGACTTGAGATCCAGCGCCTCGCGCATCTCATCGAAGCTGGGGCTGATCCCGCTTTCATTCAGGCGGTTGTCGATGAAGAGCAGCAACTCGCGCTGCTTTGCGGTGAGCATCGGCTATCCACTCCCCCGAAAGAACGAACGGAGAACGTGTAGGCAACAAACAGGATAAGGTCAAGCGGGCGATCAGCCGCCGCTGGTTGTGAGCCTTGTCCTGAAGGATTCGATCGCTGGGTCGTTGCGCCTTGCCTTCATCTCTCGCTTCATGTCGGCGATAAACTGCTGCGCATAATCCTGAGACGTCGCCTGGTTGAGCTCGCCCTGAACTTGGCCGATCAGCCCCGGCGCCAGAAGGGCATTCCCCGGCGTGATCTTGCTCGTCTTGACCACGAAGTAGCCGCTGCCCTGCGGATTGGGCGCCATCTGGCTCTTGCCCGCTCCGATCGTGAACATGATCTTGAGTGCCGGCGGAACATTGCCCTGCGCGTCGGCGATCTGGATCCTCCGAGCCGCGATCGCCCGTGTTGGCGGAAGGGAAACGCCGGCCCCTTTCACGGCATCGGCTAGCGAGACGCCGCCGCTTGCCTTGTTCGCAATTTGCTCCGCTGTGGCCTTGGCGCGCTGGTTCGCCTGGTCGTTGATCCAGTCGGTCGCGACCTGGTCGTGGATGCTGGCTAGCGGCGCTGGGGCTGACTGAACCACCTCGCTCGGGGAAACGACGGCATAGCCCGCATCGCCGGGCAAGGTGACGACTTCCGGCGGATCGTTGGGAGCGATCTCGAAGCCTGTCTTCAGCACCGGAGCAAGCTCTGGCGGCAGCTTGTAGGAGGCGTCGGCCCGCGAGCTTCCGTTTGCGGTGATCAGCGGCGTCGTGCTCACCGGAAGCTTGGCCGCTGCCACCCCTTCAGTGAAGTTGCTGCCATTGTCGAAAGCGTCCTGCACCTTGCCGACCATGTCCTCGATCGCCTGCTTGCGCTTGTCGGCCGTCAGCTTCGTCGCGATCTCCGAGCGCGCCTGGTCGATGGTCTTGCCGCCGGCGGCCTTTACCGAATCGACCTTAACCACGACCCAGCCGAAATCCGAATGCAGCGGACCAACCAACGCGCCATCGGCAGCATTGAACACCGCGGCCGCCGTCTTGTCGCCGGCAACGCTCGAATACGCCTGGAGGGTCTGATCCTTGAGGGTGCTGACCGCGGCGTTGCTCCCGGCAGGTGCGGCTGCCGCAGCCAAGGTCGCTCCGCCCTTTGCGCGTCCCGCGATGGCATTGGCGGTCGCCTGGTCGGGCACGACGACCTGCGTCAACGAGCGCGTGGAACTCGGCGCGTAGGTCGCCTTGTTGGCGTTGTAATAGGCCGTGATTTCCTGGTCGGAGGCCGTGATTCCGGCCACTTGCTCCGGTCCGAGCCTCGCGATCCGAAGCACACGCTGCTCTGGGATCATGTAGCGGGCGCCGTTCGCAGCATAGAATTGCTGGATCTGCGCATCCGTCGGCTTGAGGCCCGCCTTGAAGACATCGATCGGAACGATCGCCGCTTCACCCTCGCGCACCTCAAGCAGCATGGAGGCATAAGGCGTCGCCATTCCGATTGGCACGCGAGCGTTGGTCGCGATCGGCGTCAGCAGGAGCCGCTGGAGCAGGCCTGCCCGGAGGAGCTGGCGAACCTGCGGGTCGGTCAGCCGCTGCTGCGCGAGGAACGCCTGGTAGGACTGCTCGCTGAATTGGCCGTTCAGGCCCTTCGTCTGCGGGATTTGCGCGATCTCGGCGTCGATCAGCCGCTTGGACAGCTGGAAGCCATATTTGTCGCCGAAAGCGATCAAGGTTCGCTCGTCGATCAGCGATTCGAAGATCGCGCCAAAATCTCCGATGATGCTGGCATAGTCGGCATCGGGACGCTGCTGGCGTGCTTCCTGGAGCCGCCGCTGCATTGCATCGCTCATCTCGCGTTCGGTGACCTGTTGGTCGCCGACCTTGGCCAGCGTTCCGCTGCCCATTCCGAAGCCGATCTGTCCGGATCCGAAGTTGGACAAGTCGGCGACTGCAAAGCCGGCTAGGATGGCGACCAGGATGGCAGCCATGATGCCGGTGCCGATCTTGGACTTAGATACTCGACGAAAGAAGGAAAGCATCGGGTTCCCGGTGCAAAAGGAAGAAGAGCACGACGCTTTAGGGACCGGGCTGGCGCGCATCAAGCCGCGCCGCTAGGGCGCCCCAAAACAGCTGGGGATTCATGGTGAAGAAGCTCGTTGCCGGCAATTGGAAGATGCATGGCCTGTCGTCGGACCTCGAGGAAATCGGCTCGATCGCGGCCGCCTCGAATGACTATCCCGAGGTCGACGTCGCCTTGTGCGTGCCCTCGATCCTGATCGAGCGCGCGGCTCGAGCAGTCCCCGGTTTCGCGATCGGCGGCCAGGACGTCCATTTTGCCGACAAGGGGGCCCACACCGGCTGCACCTCGGCGTTGATGCTTCTGGATGCGGGTGCGAGCCTCACCATCGTCGGGCACAGCGAGCGGCGGGACGCTCAGCGCGAAAGCGATGAAGACGTGAAAGCCAAGGCGCAATCCGCTCTTTCGGTCGGTCTCGGCGTAATCTTATGCGTGGGTGAAGCGCTCGACGTTCGCGAACGTGGCGACGCCGTTGGCACGGTGATGAGCCAGCTC
>Ga0070670_100000806_pt1 | contig 24384 bp, 19 predicted proteins | sample KBSS63metaG_FD_64665 | JGI IMG/M metagenome (GOLD analysis project Ga0070670, IMG submission 64665) | Switchgrass rhizosphere microbial communities from Kellogg Biological Station, Michigan, USA - KBS S6-3 metaG | ecosystem: Host-associated > Plants > Roots > Rhizosphere > Soil ... | reverse complement strand
GCCAAAGGAAAGCTGCAGCTCAGTTTTGAGGTCACCTCAATTCACGAGACACTGGAGCGCGCCTATGAGATTTGTCGGGAAGATATCTTGCAGAATGAACTGCACTTTGAGTTTCGGCTCCGGGCGGAACAGAAATTCGTGAACGGCGACCCAGCCCGCCTCCAGCAGGTCTTTTGGAATCTGATCAAAAACGCGGTGAAATTCACCCCGGGGGGCGGCACCATCGTGGTCGAAACTTCCAATCCCAGTGAGGACCGCATCGCGATTCGCACAATCGATTCCGGCATCGGTATCGACCCAGGGAAAATCGAGAGAGTTTTCAACGCCTTCGAGCAGGGGCAGAATTCGATCACGCGAAAGTTCGGCGGCCTGGGCCTCGGGCTGGCCATCTCCAAGGCGATGGTGCGGGCTCACAGCGGCACCATTTCTGCCGAAAGCGGCGGCCCGGGGAAGGGCTCGGTTTTCACCGTTATTCTCAACACCGTGGCGACGCCGGAGGAGGCCAGGTCCCCTGCGGCGCCGGCTGCGCCTAACGACGGGGTCAATAAGGACCCAGCGCGCAAGGGCCACCTCCTGGTGGTGGATGACCATCAGGACACCTGCATCGGAATGAAGATGCTGCTCGAGCGCCGCGGCTACCGCATTACCCTCGCCCACACCGCCGATCAGGCGATTCAGAAAGCGCAGATCGAGAAATTCGATCTTCTCATCAGTGACATCGGGTTGCCCGACCGAAGCGGCTACGAATTGATGAAGGAATTGCGCGCAAAAAAATCGCTCCGCGGAATTGCCCTGAGCGGTTTCGGAATGGAGAACGATATCGACGAGGCGCGCGCCGCCGGTTTCTCCGAGCACCTGACGAAGCCGATAAATTTCGACCGGCTCGATGAGGCCATTCGCACGCTGCTCGCTCGTTAGCCGAATATAGTTCGGAAGAAAGCGGGCGATGACTACGCTTTCGGGAGCCGGGTATCCACCAGACCACAGATGACATGCAGGAGAAATTTGTGCGCTTCCTGAATGCGGGCGGTCGTTTCACTGCGTACCAGCAGCTCGATCTCGGCCCGGCCCCTCGCTTTGCCTCCGTCCCGGCCTAACAAGGCCACCGTCGTTAGGCCGCGCTCCTTTCCTTCCTCCAGGGCACGGAGAATATTCGGCGAATTACCGCTGGTCGTGATGGCAACGAGAACGTCACCCTGCTGCCCCAGTCCCGCGACCTGTCGCGCGAACACTTCGTCATAGCCGTAATCGTTACCGATCGCACTCATCAGGCTACCGCCCTGAGCCAGATTCAGCGCCGGATAAGGCCGCCGATCCGTGACAAAGCGACAGCCAAACTCGGCCGAAAAATCCGCCCCATCCGCGGCGCTTCCGCCGTTCCCGCAGACGAGCAATTTTTTCCCGGCGCAGAGGCATTCCACCATCGTATCGGCGGCACGCGCGATCGGCTCGGCGAGCTCACCCAGCGATTCAAACACGGCACACGCAGCCCCAATCGACTCCTGCAAATGATCTGTAATATCGGCCATGTTCTTTTTGTCCAAACGGTGCTAAGCCTTTCCGCTGCCCGATACAGCTTCGGGACAAAAGTTGCAACCGGTAAGGCGTCAAGCCCTAGGTGCCGATTACTAGCTTATCAGATTTGTCTTGAAATTTGGCCGGTTTTACGCCCAGAATTCATGTGTATCGCCATCCGAATTTTTGTCTCGGCGCCCGGAGGGCGTGCTTCGTGCTTAGTGCGTGGTAGACGAAATTAGCGGCGGCACTTGGGTGAAAAGGAGAATTTACTAGGCAGAAGTTCAAAAACTTCATAAGCTTTATCAGAAACCAGCAATCAAAGCATAATTTCATGAGTAAATTATTCATCGGAGACGCTTCCATGGAAGCGCCCACTACCGCACGATCCACCGCCCCAGTGACGCTCTCGGTGATCTTCCCGGCTTTCAACGAAGAAGCCAACATCCGACAGACAGTGGAGTCAGCTCGACTGGTTCTGCCCAAACTAGCGGAAACCTGGGAGATCATTTTGGTTAACGACGGCAGCCGGGACGGCACAACGCCGCTTTGCGATCTGCTGGCGGAGCAATATCCGGAAGTCCGGGCCATTCACCACACCGATAATCGCGGCTATGGAGCTGCGCTTAAGAGCGGTATTCTCGCGGCACGGCACGATTATATTTTCTTTACGGACTCGGACGGCCAGTTCGACTTGCAGGAGCTCGAGCACCTCATCGAGTGGGCGAGCCATTATGAGATCGTCACCGGTTATCGCGCCAAGCGGCAGGATCCGCCGCATCGCTTGATCAACGCCTGGGGCTGGAAAACCCTGGTGCGGATGGTTCTCGGCGTGAAAGTGCGGGACATCGATTGTGCGTTCAAGATTTTTCAACGCTCTGTTTTTGATCGAGTCCAGATCCGCTCCGTCGGCGCGATGGTGAACACTGAGATTTTGGCCCAGGCGATGAGTTTTGGGATGAGAATTCACGAGGTGAAAGTCAGCCATTATCCTCGCCGCCACGGGAAGCCTTCCGGGGCTAATCTGCGGGTGATCATGAAGGCGTTTCGCGAGCTTTTTCGGCTTTGGGGCCAGCTCCGAAATGTCACTCACGAACAGCCCGGGCTGTTCCGGACTGAGCCGGCTTTGGTCGAAGATATGTCCTTCCGGCAGCGCGATGCTTATGACTCAGTCCGGGGCGGGGCCACGGCCCTGGCCCGTCGCCTTTCGGCGGAGCCAGCTGGCCAAGCGCGGCCCAACGGCCGCTGTTTCGCCGACTGAAGTCTGGTTCGCGCAGCTTCGTCCGTTGGATCAGTCTGGATCGGGCGAACTGCGGCGCGTTTCTCGCGCGGTTGGCTGCGGGGCAACACGGGTCCCGCGGATTTAGACGACCGCGACCCGATGCGAGAGGGCGAGGCCGGAGCAGAACAGCGCCGCAAATGGCAGGACGAGAATCCAGAGAAGCGAACTTGCCACGATCAGAAAAGGTTCAATGAACATTGCTTTCATATCGTTTCCCTCCTGGCCGGACGCGGGCCAGGGGCTCGGGCTTGGCCCGCGCCGACTTTCCCGTTGTAAGCGGCTTCCATCTGCTATGGTACAAAAAAAGCAGTTGGCATGCCGCCATGAAGCAAGTTTGAGAGCCTCTGCGAGGGCAGCTTGCCCTCGTGTTCAGTGGCGCAACATCTGCTAATTTCTGCCAGCCGCGTTGCCATGTTGAAAAAGCTATTTTCCAAGACGTCCACGGCATCGGCTCCCGCCGAGGGTTCGGTTCCGTCGCGTCGGCGCGTCATGGTCATCGGGCTCGACTGCGCCGCGCCCGAATTGGTCTTCGACCGATGGCTCGCGGACCTTCCAAATCTAAAGTCGCTTTACGATCACGGTCTGCACGGTGAGCTGCGTTCGTGCGACCCACCGATCACGGTGCCGGCATGGTCGGTCATGATGTCCTCCAAGAGTCCGGGACGCCTCGGCGTCTATGGATTCAGAAATCGGGCGGATCATTCCTACGATCGGTATTCGATTGCGAATTCGCTCGCCATCAAGGAAGATCGGCTCTGGGAAATCCTAACGAAAAGCGGAAAACGCTCGATCGTCATCGGCGTCCCCGGCACTTACCCCCCCAAGCCGCTCAATGGGCAGATGGTGACTGATTTTCTCACTCCCGACATCTCCTGCGAATACACTCATCCATCGGAGTTGAAACAGGAGATCGCCCGTGTTGTCGGCGAATACATTCTGGATGTGCGCGATTTTCGCTCCGGCAACAAGGAGAAGATTCTCGCTGACATTTACGAGATGACGCGGAAGCGTTTCCAACTCGCTCGCCATCTCCTTACCCAGGATGATTGGGACTACTTCATCATGGTGGAGATGGGAACCGACCGCATTCATCACGCCCTTTGGGATAACATGGACCCGGCGCACCGTTTCTACGAGAAGGGGAACAAATTCGAGAACGCGATTCACGATTACTACAAGGAAATCGATCGCGAAATTGGCGAGCTCTTGGAGTTTGCCGATGAGAACACGGACGTGCTGGTCGTGTCGGATCACGGCGCGAAGAGGATGGACGGCGGAATTTGCGTAAACGAATGGCTGATGTCGAATGGCTATCTGGCCCTGCAGGAAAAGCCCGCAGGCGCGGTCCCGCTCTCGAAGGTGAAGATTGATTGGCCGCGGACGAAAGCGTGGGGGGATGGCGGTTATTATGCCCGTGTTTTTCTTAACGTTGCCGGCCGCGAACCGGAGGGGACGATCGCGCCGGAGGATTATGAGAAAGTGCGCGACGAGCTGATCGCCGGCCTGAAATCTATTACGGATGAAAATGGACGCGACATCGGCACGGAGGTTTACCGGCCCGAAGAGCTTTACAAGGAAGTGCGAGGAGTTGCGCCGGACCTGATTGTTTATTTCGGTGGTCTCTATTGGCGATCGGTCGGGACGATCGGCGGGGGCAAGCTGCACACCTTTGAGAATGACACTGGCCCTGACGGAGCGAACCACGCCCAGAACGGCATGATCCTATGGCGACCGGCTGGCGGCATCGCCGGCCCGGCGGTGATTGAGGGCGCAAAAATAACCGACGTGGCGCCCACGATCTTGTCGATCCTAGGTCAACCGGTTCCCTCTGATATGGAAGGCGAAGCCCTTTCCAGTCAGGAGCGCGGGTTGGCCATGGCGAAATGAGCGAGAAACCAAAAAACTTTCTCAGTCAAATCAAGATGGTACGGGCGCGAACCCCGCTTCGCCTAAGTTTTGGCGGAGGCGGCACGGACGTCTCGCCTTACGCGGACACGCACGGGGGTTGCGTCCTCAACGCCACGATTTCGCGCTACGTATACGGCACGCTCGTGCCGAAGTCGGAACGCTCGATTGGTTTCCGCTCCTTCGATTACGGAACAGTCGTCTACTGGACGCAGGAGGAACACTTCCAGTTCGACGGTCAGATGGATTTGGTCAAAGGGGTCCTGAAGCGCTTCGAGCTCGATAAGTTTCGGACCGACGGCTTCGACCTTTTCGTTCACGCCGACGCCCCTCCGGGGTCAGGACTGGGGAGCTCCTCTACCTTCACCGTGGCGTTGATCGGCCTCTTCCGGGAGCTGCTTGGATTGCCAATTACGTCCGCCGGCATGGCAGGCCTGGCCTACGACATCGAGCGCAATGACGTCGGCATCAAGGGCGGCCGCCAGGACCAATTCGCAGCCGCCTTTGGCGGCTTCAATTTCATGGAGTTTAATGGCGAAGAGGTCGTGGTGACTCCCCTGCGGCTGAGCGAATATCTCATCAACGAGCTCGAGTACAATTTGATTCTTTGCTTCACCGGCAGTCGCGAGTCCCAGCCGATCATCGACAGCCAGATGGAGAGCGCGAAGAAGAACGAGGCGGCGCCTCTGGCCGCGATGGACCAGGTCAAAGCCATCGCCTACGAAATGAAGAAGGCGCTGCTCGCGGGCGACCTCGATCGATTTGGCGCGATGCTGCATGAGGGCTGGTTGCAGAAGAAACAAATGGCCAAAGGCATCACCACGCCCCGCATCGACGAACTCTACGAAGAGGCCCGCAAGGCCGGCGCGATCGGGGGCAAGATCACTGGCGCCGGCGGGGGAGGTCATCTCCTTCTCTATTGTCCGTTCAACAAACGGCACATCGTGAGAGAAAGGCTCCACGCGCTCGGCACTTCGGTGACTGATTTTCGCTTCGATCCGATCGGCATGCAGACATGGCGGGTTTACAAATGATTACGTTTTCCCGTCAAAACTTTACGCCACCAAAGGGGGCGACTAACCTCTTCGCCACATGAAGAAAGTGCCGAAGGTAGTAGTCATAGGCCTGGACGCTGCGACCTGGACTCTCATCCGACCCTGGATGGCAGAAGGCAGCATGCCGAACCTGGCCAGGCTGATGAAGAGCGGAGTCTCGGGCACGCTCGAGTCCATTCTGCCGCCAATTACGCCTCCGGCTTGGACTTCATTTATGACCGGCAAAAACCCCGGCAAACACGGCATTTTCCATTTTGTCGAAACCGAGCACGGCGGCTACGCGATGAACTATGCCAACGCGACCTCCCGCCGCTCCCCCACGGTCTGGAAGCTCTTGAATAACGCGGGCTACACCGTCGGGACGATGAACATCCCTTTCACCTATCCGCCGGAGCCGCTGAACGGATTTCAGATTTCCGGGATGGATACGCCTTCCGAGTCGAGCCCTTTTATCCATCCTCCTGAGCTGCGGGAAGAGTTAGTCCGCCACCTCGGTGAAATCCAGCTCGACCTCCGCTTCCTCGGCGCCATGACGACCGACGAGCGACGCAATCAGGTGCTCGCGGAAATGGAACAGATGGACCGGCAGTGGACGAAGGCTGCTCTCTACCTGCTCGAGCATCACCCGCAGGACGTAATGATGTTCGTCTTCATGTCGATCGACACCGTGCAACACTATTTCTGGCAGCACATGGATAAGAACCATTTTATCCATGATCCGAAGCTGGCGCCGAAGTTTGGTGATGCAATTCGGAAGGTCTACGAGCGTCTCGACGCGGCCGCTGGTCAGATCGTCGATCGGTTACCTTCCGATACCTCGGTTTTTGTTGTCTCCGATCATGGCGGCGGGCCCGTCGTCGATCGCACGATTTACCTGAACCGATATCTCGCTCAGCTCGGTCTTCTCAATTACAGGGAAAGGGCGACCTCGAGCATCAGCACCCTTGGCACGAAAGTCCTGCGCGGTGGATTTTCATTACTCCGGGGCACGCTCACTTCTCGCCAAAAGAGCCGGCTCGCCCTGCTCTTCCCGAAAATCGTGAAAAAGACCGAGATGGCGTACTCGGCCTTTACAAGCATCGATTGGAGCCGAACCAAGGCTTACTGCAGTGAAGTCCTGGCGTCGCCGCCGAGCATCTGGATCAACCTCAAGGGTGTAAAGCCGCAAGGCATTGTCGATCCCGCAGAGTACGAAGGCTTGATCCACGATATCATCGCAAAACTGGCTGAGCTGAAAGACCCACGTACTGGCAAACCGGTGATCAACCGGGTCTACCGTCGCGATGAAATTTTCCATGGTCCCTTCGCCAATGAAGGGGCTGACTTAGTGCTCGATTGGTGGAGTGAAAACAGCCTCTTCTCTACCGCACCGAGTTTTCCTGAAGAAACTCACCAGCCTGCACTCGTTATTCGAGAACACAAACCCTCCGAAAATTCCGAATGGGGCGGAACACATCGCCTCCTTGGGATTGTGGTGGCTCGCGCTCCCGCTTTGAAGTCGGGTGCTCAGATCGAAAATGCCCGCCTCATCGATCTCGCCCCTACCATTCTGCATCTTCTCGGAGTTTCCGTCCCCGAAGACATGGACGGCCGTGTCCTGACCGATGCTTTCCGTCCCGAGTTTCTTGCCCAGCACTCTGTGCAATCAGGCGCCGCCACCGGCACCTCGGGAGGCGATCGAGCCAGCGGCTACACCGACGAGGAGTCGGCCAAAGTCGAGGAACGGCTGCAAGCCCTCGGCTATCTCGAGTAACTACCTAACCAAAAGCATTCCTATGTTTGAACTCATTCGCGCCGATCTCAATCGCAAGACACGGGGCTTCGGCGTTCGTCCGGAAGATCAGACATTCTTCCGCAAGCGCGTTACCCCTTTCCTCGAATTCGGAACCTTTGCCGTGATTGTTTATCGCTTCGGCTCCTGGGCTTACACGGTCAAGATTCCGATCATCCGCCAGATGCTGATTACTCTTTATTTGTTCATTAACGTTTTCTGTATGTGGGTCACCGGGATTCACATCGCGCGCGAAAACAAGATCGGACCCGGTCTGGTCATCCATAACTTCTGTGGCATTCTCGTCCTGGCTAACGAAATTGGCCATAGCTGCACGCTCAACCAGGGTGCGAGCATCATGAATGTCCGTGGTGTCGGCCGGGCTACGATTGGCAATAACTGTTACTTCGGCGCGGGCTGCAAAGTCGTTGGCGCCGTAAAGATTGGCGATAATGTCGTCGTCAGCGCGAACTCCGTCGTCGTTACGGACGTGCCAAGCGGAGCCACCGTTTTCGGTGTCCCGGCCCGTGTCATCTCGCGCGAAGCGACCAGTGCTTACCTTAAGAACCCCGTTGTGCCGGTGACTCCGGCCGTCCCAGCAAAAGCCGACTCGTGAGCAACGTTGCTTCCAATCATCGGAAAGCAGGTGGCTATTCAGTCGCGATGGTGGCGGCCTGTCCTTTTCCCGCCAACCATGGCTCCGCTGCAAGCATTCGGGAGATGTCCGATACCCTTACCGAGATGGGGCACGACGTTCATATCGTTACCTATCCGACGGGTCAGGAGGACATCAAGGTTCGCTGCGCCACTGTGCACCGACCGGCCCCGTTCCGGCCAGAAAGTAACGCGAAGGTGGGCCCGTCCTCGGAGAAATTTCTCTTCGACTTTCATCTGCTCCGCTTGCTCTGTCGCGTGATTCGGGAGGAAAAGATCGATATCATACATGCCCATAACTACGAAGGCGCCCTGGTTGGGATCATGGCGAAGTGGCTAACGGGGAAGCCGTTGCTTTATAATGCCGTCAATCTCATGACCGATGAATTGGCGGGTTATCGCTTTATCCGCCCGGCCTGGCTGGCCCACGCATTGGCGCGCGGCCTGGATTGGTTCACTCCCATCTTCCCCGACCACATCACTGCCGTTTCGCCCGAGCTAAGAGACTGGTTTGTCTCTCATGGGGTGTCCGCGGCCAAAGTGGACATGGTGCCAGCCGGGATCGAGCCGGAGCTTTTCGATCACCCGGCACCAGAGAAATTTCGAGCGCAATATCGGCTGAATGGTCAGCCCATCGTCATGTATACCGGCGTCCTGAACGCCTTCCAAAGAGTTGACTATCTGCTGCGTGCTTTTGCCGTCACCCTGCAAGCCAAACCGGATGCTCTCTTGCTCGTGGTCAGCCCCCTCGTCTCCGAATCGCACGAGCGCCAGTACAAACAGCTCGCTCAGGAATTAGGCATTTCCAATTCCGTGCTCTGGATCGCGCCGCATACACTCGCAGACCTGCCGAGTTATCTCGCCCTGGCCGACGTGACGGTTGTCCCGCGCCCGGAGTGCCCTGGGCATCCGGTCAAGCTTCTAAACTATATGCTTGCAGGCAAACCGACCGTCGCTTTCGCCGGTGGGGCCAAGGGGGTTCGTCATTTGCATGATGCCTTTATCGTGCCCAATCATGACTTCGAAGCGTTAGGCCGTGGCATCGTCAAGGTTTTGGAAGACGAAAAACTGGCCGGCGAACTCGGCGCCAATGCCCGAGCCACCGTCCTTTCTGAATTCGATTGGCGCCAGATTTGCCGGAAGATCGAGCACATCTACGACCACCTTTTAGGCACTTCGACCCACCCGGTTCGCACCGCGGCCAAACCCGCCCCGGCTCCGGCCGCTGTGGAACCTTGATTCATTCCGCCATGGTTGCTCTAATCGCAATTTGCCTCGCCTCTCAGCCAGATGTCGCTCGCCCGAACTTTCGCGGGCAAATTGGGTCGCGTTATTTGCTCTCGACATTGTCCCTTTCGCCCCCTATGAATTTCCCTCCCCCACTCCCATCACGGCAAGCTCACTGATACTATGGATACAAAAACTAAACTTGCGGACGAAGCGTCGCGCTCTGGCAATGGAAGCCCTCTGTCTCGCCGCGAACGAACACCACAGATGCAGCGCTCGCATTGGATCATTTTCTTTGCCATCTGTTTCATACTCGGCCTACTCGTCTTCGTCACCGTCATCCACGTCATCGATACGACTCCCTCACGGGCAAAGCTGGCGAATCGTCCGTTGCCGGTCGAGACGGTCCCGGTGCGGCGACAGAACCTCGATGAAGTCATCGGTGGAAGCGGAGCCATCGAACAGGCACAAACGGTTCAGTTGACCAGCCAGGTCACGGCCCAGGTGCTCGAAGTGCCGGTCAAGATTGGCGACGTCGTGAAAAAAGGTGCGCTTCTCTGCCGTTGGGACGATCGCTTGATTCAAGCCACCTTGGAAGCCAATCGGGCTTACGTCGAGGCGAGCAACACCAAAATCAAGGATGAGACCCGGCAGGTCGAGCGCTACACCGCCTTGCAGAAAAAGAACATGGGCACTCCACTGGAGTTGGAAAAGAGCGAAATGGAGTTAGCCGATGCCAAGGAAGCGCTGGCCAAGGCAACCCTTTCCCTGCGTCAGGCGGAACTCGACTTGGAGCATGTCAAGATGACTGCTCCCTTGGATAGCATCGTTCTTGAGCGTCTCGTCAACCCGGGTGAGAACACTCATCGCGATCAAACCGTCCTGAAACTTGGCTCGCTTAACAACGTTCTTCTCGCCGCTAAGATTGGCGAAGACAAGATGCACTCCGTGCAACTGGATTTGGCCGGGGAAGCCAGTTTCCCGGCGTTTCCAGGCGAGCGCTTCCAAGGCAAGGTCGTGAAAATCGATCCGAACATCGACCCGGTCACGCGAACGTTCACTGCCTATGTGGAAATTCCAAACCAGGATTTCCGTTTGAAGCCCGGACTCTCCGGCTTTGCCAGGATCCGTCGCGCCGCCAAGGACGTCCTTGCCATACCGAGCATCGCCATCATGAATCCTTCAGGGGAGAGTGCATCCGTCTTCGTCGTCGATAGTAATAGCCAGGCCGTCCTGACGAAAATCCGCCCCGGGATTGTCGTCGATGCGATGACTGAAGTTCGCGAGGGCTTAAAAGAGGGTCAGAAAGTTGTGAGCGTTGGGCAACTCTATCTCAAGAACAATGACAAAGTGCACACTACCGATAAATCGCTTGAGAAATAGCCTTTCGCTGAGTCTCGCAGCGTCCCTCGCCATCGCGTCTTTGGCGTTTGGGGGCCAGGAGATGGTAGAGGTGCCTTCGCGTCCGCTCACTCTTAGAGACTGCATCGCCCTTGCTCTCAATGAGAGCCCGCTCCTGGACGCGAGCCGCCTTGACGTCGCCTCCGCGACTGAGGAAGCACGCGCCGCTCGCGGCAAGGTTCTGCCCGAAATCACGGCCTCAGCCTCAGCGCAGATTTTCGCGGGAAGTCCGGTAAGCAAATTTTTCATCGTCAATACTGGCTCTAGCACCATCGTCGGAGGCAATCCGAACAATACAGGCAATAACGAGCGCACGGTCGACGGCGCGGGCGTGGAAGTGTATTCGGCGCACCTTGCCTACCCACTGTTTCGCGACGGCAGCATCCTGGGCTTGAATACCGGTCCCGCCGAAGCAAGTAAGCTGGCCCGGAAAAGGAACTTGGCCTGGACCAGCAAAATGCGCCGCGAAGATGTAATCGCACGCATCACTGACGCGTTCATCTCCACTGTCTCGGCCGAGAACCGGGCCGGGTATGCCGAACGGCGTGTGAAGCTGTTGCAACAGCAAGTCGATATTACCCGTGAACAGCAAAAGCAGGGCCTGATGTTGCCCATCGATCTGAAACTGGCGCAAACCCAACTCAATGGCGCCCAAACCTTGTCCAAGATCCTCCGACAACAAGCCGTAGCCGGCCGGATCGAGCTGTCGCGGGCCTTGGGTTTCGAGTCCCCTGAGCAACTTCACCTCTCCAACGTTCTGCCCGAACCGCCTGACCCACCCAGCGCTGACAAGATTCTTAGTCCTGCCGTGCTGGCTGAGCATCCGTCGCTCGAAATTCAAAAGGCGGTAATCGATCAAGCCCATCAAGATTACCGGCTGGAGCGATTTCGTTTGTACCCTTCGGTGAACCTCGAAGGATCAGCCCTTCATATTGACGACTTTGGTAACTCTGGTGCGGAGATTTACCTTGGCGCCGTCACGGTCAACGTCCCGATCTTCGACTTCGGCGCGCAGACCTCAACGACTCGAGCCAAATTAGCCAAGTATCAAGCCGAGCGATCCCGCCTCGCTTCGGTCGCCGACGACGTCACCTTTGAAGTCGTAACCATCTATCAAAGCATCTATGTTCTAAGTCAGAACATTCTCTCGCTTCAGCAAGAAGTCGCAAAAGCCGATCGAGACGTGCAGGTCATCGGATCGCAACAACAAGCCGGAATTTCACCACCCCTAACCGCGATTGAAAAGGAACTGCACCTGATCGCCCGAAAGGACGACCTGGATGGCCTTGAGGTTCGACGTCTCATGCTCTACGCAGCCCTGCAAAAAGCGGCCGGGGGCTCGTGGAAGTGGATTCAATGAAGCAATCCCAGCGGATCGTAAAGAACGCTGTCGCAGGAGTCATTGCCGGGGTTGTCGGGGGCCTGGTCTATCTTCTCACGACCGTTGCGATCGCCCGCAACGCTCACGTCAGTCTGGCGCAGTTTGGCGAATACCAGTGGGTCCTTACCTTTGGGATGATCGCGCAGCTTGTGGCCGATTCCGGTCTGCCGCGAATGATGATTCGCGAAATCGCCAAGGACCCAGCCTGTGTGGCAAAAATTACCGGTGCGTCCGCCGGCCTGATCTGGGCGATTTCACTCGTTGTCTGCGGGGTTGTCGGCCTGGTCGTGGTGTTTCTGCCTTTCCACTCGGAAATGAAAATCGCCCTGATGCTCATGACGTTTGCCACCCTCGCTACTTTTCACGGGGCTGGTTACAGTGCCGTTCTTCGGGCCTTCGAAGATAATGAGCTGAACTATCTCGGATTCATTCTGCAAAAGGTTCTTCTCTTTGTCTTTATCCTCGTCACGCTTCACTTTAAGACTGGACTGGTAGGCTTCGTCATTGCTCACCTCGCGTCCAACTTACTCTTGTGGAACTTCTATCACATCCTCGTTTCCCGAATGTATACCAAAGTCAAACTCCAGGTAGACTGGAAGCTTTGGAAAGAACTATTCTTTTCCGCTCTGCCGATGGGAGGCGGTGTAATGCTTCGCCAACTCGCCATGCAGATCGACGTCTTCGTACTTGGCCTGATGACAAACATGCAAACAGTCGGTCTTTTTGCCGGGCCTTACCGACTTAGCTGGTCCCTTCGCACCATCCCGCAGACCCTCTCACTGCCCCTCTATCCGCTTTATTCACGCACGGCGCATTTTTCTCCGTCTCGTTTCGGTGAAGTCTACCGCCAGAGCTTGAAGTTCTTCGCCCTGATAAGCGTTCCATTCGCTACCTTTTTTGTCGCCTGGTCAAAGCCGGTCCTGACTGTGGTTCTTGGCCAGAAGTTCCTGCCTGCGCTTCCTGCTATGCAACTACTGGGTCTCGGACTTATCCCTTTCTTCATGTCGACGATCTTTCAGTATGTCTTCGCCGCGCTTGACGCGCAAAAGGGCTTTTTTGCCACCACCCTCATCGGATCCGGGCTGCGCCTCGTGCTCTTGCTAAGTTTGATTCCCAAATATCACTTTGTCGGACCGGCCATAGCTTTTGTTTGTGCCGAGACTATCACGGTTGCGATGTGGATCTTCCAGTTGCGTCGCTTAGGCTATGCGGCGCATGCTTTCGGGATTCTTTGGCGGCCGCTGGCTTCTGGCGCGGCCATGGCCCTGGTCTTGTTCGCGGTCAGCGAAGCTTCGATCGGATGGCAAATAGGTGGAGCGACTTTGTCGCTTTTGGTTTATGGCCTGGGCTTGCTCCTGCTCAGGACTTTTTCCACCGAAGAAATTCAGCAGGCTCGCGAAGGCATCGCTTTCGTCTCTCCATTTGTAGCCTCCTGGGCAAAGAAACTTAGGCGCGACCCGTGAGAATACCCAAGCCACTGGCAACAACTCTGGAACGCCTGCAACCTTGGGCGGATTTTTCGGCCAAGGTCTGGGCAGAGTATTGGCTGCTCATCATCGGCAGCTTTCTGATTCTCGTCTCCGCTCCCTTGAAGTGGGTCCAATTTCCCTTTAGCCATAACCTCTCGGGTTTAAAACTGTCGTTGCTCCATGACCCGGGCATCTCCCCTCACATCACGCCCTTCTCTACCGCCTTCCTTGGACTCCTCGTGCTCTTGGTCACAATTCTCCTCCTCCGCAGGCACACCGTTGCTCTTAGTCTGGCAGCCGCCATTCTTGTTATGCTCTGGGCGATTATCCCGGCGCAGATTGCTTTCCGCGAGCCATCCATGCTTCGCCGCCTCACTTATGAGCTGGATGTGGTGCCTGTCCTCAATGTTTTTACGAAAGATTATTTATCTCAGAACTACGGCACGCCGGAGCTGGTCCCGAAAAGGCTGATTGTCTATAGCGCCTGGGGCCGCTTTGTCGCCGCCTGGTCCTTTCTCCGCCTCGGATGGTATTTCTTCGGGCTCGGCGCCTTTATGGCAGGTGCATACGCGCTTGGACGGTTGCCGCAGGCGAGGGCGAGGACGGCCCTGGCGTTGCTTTGTCTGCCCATGGGAGCGCTGCTCATCATCCTCATCCCGCCGGCCATCGGCCAGCACTATTTCACTGATGGCATTCTTGCCGCGACTTACGGACGCAACCAGGAAGCGATTCAGAGTTTTCGTAGAGCGATGCGATGGGACAGTTGGCACGCCGAGGATATCGATCTTTATGCGACGATTGGTCATCTCCAGAAGCAAGCGGGAATCGCGTCTAATTCGCCGGAGCGCCATATTTACCGAGCGGTTGAGCTTCGTGACGCCAACGAATACGAACCCGCTATTTTTGAGTTTAGCCAGGCCGTGGAGGCCGGAGGCGCGCTTGGCGCCACCGCCGCCCGCGAGGCTGCCGTCACACGGATGTCTCTTGGGCTGGCTCTCTATCACAGCGGAGGCGCTGGGCCCGCCGTGACCACTTGGGAGCTTGCCCTGGCTGAAGATCCCTCTCTCACCTACGTTCTGCCATATCTCGCCCGCGGCTATTATGACATCGGCCGCTACAAAGCTGGTATTGAGATAGCAGACCGACTCGCCAAGCTGATCAAAGATCACAATTTCGTTCTTGCGAACGTCTATTCGCTCGCGGGAGATTGCTACGCCAAGCTGGGCAACGACGCGGAGGCCCGCCGCTACTATAATTTGTCGCTCACGGCCGACCCGATTTTGAACTACTGGGCCCTTACCGGACTGGCCGGGGAATAGATATGGAAGAACCCTCACCTCAGCCAAATCAGGCAACGCCACGTTTTTTGCGCTGGCCTTGGGCTATTGTCGTCGCGTGTGGGCTTTTGCTTGGTTACTACATATCGTCGACCTACTTCACTCCCCAGCATCGCCAATATCAGTTGGATTTTGGCAGGGCTATCTGGATTGAGCCAGCCGAAGCATTTGCGCCGATTGCCTATTTTCGGAAAGAGGTCTACCTCAATGTGCTCCCGGAACAGGCTTGGTTGGAGATTGCCGCCTCGGATAATTTCGGCCTTATCGTCAACGGGCACACGATAGCTACGGTTGGGTCGGTGAAAACCTACGAAGCCGGCATCTATGATATTAAGCGAGCGCTTAAGGCGGGCACAAACGTCATCGCGGTCTCAATCTCGCGCACTTCCTACCCCGGATCCGCACAGTTGCTGGTTAACAGCAAAATCACTGAATCAGGTGGCAAAGTTACCCGTGTCCTTTCTGATGAATCGTGGAGGGTGAGCAATAGGACGGGGATCGTCCCCAGCTCCCAGGATTGGAACTCCCTTAAAGTGCGAGACCAACTCTGGCCAGCGGCCCGGCGCTCCCCCCTCAACGATGAACGCGTTCCGTTGAGTTGGGTAGATACAAATCCGCGCCTGTTACAGCTTCCCAGAATCGGATATTGGATCATGGCGGAGAACGCGCCCACTGAAGCGGTTTTCTCTACCACGATCACGGCGGACTCGTTCAAACAGGAAACGTGGATCCAGGTGGCTAGCTCGGGAGATCTTGATTTGGCGGTCAACGGACACCTTGTCACTGTTGCCACCTCGGCCGCTACGGGCGGGAAAAAACTACCCCACCTGCCCGGGATTGAAGCCACTCCATCGCAGACAAACAAGTTTGGCAAGATTGCCCAGGGCGAAACGCCGGCCAAACCAAGACGCTCCACCTTCGAAACCGTTTCCCTTTCATCCTACGATATTAGCTATTGGATCAAAAGCGGACCGAATGTCATCGTTGCCGCGGTCCGCAGTGATCATATTCCAGCGACTCTATTTCTTAATGGCTTTATCGCGAAAAGAGGTGGAAGCGTCGACCGTTTTTCGACTAACTCTCGCTGGCGCATTGGAGATAATCCCCAGATTGAAGAATCGGCGACATCGCAGCGAGTGCTTCAGGTTGGAAAAGACGGAATGGCGCCCTGGGGATATCTCCCACAGGTGTTAGCCCGGCCTGTTGAACTGGCAGGTTTTGCGAGCTTGCTCCAATTCTGGGCGGCCATTGGGTTAACCGTCGCACTCCTGATCGCGCTCTGGCTGGTCGTCTCGGGGATCGTTTCTGGATGGAGAGGCGAAGCGCTCAGCTACTCTATGGCGCGGGACGCTTTGTTGCATGGCCCGATTGCAATCGGAATGCTCTTGCTCCTCCTGCCCAACTTCGATCCACGCTTTCCAAGTGGCTGGTCGTTCCAGCCTAAGTTTGTGATTGGCGCGATCATTGCCCTCCTCCTCGTCCGTCTTCTGCACTTTTTCGTCGCTTCCTGGACACCCGCCGCTACTCGGGCGCGCCTTGACCGGATAAAGACAAAAACTCGGTGGGAAGAGCGCCAGAGCCAGCTGCGCGATTCGGTCGCCAGTGACTTGCGTTTGCCGCAACTCTTCGAAATCCCGTTTCGGCGCCTGTTGCCTTACATGCTGCTATTCCTGATCGTGTGCCTCGGGTTTGGCCTTCGCTATCACGGTCTCGCGAGCATGTCGTTCGACCACGATGAGATGGGTATAGTCGCGAAATCGAAGGGCATTTATAGTCTCGGAATCCCCTACACTCTGTTTGCAGGAGAGGTTCGCTGGATGACGACTTACGAGGCCGTCCCCTATCCCCTGGCACTTTCTGGGCTTCTCTTTGGTTATTCCGAGTGGTCGATGCGACTTCCCGCCTGCTTGATGGGTACGATTTGTATTGGCGTCATTGGCCTGATGACACGAAGACTTTTCGATTGGCGAACCGGACTTGTCGCCGCCTTGATCTACGCCTGTTTGCCTCTCGATATCCGCTGGGCGCAGAATGCCTTTTACCTGACTCAGTGCCAGCTAATGGCTGTCTTGACCTACTGGTTTTTCTATGAAGCCATTCAAACACGCCCCTTTAATCGAAAGTTCTTAACAGCCGCGGCGGTCACTTTTTGCATCTCATACCTGTCGTGGGAAGGGACTGGTTTTTTGCTTCCGGCCTTATTTCTGGGCCTGCTCGTCGTGCGCTGGGGACAATGGTGGTGGTTGAAGGAGTTCCATCTCTATCGCTGCCTCTTTTTCATGGCAGCGGTCGTCGTAGCGCAATATTGCTCCCGAATGCTCGCAGGAGCGGCCTATCTTCAGGTTGGCTCGGGTCTTTCCAATCTGACTGGTCCGTCTCTCTTTCTGATTGCCCCGGGTTATCAGCCAATGTACTACGTCGATAAGCTCCTTCTCTCAGAGAACCACGTTTTCTTCACTCTGATGATCTTAGTCGGACTCCTTTTTTGTTGGAGAAACGTCGGCTTCCGTTATGTCGTCGTGCTTCTGGCGACTCTCTTTACCCTGCACACCAATTTTCTCGCGGCGCTTTCCCCGCGTTATTGCTACTACTTCCAGCCTCTTGTCGTCATCGGGGGGGTAGCCGCGGCTGTAATGCTTTATGATAAGCTGCTCGCACTTGCCTTGCGCGCGGGCGACTCAAACGTCGCGCGCTTCGCCGCCCATGCCACCGGCTGTGCCTTGCTCGTCCTGCTTTTCCTTCAGAGCAATGAATCGGTCCTGAAGGAATATCAATTGTCCAGCACTGGGGACACACCCCAGATGATGACTCGGTTAAATACCTATCGATACGATTACAGGGGCGCGGCTGACTATGTCAAAAATCACGCCCGTCGCGGCGACGTGATTCTTCCCGGGATTCCGCACGTGTTTTCCTACTATTCCGGTTTGCCGGGGGATTATTTCCTCGATACGCTTTTTAGCTCAAAGGTGCCGTACAACCAACTACTGAATGAGCCTAGATTCGCCGACAAATTCGGTGGCCTTCCGGTCATCCGGGACGTAACTGAGCTCAAGGATGTGGTGGGCCGGGCCGGTCGTACGTGGGTTGTTTTTGCGCCTTACTCGTCTTTCGAAAAGCTCAATAGCCCAGCGGCACTGGACTACATTCACGAAAACGCCAGAACAGTCTTCGAGAGTTACCGGGCGAAAGTCTTGCTGATCGAGGGAGCGCAGCCTGGGACGCCGGTGGCTCAATCCTCTCAAATCGCCGAGTAAACCCGGTTGATCGCCTTGCGCGTGGCGGCACGCAAAGAAAAGACCGTCGCGCCGAGTGTTCCCTGGGATCGCGTCCGCGCGCTTGTCAATTCGCTCGCCAATCGCGCGACCTGGTCGGCGTTGGCGGCGACGGCTTCTTCAAATATCTGTTGAGCGCATTCGTAGAGTTCGATATCGAAGGCGTTTTTTTGGTGGATCAAGTCGAGCGTGGCGGCGGGTAGATCCCGCTTCTTGGGGCGAGCACGGGTGACATTGAAACTCGAGTAAGAGTTCAGTTTCCAACCGAAACGCAATTTCATCAGCGCCAAACTCTCTTCGAATCGCTCTGAGAGGCCAACTACACTAAAGTGATGACGCAGATTATGCTTCGCCTTTTCCACCACCTCCCGAGTACACGGGGCCTCGTAATCGGAGCCCGCGATGATCTTCGATTGGACACTATCACGCTGTGATCGCCGAACGAAGTCCTCGAGAGTCCAGTTCTCGCGCCGCATCTTCCAGTAGAGCGGATGCAACTTGTAGCTGCGCATGAAGTAGAAAGCTGAGAGCACGCGATCAACCGGATCCCGCAAAACCGTTATGTAGGTGGCGGGCTGAGGAAGGACTTCGTGAAGTCCAAAAAGCATGTGACCTTTGAACATGCGGGTCTCCTTCAACCGCTTCGGCGAGAGTCTGCGGAGGTGCGCGGCTGACCACGTAAAAAGAACCGGATCGATCGAATACATTCGGGAAAGCGGATACTCCCATTCAATCAAGCGATTCAGAGTGGTGCCGGCGGTTTTTGGGAGGTGAAGAAAAATGACCGCCTCCTCGGAATTGGGAGCTGGGCGGCCGCGATTGGCGGCCGGCTGGTTCGATTGCTGCCGTTTCGTTAGCTCTGCTGCGTCTTGGCTCATCACTGCCGATATTTCCCTTCCGAAATTAGTTTCTCGCGGTAGGCATCATAGCCTAGTCGACGCGCTTCCTGCCAGATTTTTGCGACGGCGCTCCTTGTTTCCCTGCTGAAGCCGTCACCGTGCCAGAGTTCCCAATATTCACCTCCCGCGTGCACGATGTTGAGGGCGGCCATTTCGATGGAACCCATGCGCTCGTTGGGAGGCGACAATGAAGCCAGGCTTTGAAATCCGTGATGCACCCGCTGGCGATACTTTTGCACTAGATCGTAGCTCATCATGCCCGAATCCTCCCGCCGCCCGGTGAGTTGGCAGTTCTGAATCGAGAAACGTTCCGGATACTTCCGCAGGCCGGACTCGATGATGCGTTCACAAAAAGAGGGCGGCAGATCGAGCACTTTGGAGAGATGGAGGGAGATCTCCTGCTCGGGGAACGCCGCGGCCCACTCGTCGGTATATTTTTTGTAGACCTCGAAAAGCCTTGTTTCATAGTCCCCCAGCGACTGCCAGCGGCTGAGATCGGAGCGAGTCTTCGGTAAATGCATTTCGGCGCTGAGAAAATTGGCGCAGGTCAGGACGACACTGACGCACAACGGATCGGACGCATAGCGCTGCCCCAACAACTGGATGATACGAGAGAAGTCGCGCTGATAGACGGGATCCCACGGGACAGGAATCTTGATGGCAGCACCGACGTTCGCTCGATGCGGGTTTGTCACGCGTGTTTCGAAAGCCTGCGCGCCATCCGCGTAAACAATTGACGGCGTATAGGCCCCGGGCTTAAGACAAAGCTGATATCTCATTCCGCTCTTCCGCAGTATCGCCACTGTCTCGTCGATGGCGCTAAAGTCCGGCTTTCCCGGATTCTTCTCAATCTGATCCCAGGGAATGTGAAGGCACACGCCTGCCAGGTATTTGCTGTCTTTCAATTGAAAGGCGAATTCTTCAAGTGTTACGGAGTCGTTCGGCAATTTTTGCGTAACCCACAAACCGGTTCGAGTCGCCGCCGTGGGCTCGGAAAAGAGAAGGCCTGGAACTACGATCCCTGCGGCAAGAACTGCCAGCGCTACTCGAAAAGGGGCCCGGGCTTGGGAAGAGTGCATGGCAGGTCGCCAGAGGGCCGCGCTAATGCGCACGATTTGTCTTCAAGTGCTTATCGAAAAAATTCGTTATCACCGACTCGTATCTTGGGCCACCGACTCCATGACCACGCCCGATCGCGACCTCCAGGGTCGCGTCGACTCCCGCTGCCTTGAGCGCTTCGACAAAGGCAGAGCTCTGACTCACAGGGATCGACATGTCATTCTCGCCATGGATGACAAGAAATGCTGCGTCGTCTTTCGAGATATAGGTCATGGGACTGGCGGCCTTCGCAATTGCCATTCTTTGTTCGGCCGATCCGCCCAAAAACTGCTCGATAAATGATTTGGCCCGGCGGGCAGAGCCGCGCTCCGACTTAGAAACTTCTTCGTAGAGGCTTACGATATCAGTCGGACCGGACATGTCGCAGACGGCCTGGACACGACTCGAATAGGACAAGTTATCTCCAGTTCCTTCCAAAGCGGCGACACCTCCCGAGGTGCCTAACAGAGCTGACAGATGTCCTCCAGCAGAATGGCCCCATGCGCCAATGTGGTCGGGAGCGATGTGGTAGGCCGTGGCATTTGCGCGCAACCAACGAATTGCCGCTTTGCAGTCTTCGATCTGCGCCGGAAACGGCGCTTCCCCTGAAAGTCGGTAATTAATGCTGGCAACAACATATCCGGCGGCCATGAGATTTATGGGAGGACGCTGTTCTTTGCGTCCCGATCGCCAACCTCCGCCATGAATCCAGACCACGAGAGGAAGGGGCTGGGTGACGTTCTGGGGCGAATAGAGGTCGAGCCTAAGAGTCCCGCTCCCGACCGTTTTGTAGACCAGATCGCGTTGAACGGTTACGTCGGGGTAATCGGGCCGCTCAGGCCGCTCACGCCGCGCTTCTGCTGGCTGGAGCCAAACTACGGCGGTCGCGGCGAGAATGATCCACTGTGAGATCATTCCTGATCGCCGCAACCCGCGATCATGGATGCGTCTCATATGGCCGAGGCAATCTTATTTACGAGGAAGCGGCCGGCGCCGACGGTGGAAGTGTAAAGACTCTCCATAGAACCAGGCTTCGAGATCTGGCGTAAGTTATCCAGCCCTGCCCTTACCGCCGCCTCTCGCTTGCGCAGGCTCTCCTCAAAGAGTTGCTTCCCAAACTCATAAAGCTCAAGGTCCAACCGATTGTGTTCCCGAATCATCGCTACAGCCGCCGGCTCGACGCGCGAACGGTTCTTCGAGACCTTGCGATTTTCATAAAATGGGACCTGCCAACCAAAGATTTCCGCGAAGAGCACCAGACTCTCCTCAAATCTTTCACAAATCCCGACGGCGCTGAAGGAATCTGCAAGGTTCTTTTTCGCCTTGTCCAGGGTCCGCTCGTCACAGGTCCCATCATTCTTGATGCCGGCGATCAAACTGCATTGCAGGTTCTGCCGATGCGGGGTCAAACGGATGAAATCTTCGACCCCGATTCGTTCCGTTGTCACCTTGCGGTGCATCGGATGGAGAGGCCGGCGTTGGATGAAGTAGTAGGACGAAAGGAAACGGGCCACCGGCTCACGCAACATCGTCATGTAAGTGGCACCCTGGGGAAGAAATTCGTGAACGCCGTAGTAGAGATGACCGCGGACCACACGCAACCGCCGGCGGCGCTGCTCCGATAATTTCCGGAGCCGCTCCGGAGTGGCGCGAATCCGGTAAGGATCCATGGTAAAAATCGAGAGCGGGCTGTACTGCCACTCGATAATACGATTGAGAGTCGTCCCGGCAGTCTTGGGGATATGGAGGAAGATGAGTGCCTCGCCGTCCAAACCCTTTTGAGTCTGATTCACGAACCTATGTTGGCTCCTCTGCGGGAGACAATCCAGCGCAAACCCTTAAGCAACCTCGGCGACCGGCGCTCGATCCGGGCGGGAAGGCTGCGGTGCCCGGCGTTTTGCCAACAAGCGCCGCATCGCGGCCCGCGACGCATTCTCTTGCACGATCTTGCCGTAGATTCTTCCCGCGAAAAGGTCGGTGATGTCATCCTGTGCCTCTCCGGAAGCCATGCGAGTAAAGACTAACGGATATTCCCAAAAGGTGTCGATGACATCGCTAATTGCGTCCTGGCCTTCCTTCGTAACCCTAAGGTAGTCGGTGAACGGATTGCCGTTCGTGCCGCCCTCTTCGCCGAGGTATTTCACAATCGATTCTGCCGCGAACTCCCCTTCCCTCATGGCGAGGAAAACGCCGAACGAGAAAATGGGATCGGTAAACTGATGAGAATCACCGACACAAACAAATCCTTTGCCTGCGTAGTTGCTGGCCTCATAGGAATAACTGCTGACTGAACGAACTTCCTCAAGGAACGAAGTGTTCGTGATGCGGCGCGTCAACTCCGGGTTCAGACTCATCATCTCTTTCCGGAGATAATCCGTTTTGTCGAGTCCCTGAGCTTTGAAATAGCCGGCCGGCGCAACAACTCCAATACTTATGACGTTGGGAGCAACCGGAATGGTCCAGCCCCAATGATCACGCTGCTTGTAAAAGATGAGCGTGTTGCCCGGGCTCTCCGAGGGCATCGTTCCGGAATCGAGGGTCATGTCTTGAATCTGCGAAAAGACGCCGATCTGGTTGTTGTAGTTCCCTTTGACCTTGGGGCCAATGACTCCTCGGTTGGCGAGAAACGTCGCCTGGCCCGAGCAATCGACCAAGACGTCGCAATAAAGGTTCTCCAGCGCGCCGCTCCCGTTTCGAATCTGCAAGCCGGTGACACGGCCATTCTCCTGAATCGGCGCAACCGCGTCACAGTTCATATATTCTGCTCCGCGCTGGAGAGCTGCATCGAGCAGGATCTTGTCAAAGCTACTCCGCATGACCGACCAGGTCGTATTCGGCAGCATTGCGTTGGTTTCGGGGCAACGCTTCTTCACCTCCACCCAAAAGGGTACGCCATGGGGATTGTAGACGTTGACGCCGTACTTGACCGGGTAATTCTGAGCCCCTAACTCGGCTTCAAGATTAAGTTTACGAATTGAGTTGCCACACTCTCCGCTCAGCGATTCACCGATATGAAAGCGGGGAAAGCGTTGCCGCTCGACAATGAGCGGTGTAATACCCGACTGCATGAGATAGAGCGCCGTCGCAGCTCCGCCGGGTCCCCCTCCAATGATAATGACTTCGCGTTTCTTCATAGTTGAAATTCAATCCTGAGCTGATTCAGAGCCCTTCGTATCAATCATGAATTCGAATTTGTCCGATCTCCGGACGCAAAAAATCGCGTCTGCCTGTTTGGAGCCAACGGTGCAAATAGGCAGCGTGAGATGCGTTTCTTACATTTCGATCAAGATTTGTTACGATTCCCAAAAAAACTGTCCCTGCCTGAGGGAGCAACTTATGGTCCAAAGAGATTAGCCAATTGGGGCGCAAAATGTCAAGCTCCATCGTGCAAGAGCCTCGCATTGGGGAGGAGAGGGAAACGACCTCACCCGCTCCTCGTACTTAGGCGGTTGACCGGAACAAACAAATGATCTAAAACGGACAGGAATCAGCCTGACCGGTGGCGTCGCGGCGGATTAATGGCCGCAAGCGCCAGGCATTTCTCCAGCGGCCGGTGCCATTAGCAAGCTTTTCGCCGCCGTCATAGGTCATTGAAGATTATGGCATACGTCTTACCTCAACTACTCACGAAAAGCGCGCAGCGTAGTCCGGACTCGGAGGCAGTCCGTCTACTCGATGAAACGCTGACTTACGCTGAATTGGAGAAACTGAGCAATCAGATTGCCCACCTGCTGATAGCGAACGGCGTCCGACCGGGCGATCGCGTCGGGATTTATCTCAAGAAATCGCCCTCTGCGATTGCCAGCATTTTCGGAATCATGAAAACCGGAGCATGCTATGTCCCGGTCGATGCGAATGCTCCCGGCATGCGCCTGCTCGAGATCGGACGGCAATGCGCTTTCCGCGTTCTGATCACCAGCCACGCGCTGTATCAGAAACTGGACGCGTCGTTTCATACCGAGTGTCCGATGAACGCGCTTCTGTTTATTGATCAAGCTCCGGAGCAGACGCTGCCGTTGCCGGTCTTGAGTTTCGGCGCCGCGCTCCCCTCTCAATCCGGCGAGCCGCCGGAGATCGCCGTGATCGATCACGACCTGGCTTACATCCTGTTCACT
>Ga0070670_100000803_pt1 | contig 24439 bp, 22 predicted proteins | sample KBSS63metaG_FD_64665 | JGI IMG/M metagenome (GOLD analysis project Ga0070670, IMG submission 64665) | Switchgrass rhizosphere microbial communities from Kellogg Biological Station, Michigan, USA - KBS S6-3 metaG | ecosystem: Host-associated > Plants > Roots > Rhizosphere > Soil ... | reverse complement strand
CCGATCGGGTTCTGCAGGACCATCGCCGAGACCAGCCGCGGCCGCTCCTTGGCGAGCGCCAGTGCGAACGAAACGCCGATGCACGCCCCCATGACGTGGCAGCGCTCGACGCGCAAGTGGTCGAGGAGCGCGAGGTGATCGCCGGTATACGTCGTCCAGTCGTCCGTGGCGCGAAGCCGCGCCCGCGACTCCCCCGCGTTGCGCACGTCGAACGCGATCACGCGAAAATGATCCGAAAGCGCGGCGATCGGATCGAGCCAATCCTGTGGGACGCCCGGCCGCGCGGGATTGGTGCGCCAGCGCTCGATGCGCGCGCTCAGGAAACCCGGCGCGAACAGCAGCAGCGGATAGCCGCTGCCGTGCACTTCGTAATGGATCTGGCCCTCAGGGATCGGCAGGAATGGCATGACGGTTACTTGAGGTTCCGATCCCAGAGATCGAACAGCCGCGTCCAGCTTTCCTCGGCGGCGATCGGATCGTAGTCGGGACGCCCGGTGAAGCAGAACCCGTGATGGACACCCTTGAACGTCTCCATCCGGTATTTGGTGCCCGCCGCCTTCAATGCGGTTTCCAGCTCGGGAATCACGTTCGCCGGCACCGCGGGATCGATTTCGGCGAATCCGAGGTAGAGCTCGCCCTTGATGCGATCGAGCGCGCGATGCGGCGAATCGGGCTTGTCGGTCACCATGTCGACGCCGTAGAGCGACGCGGCCGCGCGCATCCGCGGGAAGCGCGCGGCCGCGGTGACCGCGAACGGGCCGCTCATGCAATGCCCGACGCAGCCGAGCGGTCCCGGCTTCACCTTGTCCTGGCCGTCGAGGAACGCGATCATCCCGGCGGTGTCGTCGGCGACCGCGGTGTTGTTCAGGCTCAGCATCGCGGCGCGGATCACCCCCGACATCGCCTCGTTTCGCCGCGGAATGTCGAAACGAACGGTGCCGAGCCGATAGTAGAGATCGGGGACCAGGCAGAAGTAGCCGTGCTTCGCGATGCGCTTGCCCATCTGCCGCAGCTCGTCGCGAAAGCCCGGCGCATCCATGTACAGGATGATCGCCGGAAATTGCCCAGCGGCCTCCGGACATGCGGCGAACGCCGGCTGGCGTCCGTATTTCGTGTTCACCATGACGTCCTGCTCAATCATCGGCGCCGACTCCTGTCGTGGTGATCCCGAGGCTGTGCGCGACGCCCTTGCGTGCGGCAAGCGGTGCCGCGTCGAGCAGCTGACGTGCGCCCGCGATCAGCACATCGTTGATCCAGACATAGTTCATGAAGTCCTCGCGCACGCGCTTGCCCGCGCGATGAATGCCGTCGATGCACTTGGCGACGGCCGCCTTCACGTCGGGGTGCGACGAATTGCCCGGATGGCCCAGCGATTGCGCAAGGTCGAGCATCCCGAAGCTCAGGTAGTCCACACCGGGCAGCGCCGCGACCTGGTGCGCGACATCGAGACCGCGCTGGCTCTCGATCATCATGCATAGCGAAAGCGCCGCGTTGCAGGCGTGCATGTAGGCCGGCCGGCCGCCGGTCCACTGCCCATATTCCGGACGGCCGGCGCCGAACGACCGATTGCCGACCGGCGCGAAATACGCGGCATCGATCGCCTTGCGCGCGTCGTCGACCGATTCGACGTGAGGCAGCACCAGTCCGCGCACCCCGCGGTCGAGGAAGCGCGTGATCGATGCGCTCGACAAGTCGGGCAGGCGCGCGATCGGCGTGAGGTTGTGGCGCTCGGCGGCGACGCACGCCGCTTCGATGTCCCGCCAGTCGAAGCACCCGTGCTCGCCATCGACGTAGACGAACTGCAGATCGGCGGCGGCCAGCACCTCGATCACCGACGGTGCGGCGAAAGTGAGATGGATGCCGCGGATGCTCTGGCCGCTGGCGGCGGCTTCCTTGACGAAGTTTCTGGCGATCATTGCGATTCCAATAGCCTGGTGGGTGCGCGTGCGGCGTCCATCATGCGGGTGTGCTCCGCGCCATTTTCACGAGCTCGGGCAGGAAGAGGTCCGGATTCTTCTCGATGACGGGCGCGCACGCGACGCGAAACGATTCGACGTCCACGTTCAGGTTGACCTGCATCCCCTGGCCCTTGAGGAACTCGTACGCTTCCGACTCGTCCTTGGTCGTGTATTGGCGAAGGAAGTTGTTGGCGTCGGTGCACGCGGCCAGGAATACGCTTTTTTCTTCGGGTGTCAGCGCATCGAAGAATTTCGGATTGGTGACCGTGTACGCCATCGTGAGGTTGTGGTCGGTCTTGGAAATGTATTTCTGGACCTCGTAGTACTTGTTGGACTTGACCACGGAGGGCGGCGTGTCCTGGCCGTCCGCGACGCCCTGGCGCAGCGCCAGGTACAGCTCGCTCAAATCGACGGCCACGGTCGAGGCGCCGGTGGCCTGCATCATCGCGATATAGGCTTTGGAATTCGGCACCCGCATCTTGAGGTTCTGCATGTCCTTGACCGCGTTGATCGGATGCTTGTTGTTGGTCATGCTGCGGAAGCCCAGGTCGGTCCAGCCCGACAGCACGAAGCCCTTGTCGAGCGAGCGCTTGCGCAGCTCGTCACCGAAGGCGCCGCTGATGGCGTTCCAGCATTGCGCGCGCGACTTCCACAGGAACGGCGCATCGGTGATCGACATCTCCGGGACCCAGTTCATGAGCCCGACCCCGATGGCGCCCATCTCGAGCGATCCGATGCGGACCGCCTGCGCCGTGTCGCGCTCGTTGCCCATCTGCGCGTTCGCGAAGATCTGCACCTGGATCTTGCCGCCGCTCTTGTCCTCGATCGTTTTCTTGAACTGCTCGGCCCAGATATGCCACCCGTGCGCGGTCGGGGCCGGATGCGCGAGCCGGATGCGCTTGACGGCTGGCTGCGCGCGCAGCAGCGTCGAACCCGACGCCGCAATGGCGGCGGCGCCGGCGGCGCGCAGGACGTCCCGGCGCGTTACGCCAGGGGCCAAAGGACGGTCCAACGGTCTCGATCTGTTCATGGCGTTTTCCTCGCTCGATGATGGCTAATACTTGAAGTTGAGCCAGCCTGGCAGCACGGTCGTGATGCTCGGCACCAGCATCACCAGCACCAGCCCGGCGAGCAGCACCGGCAGGTACCACAGCAGCACCTTGCTGGCGCGCTCGACCTGGGCGTTGCTGATCGCACAGGCGACGTAGAGGGCGATGCCGATCGGCGGCAGGATGATGCCGATGCCGAACGCCTCGGTCATCACGATGCCGTACTGGAGCGGGTCGATGCCGAGCTGCAGCGCGACCGGCAGCAGCAGCGGCGCCAGGATGATGATGGTCACGAAGCTCTCGAGCATCGTGCCCATGATGATCGTGATGACGATCACGGCCGGCAGGAACGCCGCATGGCCGAAGCCGGCGATCGTCGCGGCGATCGCCGTGGTGACGCCCTCGAGCGTCAGCGCCCATGAAAAGATCGTCGCGGCGCTGACCGTGTAGAAGATCATGCCGTTGAGCACAGACGCGCTGGTCAGGCAGCTCCAGAAGTTGCGGAAGTTGAGCTTGCGGTCGATGAGTCCCAGCACGAGGCTGTAGATCACCGCGAACGTCGAGACCTCCGTCGGGGTACCCGCGCCGCCGACGATGCCGCCGATCAGGATCACCGGAATCAGCAGCGGCAGGATCGCGCGCCGGCCGGTGCGTATCACGACGCTGCGCGGCGCGCGCGGCGCGGGCGTCCACTTGGCGAATGTCGCGCGCACCCGCACGGTGATCATCAGCATGACGCCGATCGTCGCCGCGGGCAGGACGCCCGCGATGAACAGCGCGCCGGTCGAGATCGCGGTGGCCGACCCCAGCAGGATCAGCGCAATGCTGGGCGGAACCGATTCGGCCATCGCCGCCGACGCCGCGAGGATCGCAGCGCGCTCCTCGGGCTCGTAGCCGTGCTCGGCAAGCTTGCGGTTCATGGGAAGGCCGACCATCGCCATGTCGGCCGCCTTCGAGCCCGAGATGCACGACGAGATGTAGACGCCGACGATCATCACCTGCAGCAGGCCACCGCGCACGTGGCCGATCAGCGATGCGACGAACTCGACGATCCGCCCCCCTACGTCGGCACGGTCCATGATGAATCCGGCCAGGATGAAGAATGGCAGCGCGAGAAAGATGAAGCCGCCGGCGCCGCGCTGCGCATTCATCACCACGCCGATCAGGTCGCCCGATCCGATGGCCTTGACGCACACGATGCCAATGGTGGCGAGCACGAAGCCGACCGGGACGCCCATCGCGATCAGCGCCAGGAACAGCGCCGTGAGGATCACGTAGAGGATGTTGGCATGCAGGGCCAGGAATGGCGTTGCGGCCAGCAGGAGCAGCACCGCCAGCCAGACGGCCACGCTCGCCGCCATCATGGCGCGCCAGGGACGCTGCAGCAGCGCGTAACCCGCGCGCACGACGAACAGCGCACACCCGGCGGTCATCGGCAGCGTCATCCACACGTAGTTGATGCCAAGAATGATCGTCGCCTCTTCGGCATTGGAGATCATCAGCGGGATCGAATAGCCGCCGATGAGCAGCGACACGATGATCACGACCCACTCCGAGACGGCCTTGAAGAACTCGTTCCACGCACGCGGCGCGCGGTCGGCGAGCAGCGTGATCGCGATGAATTGGCCGCGGCTGTAGGCAACGGCGCCGCCCATGAAGGCGAGCGTGATGAGGAACAGCGGCGATGCCTCGTCCACACCCATCAGCGCCGATGAGTTGAACAGCGTGCGCACCATCGTGTTGACGAACACGAGGATGACTTCGGCGACGAGCGCCACGTTCAGCAGCACGATGATCGCGCGATCGAGCATGTCGATCCACGCAGGCAGCGGCTGCGGATGCTGCGCGGCGTCGTGCCCGGAAATGGGAGCCGCTACGGTTGCGGCGCTGGACTGCATCAACTCCCCCTCGACCCGCGGCGCAGGTTTAGCGCCGGTAGGTCAGGCCGGGTGTTGCCGCGTCGTGCCAACGCGCGGTTTATTGTCGGGATCCCGGCGGATGTCGCACCATAACAGCCGGAAATCATTCTGAAAAGTTGGTTTTTTTGGCGCTCACTGATAGACTCCACCTATCATGAACGTGACGTTGAGCCAGCTGCGCGCGTTTGAGCGCATCGTCCGCCTTGGGAGCTTCCACGCGGCGGCGCGCGAGCTGGCGTTGAGCCAGCCGAGCGTGTCGCAACGGATCCGCGAGCTGGAAGGCATTCTGAAAACGCCCCTGTTCGTGCGCCGCGGTCCGCGGGTGAGCCTGACCGCGGAAGGACACGCGCTGGTCGAGTACGCCGACCGCGTTCTCGGCGCGGCCGGCGAAATGATGGATCGCTTCCGCACCCGCGATCCGCTGAAGGGCATGCTGCGAATGGGTGTCAACGAGAGCTTCGCGCTGGTGGTGCTCCCGGAGCTCCTGCGCCGCCTCGAGGAGCGTTATCCGGCGATCAGGACGTCCGTCCTCGTGGGCGATACCGGCGTGGTCAGCGGGAAGCTCGACGACCAGGAGCTCGACATCGCCGTCGTGTCGGAGCCGACCGTGGCGCGGCACGTCAAGCAGGAGCCGCTTGGCAAGAACGAGTTCGGGTGGTTCACCAGCACCGAGTTCGCGCTGCCGCGGCGCGTGCTCTCGCCCATGGACCTGCGGCAATACCATCTGATCGTTCCGCCGCCACCCGCGCGCCTGCATGCGACGGTCAACCAGTGGTTCGCCGACGCCGGCGCCCGCCCCGTTCGGGTCAGCACGTGCAACAGCATATCGGCGACGATGCTCACCGTTCTGCATGGCACCGCGATCGGCATCCTGCCGGCACGGGTCATGCAGGACGAGCTCGCCAACCGCTCGGTGAAGCTCGTCCGCGTCCTGCCGAAGGTACCGGCGCACCGGGTGTCGATCTGCTACCAGATCAGCGAGTTCGGTCCGGGGCTCAAGGTGCTCGTCGATCTCACGCGCGAGCTGGTCGCGCACTTCAAGCTGTTCGTCTAGCGGGCTTGCCTTTCGCCGATTCGACTTTGCGCGCGCCGCGGATCGCGGCGCCTGCGCTGATTACACGGCATCAGCGAGTGGATGCGGCGTCCGCGCGGTAATCCGGACTTTGCCTGCCGTCGTGGTTTTCTTCGCCAAGAATGCGCAGCGCGACGTGCGCCGCGCCGAACCCGTTGTCGATGTTCACGACCGCGAGCCCGGATGCGCAGCTCGCGAGCGCCGCGTTCAGCGCCGCTAGTCCACCGGCGGCGACCCCGTAGCCCACCGAGGTCGGCACCGCGATCACCGCGCTTGGCACGAGTCCGGCCAGCACGCTGAACAGCGCACCTTCCATCCCGGCGACCGCGATGACGACGCGATGCATGCGAATGTCGTCGAGATGCTCGACTAGCCGCCAGAGCCCTGCCACACCCACGTCGACGAAGAGCGTCGGCGTTTCGCCGGCGAACGCCAGCGTTCGCGCCGCTTCGCGGGCCACGGTGACATCCGACGTGCCTCCGCACACGATCGCCACACGCCGCCCACCGCGCGATGGCGGCAACGCGCCAAGGATCGCCGTGCGCGAAACGTCGTCGTAGTCCAGGCACTGGCGCACCGGCGGCGCGAGGCGGCGCCATTTGCGCGGGCCAAGCCGGGTCAGCAGGAGCCGGCGGCCAAGGGTCATGGCGTGGGCGACAATCGCCTCGATCTGCGCGGCGGACTTGGGCTCGCACAGCACGGCCTCGCTCGTTCCCGTCCGCGCGATGCGCTCCCAATCGAGCTGAAATTCGGTCATTGCGCAACCTTCCGGAGAAACGCTGCGCCGCGCGTGTAGCGGCGCACGCCAGCGAACCTGCGGCCCGCGGCTACGCACGCCTCGCTCGCGATTTCGTGCGCGTTTGCAGCGGCTGCGGACGCGAGAACCGCCCCCAGCTCGATGACGATGCCGGCATGCGTGACGCGGCAGCGGAGCACCGCTTCGCGACCCAGGCGCGCGGCGAGGCGCGATTCCACGGCGTCGATGAACGCCAGGTCCTCGGCCGCGATGGCGATACCGGTTTCCACACGGCTCGCAAGGCACGGCTGCGCCGGCAGCCGTTCCAGGTCGCCGAGACCGAGCTCCGCGGCAAGCGCGTACACGGCGGCTTTGTCGATGGAGGCCTCGACATACGGATGCACGACGCGATGCTCCGTCGCCGCGCGCAGTCCCGGACGGAAGTCATCGAGATCGTCGCAGTTGGTGCCGGAAGCGATGGGATCGGACGTCGCTTCCCCGATGCGCGCATAGAGATTCGTCTTGCAGTAATAGCAACGATCGACGGGGTTCGCGCGGTAGCGGGCGTCGTCCTGCTCGCCGGCGTCGAGCAGGACCAGCGGCCAGCCGTGGCGCGCAGCGTGCTGCTTCACGCGACTGCGCGCCGCCGCAGGTACCGCGGGGCCGGTGGCGTGGTACATCGTGGTTCGCGCCGACGCATGGCGGAACGCGACATGGGCGAGCGTCATGGAGTCGACGCCGCCACTGACCGCGATGGCGAGAGACTCGTGCCGGTCGAGGGCCGTGATGAGGCGTGCGCGAAGGTCGCTCACCTGCGTCATTTGCCGTCTTTCTTCAACGCGCCCCGCACGGCGGCTTCACGCAAGCGCCGGCGCTGGTCGAGCCCGCGCTCCGCGGCGACATCGTCGTGCGCCGCCTTGGCGGTGTGACGGCCATCGGGGCGCTCGGCGAGCTTGACGCGAATGGAGGCGTCGTCGCACTCCGTCGCCACCTCGGCGCGGCGCAGCAGCTGCCGGCGCTCGTCGCGCAGGCGCAAGCCGAGCGTGGAGGTTTCGGTAAAGCACGCCTGCGCGATCGCCGCGCTCGCGTGCGGCTGCACCAGCAGGCGGAAATCGGCGATCGGCCGTCCTTTCTTGCCGTGGCGTGTGCCGATCGATACGTCGATGACGCCGGGCGCGTTGCGCAAATGATCGCCGGCAATGGCGATCTCTTCGCCGGTCATGTCGTCGACGTCGAACTCGAGCACCGTTACCACGTCGGCGTCGGCACTCGTCGCGACGGATCGCACCACCACCAGCGCCCGTACCATGTTCGGAATCCCGGGCAACGTGCGGGTGCCCGCCCCGCAGCCGACACTGAGCAGACGTCCGGCGTCGCGGTGCGCGTTGCAATCCTCGGCGGGAACCAGGTGCCGCAGGATCGCCGCGCCGGTGGGCGTGACGCGTTCACCTGAGATGCCGTCATCGCGCCACGGGTAGCCGGTCAGCAGAAAGCTCGTCGCCGGCGCAGGCACTGGCAACAACCCGTGCGCCGTACGCACGAGACCCCCACCGAGCGGCGGTGCCGACGCCGTCCAGCGCGCACCGGCCATCGCCGCCGCGATGCTCGCGGCCGCAACGACATCCATCAGCGAATCCCAATCGGCGAGCTCGTGGAAATGCACGTCGTCGACGGCTACGCCGTGCACGTGCGCCTCGGCTTCGGCGAGCAGCGCCAACAACGCCAACGCATGCTCGCGCGTCGCCTGGGAGAGCGGCGCGTCGACTATCCTCTGGCGCAGCGTTTGGTATCGGGCGCCCGCGTGATCGTCGCCGTGCGAAGTCGCCACGGTCGCGCCGGCGCGCGGTGCGGGTGCTTCGCGATAGTCGGACTTATCGGTCGCCACCGTCGCGCCGAAACGCTTCGCGCGTAAACCGCCAGTCGACGCCTCGGAGAAACCGGCCTCGGAAACCCCGGCAGGCCGCACCGCCGCAAGCTCCGCCAGCACGAGCGGCGCGAGGCCCGGCACCGCATCGACCAGCGCGGCCACGAACATGTCGCCCGCGATGCCGCCCAGCAGATCGAGGTGAATCGCGAGCGACGCGGGCGGCGGCAGGCCGGCTTGTTCAGCCGACGACGGGGATGACATACGGTCCTTCAGGGATCACCGCGATCGCACGGTCATGCGAACGCGCGACCGCGGTGGCGACCGCGTCGTCGATGGACTCGATCGTGTCGACGCCGGTGAGACCGCGTTCCTCGTCACCCAGGCCGGTCGTGTAGAGCTGCACGCGCCCGACGCGCATCGATTTCAACTGCATCTCGGTCTGCCACTCGTCGACGTCGGCGAACCGTTTGGCGAGCAGCGTCTGCAGGAAGGCATCGGGGCCAAGCGAGCGCAGCCGCTGCTGCGCGTCGCGGAACTCCGCCGAGCCAAAGCCTTCGGAGCACGCCGACGCGACGATCAGCGTGCCGCCCGGCTCGAGGATGTCGAGCGGCGTCACCATGCCCTTCACCGTCTGGTAGTAGGTCTTGTCGAGAGGATGCCCCGCGGCAGAAGTGACGATGGTCGAAAAGCGGCGGCCGACGGGCACCCGCGCCGTATCGGCAACGTAGTCGACCGCCGCGAGGTGACTCGCGATCACCTCACCGAAGCTGACGTAGACCAGATCGCGCTCGTCGTCGATCACCGTGTTGAGCGCATAGACCTCGCCCAGCATCCGCACGATCTCGAGCTGCTCCTCGTGCAGCGGGTTGCCTGCGAGATTGCACTGGATTGCGAACGGATCCTCCATGAACCGCGCGCTGTGGAACGTGCGGATCGTGTCGGCATGCGCGACACCCGGCGCAATGACCTTTCTGCCGCCCGAGTAGCCCGCCATGAAATGCGGCTCGACCAGCCCGGTCGCGATGCGCAGCTCCGCCTCGACGAAGCGGCGGTCGAGCTTCACCGGCGTGCGCCGCCCATTGGTGAAGCCGAGATCGACGTGCGCGGCTTCGTCGCGCGCGAAATGATTCTCGACGCGGACAGTCTCGAATACCCACGGATCGCCGACGACTTCGGCCAGCTCCGCGCCCTCGTTCGGCCGGTGCAGTCCGGTGGCCACGAGCACGGTGATGCGCTCGCGCGGCATGCCCGCCGCCAGCATGCCCTCGATCAGCGGCCGCAGAAACAGATGATTGGGAACGGGTCGCGTGATGTCGCAGATCAGGATGCAGGCGCTCTTGCGACCGTGAACAAGCGCGCTGAAAGGTGCGGCACCGATCGGCCGCGCGAGCGCATCGCGCACGGCGGCCCGTTGGTCGGGAAGCTTGCGCATCGGACGCTTGCCAATGACGGTCGCGCGGGCGTCCGCCGGCAACCGCACCTGCATTCCGGATTGCCCGTAGCGGATCTGGACCGTATCTCCGGCCGCCGTCGTGTTCATCGATTCATCTTACCTCGCCCGGAACCGCGCTTCCACACGAATTTCCGGCCCGGCGGCCGCGCCGCGACCCTCAGAGCTCGAGGCTGCGCAACCCGGCAACGTCGGCGCTGGCTGCGCGCATCAGGTAGCTCACGTCGGAGCCGGTGGTCAGATAGCGCACGCCCAACCCGATCAGATATTCCTGCATCGGCCGATCGCCGCGCGCGCCGCCCACGCCCATCGCCTTGCCATTGTCCTTGCATGCCTTGGCCACTTTCTCGAACACCGCACGCATGCGCGGGTCGCCGTAGGCCGCGGGAATGCCCATCACGTTGCTGACGTCCAGCGCGCCGATGTGCACCATGTCGATACCGGGCACTGCCGCAATCGCATCGGCGTGCTCGATCGCCTGCGGAGTCTCCAGCATGGCGATCACCAGCTCGTGCTCGTTCAGGAAGATGTTGACGTCGCCCTGGCCGATCGCGCGATAGCCCAGCGTGGGACCGGTTCCATAGGCCGAGCGAAGGCCAAGCGGCGGGAAACGCAGGTATTTCACGATCTCCGCGGCCTCGGCCGCGTTCTCGACATGCGGGACCATCACGCCTTGCGCGCCGGTGTCGAGAATGCGCGCGGCGTGAAACGGATTGTGCGACGGGACGCGTGCGAGCGGCGTGACGCCCGCCGTCAGCGCCGCCACGCAAATCATCGCGGCGGTTTCCAGCGACGTCGCGCTGTGCTCCAGATCGACGAAGATCGCGTCGAAGCCGCACGCCGCGGCGATCATCGGGGCTTCGGCGCTGCGCATCTGGTTGACGGCCATGCAAAGGACGAGCTCCCCGGCCTTCAGCTTTTGCTTCGCCTTGTTTTCGAACACGCCTGTCGTCACGGATTTCCTCTGTTCGGCCGGCAACCGGTCAAGCGGAGCTTATCCGCCTCGATTGGTGCGGGCAAATATTTTCTGGATATGCGATCGATACAAAAAACGGTCACTGCACCCACGGCGTGCGCTTCCATGTAGCGGCGAGCTCGCTGTCGGAAGCCTTGAGATACGCCGCGTATGCGGCGGGGCCCATGTAATCGAGCGGCAGCGCGATGTCGTTGGCCTTCTTGATGAGCTCGGGGTCGTTGAGCGCCTTCTCGGTCGCCTGCGCGATCAGCTCGACGTATTCCTGTGGCGTTCCCTTCGGCGCCACGAGGCCGCGCGACGAGCCACCCACCACGGCGAAGCCCTGCTCGGTAAACGTCGGAATGTTGGGCGCCAGCGGAAACCGCGCCTTGCTGCCGATGGCGATCGCCTTGAGCGTGCCCTGCTCCACGAAACGCTGGACGTCGCCCAGCGCGCTTGCCACCAGTTCGACATGGCCGCCCAGCAGCGCGGTGCGCGATTGGCCACCGCCCTCGAACGGCACGTGCAGCAGCTTGACCTTGGCCGCATCCTCGAACGCGATTAGGTCAAGGTGCGTGTTGGATCCCGCGCCGGCGGACGAGATGGACACTTCGCCGGGCCGCTTCTTCGCGTCGGCGACCACGTCGGCCAACGACTTGTACTTGCCGTCGGGACGGGTCGCGAACACGGCGGGATCGAAGACGAGATTGGCGATGGCGACGAAGCTCGCGACGTTCCAGCTCGTCGGGCGCTCGTGCGACTTCATCATCGTGTTGGGCACGTTCATGAAGCCGATCGTGTAGCCATCCGGCTTCGAGCGCGCAATTTCGGCGGCGCCGATGTCGCCGCCCGCGCCGCCCTTGTTGATCACGACGATCTTCGCGCCGCCGCCCAGGTACTTCTCGATGTAGGGAACGATCAGCCGTGCACTGAGGTCCGTGCCGCCGCCGGGCGGAAAGGGAACGATCAGCGTGATGGGTCGCTCAGGGTACGCGGCATACGCCGTGGCCCCGCAAGCGGCGAATGCCGCGGCCACCAGCGACAACAGGCAATGCGTGAATGTCTTCACGAACCCTCCGGGACTACCCGCCGCGGCGCCCGAGACGGGCACGATCGCCGGTGATTTCACTTCGGACGCCCACTCTTCGTTGCGAACTCGACGAACGCGCGATTCGCCTTGGACAAGTAGCGGTCGTCACGCCAGCACAACGAAAAACGCAGAATCTCCCGCGGCTCGAACGAGACCGCGACCAGCGGCGGCGGGGATTCTGCCAGCGACCGCAGCAGCGTCGCGGCGCCGATCCCATCCGCCACGGCCCTGCGTATCAGCGCCACGGAGTTCGATTGCAGCACGACGTCGGGCTTGGCACCTGCCCTCTTGCACAGCTTGTCGAAGATGTCCCGCTGGATGAAGCTGCCGCTGAACAATACCATCGGTAATTTGTCGAGCTCCTGCGCAGGCACCGATTTCCTTGTCGCCAACGGATGCGCGGGCGCCACGGACAACACCATCTCCTCCTTGCCTACGAGCACCTGGCGCCACTGCGCATGCACGCGACGTGTCTCCAGCAGGGCGAGGTCGATGCTTCCCGTGTCCAGCTGGCGGCCGATTTCATCGGCGCTGCCCTCGATCACGGTCATCGTGATCCCCGGATACGCCGAATGAAACTCGGCCAGCAGCCTGGGAAAATAGACGAGGCCGTACATCGGCGGCATGCCGACGCGTATCGCCCCGCTGCGCAACTCGACGACGTCGGCGATCTCGTTGATCGCCGAATCGATCTCGGCGAATATCCGCTCGGCGCGCTGCAGCAGGATCCTGCCTTCGACGGTCGGCTCGACGCGATGCGCCTTGCGCGCGAAGAGCGTCACCCCGAGCTCGTTCTCCAGCTTCTTGACCGACACGCTGAGTGCGGGCTGCGCGACATGCAGCGACTCGGCAGCCTTGGTGAAGCTGCCGAAGTGCGCGATCGCGAGGCTGTAACGCAAAGCACGGACGTCCATATGGAATCGCTATGCGTGGAATAAGAACAAAGTATTTCAACTATAGCGCGATGTACCGTAGCATGAATTCACTCGCATCTGCTTGCCGCACTGCCATGTCATTACTCTGGCAGCAAGCAGGGAGTGCGCGCCCCCGCAGCCGGTCGCTCCACCTGGGAAAGAGATGAGGCACATCGGGTTCGTCGGCCTGGGCCGGATGGGCAAGCACATGGCGTTGAACCTGCTCAAGAGCGGCGCGGAGCTCACCGTCGCCGCGGCCGGGCCCGGCAGCTTCGCTGCCTTCGAGCAGCGCGGCGTGCGGGCCACCACCAACCTCGTCGAGCTCGCGCGATGCGAAATCGTTTTTCTGAGCTTGCCGGACGGCGAAGTCGTCAAGACCGTGCTGTTCGGCGAAGCCGCCATCGCCGGGCCGGGCTCGCGGGTCCGCGTGGTCGTCGACACGAGCACGATTGCCCACAAAGCTGTTTTCGAGATCGGGAACGAGCTGGAGTCGCGGGGAATCGAGTTCCTCGATGCGCCGGTGTCGGGCATGGAAGCGCGCGCGGCCGACGGGACGTTGACCGTGATGTGCGGCGGCAAGCCTGCGACCTTCGCTGCGATCGAGCCCTATTTCCAATGCCTGGCGACCAAGATCCTCTACATGGGCGGGCCCGGCAACGGCCAGCTCGCGAAGCTGGTCAATCAGTTGCTCTTCAACATCAATGTGGCGGCGCTTGCCGAAATCCTGCCGATGGCGGTCAAGATGGGGCTGGATCCGGCCAAGGTCGCCGAAATCGTCAACAGCGGCACGGGGCGAAGCTACGCGTCGGAATTCTTCCTTCCGCGTATCCTGGAAAACGGCTTTTCCGCGGGCTACCCGATGGCCAAGGCGTACAAGGACCTGGTCAGCGCGGCGGAGATTGGCTCGACTCATTGCATTCCAATGCCGGTGCTGAATGCCGCCGCGACGACCTATCAGATGGCGTTATTGCGAGGCGATGGCGATCTCGACAAGGGTGGCATGATCCGCGTCTTCGAGGCTCTGCTCGGCGTCAGCTACCGCAGTGTGCCGGTTCCGAGCCCGGTTGCATGAAGCTTTAGTTGACGCGCGTCGTCGCGAAGAAAGGATCCACCGATGGCATCGAGCACCGACACTTCACGCGCCTGGTTCATCACCGGCTGCTCCACCGGCTTCGGCCGTGCGCTCGCCGAGCGCGTACTGCAGCGCGGATATCGCTGCGCGGTCACCGCGCGCAATCCCGAGCAGATCCAGGCGATCGTCGCGCCGTATCCGAAGCAGGCGCTGGCCCTGGCCCTCGACGTCACCAACCGTACGCAAATGGAACAGGCGGTCGCGCGGGCGGAGGCTGCGTTCGGAAGTATCGACGTCCTCGTCAACAACGCCGGACATGGCTATAACGCGGGCGTCGAGGAAGGCGAGGAAAGCGCCGTGCGCGCGATGTTCGAAACCAACTTCTTCGGGCTTGCCGCGCTGATGAAGCGCGTGTTGCCCGGCATGCGTGCGCGGGGATACGGGCACGTCGTCAACATCTCGTCGATCGGCGGACTGGTGGGCAATCCGGGCACGGGCTATTACTGCGCGACCAAGTTCGCAGTGGAGGGCTTGTCGCAGTCGCTGGCCAAGGAAGCCGGGCCGCTGGGCATTCGTGTCACGCTGATCGAGCCGGGCCCCTTTCGCACCGACTTCCAGGGAAGGTCCATGACGGTCCCGGAGAAGACGATCGAAGCCTATGCGCAGACCGCCGGCGCGCGGCGCAAGCAACTGCGCGAGAGCAGCGGCAAGCAGGCCGGCGATCCGGTGCGCGCTGCCGATGCGATCATCACCGTCGTCGAATCCGCGGCTCCGCCGCTGCACCTGGCGCTCGGCAAGATCGGCCTCGAGCGCGTCCGCGACAGCCTCAACGAGCACATTCGCTCGATCGACGCCTGGGAAGAAGTCACGCTCGCCACCGACTTTCCAAAGCAATGATCGTTGCAGCACGCGACCTGCGTATAGAGCCTGTCACCGGCGCGCTCGGCGCCGAGATCCTCGGCATCGATATCGCGAGCGATCTCGACGACGCAACCATCGCCGCAATCCGGCAGGCGCTGCTCGAGCATTGCGTGATCTTTTTTCGCGACCAGGAGCTCGACATCCCGCGGCAGAAGGCATTCACGTCACGCTTCGGCACGCTGTTCCTGCACCCCAACATCGCCGGCTCGGCCGCCGATCCCGCGGTGATCGACGTCGTTCGCAACCCGGGCGACAAGAAGATCATCGGCGAAGACTGGCATTCGGATACGCCGCAGGTATCCGCGCCGCCGATGGGCTCGCTGCTTTATGCGGTGGAAGTCCCCGCCTATGGCGGCGACACGATGTTCGCGAACCAGTACCTGGCCTATGACGCACTTTCGCCGGGGATGAAGACGCTGCTGGACGGACTGCGCGCCGTCCATTCCGACCGGCGGGTCGCGGGTCCCGCGCGCGACCTGAACGCGTCGAACGCGAAGAAGCTGAAGGACGATGCCGAATGGCGCGAGACGGCCAACGTCCATCCGGTCGTGCGCACGCATCCCGAGACGCATCGCAAGGCGCTCTACGTCAACCGGCAATCGACGATTGCGTTCGAGGACATGACCGAGGACGAGAGCAAGCCGCTGCTCGACTATCTCTGCCAGCATGCGCATCGGCCGGAGTTCACTTGCCGGTTTCGCTGGAGGAAGGGCTCGGTCGCCTTCTGGGACAACCGGTGCGCGCAGCACATGGCCATCAACGACACCGGCATGTCGCGGCGGGTCATGCGGCGACTGCAGATCGTCGGCGACAAGCCGTTTTGATATCCGTCTTCGCGGCGAACAAAGTCAGCGGCGCGCCAGCGTTCCGAAGAACCGGCGCCGCGTACATGTTGGAATAGAAGGAGGAGCAACGAATGACACTTTCCTCGTGGTCCCGCGCCGTGCTGGTGGCCATCGCGGCCTCGCTGTTATCCGTGGCGACCGCGCACGCGCAGGGCTATCCGTCCAAACCGATCAGGATCATCCTTCCGTTCCCGCCGGGCAGCGCGACCGATTCGATCGCGCGGCTGGTCGGCAAGGACATCGCCGATACGCTGGGCCAGCCGGTCGTCATCGACAACAAGCCCGGCGCCGGCGGCGCCATCGCCGCGGAATTTGTCGCCAAGAGCGCGCCGGACGGCTATACGCTGATGGTCGCGTCGAACACGCAGCTCGCGGCCAATCCGAGCCTCTACAAGACGCTATCGTACAACCCGGTCACGGACTTTGCGCCGGTGGCACGACTGTCCACGCAGCCGACGGCGCTGCTGGTACGCAAGGATTTCCCGGCGAAAACGCTGGCGGAATTCGTGGCCTACGCCAAGGCCAATCCGAAGAAACTCTCGGCGGGTTACGGCGCGTCGAGCTCGCAGATCGCGACCGCACGGTTGCGCACGCTGTCGGGCATCGAGGTCCTCGACGTCCCGTACAAGGGCATTCCGGCGGCGGTGATCGACACGATCAGCGGGACCGTCGACTTCACGTTCGGCGACCTCGGCGCGGCAATCGCGCAAGTGAAAGGCGGCAAGCTGAACGCGCTGGCCGTCACGTCGTTGACACGCAGTCCGTTGACGCCCGACTGGCCGGCCGCCGCCGAAACCTATCCGGGCTTCGAAGTCATCGGCTGGCATGCGATGGTCGCGCCGCTGGGAACGCCGCGTGATATCAGAGTGAAGCTCTCCGACGCTTGCGCGAAGGCGCTCGCCAAGCCCGAGGTCGTGCAGGCACTGGCGGCGCTGGGCGTGTCGACGGCCGTGATGGGACCGGAGGAGCTCGGCCAATACATTCCCGCGCAGGTCAAGCGCTGGTCGGAGCTCATCAAGGAAGCCGGCATCACACCGGAGTGATCACACCCCAACTGCTGCTTCGTGTTCAGCCGATGAACCTGGGTTCCGCGATCCCGGCAATCCCGACGTCCAGCGCGAGCACCGCGCCGGCGAGCGGCTGCTTCGCGAGCGCCTCCTCCGCAATGCGCTGCCGCGCGGTCGTCACGAAGAGCGTCATCATGTCCGATCCGCCGAACGTCACGGCGGTCGGGCATTGCACCGGAACCTCGATGACGCGATCGATGCGGCCGTCGGGCGCATATCGCGTGATCCGCCATCCTTCATATGCGGCGCACCAGAGATATCCGTCGGCATCCACCGTCGCGCCGTCCGGAAACGCGGGGGCAGCGTACTCCGCGAAAACACGGCGATTGCTCATCGTCCCCGACTCGGGCTCGAAGTCATACGCGAAGACCGTGCGCAGATCCGGTCCGGCAAAGTACATCGTGCGGCTGTCCGGGCTCCACGCAAGACTGTTCGGGACGAAGATTTCCCCGAGCATGGGTACGCATCCGCCGGACCCATCCAGGCGGTATAGCGTGCCCTCGGGACCGCGCGTTACGTCGTTCATCGATCCCACCCAGAAGCGCCCGCGCCGATCGACCCGGCCGTCGTTGAGCCGCATCTGCGGATTGCCGGATTCCGGCGCGGTCACGAGCTCGAGTTTTTCCGTTGCCGGATTGAAACGCCGTACCGACGAGCGCAGCGCGACCAGAACGTCGCCGTTGACGCACAACGCCAGCGAGCCGACCAGCTCGGGCATCGCCCAGGTGGCGACTTTCGCGGTTCTCGTGTCGCACCGATGGACTGCCGGACGCCGCACGTCGACCCAATACAGCGCCTGCTCGTCCGCGCACCACACGGGCGTCTCGCCGAGGATGTCCTGGGTGTTCGCAATGGACTGTACGTGCATCTGAATCTCCGATCGGTGTGAGTCCTCGAGCTTCGCACTTTAATACGGCGCCACGACCGCGTGGCCGCGAAAATTGCAACGGGAGGGTTACAAAATGTCAGGCACGCATGCATCGCTGAGTCGCAGACGCACGCTGCAATGGCTGACGGCCGCGGGAGGGGCCGCACTCACGGGCGTCGGCATGCCGGGCTACGTGTTCGCGCAGGAGCGTAAAGGGGCGCTCGTCATCGGCCTCGACTTCAGCGACAACCAGACGTTCGACCCGGCGCGCTTCGCGACCAACTCCGCGCCGATGGTGCTGCGCGGCGCCTACGACGGCCTCTTGACGATGGCGCCGGGCAAATACGTCGACCTGATTCCGGTGCTGGCGACGCGATGGGCACGCACGCCCGACGGCAAGGGCTGGCGATTCACGCTGCGGCAAGGTGTTACGTTCGCGAGCGGCGCGACGATGACCGCCGACGACGTGAAGTGGTCGTTCGACCGCGTGATCAATCTCAAGGACCAGCCGTCGCAATATCTGCAGGCGGTGGAGCGCGTGGAGATCGTCGATCCGGCCACGATCGATTTCATCCTCACCAAGCCGAACGAGCCGTTCCTGCCCATCCTCGCCGCGCCCGAGTTCGTGATCCTGGAGCGCAAGCTGGTCGAGCAGAACGGCGGCGTCGCCGGCGCGAATGCGAAGGAGGCCGATCGCGCCACGGTGTGGCTCAACAACAATTCGGCGGGGACCGGACCGTACCGGCTCACGCAATGGGAGCGAGACACCTCGATCCAGATGGTCGCCAACGCGAATTCGTGGCGAGGACCGCCGCCGTTCCAGCGCGTGGTGATCCGGCACATCAGCGATGGCGCGGCGCAGCTGCTCGCGGTGCGGCGCGGCAACGCGGATGCGGCGTTCAATCTGATCCCCGAGCAGATCGCGGCGATCAAGGGCAGCCCCGACGTGCGCGTCGAGTCCGCCCCCAGCCTCGATTTCGTCTATCTCGGCATCTCCGAGAATCCGGAGATGAACAAGGCGCTCGCGGTGAAGGACGTCCGGCGGGCGATCGGCCACGCGATCGACTTCGATGGCATCAAGAACGGGCTTCTGGGCGGCGCCGCCATGCGCGCCGCGCATTTCCTGCCGATCGGCGTCCAGGGCTCGACGGAGGCCATCGCCAGCGAAATCGGCTTCCATGAAGATCTGCCGCTGGCGCGGCAACTTCTCGCCAGGGCCGGATACCCCAATGGCTTTGAATTTCAACTTGCCTATGGGAACACCGCGTTTGCAGGGCTCCCGTACCAGGCGCTGGCGCAGAAGGTGCAGTCCGACCTCGCGCGCGTCGGGATCAAGGCGGTGCTGCGGCCGATGGATCCGGTCAACTTCCGGACCATGTTCACCGGCGGCAAAGCAGAAGGGGCTGTGCTGGGCCCGTGGATTCCGCCGGCCGTGGAGAATTCGCTGTGGGCATCGGCGACCGTCGAGCGCGTCGCCAAGCGTCTGCACTGGACGCCGCCCGACGATCTCGTCAAGCTGGTGCGCGAAGCCGCGACGAGAACCGATCCCAAGCAACAGACGCAACTCTGGATCGAATACCAGAAGCGCATGGTCGACCAGGCGCACATGATCGTGCTTTTCCAGCCGATCTACCGCGTCGGCGTGTACAAATCGATCGCGAGCTTTCCGCTCACCGGCGCGGGATGGATACTCGACCTGCCCGCGGTCAAGCCTGCTTAGCCGCGGATGCGCCGTCGGCATCGTCGGCGCGCAGCGAGCTCAATGCGATTTGTCGAGCGCCTCGCGGTAGATGCGCTCGTAGGTCTCCGCGCGCATGCGAAACGCGGGATCGACGGGCCTTCCTTCCGGCACGTTGAGCCAAAGCCGCAGCAACAGTCGCTTGTGGTGCGGATCGTCCTCGAACGCCGTGCGCGAATGCAGGTTCGTATAGTTGTGCCACAGCATCATCTCGCCGGGCTCGAGCACGAAGCGCAGCGCCAGGTCGTCGCGGTTCGCCAATCCGTCGAAATAGTCGAGCGCCTCGGCCAGGTCCTCCGGCATGCCGCCTGGCACGAGCTCCGCCGCGTTCTTCATGTGCGACGGCTCGTACATGCAGCTCACCTTGCCGGCGACGGCACAGAACACCGGCATCGCTTCGTCGGTGATCGCCTTGCTGGAAAACCTCGCCTCCTCGCTCGCGATGCGGAACCCGCGGTAAAGCGGCGGCAGCAGATCGGGACGCGCCGCGAGGATCTCGTTGTGAATCGCGAGGCTGCTGACCATCCCGCTTAACCCCCCGGATTTGGCTTTGCGCACGCTCATGAGGCCGACCAGCTCGTACGAATCGGAGTGCATGTGCAATTCGCGCAAGCTGCGATATCCGCGCTTGACCGGGTCGTCGTCCCTGTTCTGCACGTAGCCCAGCCGGTCACCCGCCGCGCTTTGCACGGCGCCGATGCCGAGATGCGTGCCGAAGCCCCAATAGATGCGCTGGAATTCCTCCTCGCTGTACCGTTGCGGCGTCACACCGCCGATCACAACGATGCCGCGACCGTTCATGATCACTTCGCGCAGACCCCAGAGCAGCTTGCCGATCACCGGATGATCGAAATCGGCACGCGTGACTTGCTGCGGGGCGAGATGGCGCGTGCGTTCCAGCAAGTCGTCGATGGCGTCGAGCTGCTCGCCGCTCAGGCGCATCGTCATGTTTTCCTTGCCGCCGATGGTGCGCGCGGTCCAGGCGCTCGGATGGTCGATCCGATGTTGGTGAATGGGCGTCATGTCGGATCCGAAGCCTTGTGATGGGCGTGACGGTAGGGCCGCCATGGATGCGCGCGCGTTACGCACGGGTCGGATGGATTCACGGCTTGATGTCGGCGGATTTCACCGCGCGCGACCAGCGCTGATACTCGTTGGCGTAGAGCGCGGTCGCCTCGGCGAGCGTGCCCAGCGGGACGTCGCCGTTCTGCGCCACCTTGTCGCGGACCTCCGGCGTCTGGATCGCGCGCACGATGTTCTCGGAGAGCTTGGCGATGATGTCCTGCGGCGTGCCCGCTTTGACGAGCACCGACGTGTAGTGGGTCACTTCAAAGCCCGCGAGACCGGATTCAGCGAGCGTAGGAACGTCGGGGAGTCCCGGCGTTCGCTTCAGCGACGACGCCCCGAGCAACACCAGCTTGCCGGCCTTGACGTGCTCGCCCGACTCGATCGGCGCCGAAAAGTAGCTGTCGGTGGTGCCGGCCAGCACCGACGTCACCGCTTCACCGCCGCCCTTGTACGGGATGTGCAGCAGGTCGATTCCGGCCTGCGCCTTGAGCAATTCGAACGCGAGATGCGGCGTGCTGCCGCTGCCGCTCGAGGCGAACGAGACGCGCCCCGGCCTGGCCCTGGCCGCCTGGATGTAGTCGGCCACCGTCTTGAAGCCGGTGGCGGGATTCACGACCAGGATGAGCGGTGTCGTCATCAGCAGGGCGACGGGAACGAAGTCCTTCGGTCCGTCGTAGGGCAGGTTCGGATACACGTATTGCGCGATCGCGAACGTCGGCGTCACCACCATCATCGTGTAACCGTCCGCCGGCGATTTGTAGGCTTCGGCCGCGCCGATCGTCGTGCCCGCGCCGCCGCGGTTCTCGACCACGAACGGTTGGCCGAGCTGCTTCGACAGCTGCTGGCCGAGAATGCGTGCCAAAATGTCCGCGGTGCCCGCCGGTCCGTAGGGCACGATGATGCGGACCGGCCGGTTTGGCCACGATTGCGCCGCACCGGTCTGGCTGCCGGCGCTGGCGGGCAGCCCCAGCGCGGCGCTGCCAGCGAGCGCCGCGCCGGCTTTCACCATTGCGCGCCGTCGCGGCGAATGCGCGTGCATTGCGTTCACCTTTTTCGCCTGGCCCATGCGTCAACCCCTCCTGGTTTGGCAGCCCTCGTCCCGCGTACGCGCTATTGGCTCGAAACGGGTTCGCGCCGCCGATGCTTCAAGCATCGGCAGCGATCGCCGAAATCGATTCCGAACAAGCGCAAAAACAGTCGCGTTTAGCGGTGACGTTCTCGTCGATTCTACTGACCGTCACGACGCGCACAAGCGCATTTATCGCACACGCGGCGTGCCTCGGAGCACACGGTGCTTATTGCGATGCGGCGGCGAGCGTCTCCGCGATCTCCGACCTGAGCCATTCGAGGAAATGCACGATCCGCGGCTGCCCGGACTTGGACCTGGCGTGGACGAGATAGTAGGAGCGCCCGGTGCGAAACGCCTTGCCGACTACCGGAACGAGGCGCCCGTGTGCGATGTCGTCCTGCACGAACATGGTTTGGGCCATCGCGAGGCCCAGGCCGTCGACGGCGCCCTGGTAGACGAGGCCTGAATAGGCGAGCCGAAGCCCGCTCTGACCATCGACGCGCGACGCGCCCATGGCATCCAGCCAACGCTGCCAGTCGTCGGGCCGCGGCGCCGCGTGCAACAGCAGAAACGGCTCGAGATCGTCGGCGCCGCGGATCCGATGCCCGGCGAGCAGCGCGGGACTGCCGACCGGAATCAGCTCCTCCTCGAACAGACGCTCGGCGACGAGGTCCGGCCATTCTCCGTTGCCGAGCCAGATCGCGACGTCGATGTCGGGATTGTTGGGATCGATCGGCTTGTGGGCGCTTTCGACCTGCAGCGTGAGCTCCGGGTGCCGCTGCTTGAAGCGCGCGAGGCGCGGGATCAGGAAGCGCATCGCGAACGTGGACAGCACGCCGATGGACAGCGACGTGCGCTCGGCTTCGGCGGAGAAATGCGCGACGGTCGCTTCCTGGATCTGGTCGAACAGCACCTGCAGCCGCGCCGCGTAGGCCGCGCCCCGCTTGGTCAATACCACCTGCTGGTGCTTGCGCTCGAACAGCTTGGCGCCCAGGAACTCTTCCAGCTTGGCCACCTGCCGGCTGATCGCGCTGTGCGTGACGCACAGCTCCTCGGCGGCGCGCGACAGGCTCTGGTGCCGTGCGGCGGCTTCGAAGGCGCGCAGCGAATTGAGCGGAGGCAGGCGGCGGTTCGGCATGGGTATCGAATGTCCGTTGGTCACACGCGTTGTGACATTAATTCGCTTGTGAAGACATCCGACCTCCCTACAATGGCACGATTGGCCGATCGCAGGTCGACAGGAGCGTCCGGCGCGATGAGCATCTCGATCACCGAAATCCATCCGCTGCTAGGCGCGCGCGTCGAGGGCGTCGACCTTCGCCAGCCGATCACGGCGGACGACGTGGCATTCATCGAGCAGTCGATCGCACGTTATCCGGTGCTGGTGTTCCCCGCGCAAATCATCGACGATCGGCAGCAAATCGAGTTCAGCCTGAATTTTGGCACGCTGCAGACCGCCACGACGTACGCCACCAATCCGGATCGCCACCGACTGGCGGCCGTCATCACCGATGTCTCCAATGTGGGCAAGGACAACCAGACCTTCGGCCCCGGCGATCGGCGCCGGATGAATGCGCTCGGCAGCCGCCGCTGGCACTCGGACAGCTCCTATCAAACGGTTCCGGCCAAGTACTCGCTGCTCTCGGCCCGCACGATACCGGGCGTGGGCGGAGAGACACAGTTTGCCGACATGCGCGCCGCCTACGATGCACTGCCCGACCACTTGCGGACGTTGGTCGAGGACTTGCTGGTGGAGCACAATGTCATTTACTCGCGGGCGGTCGTGGGATTCACCGACTTCTCCGAGGAAGAGCGTTCGGCCCTGCCGCCGGTTCACCAGCGGCTCGTCCGCCGTCATCCGATCTCGCGGCGCCGTTCGCTGTTCCTGTCCGGGCACGCGTCGCACATCGTCGGCTGGCCCTTGCCGCAGGGACGCGATCTTCTGTACCAACTGTCGGACTTTGCGACGCAGCCGCAATTCGTGTTCGAGCATCGGTGGACCGTTGGCGACCTCGTGATGTGGGATAACCGGTCGCTGATGCACCGCGCGCGCCCCTATTTTCCGGAAACGGCCACGCGCGACATGCACCGGACGTCGGTCAACGACGTGGCTTCGACGCTCGACCAACCCAATTAGAAAAGCTGGCAGGAGGACCTCATGGCAACCAGAGCACGGATGGGTAGGCGCGACATGCTGCGAGTCCTCGGCGCAGGGGCGGCCGCGCTTGCGCTGCCGAATGGGCCACTGTTCGCGCAGTCGCGCAAGGACACGCTGGTCCTCGGCCTGGATTTCAGCTACACGCTCAATCTCGACCCGGCGCGTGCGCTCAACTTCACGGGGCCGGAAACGGTGTCCGCCGCCTATGAAACGCTGCTGACGTTCTCCGCCGGCGACTACATCAACCTCAAGCCGTTGCTGGCCACGGCCTGGAAGCGGACACCCGACGGCAAAGGATGGCGCCTCACGCTGCGCGACGGCGTCAAGTTCGCCAGCGGCAACGTCATGACGGCCGACGATGTGAAGTTCTCCATCGATCGCGTCATCAATCTGAAGGACCAGCCATCGCAATACCTGACCAATCTCGCGCGCGTCGAAATCGTCGATCCCGGCACCGTCGACCTGATCCTGAAAGATCCGGCGGCGCCGATCCTGACGATCCTGACCGGGCCGAGCTTTTCGATCGTGGATCGCAAGACCGTGGAGGCGCTCGGCGGCGCCTCGGGCGCGGACGCCAAGGAGAAAGACAAAGCCTCCGAAGCACTGAACCAGAATTCCGCCGG
>Ga0070670_100000802_pt1 | contig 24446 bp, 18 predicted proteins | sample KBSS63metaG_FD_64665 | JGI IMG/M metagenome (GOLD analysis project Ga0070670, IMG submission 64665) | Switchgrass rhizosphere microbial communities from Kellogg Biological Station, Michigan, USA - KBS S6-3 metaG | ecosystem: Host-associated > Plants > Roots > Rhizosphere > Soil ... | reverse complement strand
GTCGAACACGATCTTCGAGTGGTCGCCGCGGAAGGCGTAGCCGATGACGTCGTTGACCTGCTCTTCACGGCACGCGCGCACGCAGCGGTTGCACTGGATGCAGGCGTCGAGATTGACCGACATGGCCGGGTGCGACAGGTCCGCCGCCGGCTGCTGGCGCGCGCGGAAGCGCGGCTTGCCGATCTCGAGCTTCTTCGCCCACTGATCGAGCTCGGAGTCGAGCGTGTACGACGTCTCGGGCATGTCCGAGAGCAGCAGCTCGATCGACATCTTCTGGCTGACGAGCGCCCGCTCGCTGTTGCTCGTCACCTCCATGCCCTGCTTGGGATAGCGGCAGCACGACGGCGCCAGCACGCGCTCGCCCTTGATCTCCACCATGCAGGTGCGGCAGTTGCCGTCGGGCCGCATGCCCTCCATGTAGCAGAGGCGAGGAATCTCGACGCCCTGTTCGTCGGCGATTTCGATCAGCGTCTGGTCGGCGCGGCCGGTGACGGTCTTGCCGTTGAGGGTGAAAGAAACCATTACTCGACTTCCTTGGGAAAGTACTTCAGCACCGTCAGCACCGGGTTGGGCGCCGCCTGGCCCAGGCCGCAGATCGAGGCGTCCATCATCGCCTGCGACAGCTCTTTCATCAGCGGCGCGTCCCACTTCCTGGCGGCCATCAGATCGAGCGCTTTCACCGTGCCGACGCGGCAGGGCGTGCACTGCCCGCACGACTCGTCGGCGAAGAACTTCATCAGGTTGCGCGCGGTGCCGGCCGCGGTGTCGTGGTTCGAGAACACGACGATCGCCGCCGAGCCGATGAAGCAGCCGTATTCGTTGAGCGTGTCGAAGTCGAGGGGCACGTCGGCCTTGGACGCGGGCAGGATGCCGCCCGACGCACCGCCAGGCAGGTAGCCGTACAGCTGGTGCCCGTCGAGCATGCCACCGCAGTACTCGTCGATCAGCTCGCGGAGCGTGATGCCGGCCGGTGCGAGGTGCACGCCTGGCGTCTTCACGCGCCCGCTGACGGAGAACGAGCGCAGCCCCTTGCGGCCGTTGCGCCCCTGGCTGGCAAACCACTCCGGCCCGTTCTCGATGATGGCGCGCACCCAGTGCAGCGTCTCCATGTTGTGCTCGAGCGTCGGCCGGCCGAAGAGGCCCACCTGTGCCACGTAGGGCGGCCGCAGGCGCGGCTCGCCGCGCTTGCCCTCGATCGACTCGATCATCGAGGATTCTTCGCCGCAGATGTAGGCGCCGGCGCCGCGTCGCAGGTGGATCGACGGCAGTTCGAACGGGGGGGCGGCCTTGAGCGCGGCGATTTCCTGCTCGAGGATGGCGCGGCAGCCGTGGTACTCGTCGCGCAGGTAGATGTAGATCCCCTCGATGCCGACGGCCCACGCGGCGACGAGCGCGCCTTCGATGAAGCGGTGCGGGTCGCGTTCGAGGTAGTAGCGATCCTTGAAGGTGCCCGGTTCGCCCTCGTCGATGTTGATCGCCATCAGGCGCGGCGCCGGCTCGGCCGACACCAGCTTCCACTTGCGTCCGGCGGGGAAGCCGGCGCCACCCAGGCCGCGCAGGCCCGAATTCTCCATCACCGCGATGACCTCGTCGCGGGTCTTCTTGCCGGCCACGCAGTCCGCGGCGAGCGTGTAGCCGCCCTGCGCCCGGTAGGCGGCGTAGCCGATGTGTCCAGGCGTGACGGCCCCTGACGCGGGATGCGTCACATGCCCGGCCGTCACTTCAGCCACCACCTGTTCGGCGGTGGCGCTTGGAATCGGGTTCTGGCCCACCACCACCACGGGGGCGGTTTCGCAGCGGCCGACGCACGGCGCGTGCAGCACCCGCACGTCGGTGCCGAGCAGCGCCGGCAGCTTCTCGAGCAGATGATGCGACCCGGCGAGGTCGCAGGCAATCGAATCGCAGACACGCACCGTGATGGCCGGCGGCGCGGTTTCGCCTTCCTTCACCACGTCGAAGTGGTGGTAGAAGGTCGCCACTTCGTACACCTCGGCCATCGCCATCTTCATCTCGGACGCCAGGGCGGCCAGGTGCGCGGCGGAGATGTGGTGGTAGCGGTCCTGAATCTTGTGCAGGTGCTCGATCAGCAGATCGCGCCGGCGCGACGAGGTGCCGAGCAGGTCCTGCACCTCCTTGAGCGCGCGTGGATCGACACGGCGGCCTTTGGGTGTGCCGCGAACCTTTCCGCGGCCTTTCTTCTTCTTGGTCGAGTCGGCTCGACCCGGGGCAATGGATGCTGCGCTGTCGCTCATTCGGTGTAGGGCCATTGAGGCCGAACTCCCATGCTATCATCAGGATGCGGCATGCACGTTGAGTTCTTCGGCGTTCCCCGTGAGCGTGCCGGCATCTCCGAGCTGGAACTGCACGCAGATACCCTCGGCCAGCTGCTTGGCACGCTGGCGGAGCGCATGCCTTCGCTGTCCGAAATCATCCAGCACGACCGGTTGCACCCGGCGTTCGTGGCGAATCTCAACGGCGATCGGTTCGTCACCGATCCTCACACGCCGCTCGGCGCCGATGATTTCGTGCTGATTCTCTCGGCCGACGCCGGGGGGTAGTCTCAAACCATGGCCTCCGGCTACCACGGCTGCGTTCTCCGAATCGATGCGAGCAGCGGCCACGCCGAGCGTGTGCCGGTGCCGGACGATGTGCTGCGCGCCTACCTCGGCGGCAGCGGCCTCGGCACCCGCCTGCTGCTCGACGCCGGCGCGGCCGAGGCCGACCCGTTGTCGCCCGAGGCGTCGCTCGTCTTCGCGTTCAGCCCCCTCGTCGGCAGCCCGCTCACCACGTCGGCCAAGTTCGCGGTCGTCAGTAAGAGCCCGCTCACCGGACGCATCAACGATTCGCTGGCGAGCAGCGGCTTCGCGGTGGCGGGGAAGGGCGTCGGGTGCGACGCGCTCGTGATAACCGGCCAGGCGCCGGAGTTCTCGGTGATCGTGATCGACGCGGAAGGCGTGGAGGACGGCGCGCTGCCGGCCGTGCGGCTCGAGCCGGCCGCCGATCTCCGCGGCGCCACCTGCCGCGACACCGAAGAGCGCCTGCGCGCGAAGCTGGGGCCGGCGTTCCGCATCGCGTCGATCGGACCGGCGGGCGAGCGTCTGGTGCGCTACGCCACCATCTCGCACGACGGCCGTCACGCCGGCCGCGGCGGCAGCGGCGCGGTGCTCGGCGCAAAGCGGATCAAGGCAATCGCCGTGCGTGGGAAGCGCCGCACGCCGTGGGCGCGGCCCGATGAGCTCACGGCGCTCAGCCGCGATCTGTCGAAGCGGTCGTTCGGTCCGGCCACCGCCAAATACCGCGAGCTCGGCACGGCCACGAACATGCTGGTCTTCAACCGGTTCGGCTCGCTGCCGACGCGCAACTTCCAGCAGGGGACCTTCGACGGGGCCGACAGCCTGTCGCCCGAGACGCTGAGCGCCACGCGGGCCAAGACGCGCGAGAGCTGCGTGGCCTGCACCATCGGCTGCGAGCACATCTACGGTTTTGGCAAGGATGGCGCGAAGGCGGGCGTTCGCGTCGAGTACGAGAGCCTGTTCGCGCTCGGGTCGCTCTGCGGCGTCAGCGATGCCGACGCGGTGCTCCACGCGTCGAAGCGCTGCGACGAGCTCGGCATCGACACCATCAGCGCCGGCGGCACCATCGCGTTCGCGATGGAGTGCGTGGAGCAGGGGTGGCTCGACGCGCCGTGGTTGACGTTCGGCAGCGGCACGGCGCTGCTGCGCGCGATCGAGCTGATCGGCGCGCGCCAAGGGCTGGGCGATCTATTGGCGGAAGGCAGCCGGCGCGCGGCGGCTGTCATCGGCCACGGCAGCATCGCCATCGCGCCGCAGGTGAAGGGGCTCGAGATTCCGGGCTACGAGCCGCGGGCGCTGCAGACGATGGCGCTCGGGTTTGCGGTGGGCGCGCGCGGCGCGGACCACAACCGCAGCGGCGCCTACGAAGTGGACTTCTCGGACAAGGTCGACCGCCGGCATGTCACCCTCGACGCGGTGCGCCACGCCATCGACACCGAGGACAAGGCCGCGATGATGGACTCGATGATCCTGTGCAAGTTCCTGCGCGGGGTATTCGAGGACTTCTACGGCGAGTCGGCGGTGATGCTGGGCGCGGTGACGGGCTGGGACGTCACCAGCGACGAGCTGCGCGAGACGGCGCGGCGCATCGTCGGCGCCAAGCGCGAGTTCAACCTGCGCGCGGGGTGGACGCCGGCCGAGGATACGCTGCCGGACCGCTTCCTGAAGACGCCGCTGCCCAACGACCCGGAGGCGGCACTCAGCCGGGAACGCCTTGACGCGCTGGTGACGGAATACCACCGGCAAAGAGGTTGGGAATAGGTGAGGCCCATCGCTCCGGACCGTTGGCATCACGCGAGCTGCTCCGGCGCCAGGATCTGCCGGCAGAACGCCAGGTCGTATTCCACGGCTTGGTGCATCGGCGACCCTTCCTCCAGAAGCGGCTGGGCGGCAACCAGCAGCGCGTGGGCGCGGGTGGCTCGCAGGCGTGCGTCGTCGGCTGAAGTCACCTCACCCGAGGCGAACGCCAGCAGCCACTGACGAGCGGCCCGGGCGAACGCGTCGCCGGCTTCCTCCGGCTGGCCCACCGCCTGATAACAGGCCGCCAGCTCCTGCCAGGCATCGCTGGTTGCCTCGGCGCCGCCGCGCTCCTCCAGGAGTGGAATCAGGTGGGACAACGGGAACAGGGCGCCCTTCGCGTTCCGCTCGGCTCGGTAGTGTTCGATCGATTGCATCAGCGACGAGATCGCCTGGGCGCCACGGCCGGCTTGCCGATGCACGTACCCGATGTTGGCCTCTGCCCGCGCCAGCCATGTCGCGTCGCCAGCCTTGGCTGCCATGCTTCGTAGCGGTTCGAGATACTCCAGCGCGGCGTCGTAGTGTTCCTTGGCCGCTGACTCGCGCGCCGCCGCGTCGAGGGCGTCAGCCAGAAAATCCAACCGGGACGCGTTCGGATAGCCGAACTCGTCTCGAAGACTCTCGGCCATCGTCTCAGCCAGACTCCACGCGGCCTCGAGGCCTTCGAACCCCAGCTGCCGTGCCACCGCCTCCTGAAAGAGGACGACGCCGTCGGCGGCCCGGTCGCTCTTGAACGCGCATCGGCCAAGGCCGCTGAGGATCTTGACGATCAGCAAGCGGTTCTCTTGCGCTTCGGCGTCGGGCAGCGATTCCTCGTACACCCGACGCGCCTCGTCCGCGCGACCGTTGTCGTAGAGGGCCGACGCGTAGTTGTGGCCGGACTCCAGCCGTCGTTTCGGCTCCTGCAGGGTCTTGTACTCCTCGAACGCGAGCCTGAAAGGTTCGACGGTCTCGGGTAGACGGCCGAGGACATACGCGTCGACGCCCATCGCGTACCACGTATCCGCCTTTCCCTTGGCGCTGTGCATCTCCTCGTAGAGGGAAAGCGCGAGGCGGCGTTCCCTTGTCGTCTTCTCCGCGTCCTTTCGATCGCGGTGGAAGCGGGCTAGGTTGTTGTGAATGCTCGCCTGTTCCGATTTGAAGCCGATCGACGTCGCAACCTCGAGTGCTCGCCGGTAGAGCGCGAGCGCCGCGTCGGTCTCCTGCTGTTCGTCGCGGGCAACTGCCTGACCGTGAAGCGCCATCGCGCGCATCCGGCTGTCGCCGACGATCTCCGCGGCTTCGCGTGCGTCTTCGTAGCACTCGAACGAGCGCAACCAGTTGCCCGCGGCCTGATACAGCTTTCCGAAGTTGATGAGCACGTTGCCACGCGCGGACTCGTTACCGAGCCGCTCGAACACCGTGAGCGCCTCGCGAAGCCACTGCTCCGCCTGCCGCGGCGGCGACAGCGTCGCAAGATTCACCAGGGCGCCTGCGCGCCCCATCTCGTCGCCGATGCGCGCCCGAATCTCATGCGCGCGCTTCACCGCGGCCAGCGCATCACCGTGCCGCCCCTGCGCGTTGAAAACGGCGGCCAGATCGTTTTCGAGATCGGCGCTGATCCAGGGCAACTGCGCCGCCAGCGCGATCCCGCGCGCGAAGGTCCGTTCCGCGCCCGTCAAATCGCCGGTATGCCTCTGGAGATTCCCGAACTGCCCCACCAGGGGAGCCAGCATCTCGGCGGACCCCGAGGCGGCACCAGCGGCCAGCGCGTGACGACCAGCCGCGAACGCCTCGTCGACTCGTCCCTGATCGCGAAGGAGAATCGCGAGCCGAGCCGCCGCCAGGCTGTAGGCGCGATGCGCGACAGGCGACGCCTCGACGAAGCCGCCGCCGTAGCGGTCAGCCTCGCCCTCGATCGCGCGCGCCGAGAACGGATGGGCGCGGTACAGCCGTTCGAATGCGGGGAGGGCCGCCTTGGCGTGACCGGCCGCGTCGGCCAGCGCCGCCAGGATGGTCGCGCACGTGAAGCCCCCGAGGTGCTCGGCCCATGCCTTGACCCTTTCGCCAACGGGGACCGCGGCAGCGGACTCGCTGGGGCCCGGCGGTGCGAGCGGCGGTAACGAAGGCGCGCTCGCAGCCAGACGCCCCTCCAGCCACTCTGGAAGCAGGCCGCGTTCGATGCTGGCCTTCGTCTGATAGAAGTCGACGAGGTCACGCACGGCTGCGAGCGGCTCGGTTCCCTCACGCACGAGCCAGGTGAATCCCTGCGCTTCTTCCTTCCTGGCGCGTAGAAAGAGATAGTTCGGATCCGCGTCGAGATCGGCGCCCGAGTACCCGGCGAACAGCCAGCGTCCCCAGACCAGCAAGTGGCGGATGCACGCGACGGTCGCCGCGGGCAGCCCTCGTTTGCGTTGCGACAGCGTGTCGACCAGCGTGTCGGGCGCATCGGCTGAACCGTGAATCTTGAGCAGTTGGCACGCACCGTTGGTCGCGTCGAGCCATTCGAGATTCGCGGCCAGTTCCTCCATCTGCTCGGGACGGCTGCGGACGTCGAGCGGCACGCCGTGCGCGGCGAATGCCGCCTCGATGGCGCGATCGAAGTTCGTGGTCACAATCGCGCGCAGCTGGCCGGCGGCCGCCAGACGCGCCAGCGCTTCGTGCACGGCGTTGGGAACGTCGCTGTCGAGCGCCCTCAGAACGTCGAAGTAGGTGGCGCCGACGACTCCGGTGACGACCTCCGCGAAGTATTCCGGCGGAAACTTCAGCTCGTCCTGCCGGGCGACCACCAGGTCTCCCAGCACTCGCGCCTCTGGCAATTCGTGGTGCGCCTCTGCTGCCAGGGCATCAATCACCGCACGATTGAGGTTCCACCAGGAGGGGAGGTTTGTCGGGGGAAGCATCGAGCATCCAGCCCCGGCGAAGACGACGAGGTTCATACCCGCGGAGGCTCCAGCTCCTCTGCGCTGTACTCGTCTCGTTGGTAGCCGCGTCCAGCGTTGATGAAGAAGGGCTCGGTGAGGATCGAGTAGAGCCGCACCAGTCCCCACCCGAACAGGCACGCCCAGACGGCGAACAGGATTCGTTGCGGCTTGTTGCGGTAGCGCGCTTTGCGTGCGAGCCAGCGCCCGGCGGCGCCGGCGATCGGCAGCGCCACGAGCGCCAGCAGCAGGCCGATGACGTGGCGGCGCTCGAGGCTGACGACGAGGGGCGCCGTCCACGCGCTCCAGGCCCAGTAGCCGAGCAATGAGAGGGCGCCGAGCAGCAGCACCGCGGTGGCGCCGAGCAGGGTTCGCGACAGGAAGAACGGCTTGAATGCCAGCCTCGAGCCGATTTCGAGCGCCCGCAGGACCTCTGACAGGTTTTCGACGTCGCCGCGGGCGCACACGATTGGCTCGATGCCCTGAAACCGCCAGCGGACTTTCCCGGCTGACGAAACCGGAACGCTGGTGATCTTGCCGAACTGTTGCTCGGCCATCTTGTAGCCGCTCAGCATCAGCGCGTCCGCTTCGACGTCGGAGAAGGCATCGAGATCGGTCCGCAACGCCGCGAGGCGTTCCTGCACGTCGCGACGAATGCCATAGCTGGTACACGGGTCGGTTCTGGGGCGCGGCGTCGGGTTCGGACAACGGTCCCAGTCGATCTGTTTCGGGCTGAGATCGAGCTTCAGATGCAGGTACATGAGACCGCGCAGCAACGAGCTGGACGCCAGGGTGTTGAGCAACTCGTACTGGGCCTCGCGGACGCGGGCCATGAGCACGTCCTGGGTCCGGGTCATGACGCCCAGACGCGTGTCGGCGGGGTCGAGCTCCCGGCCCGTCTGTCCCGATGCGTCGCTGATCAAGAGCACGGTGCAGTTCTGTTCGAGCAGGCTGGCCAATCCCTGATTGTCGTACACGCCACCGTCGACCAGCCGCGTCACGTAGCCGCCTTCGTACAGGCCGTCGATCAGCAGCGGATCGAAGAGGCCGGGCACGCACGCCGACGCCGCAACCGAGTGGCCGAGGCGCATCTTCTTCCTGTGCGGCAGTGGCGCCTCGTCGTGGTACATGCGCCGCAGGCGGTCGTTCGCATTGATGTCGGTGTTGATGCTGCGCGTGGGCGGCTCGCCCATGAACGTCGCCGTGAACTGCCAGTTGTGGCAGGTGTTCAGGGTGGTCGAGTTCAGCACCAGGATCGGCACCTTGGCCTGTCGCTTGAAGTTGTCCGTCTTCGGCGAGAACCGCTGGTCGTTGTCCGGTGTGATGGTCAGATCGGTCAGCAGCCGCGGCTCTTCGTGGCGGCCGTCCTTGATCTGCGCGTAGAGCTCGCTCTCGTACAGATCGCCGAGACGGTGGGTCATGGACGATTGCCGCGAAGTCAGGACCTTGAGATTGCTCTTGAACCCGAACAGCATCAGGTTGCGGAGATTCCGCTGCACGCCGCGCACGAATTCCGCCTCCATCTGACGCACCAGACAGATGTAGTCGTCGCGCTTCAGGGTGTCGCCCCGCGTGTCGAGCAGCCGCTGCAGCTTGAGATAGTAGTAGGCGCCCACGATGGAACCGCCAGACACGCACGAGATCACTTCGACGTGTCGCAGGACGTCCAGCTCCGCCAGGCGTGCGAGGACGCCGATGTGGAACAACGACGCGCGGAATCCACCGCCCGACAAGGCCAGGCCGACTTTGCCCCCGACCAGCAGGCGGGCGGCTTCGACGTTGCCGCCGACCAGCGGCGCCATCGCGTCCCAGGCCTTCTGCTCATCCACGCCGGCGGCATCGTGCGCGCGATGCAATCGCGCCAGATCCGCCATCTGCCGCGCCGCCGACTCGCGCCGCCAATTGCGAATGTTCAAGCCCGAGGTGTTCGCCAAGGCAGCCTTTGCCTGGTCGTAGCGATGGAGCCCGAGGTGCGACTCGCCGATCGTGCAGAAGCGCCACCATTTCTGCTCTTCGGTCGCCCCGGGCTGGGGCATGTCCGGCACCTCAGCCAGAATCGTTTCTCGCAGGCTGGTGGCACGACGGCGACGTTCCTGACCGCCGGACGTCAACTGTCCCTCGTCGTCACGCTCCAGATCGCTGAGCGCGTCGAGTACGAAGGCGGCGTTGAGGGCCGTGTACCCGCCATCGAGGGCAACCCCGCCGTCGTCCACTCCTTGTGAGTAGAACGCCACCGACGCCTCCAGGTACGCCCGGTTTCCGAAGGTCCTCCAACGTTCTTTGTTGATGCCTCCGAGCATGCCCAGGCAGTCCTGGTGCATCTTCGGGGGGAGTCCGCTGTGTTTCAGCAGTTTCTTCAGCCGGTTCTCCGATTCAGTCAAACGGTCGGCGAGCGGCTCATCCTGATCCTTGTACGTGTAGAGGGCCAGCTTGTGCTTGATGTCGAACCAGAGGGCATCGTGTTCGTCGCAGTGCAACTCTTCGGCGACGGTCAGGACCTGGCGCGCGTAGGTGGTGTAGTTGTCCTCGTGAAGCCGCTCTGCCAGCTTGAACAGAGTGGTGGGATCGCCGGAGCGATTCGCGATGACGCTCTGTGCGAGCGTGATGTCAGCAGCAGCCATCGATGTCATAACGATACGGCGCGATGAGCCGTACACGCCTCGCGGCCAACGGGATGATAGTTCAGGCCTCTGGTAGGCGGGAGGGTTCCGGCCCCTACAGCTCGCGGAGCGCCGCTTCGTAGTCCTCGCGCGTATTCAGATTGCGCAGCGTGCGCAGGTCCGGGTCGGCCCCGCGCATCTCGTCCGGCGAGACGCGCCGGGTGCGGACCGCGTCGAACAGGAACACCGGCCGCAGGCGATCCTGGGCCAGCAGCGACTCCACCTGCGGCAGCACCGCGCGGCGGTACACGGCCGACAGCGGGTGCGTGAAGCCGTCGATCTCCATCACCGCGATATCGTGGTCGCCGAGTAGCGCCAGCAAGTGCTCGACGAAGGCCGGCTCCAGCAGCGGCACATCGCAGCTCGTCACGTAAGCGGCGCCCACCGATTCGGGCAGCGCCTTGAGCCCCGCGCGCAGCCCTTCGAGCGGTCCGCGCGCCTCGCGCTCGTCGCGGGCCACGATCACCGCCGCGGGGAGCGCCGGCAGCTCCTGGTCGCGCGCGGCGACCGCCACGATCGGCGACACCGTGGTGCCGAGCAGCCGCACCACCCGTTGCAGCATCGTCTCGGGTCCGAAGGGGAGCAGCGCCTTCGCGACACCCATGCGCGTGGACTTGCCGCCGCACTACACCACGCCTCCCGCCGTCACAACGTCATTCCCAGACGCGTCAGCGCCTCCCGCGTCGCCGGCTGCTGCAGCAGCGCCTTGAAGGCCACCACGGCCGCACGTCCGGCGCGGGCCCGCGACACCACGAAGTCGTACTGCTCGTGCTGCACCGGCACGAACCCGAGGCCGGCGTTGCGCGCCACGGTTTCGAGCGTCACGCCCCAGTCCGCGCGGTGCTGGACCACCGCGGCGGCCACGGCGTTGTGGTTGCGCGGCTGCACGGCGTAGCCGTGCGGGCGCTGGCCGCCGAGCAGGCGATCGATCAGCACGCGCGTGCCGCTGCCCTGGTTGCGGTTCACCATCAGGCAGTCCGGGTCGCGAAGCGCGGCGTCGATGGCGTCCTCGGCGCTGCGCTTCTCGAAGCGCGCATCCCCGCGGCGGAACACGATCCCCTGCAACCGGCCGTAGCCGGGCACGAGCTCGAGCCCCGGCGTCAGAAACGGCGTGTTGTATTCGCCGGTATGTGGATCCAGCAGGTGCACGCCGGACACGTCGCACTCGCCGCGCCGCACGGCGTCGAGCCCCGCCGTGCTGCCGACAGCCATGAATTTGGTCTGCACTCCCTGCCGCTGCAGTGCGCCGAGCAGGTAGTCGAGCCCGATGCAGTGGCTGCCAATCACGACCAGATCTGCCAGCTGGAGATCGCGGCCCAGCAGTTGCACCTCAATCGGCGAGCCGGCCTCGATGATCTCGTGGTGACGGCCGATGGTGGCGAACCCGTCGGCGCGGCTGAATGTGCTGACGCTGCCCGAGCCCTGGCCCATCGGATACGCCGCGAGTGCCGGTTCGCCCCTCTCGGTCCTGGTCTCGACGAGACTGACGAGCAGGTATTCGGTGCGGCCGATCTCGCTGTTCACCTTCACCGGCAGGTGCGCCTGCACTGTCGTGCGCTCTTCGTCGTTGCGGCCCGCCAGCCGCCGGATCACGGGCGCCACGAACTCGTGGAACGTGAAGATCGCCGAAGTGGGGAAGCCAGGCAGCACGACCACCGCACGTCCGCCGGTGACGGCCAGGCAGATCGGCTTGCCCGGCTTCAGTGCGACGCCGTGCGCCACGATGCCTGGATCGCTCAGCTCGGCGACGACGCGGTACGAGACGTCGCCGGCGCCTTTGCTGGTGCCGCCGGACAGCAGCACCACGTCGGCCGAGGACAGCGCCTGCCGCAGTTTCGCCCGAAGCGCGTCTGCGTCGTCGGGCGTGATGCCGAGCCGGAGCGGCTCTCCGCCGAGCTCCCGCACGGCGTCGGCCAGCACCTGGGAATTGGAGTCGTAGACACGCGCGGCCGCCATCGGCTCGCCCGGCGCGATGATCTCGTCGCCGGTCGAGAGGATGGCCACGACGGGCCGGCGCCGAACTTCGACGTCGGCGACGCCGACGGCCGCCAGCACGCCGGTGTCGCGGCTCGTCAACAGCTGCCCGGCGCGCAGCACGGTTTCGCCGGCGGTGATGTCGGTGCCCGCGAACGACACGCCGGTGCCGGCGCTCACGGCGCGCGCGATCCGCAGCTCGCCGTCGCGCGCGTCGACGTGCTCGATCATCACCACGGCGTCGGCGCCGCGCGGCATCATTCCGCCGGTGGCGATCGCCAGCGCCTGACCCGGACGCACCGCGACCGAGGGCACGATGCCGGTGTGAATCTCCTCGGCGCCGAGCCGCACGCCTCGCGGCCCTTCCTCCGACGCGCCGAAGGTGTCCGCGGCCACCACCGCATAGCCATCCACGTTCGAGCGGTCGAACGACGGCACGTCCACCGGCGACACCACGTCTGCGGCGAGCACCCGCCCCAGTGCAGCCTCGAGCCCGATGCGCTCGCCGCCGCGAGGCGTCAGATCGAGCGCGGCACGGAAGCGCCGCTCGGCCTCGTCGCGATCGAGGACCTGAAGGAACTGTTCCTGCTCACCCATACAGCCACACGTCCACGTCGGCGCCCGCGGCGAAGCCTTCGCTGTCGTCGCCGACGATCACGAAGCCGTCGGCTCGCGTCGTGGACGACAGCATCGACGCGCCCGCCACGGCCAGCGGCTCGACCGCGCCGGCCGACACGGTGACGCGCGCGTAGTCGAGGCGCCCGATCGGCGAGCTGATCTTCCGCGTCAGCCGTCCGCGCACCGATCGATACGGCCACTCGGCGGCGCGGCCGCCCAGCACCCGAATCGCGCGCCCGGCGAAGAAGTCGTAGGCGCAGAGGCTCGACACCGGGTTGCCCGGCAGCAGGAAGACCAGCCGATCGCCGATGCGGCCCATGCCGGTGGGGCTGCTGGGACGCATCGCGATGCCGTGCACCGCCAGCTCGCCGTGGTGCGCCACCAGCCCCGGGGCCAGATCCTCGACGCCGACGCTCGATCCGCCCGACACGATCACGGCGTCCGCGTCGGCGAGCAGCGCGTCGGCGATCGCGCCCGCGTCATCGCGCACCAGGCCGCGAAATTCCACCGTGCCGCCATCGCGGGTTGCCAGCGCCGTCAGCATCGGCCCGTTGGCGTCCGCGATGTGAAAGCCGTGCGGCGGCGTTCCCGCCGCGAGCAGTTCGTTGCCGGTCACGACCAGCCGGACGCGAGGCGTTCGCACCACGTCCACCGCCGCCAGCCCGATCGAGCTGATGACGCCGACGTCCTGCGGCCGCAGCACACGCCCCGGATCCAGCAGGCGCGTCCCGCGCACGATGTCCTCGCCGACGCGCCCCACGTTCTTGCCCGGCGACACGGCTTCGAGCGCCGCAATCGTCCGCCCGTGCGGCTCCGCGTCCACGAACTCGGCGGGGAGCACCGCATCGGCGCCGCGCGGTACCGGGGCGCCCGTCATCACGCGCACTGCCTGCCCCGCCAACACCACGCCGTCGAAGGGGCGCCCAGGCATCGAGTCGCCGATCACCCCCAGCGGCAGGCGGCTGTAGGCGCCGGCGCCTTCGGTGCTGCTCGCCACGACCGCGTAGCCGTCCATGGTGGCGCGATCGAAGCCCGGCACGTCCACCGTGCTGACAATTGGAACAGCGAGGACGCGCCCGGCCGCCTGGGCTAGCGGTACGCGCTCGCTGCCCAGCGGTTTCAACTGCCCGTCGAGCCAAGCCAGCGCCGCGGCGACGGTGTGCCGTCGCGCGAATCCGCGCATCCGGACATCAGCAGGCTCGCGGCCCCCGGCTCCCGGCTCTCGGGCTTGTGGGTAAGATCGCTTGCTCGGCATACGGCCTGACAAGCGTACTCTCAGGCAGCGTCAGGAATCTCCAGGCCGGAAACCGGCTGGTCGCATGTGGACGCATCGATGCGTGACGAGCGGCGGCAGCTCAATCTGTTCCTTGCGGTGGTCCTGGCACTCGTTGCATTGGTCCCGCGGCCGGCGGCGTTCTCGGGCTCGCTGTCGGCGCGCTGTTCCTCGCCGTCCAGTGACCTGCGGCGTGCGCAGGCCTGATTCAGTTGTCGCCGGGTGGCTCGACGCTGTCGATGACCAGGATGTCTACCGGTCCGTGTCCGGTGCACGCGCAACGATGTCCTGCGCCGTCCTGCGCCGTGTCGATCCGGGGGGAGCGCCGATAAGCGGGGTCCTGCAGGCCGAACGCGGCGAGGATCGTTCAGGGCGGTCTTCAGACCGCCCTGAACGGAAGGAAGTCGCGTCAGCGCGCCGGGGCGGGGGCTTCGCCCTGGCGGAAGCGTCCGACGTAGGCCGCCTTGGCGACGGTCTTCCCCTGCATCGCCTTGATCAGATCGTCGCGGCTCGCCGTGGCCGGCAGGTCGAGCGTGGCGTTGAGCGCGTAGAGCTCGAACACATAGTGGTGATAGCGCGGGCCGGCGGGGGCGCCCGGGCCCATGTAGACCGGCTGTCCGGTGAGGTTGTTGCCCTGCACCGAGCCCGCCGGCAGGCTGCCTTCGGGAATGCCGTTGGCCGACGCGGGGATGTTCCACGCGATCCAGTGCAGCACGTCGCCGGTGCCGCCCTGCAGCGCCACATCGATGTCGTGGAAGATGATCGCGTAGGCGACCGTGCCCGCCGGTGCGTTCGAGAACTTGAACCCGGGCTGCACGCCGCCGCGCCCCGTGTATTTCTGCGGCACGATGCCGCCGTCGGGGAACGCGTCGGTTTCCATCAGCAGCGGCGGCAGGCTGAACCCCCCGCGTCCACCGCCACGTCCGCCGCCCTGGCCTGCGCCGGCCGGCGGCTGCTGTCCGGCGCTGACGCCGCTCTGCATTCCGAGCGCGACGCTCATGACGATGGCCGCGGCTGTCCCGAGTCTGAAACCCACTGCTGGCATCTGCATAGGCACCTGTTCCTCCGACGCGCCACGCGCGCGCGTAGTATTTTGCACTGTATGGACTATGTCTCGCTCGGCCATACGGGCCTCAAGGTGTCGCGCATCTGCCTCGGCTGCATGAGCTACGGTCAGGCGCAGACGCCTGGCCCGGTGCTCAACTGGGCCTGGACGCTCAACGAAGAGGACAGCCGCCCCCACATCCGCAAAGCGCTCGAGGCGGGCATCAACTTCTTCGATACCGCCAACGTGTACTCGAACGGGGAGAGCGAGGCGGTCCTCGGCCGCGCCATCCGCGACTTCGCGCACCGCGACGACGTGGTGCTGGCCACCAAGGTGTGGGCGCCGGTGCGCCAGGGCCCGAACGGCCGTGGCCTGTCGCGCAAGGCGATCCTGTCGGAGATCGACAAGAGCCTGCAGCGCCTCGGTACCGACTACGTCGATCTCTACTGGATCCACCGCTACGACTACGACACGCCGCTCGAGGAGACGCTCGAAGCGTTGAACGACGTGGTGCGGGCGGGGAAGGCGCGCTACCTTGGCGCGTCGTCGATGTACGCCTGGCAGTTCATGAAGGCGCTGGGGCTGCAGCGCGCGCACGGCTGGGCGCCGTTCGTTGCGATGCAGAACTACTACAACCTGCTGTACCGCGAAGACGAGCGCGAGATGCTGCGCCTGTGCCGCTCGGAGGGCGTCGGCGTCACGCCGTGGTCGCCGCTGGCGCGGGGACGCCTGGCGCGCGCCTGGACCAACGAGGCCGGCACCGATCGCTCGAAGACCGATGCGTTCGGCAAGACGCTCTACGTGAAGACGGAGGATCTCGATCGGCCCGTGGTGGACCGGGTGGCCGAGATCGCGCGCGAGCGCGGGGTGCCGATGGCGCAGATCGCCATGGCGTGGGTGCTCCGGCAGCCGGGCATCACCTCGCCCATCGTGGGCGCCACCAAGCCGCACCACTTGGAAGATGCGATTGCGGGCGAGGCGCTCAAACTGACCGAGGAAGAAGCCTCGCGGCTGGAGGAGCTCTATCGCCCGCACGGGGCAACCGAGGCGTTCGCGTAGCCGAGCGCCAGGGGCCGGGAGCCCCTAATATCGCCGCTTCAACTGGCGGACGAGATCGAACTTGGCCGTCTCGGCGACGGCCATTACCGCCATCACGCCGGCCTGCGTGGGATCGCTCACCACCAGATCCGCCACGTCGGGCACGCTGCCGGCCTGGTTCAGCGAGATCACGCGCAGCCCCTTGGCCTGCACTTCCTTCACCGCTTCGGTAATGTCGCCGCCCATGAGCGATCCGGCGAGCACCAGCATCTTCACGCGTGGCAGGCGCGATACGGCGCGCACCGCGTCGGCCAGCTCCTGTTCGCCGACGAGCGGGATGGTGTCGATGGAGATGCGCTCGCCACGGATGTTGTGCCGATCGGCCTCAGAAATCGCTCCCATGGCGACCAGGCCGACCTGGGCGCCGCCGCCCATTACGATGATCCGCTTGCCGTAAATGCGCGAGAACGACGGGGTTTCCTCGGCGCGCTCCACGCCGGCCACGTTGTGCAGGTCGCCGAGGACGGTGGCGATGGCCGTGCCGTCGGGCAGCGTCACCTCGAAGTAGATGCCGAGCGCCGGCGCCCCGCTGTGGATGTCCACATAGGTGATGTTGGCGTGGTGGTCGGCCAGCACTTTGGTGAGGCTCGACAACATCCCCGGCCGGTCGGCCACCGAGGTGAGGATCGCGTGGGTCATCCCGCTGAGACTAGCATGCGCGGGCGGCATATAATGCCCGCCTATGACGCGAGTGGCTGCCCCGTTTCTGATCTGTCTTGTGATGGCCGCCGGCGTGCCGGCACTCGCTTTTGCACAGGCGCAACCGATGTACGGACCGTCGATCACCGCTGAGACCGCGAAGAAGCTTGCTCCCGCCGCTATTGCGGAAGCGAAGAAGAACAACTGGACGATGGCCGTCGCGATCGTCGACACGCACGGCGAGCTGGTGTACTTCGAGCGGATGGACGAAGTGCAGCAGGGCAGCGTGGACGTGGCGATTGCCAAGGCCCGCTCCGCCGCGCGCTTCAAGCGCGCGACGAAAGTGTTTCAAGATGGCCTCGCCGCCGGCGGCGTAGGTCTGCGGCTGCTGGCGCTCGAAGGCGCGGTACCGGTGGAGGGCGGCATCCCGCTGGTCGTCGGTGGCAAGATCGTCGGCGCCATCGGCGCGTCCGGTGGTACCAGCGAGCAGGACGGAGTCGTGGCCGGCGCTGGTGCTGCAGCCCTGAAGTAGAGGGCGGTCTTCAGACCGCTACATCAGCCCTGCATCTCGAACGTCAACGACGCCCAGAAGCTTTCCCAGTCGGCGTTCGAGCCCGTGGTGGCCGGCACCATGTGCACGGCCTTCACCATCCACGGCCCTGGCTCGTCGATCGGGAAGGTGGCGCGGCCGTTCTCATCCGAGCGAACCCGCTTCTTCAGGTAGGGGTGCCGCTGGTTGAACGCCACCACCAGCGCGCCCGCGAGCGGCGCGTTCTGATAGGTCAGCCGCACCGGCAGCGGCTCACCCATGCTCATTTGATAAGGATTGCGCTCGGCGATCAGCTCGATCGGGAAGCCGAGAGCGCGGTCTCCCGAGCCGGCCGGCATGGCGCCCGAGCGCACCAGACTCTTGGCCGCGCGCGAGAAGATCTCGCGCCCCTCGCGCTGCGACGCCTGGCCGCGGGCACGCGCGTCGATGACGGTCTCGAGCCCTTCTTCCTTCAAATAGGCCGTGAACTTGTCGGCCGCCAGCGTCACCGCGCTCGGGTGGCTCCGGTAGCCGATGACCATCAGCCCTGGCGAGGTCACGCGCAGCAGCCCCGCAGGGTCTGATCCGTCGCGCCCCACGACCTGCCGCCGTCCGCTCGCATCCACCACGACGAAGTCGCCGATCAGCTCGTCGCTGCGCGGCACCGGATCGCCGTGGAAGTCCTGGCCGACGCGAAGCTTCACGCCCACCACGCGGCCCAGGTCGGCCATGAACCCGGTGGGTTCGATCCAGAAGTCGTGCGCGCCCAGCGAGGCCGAGGCCGCGAGCATGGTGAAGAGCACGAAAATCGAACGGCGCATGTGAGCCTCCTGCTGGTCGGGCGGGTCTGAAGACCTGCAACTACGTACCGAGGCGGTCGGGTGGGCCGAAGCCCACCCTGACTCGCAGCCGACCCTACGGGTTGCCGGGATCCGGAATGTTCGGCACCGGCGGTTGGTTGATGCCCCCGTGGCCCTGCAGCAGGCCTTGATGCGCCGGCGCGAGGAACGGAAACCGATCGAGGTAGTCCTTGTCGTTCGTTTCCGTGCCCCTGGCGAGGCCTGCCGCGGGATTGCCTGCGACGATCAGGCTGATCAGGACGGAGTTGACGTTGACCTGATTGCGGTTCGGCGCCGAGCCGCCGCCAACTCGCCGGCCGTTGGGGAAGCTCGAGTCGATGGCGGCATCGAGCGTGATGACGTCGCCCGTGAAGCCGTCCGCAACCGGAATCGGCCGACCGAGATTGATCGCGTTGATGATGTCCATGCGCGGTCCCTTGAGCGTGGCGACCGTTGCCGGGGGAACGCCGAGCGCCGCGTAGATGCCGAGCGCTTCGGCGTCGCGCACCAGCACCGGATACAGGATGTCGGCGCCAAACGCGCTGACGTCATGCATCGGGCTCTGGTGCAGGTACTTGGTCTGGCGTTGCGTGCCCACCAGGCCAGCGTTGAAGAGCGGCAGGGCGTTCCGGCCGACCTGCACGAAGTCGCCCAGTCCGCTGTGGCCGGTGATCACATCGTTGCTGACTATCTGTACTTCGCGGCGCATGATCCGCGACCACACCCGCAGGAGACTATTGGTCGAATTGGGCTCGAGCACGCCGTTGTGCGGGATCCCGTTGGGGAAGATGTCGGAGATCGGTACTTCGAGTGCGATGGAGAAGACGTTGAAGCCGGTAAAGACGTCTTCGGCCGGCGGCCGGCGGGCGCCCGGGATTCCACCGAGATCGGAGGATGCCAGGTTTACGAGGTCGAAGATGCCCTTCTCGTCGAGCTGGTAGGGATCATCGAACTGCCCGGCGATGATTCTGCCGCCATTCGCCAGCGGCTGGATGTAGCTGTCGACGAACGGCTGATCGTAAAGGCCTACTTCACGGCTGGTGGCATCGCCAGTCTGATAGCCCTTGAACGGGCCAAGGCCGTAAATAAGGCGGTCGGTCTGCGGCCCATGGTTGTTGGGCAGCACCGGCAGGTTGCGCCCCAGAACGTCCTCGTCGTCGTCGTGGAATTTCCCATGGCCGTCCTCGGTAATCCGAGTCACCTTCATGGTCTCGGTGCCGCCGGTGAGCTGCCAGAGCAGCTCGTTGCCCCCGCCCAGCGGATCGGTGGGGCTCGGCGCCGCCTCCGGTACGAGCTTGTTCGTGAACTCCACTCGATAGACCACCTGGTCCTGGAGACTCGTGCCCTTGGCGATATGGAACTCGTAGCGATAACCGTTGCAGGCGCGCAGGCCCTGATTGCCCTGCCCCGGCTCGTGCAGCGGGTTGAAGTTCATGATCAGATAGAGCTTGTCGTGCTGCGCGTTCGACACCCACGCATAGGTGTCGGTGTTGTCGGCGCAGGGCTCGTTCAGCACCGCGAGCGCCTCGCGGTGGCTCGACCCCAGTGCCGTGATTCCGGCGGCGGCCACGAACGCGGCGCCGGCCAACAGCTGAATCGACAGTCGTTTCATTGCGTCCTCCAGAGAGCGCCCAGGTGTGTCCTGGTCTGGGCGCCGTCTGTCTTACGGACGCTTTGCGCGATCGGATTCAGGCCAGACGCCTGGCGAGCACGTCATCCAGGGCGCTGGGTCTCGACTGGTGGGCGTGGTGCTCCAGGAAATCGATGACGTGGCGGCGGGCCTCGTGGTAGCGGGGATGCGCAAGCACGGCAGCCCGGTTCCGTGGACGCGGAAAGGGCACGGTGTAGACGTCGCCGACGGTCGCCTCGGGGCCGTCGGTCATCAGCACCAGGTGGTCGGCCAGGTAGAGCGCCTCGTCGATGTCGTGGGTCACCATGATGACCGTCTTGCCCGAGGCCTCCCACACCCGCAGCAGCAGATCCTGCAGCTCGAACCGGGTCAGCGAGTCGAGCTGCGAGAAGGGCTCGTCGAGCAGCAGGAAGCGCGGCTCGACCACGAGCGCGCGCGCCAGCGACACGCACTGCTGCGTGCCGAGCGACAGCTCGCCCGGCATCTGCATCGCGCAGTCGCCGATGCCGACGATGTCGAGGTAGAAACGCGCCAGCTCGCGTGCCTCCTTCCTGCTCTTCGGCGTCGCGCCCTGCGTGGCCGCCACCACCACGTTGTCGAGCACGTTCAGCCACGGCAGCAGGCACGGCGACTGGAAGACGATCGCCCGCTCGGGTCCCGGCTCGGTCACTTCCGTGCCGTCGATGATCACGCCGCCGTAGGTGGCCTTGTCGAGCCCCGCGAGGATGGAGAGCACCGTGGACTTGCCGCATCCCGAGTGCCCGAGGATGGTCACGAAGGTGCCGGCCAGGATGCGGGCGTTCACGTCCTTGACCGCGACGAAGGGTCCCGTGGGCGTGGGGAATACGCGGGTCAGGCCGGTCAGCTCGAGCGGGACGATCACAACGCCTCCTTCACGGGTTCCGTTGTCGAGAGGGCCGAGGGCGCCGCGGTGGACACGGAGCGGTTCCGCCGCTGCAGCGACGCGGTGAGCGCGGCCACGACATGGGCGCGCGCGTGGGTCGCCTGTTCGTCGTGCGCGAGTTGCGCCAGCGTGCGCGGCCGCGCCAGCTCGACGACGATGGGCGACCCGAGCGACGCCGGCGGCCCGGTCACGATCGGCACGATGCGGTCGGAGAGCAGGATGGCTTCTTCGACGCTGTTGGTGATCATCACCGTCGTCACCGGCCGTTCGCGTTCGGCGCAGAGCCGCGCCAGGTCCTGCTGCAGGGCGTCGCGCGTGAGGGCGTCGAGCGCGCCGAACGGCTCGTCGAGGAAGAGCACGCGCGGCTCGGTGGCAAACGCGCGTGCCAGCGAGACACGCTGCCGCATCCCGCCCGACAGCTGCCGCGGCTTGCGCTCGAGGGCGTTCCCCAGGCCCACACGGTCGAGCGCTTCGGCGGCGCGCCGCTTCTGGCTGGCGGCCGTCTCGTTCGGAAACGCGGCCTGGACGGCCAGCCGGACGTTCTCGAGCGCGCTGAACCACGGCAGCAGGGAGTAGTTCTGGAAGACGAACGCGGCGTCGTCGCGCACGCCGGTCACCGGCTTGCCGTCGAGCACGACGGTACCGGTGTCGGGAACGGTGAGGCCGGCGAGGAGGCTGAGGAGCGTCGACTTGCCGCTCCCCATCGAGCCGACGATGGAGACGAACTCCCCCTGATCGACGTCGAGCGTCACGTGGCTCAAGACGTGACGGACGCCGGCGGGCGAGGGGAATGATTTCGACAGGTTGCGGACTTCGAGAAACGGCATCCGATGGGTTCCTACGACGAGGCCCGCAGCCGCGCCTCGGCCATGCCCATCAGCCGGTCGAGTGCGAAGCCGACGATGCCGATCGTGATGATGGCCAGCAGGATGTGGGCGTAGACGAGGCTGTTGTATTCCTGCCAGAGGAAGCCGCCGACACCCGGCGTGCCGGTGAGCATTTCGCTGGCGACGATGACCAGCCAGGCGATGCCGAGGCTCAGACGGTAGCCGGTGAACATGTAGGGGAGCGTGGCCGGCACGATGATCTTGGTGAAAGTGGTGGTGCGTGAGAGCCGCAGCACTTTGGCCACGTTCCAGTAGTCCTGCGGAATCGCGCGCACGCCCATCATCGTGTTGATCACGGTGGGCCACATCGAGCACACCGCGATGGCGAACAGGGCCGCCGGCTCCGACTTCTGGAACAGCACGAGCCCGAGCGGCAGCCAGGCGAGCGGCGAGATCGGCCGCAGCACCTGCATGATGGGGTCGAACATCTTCGTCAGCGTGGACGACACGCCGAGCAGGAACCCGAGAGGCGTCGCAATCACGACCCCGAGCAGGAACCCGCGCGCCACGCGCATGAGGCTGTAGTAGGCGAGCAGCAGGATGCCCTGATCCGACTCACCGCGCTTGGCGAGCGGTTCCAGGATGTACAGCTTGCTCTCCTCCCACGTGCGGACCGGCGACGGCAGATCCGGTACCGCGACGCTCGCGGCCCACCAGACCGCGAGCGCCATGCCGATGCCGCAGAGCGGGAGCAGCAGGTTGATCAGACGCTTCATCAGGTTGTCGTCTCCTAGCCGTTCAGGCTGTTGATCGCGAACGAGCGCGCGTACTTCTCCGGATCCTTACTGTCGAACACGCTGTCGAAGAGCGTGATCCTGGTGTCGTTCGGCGGCGTCACCTTCACGCTGAGCTCTTTCATCGCCTCCATGTAGATGTCGGGCCGCAGGACCTTCTTGGGGATGCCGGCGTAGTCGGGCGCCCCCTTGGTGAAGCCCCACCGCTGCAGCTGCGTCAGCCACCACTGGCCGTACACCGGCTGCGGGTAGTTGCAGTTGCGCTGGTTGAAGATCATGTAGTTGGGGTCTTGCTCCACGCGGCCGTCGCCGTACTCGTACTTGCCGAGCAGGCGTTCGAGGATGATGGCCGGCGGACAGTTGATGTAGGCCGGCCGCGCGATGACGTCCGCCGCCTTGGCGCGGTTGTTCAGATCATCGAGGTGCACGCTGGCCAGGTGCAGCGCCTTGAGCACGGCTTTCACCGTCTTGGGATTCCTGGTGGCGAACTCCTCGGTGAAGGCGCACACCTTCTCGGGGTGGTCCTTCCACATCTTCTGGGTGGTGATGGCCGTGAACCCGATGCCGTCGTCGATGGCGCGGTTGTTCCACGGCTCGCCGACACAGAAGCCGTCCATCTTGCCGACCTTCATGTTGGCCACCATCTGCGCCGGCGGGATGGTGACCAGGTTCACGTCCTTGTCCGGGTTGATGCCACCAGACGCCAGCCAATAGCGAATCCACATGGCGTGCGTGCCAGGCGGGAACGTCATCGCGAACGTCATCGGGTCGCCGGCGGCCTTGGCCTTGTCGACGAGCGGCTTCAGCTGCTGCGGCGTTTTCACGCCCGCGGCCTTGAGCTTGTTGTCGAGCGAGATGGCCTGGCCGTTGCGGTTGAGCAGCCACGGGATGACCATCGGCTTCACCGGCGAGCCCGCCAGCCCCATCGTGGACGCGATCGGCATGCCGATGAGCATGTGCGTCGCCTGGTTGTCGCCGATCGAAAGCTTGTCGCGGATTACCGCCCACGACGCTTCCTTCGAGATCGTGGACTCGATGCCGAACTGCTTGAAGTAACCGAGCTCGTGCGCCATCACGATTGGTGCGCAGTCGGTGAGCGCGATGATGCCGAAGCGCATCGCACTCACCTCGGGGGCGTCGCTCGCATAGGCGGAGCCGACCCACCCTTTGGGCAGGCCGGACATCAGCACGCCGGCAGTGGTGGCGGTGGCCGCCTTCAGGAATCCACGGCGGGAAGATCTCTGCTTCTTGGGCGTCATCTGATCACTCACCACTCAATCCCTTCATTTGTCAGCCAGGAAGACGTAGGTCGCCATCACGTACGGGTAGCTGTAGGACTTGCCGGGCGTGGCCTGCTTGAGGAAGTCGCCCGCGAACATGTGGGCATAGCCGGCCGCGAGCTGCAGCTGCGGGGTGAGCGCGCGCGTGACCTGCAGGTCGATCTCCTGACCGACATGGCTGCTGGCGGCGCCGCCAGCCACGAAGGCGATGCGCGAGCCGTTGGCGGCGTAGAGGCCGTCGGTCTTCTCGGCCAGCCACCACGTCTGGTAGTTCACCGAGATCGGCGTTGCCTTGATCGGCGAGAACTCGACACCCTCGCGCAGATGGTGCGTGTTCCGCCAGCCCACCTGATCGGACAGCCCGAGCTTGTCGTGGCCGGTGGGATAGAGCTGATCGAAGGTGCCGCGGGTTCCGTCGATGCCACTCTTGTCGCCGGTGGCGAAGTTGTATTCCGACGTGAGCTTGATGGCGCCGGCGCCGGGCAGCGACTCGCGCATCTGGTAGTGGCCCGCCCAGGCGCTGATCGAGTCGTCGGCCAGCGAGCCGCGCTGCAGCGCCATCTCGACGCCGTAGTCGAGCCCGGCGGGGAGCTTGCCGGCGGTGCGGGCCCCCAGCGTGGTCTGGTCCAGGCTGCCGAAGGGGCCGAGCTCGCTCCGCAGGTTCTCGTCGTGCCGCACGAAGACGTAGGGCTCCACCGTCGCCTTCGGGAGCAGCTTCGTGGTGGTGGCGTAGGCGCCGATCAGCCGGTTGCCGTTGCCGCTCTTGTCGAAGCCGTCGGGCAGGCTGCGCACGAGCGACGCCGCGAAGACGTCGACCTGAAACAGCTGGTGGCGGAAGATCCCGCGCGCGGCATCCCACGAACGGCCGGTATTCACCCACGCCAGATGCCCCAGCAGGCGTTGTTCGCCGAACGCCAGCTCCTGCCGCCCGAGCCGCGCCGCGACCGGCGCCTTGGCGGTGCCCACGTCCGCGAACAGCGTGCGCACGTCGAACGGCCCACGGAATGGCGCCGTGGTGGGCCCCACGGTCTTGCCGCCCACGCGCGCGTCCTGCAGGTTGGTCTGG
>Ga0070670_100000800_pt1 | contig 24507 bp, 25 predicted proteins | sample KBSS63metaG_FD_64665 | JGI IMG/M metagenome (GOLD analysis project Ga0070670, IMG submission 64665) | Switchgrass rhizosphere microbial communities from Kellogg Biological Station, Michigan, USA - KBS S6-3 metaG | ecosystem: Host-associated > Plants > Roots > Rhizosphere > Soil ... | reverse complement strand
TCGCCTCCTTGGCGAGCCCCAAAGCGTTAGCCTCCGAGACCGAAGTCGCCTCGATCTCCTGGAGCAACGGCTCGCCCCCGGTTCCCTTGGTCTCTACCGTGAAATAGATGTGGGGGTTTCTCCAGTCGAGCTTCGTGACCGTCCCCTCGATCACGACTTCCTGCTTCGTGTCGAAGACGGCGCGGCTATGGTGAGCGACGGCCGCCACCGGAACGAGCGTCGCGCCGCACGCGATCAAAGCTCCCCGATGGGATCGAACGCGACGCATAGGCCGTCAATGCACGGGCAACGACGACAGGTACGCCGAGAGGTTGAGGATATCGTCGGCCGTGAGATTCGCGACCACGGGCGCCATCAGGGGCGACCAGAGTCCGTGCCGAGTGCCGAGCTTCAAGTCTGCGAGCTGCCGCGCTAGGTAGCTCGGCGAGCGGCCGCGCAACGTCGGCACGACTGCGAGACCGCCGAGATCGGCGCCGTGGCAGATCGTGCACTGCGTGGTCTTCGAGCTCGGCTTCGTCGCGAGCGCCTCACCTTTCGCGATCGACCCTTTCGGCACGTACGCCGTGAACCCCGAGTGCGGATTCCGGAGCTTCTCGGTGTACTCCGTGTTTTTGGGCGTCTCGATGATCCGGCGGCCGAGCGGCTCCATTCCCGCGTCCGCGCCTTCGAGCCTGAGCCACATGCCGCCCGAGGGTCGCGTCTTCGGCACCGTGTCGGACTCGACGACCTCGATCCACGTCGCCCACTTGAGCGAGCTGAAGTAATCCGCCGACTGACGGATCTCGTCCTCGGTCATCTGCACTCCGAAGCTCGCCATCACCGGCGTGTTCGGCTTGCGTGCGTCCGCGCTTTGGCGCGCACCGCTCTTGAAGTCGTGCAGCTGCTGGATGAAGTAGTCACGATTCAAGCCCGCGATGCCGGCGTTCTCGGGTCGCCCCTTGCCGTTGGGATAATGGCAAAGCGAGCACGCCCAAATGCCCGCTTGCTCGCGGCCGATCGCGACGATCGACGGCATGCTCGGGTGGTCGCCCGGGAACCAGTCGGCCGGCCCCATGCGGTTGCGTATCTGATCGAGCGTGAACGATTTCTCCGCGCCCGGCAGCGTGAGCTTCGTGCCGTCGTCGGGCGGCGCGGGCGGCGCAGGCCCGGGCGTGATCGCGTATGCCCACGCGAGCTCGTTGACCAGCGGGGGCGGCGCGGCGGCCGATTGAGCGCTGGGGGTCCCGGCGGGCGCCGCCGTGCCCGTCTGTGCCTGCGCGCCGAGCACCCAGAGCAGTGTAGCGGCGCATGCCGCGAGTGCCGGCGCCGCGCGCCGCGCGTGAATCGATTGCGTCATCAAGGTCCCCCCGCGTTCTCTTCGCCGCGCGCCGTGCGCGAGCGGCGAAGGATTCTGAGCCCGGCGCGCGAGCTCGCGCAACATTCGAACCGCTCAGTTCGACGGCGCGGCGGCCGGCTCGGTCGACGGCGGCTCGCTGTTGAACGTATCGCGCGTCATCCGCCATTCGCCGTTCGGCTGACGCTGATAGATCCGGAGGAAAGTGCCCCGGATCGAGCGCGCCTCGCCGCCCGCGCGCGGCTTCGCGGTGCTCACATAGGTGCCCTGCTGGAACGCGAGGTCTCCCGAGACGACCGTCTGCGTCGGCGACCACGACTCGTCGAACACGAACTGCTCGAACGCGCGCCCGTTCATCGCGTCGTTCGCGGCCTTGCCGACGATCGGCGGACGGTTCGGCGCAATCATCACGTGGCCTTCGGTCGTGAGCGCGGAGAGCGTCTTGATATCGCCGTCGTTGATCGCGCCGAGGTAGTGCTTGTTGAATTCCATGATCGCAGCGACGTCTTGGTCGGCCGTCGGTCGCTTCGGCGTCGTGTCACCGCACGCGGCGAGCGTGCCGATAGCCGCAACCGCGGCGAGTGCTGCGAGAAATTTCATGAACCCTCCCCCTCTGTCTCGAGACTAGCGACGGTGCGCAGCATCTGATGAGCTCCGCGCGCCGCGCGGCTTACCACGGCGCCGTCGTGCCGTCGTAGTTCAGGAACTTGCCCGTGTCGGCGATCGTGAGCTTGTCGATCGTCGCGACCATGTTCGTCACGCTGAACGGCATCTCGATCATGCCTTTGAAGCCCTCGAGATACGCCTGCCGCTCCGTCACGACGGCACCCGGATGCAGCATCACGACCGTCACACCGTCCTTTTGCTCGGCGCGCGAGACGAGCTGCATCGCACGATTCAGCGCAGCCTTGCTCGCGCGATAGAAGATCGCGCCCGAGCCCGCGAGCTGATCCGTCAACGAGCCGTTCGTCGAGCTGATCGCGATGATGGTTTTGCGCTTGCTCGCTTTTACGTTCGGCAGCAGCGCCTCGGACACCATCAGCGGGCCCTTCACGTTCACCGCCATGACCGTGTCGAGCAAGGCGTAGTTCAGCTGTCCAAACGACTGGTCCGTCCAGTCGCCGGGGCAGTCGTCGTCGTGACACTTGCTGCGGTCGTTGTAGACGCCCGCGTTGTTGATCAAGAGATCGATCGGCTCGCCGTTGAGCTTGGTGGTGAGCGCTTTGAGGTCGTCGGCGCTCGTGACGTCTAGCTTCTCGACGCGGACGTTCTTGTGATCCTTGATCACGCCGGCAAGCGACTCGGGCACGCCGGCGCGCCGACTCGTCGCAATCACGGTCCAGCCTTTGGCGGCGTATTGCTTGACGAACTCGAGGCCGATGCCGGAGTTCGAGCCCGTGATCAGCACCGTGTCGGCGAATGCCGATTGCGAGAGCGCGCCGCTTGCCGCGATTACAACCGCCGCGACCGACTGGAGTACGCGCAACCTTCGATTCGTCATGACCGATTTCTCCCGGGGAAACACTGCCGACTCGGGCCGGCGCCCAGCTCAGGACCCACTGGAACATAGCACACGCCTTTCCGCGAAGCCGAGAGCTCATCGGCCGCCCAAAGCGCGTCACGGGTGCTCGATCGCGCGAGCTGGTCAGCTCGCAGCCGTCAGCGTGTAGTTCAGCAGCCAGACGAGCAGCAGCACGATCGGCACGTGCACGACGAACTGCAGCATCGAGTAGCCGACGATGTCGCGCGCCTTGAGCCCCAAGATGCCGACGAGCGGCAGCATCCAAAAAGGATGCAGCAGGTTCGCAAGCGCTTCGGTCGCGTTGTAGGTCTGGACGATCCACCCGAGGTGCACGCCGAGCGTCTTGCCGGCCTCGAGCAGGTACGGCGCCTCGATCAGCCATTTGCCGCCGGCGGACGGAATGAAAAGACCGAGCAGTGCCGAGTAGATGCCGACCATCACCGGGAACGTGTGCGCGGTCGAGACACTCACGAAGAAATGCGAGATCTGCGTCGACAGTCCCGACTCCGTGAGCATCCGGACGATGCCGGCGTACATCGGGTACTGAATCAGCACGCCCCCGACTGGAGTCACCGACGCCGCGATCGCGTTGACGAACGACTTCGGCCGCCAGTGCAGCAGCATCCCTACGATCAAGAACAGAAACACGTAGTGATTGAGATCGAGCACGACGCCGACGCCCTTCGCGCCGATCTCGAGCACGAAATAGCCGAAGCCGAGCACGCACGCGACGATCGTGAGCAGTGGGCTGTACTCGAGCCATTCTCCGGGCTTCTCGCGCTTGCCGATGTCGCTCGTCGCGGGCACGTAGTCGACACCCATCTGCTTCATCGAGCGCGACTGCCCTTCCCCCGGCGCCGAGTAGAACGCGACGGCCATCGACACGGCGATGAGCAAGCCGGCCACCAGCAGGCTCTGCCAAAGCCCGAGCGTCTGGGTCAGCGGAATCACGCCGCTGATCCTCTTGATCGAGTCCGGCAACGACGCCGGCGCCGCCATGATCAGCGCGGCGGACGACGACAGCCCGAGCGCCCAAACGCTGCCGACGCCGAGATACGCGGCCGCGCCGATCGCGCGATAGTCGGCGCCCCGCACGCGGTGCGCGACTTCGCGCGCGAGTAGCGCGCTGAAGATCAGGCTGAAGCTCCACGACACGAGTGACGCGAGCATCGAGAACAGAGCGACGAACGCAACGGCGCCGCGCGCGCCGCGCGGCACGCTCGCGAGCCTGCGGATCAGCGCGTAGACCGGCGGCGACGTCGCCACGGCGTAGCCCGTCACAACGATCATCGACATCTGCATCGTGAACGTGACGAGATCCCAGAAGCCGGTGCCGAAGCGTTGCGCCGTGTCGAGCACGCTATTGCCGGTGAGGAGACACGCGACGAACACGATCGCGACGGCCGAAAGCGCGAGCGCGAACGCGTCGGGGAACCATTTCTCGAACCAGTCGGAAAGCGACAAACCGATGCGCGCGAGCATCGACGTGCCGGCAGAGGAACGCGGGGAGGTCATCGCGCGGCGAATATATCAGAACCCGTGCGCGCGACCGCGCGACGCCCTCAGTCGCCGCCGAGACCGGCGAGCTCGAGCACACGCCGCTCGACCTTAGCCCAAGCCTCCGCGAACGGCGCGATCAGGTCGAAGTGGCCCGCGCGCGGCAGCACGTCGAGCGCGACGTCGCCGCCGCGCGCCCGCTCGGCGCTCGCGAGCCCCTCGCTCTGGGCCACCGGCACGATCGCGTCGCGCGCACCGTGCACGATGCGCAGCGGCACGCCGAGCGGAACAAGCTCTAGCGGGCTCGCTTGCGGGTAACGCTCCGCGACGCGTGCGCCCTCTCCGCCGAGGAGCGGCCGTACCGAGCCGTTGCAGCGCCCCGCGCCGAGCGCAAAGGCGCGCAGGTCCGCAATACCGGCGAGCGACACGACGCCCGCGACCGCGAGCGGATCGGCAACAAACAGGTCGCTCGAAGGTACGAGCTTGCGGCGCGCAGAGAGCCAGAGCGCGAGGTGTCCGCCCGCCGAGTGCCCGACCGCGACGATTCGATCGAGATCGAGTGAACGCGTTGGTGCGAGCGCACGCAGATGGTCGAGGCCTAGCGCGACATCGCGGAACGTGCCCGGCCAGCCGCCGCCGTCGTGGCCGAGGCGTCGGTACTCGATGCTCCAAACCGCGACCCCTCGTGCGCAGATCGCTGCCGCCATGCTCTCGACGTGTGCGCAGTCGTACTCCGCGAGCCAACAACCGCCGTGCAGCAACGCGACGACCCGATGCGGGCCAGGGCGGCTCGGTAAGCGCAAAATGCCGAACTGATGCGGCGACTGATGCGCGTAGGAGATTCGTTCGCCCTTCGTCGCGGGCGCGATCCTCGCGACCTCGTCGAACGCAACTTCGAAGCGCGCCGTCATCGGACGCGGATTATGCCCGAGCTGAAACGTGCAGATTTCTTGACGCGCCGGTCGGCGGCCCAAGTGGACAGGTTCGGGGGGCAAAGGCTACGCTGCGCCCGCTGTCAACCGGCCGTACGACGGCTTTGGGGGGGGTTAGGTGGGAGTTTTCCTTTGGCTCGAGGCAACCGGCTTGGCGGACTGGGTCCGATCGTCCGCGCTCGGCTATCCGCTAATGATCACGCTGCATGCGATCGGCATGGGCGTGATGGTCGGGTTTGCACTCATACTGGACGCACGGCTGTTAGGCCGGTTCGCTGAGATCCCGTACACCGCCCTGCACCGCTTCCTCGGCCTCGCCTGGATCGGGTTCGGCATCAACTTCCTGTCCGGAAGCTGCCTGTTCACGACGCAAGCGGCGGAGTACGTCGTCCACACGATCTTCATGGTGAAGATGGCCCTCGTGGTCCTCGGCGGGATCACGGCCGCGATCCTGCAGAATATCGTGGCCCAAGAGTCAGCAGGCTGGGCGCCGAATGTCGCCCCGACCAAGGTCCAAGTAATCGCTTGGCTTTCGATCATCTTTTGGGTAACGGCGATCGTTTGTGGCCGTCTAACGGCTTACATCTAGCCACATTCGATAGGAAGGAAACGCATGTCGCTCTACAACGCAGTTCAGGATTGGATGGAAACGACCTGGGTGCATCACGTCGTGCTCGACTACGCATGGAGCTGGCCAACGCTAGAGACGCTGCACTTTCTCGGGTTGTGCACGCTGATCGGCTCGCTGCTTGTGATGGATCTGCGTCTGATCGGCTTCCAGAACCTGATCCCGCTACGCGCCGTCCACGCTCTGATGCCGGTCGCGATCATATCGTTCGGGATCAACTTGATCTCGGGCCTCGGCTTCGTGATCGCGGTGCCGCGCATGTACACGGGCAACTGGTCGTTCTGGGCAAAGATGATCTGCGTCGCGCTCGCGGGCCTGAATTTCCTCATCTACTACACGATGATCGAGCCGAAGCTGCTCAAGGCGGGGCCGACGGCACCGACGCCGTTCTCCGCGAAGGCGATCGGCGTGTCGTCGCTCGTGCTCTGGTTCAGCGTGCTGTCGTTCGGCCGTCTGCTTCCCTACCTCGGCGTCGGCGGCGGCTGAGCGCCGCGCTGCATGCGCGCCGCGATCCTCTCGCTCAAAGTATTGCTGCTCGTTGCCGCGGGCGTGACGTACGGATGCGGCGGCAATGGCGCGGCGCCGCAAACGAAAATACTCGGCTCGGTGACCTACCGCGAGGCGATCGTGCTTCCGGCAGGCGCGAAGCTCGAGATTCGCCTCGAGGACGCTGGCCGCACGAGCGCCTCGGGCGCCCTACAGTCGGACGCTGCCGCCGCGCCGGTCGCGACAGAAACCGTCGATGCGGGCGGCCGCGGCTCGCCGATCTCGTTTACGCTCGCGGTCCCTCGCGATGCGCTCGTGCCGCGTCACCAGTACGTGTTGCGCGCCGCGATTCGTTCCTCGGCCGGTGAGCCGCTTTTCACGAGCCTTCCGGATCAGAAGCCGATCAACCCGAATACGACGGGCAAGACCGAAGTGCCGGTGATTCCGGCTTCGCGGTAGAGAGTTGCGAAAGGATCGGCCGTGCCGCGCGGTGTCCGCCGCGCTACAGGTGCTCGATTCGGCCGGTGCTATCGCCGAACGAGTCTAGATGCAAGCCGTAGAAATCGGAGATGCTGAGCAATAGGTTGCTGCTCGGCACCGTACGGCTCGGAAACGCGAGATGGCGGTTGCCCTTGAGCTTACCCGACGCGCCGCCGATCAGGATGTGCGGAACGTCGTAGTGCAGGTGCTGGTTCGAGTTGCCCATGTTGGAGCCGTACAGCACGAGCGAATGATCGAGCAACGTGCCGTCGCCGTCGCGGATGGAGCGTAGCTTCTCGGCGAAGTACGCGATCGTCTTCACGTGGTATTGGTTCAGCTTCGCGTACTGCGCGACGCGGCCCGGGTCTTCCGCGTGGTGCGAACCGCCGTGGAAGCTGATATCCGTGCCGGCCGCGGGATACACGCGACCCGTGAGGTCGCGCGCATAAAGCAGCGTCGCAACACGGCTGATATCGCCTTGGAACGCGAGCGCGAGCAGATCGAACTGCAGCTTGATGTGCTCGTCGAACGAATCGGGCACGCCGTAGGGCATCGCGATCGCGGGTACCTCGGTCGATGCCTTGGCTGCAATCTGGAGGCGCCGCTCGATCTCGCGTACGTCCTCGAGATACTGATCGACGCGCTCGCGATCGGACGCGCCGACCTTGGCCTGCAGCGTCGAGAGCGAGCCCATCACCGAGTCGAGGATGCTGCGCTGTTGCGAACGGCGTGCGACCCGCTCGGCCGGCGTGCCGCCGTCGCCGAAGAGCTCCTCGAACACGACTTGCGGATTCACCTGCATCGGCAGCGGGCGGTTCGGCGCAGCCCACGAAATCGAGTTCGTATAGACGCAGCTGTAGCCCTCGCCGCAGTTGCTCGCGTTCGCGCCCGGATCCTCGACCGCTACTTGCAGCGACGGCGTGAGCGTTTCCTGGCCGATCTTCTGCGCGATCATCTGGTCGAGCGTCGTGCCGCACTCGATGTCCGCGCCCGTCGTCTTCCGCGGCTTCACGCCGCACAGGTAGGCGGCGGCGACGAAGTGATCCGCGCCCGTGACCCCCGGCGGATTCTCCGACGACTTCGACCACATGCCGCTCGTGATCACGAGCTGGTCGCGGACCTTCTCGAGCGGCTTGTAAATGTACGGCAGCTCGAAGTTGCGCTCGCCGCTCGGCACCCAGTAACCGGGCGCTGCACCGTGCGGAATGAAGATGCCCGTGAAGCGCGTCGGCGATAGCTGCGCCGCGCGCGCGACGGAGCCGATCGCGGGCAGCATCGACTCGAGCAGCGGCAGTGCGACAGTCGCTCCGACGCCGCGCAGAAACGTGCGCCGCGCCAACGTTTTGTTCGTGATGAAGCCCATCGCGTCCTTGCTCCTCAGTCGCGGGTCGACGCGGTCGTGGCCGCCGCGGGCGGCGCGCGGTTCGTGACCGGCTGGCCCGGCTTGCTGTTCATCTGAAACGGCGGGCTCTTGACGACGTCGACGATCAACGTGTCGAAGCGATCGCCGTCCTTATCAGCGTCGCGCACGATCGAGCGCACGACCGGCATGTCGTAGTACTCGACGCCCCGGCCGAGCGCGTACGTCAGAAGCTTCTCCGTGACCGTGCGCGTGAACTGATCCTTGTAGCCCAGCACGAAGTTGCGCAGATCCGCCGGTCCATTGATCTTGGTGCCGTCGTACATCACGCTCGAGGCGTCGATCGTGTTCGGACCGTCCGTCGTGCGCCACGTGCCGACCGCGTCGAACTGCTCGAGCGCGAATCCGACCGGATCCATCAACTTGTGGCAACCGGCGCACGCGGGATCGCGGCGATGTTGTTCCATCTGCTCGCGTAGCGACGGCATGTGGCTGTTGCCGGTCGCGTCCACGGTCACCGGCTTGAGCACCGGCACGTTCGGCGGCGGAGGCGGCGGCGGTACGCCGAGCAGATTCTGCAGCACCCAGTAGCCGCGGATGACGGGCGACGTGCGCCCCGGTTGCGACGACGTGGCGAGCAGGCTGCCCTTGCCGAGCAAGCCGCGGCGTGCATCGAGCTCCGGACCGAGCGTCACGCGCTGGAAGCGGCTGCCGTAAATCCCCGGGATCCCGTACGCCTTCGCCAGCCGCTCGTCGACGAACGTGTAGTCGGCCGTGAGGAGCTCGGTGATCGGCCGGTCCTCGCGGATCAGACTGTCGAATAGGAGCTCCGTCTCTCGCCGGTAAGACTGGCGCAGGTTGTCGTCGAAATCGGGGAACAACGCCGCAACCGGCACGTGGCCTTCGAGCGCGCGCAAATCGAGCCACTGGCCTGCGAAATTCGCGGTCAGGGCCTCCGAGCGCGGGTCCGTGAGCATGCGGCGCACCTGCTTCTCGAGCACCGCGGAGTCGGCGAGCTTCCCCTGCTCGGCGAGCGTGAGCAGCTCGTCGTCCGGGATGCTGCTCCACAAGAAGAACGAGAGCCTCGACGCGAGCTCGAGGTCGCTGATCCGGTACGTGCTGCCCGGCGCGCCGTCCGCAGGCTCGTGCTCGGCGCGGTAGATGAACTTCGGATCGGCGAGCAGGCGCTCCATGGCGACTTCGATTCCGCTCTCGAAGTCCCCGTCCGCGCGCCCCTGGTCGTAGAACGCGAGCAGCGTGGCGACGTCGTCGTCGCTTTGCATGCCGCGATAACCCGCTCTCGCGAGCGTTCTCAGGATCTTCTCAGCGCACGGCCGCTCTTCCGTCGGCGAATTCGGCGTGCACGACAGGATCCGCTCGCGGCTCGGCGTATCGCCGGCGCCTGAAGCGTCGTACGGCCCGTCGACTCTTACGCTGCCGATGTGCGGATAGAACGTGTAGCCGGGCAAGCCGCCCGTCTCGATCGTGCTGCGCTCGAACGCCCGGTTCATGTCGAGGCCCGGCGCATAGTTGGTCGCGAGGAACGTGACGCCGACGCGATGCGGGCCCGCGGTCACGGGGACCTTCACGTCGATCGTCTTGAGCTGGCCGCTGAAGCCGCCGAACCCCGGCTTGTTCAGTCCGAACGCCTCGTCCCAATCGACGAGCGCGACGCGCGCGCCGTCGACGAGCACCTCGAGCTTCTCGCCGCGGATCTCGCCGAACGGGCGGAAGTTGCCCATGTTGCCGAGGTTCACGGAATACACCTTGAAGTTGTATGTCGCGTCCTCGGGAAACTCGTGCTCGACGACGAGACCGCCGCGCGTGCCGAATGGCAGCCCTTCGACGTGGTAGTTCTGGGTCTCGTCGGTTGCGACGCGATACATCGCCTGAGTCGGCTCCGACACCTTGCCGAGCGCGCGGCGGCTGATCTTGCCGGCCGCGCTCAAATAGGCCTCGAGCAGCGCCGGAGAGAGCCCCAACGTCCCGGCCTGGTTGTCGAAGCCGCGGCTCACGTCGTCCGCGGGAAAGAAGGTCGCCGGGTCGATGTCGAGCGCGAGCAGATCGCGGACGGCGTTGCCATACTCCGCGCGATTCAGGCGGTGTAATCCGGGCGGCGGCAGCCGCTCGACTGCGCCGTGATCGAGCTCGCCCTCGAGCCAGCTCGCGACCTGCACGTACGTCTCGCGCGGAGGGCGGGGATTGCCGGGCGGCGGCATCATCCCGGCGCGCAGCTTGCGGACTACGTGCTCCCACTTCTCGGGATCCGCCGCGACGCTGTCGAGCTTCGCGTGCTCGAGCGTGAGGCCGCCGGTCTGCTCGGCGTAGCTATGGCAGTCGAGGCAGTAGTGGTTGATCGTCGCCTGGTTCTGCGCGATCACGGCCTCGCGCGACGGCTGACAGCCGGCGGCCACGACGCCCGCCGCCCCGAACAATAGGACCCGCACTCCCAGGCTGCTCATCCGAGTCATTCTAGCCAAGCGCAGGACCGGACCGTGAGCGGGATAGCCACGCTAACGAAAAGTAGCGGCCCACCTTTGGATTAATTTAGACAAATTGTCAGTGTGTCTGCCGCTCATCCCAGCAGATGCTTTCCGAGCCCCCACAAGCCGCCGAGCACCAAGACGATATTCACGACGCCGGTGAGCCCCGCGCCCGGACCGCGATTCTCCGGTGCCCGGATGTACGAAACTGCGTAGATCGCCCGCGCGATGATGAAGGCGACGCCGAGCCCGGCGGCCCATGCGAAGCTCAGGTAGCACGCAAAGGCGAGCAGCGCCGGGATGAACACGATGAGCGCCTCGAGCGTGTTTTGGTGCACGCGATAGACGCGCTCGAACTGCGGATGGCCCGTCGTCGCGGGCGCGTGGACTCCGTACTGCGCGCGAGCTCGGCCGACGAGGCCCGCGAACACCATGTATTCGATGAGCGCGACCAGCATCACGACGAGCACGAGCTCCATAGACCTCTCCGTTCTAGTTCTTCTTCCTCGTTCTGTGCTGAATCAGGCCGCCCGCAACCCGAGGAGTCGTCGAGCCTCGGCCGGAGTCGCGACCGTCCGCCCATAGGCGCGCGTGAGCTCGGCGACTCGGGCGACGAGCTGGGCGTTGCTATCGGCGAGGTGCTCCTTATCGAAGCGAATGTTGTCCTCGAGGCCGGTGCGGCAATGGCCGCCGAGCTCGAGCGTCCACTCGTTCACGATCAGCTGAAAGCGGCCGACTCCCGCCGCGGTCCAGGTTGCCCCCGGCAGCATGCGCTCGAGCTGCGCGACCTCGAACTCGAGCACCTCGCGATCGGCCGGCAGCGCGTTCGGCACCCCGAGCACGAACTGCACATGAACCGGCGCCTTGAGCAGCCCGGCCCCGACAAGATTGGCGGCGTTGTAGAGCATCGCGAGGTCGAAGATCTCGATCTCGGGCTTCACGTCGTAGTCGAGCATCAGCTGCGCGAGATCACGCACCAGCGTCGGATGGTTCTCGTAGATCATCGTCTTGAAGTTCACGGAGCCGGTCGCGAGCGATGCCATGTCGGGGCGGTGGAACAACATCCCGCCGCGCTCTTTGCCCGTGCCGCTGCGCCCGCCGGTCGAGAACTGCACGATCATGTCGGGACAGTGTTTGCGGATGCCTTCGAGGAAGCGGCCGAAGCGCTCGGGCTCGGACGTCGTCGTGCCGTCGTCCTTGCGCACGTGCACGTGCACGAGCGCGGCGCCGGCTTCGTACGATGCGTGGGTCGACTCGACTTGCTCCGCAATGCTGATCGGCACGGCCGGATTGTCGGTCTTCTTCGGCACCGAGCCGGTAATGGCCACCGTAATGATGCACGGCGAACCCATGGCAACCCTCGTTTCGAACCGCTTCGCAGCATAGCCGCCCGCACCCGTTTCGCAAGCAGACCGAGGCGGCTATGCTGCGAACCGATTTGGAGCACCCAGGGAGAGGTGAATGACGGCGTTAACCCTCGCGCAAGCGAACAAGATCATCGCGAAGGCGCTCGAGAAGGCGCGCGAGATGAAGATCAAGCCCGTGAGCGTCGTCGTGCTCGACGACGGCGGGCACTTGAAGGCGATGCAGCGCGAGGACGGCGCGAGCATGTTCCGCTTCGACGTCGCGACCGGCAAAGCGTGGGCCGCGGTGGCGATGGGTGCATCGAGCCGCGCGCTTGCTGGCCGAGCCAAGGACAATCCGAACTTCTTCGTCACGCTCGCCGCGACGGCGCATGGCAAATTCCTGCCGCAGACCGGCGGCGTGCTGATCCGCGACGCGAGCGGCGCGATCGTCGGCTCCGCGGGTGCAAGCGGCGGCACCGGCGACGAGGACGAGGCGGTTTGCGCCTACGGCATCGAGCAAGCGGGGTTCACGGCCGACGCGAAACCGTAGCGAGCTTCCCGCACCTAGCGAGGTCATCGACGTGATCAAGCCGAACGCGACCCGTCGGATCGTCCCTGGAATCGTCGCGCTCGCGGCTGCCGCAATCGCTTTCGCACAGCAGCCGGTCAAGCCGTCGAGCGATCTGCTGCGCGCGATCCGGGCGGGAGTTCCCATCGATCCCGCGACCAACGTCGCCGCCGCGAGCATGCCGGGCAAGCTCAGCCGGCGCGCGCTCACCGCGCTCGGCATCAAGCCCGAGGAATTGCAAGAGGATCGCGCTACGACTTACTCGGCGACGCGGCTCGAGGACGAGAAGGGCCGGCTATCGGTCTTTTATGCGAGCCTCGTGAAGCAAGGTAGCCGCTGGGTCTTCTTCGGCCAAGAGTTGCCGGCGGAGACCGTACGCACCGGCAGCGAGCTTCAGCTCGCTTTCGATACCGAGCGCGACGCGCGCTATCTAGTCGACTTCGCGCTCGACTCGGCGGAACAAAACTTCGCCGTCGTGACCGGCGACGCGCGTACCGACCAGGCACCCTCGAACGGCCACCTCGCACTGGTCGTGACCGGGACCGGCAGGCGACTCACCGTTCGTGCGCTGCCGCTCGGCGACGAGAAGCATCAGACGCGCGACTTCACGCTGTTCGAGGTCACCGTCACACCGATCGGTTAGCTCCCGCGGCGAGCCCGCAAAAGCAGCTCTAATGGCCTGGGCTCGGCGTCGGCTGCGCGGCCGTTGCCGCGTCGAGCGGGAAGTTGCCGTCGAACGGCGGCCAATTCGGCACCGCGCGCTCGGGCCCCGGGTAGTACATCGCGGTCCAGATGTTGCGGATCTTGCCGTCCTCGATCCAGAACCACTCGCTGAACGCGTTGCGCGGCCGCGGCGAGCCCGGCTTGCGGATGAACACGGCCATGCCGAGCACGACGCCCTGCTCGTCGTCGACGAATCCGACGCGCCGGCCGCCGACGTTTGCGAGGTCGAAGCCCGCGAACCCCGAGACGCAGTCGTCGCCCTGCCCACCGCGTCGGCCCGTGACCTTCGTGCCGTTCTCGAAGCGGTTGCAGCCCGGGTGCGCGAGCACGACGCTGCCGTCGTGCGAAGTGATCCCGTCGAAATAGCTGTTGACGATCCCGATCATCGCGTCGCGTGGCGGGCGCTTGTCCTTCGGCAGGTTGCGCTCGGGCGGCGGCGTCTCGGTGAGGCTGGTTGGATTCCAGACGTTCGGCGGCGTCGAGCCGGGCAGTCCGGGGTCACCGTCGCGCGCGATGTACCACTCGGCCTCCGCGATCTCGCGGTTCTCGATCCGTAAGCGCGCGGTCACGACTGCGAGCTTGCCGCTTTCCTCGACGATGCCGTAGTACGCGGCCTGGCTGCTAACCGCATCGATGTAGCGCCGCTGCACCTTGCCGAGCGCGGTAACGCTCTGCCAAACGCCCTGCCCTAGCGGCTTGTTGAGCGCGTTCTCCGTGTGCCGGTAGCCCTGCATCAGCGGCGCGGCCTTCGGATCATGCTTCACGACCGCCGTCATGTATGCGTCGAGCGTCGACTTGAGGCAGGCGCGGTCGCAGTCGGCGCCGAGCGCGGTGAGCGGCAGCGCAAGCGACGCGAGCAACACGGCGATGAGTCTCATCGGAATTCCCCCACGTTCGTTCTACTTCATTAGGCGGACGCGACGTGCGCGCCGCCGCTCTATCTAACTCGGTTCGTGCGAAATTGGAAGGCGGTCTATCTGGCTCGCGCCGCGCGGGATGCCTACTATTGGCGGACTCCACCGCCGGACATCGCTCGAACCGCGCCATGTTGTTTCCTCGCCTCGAGCACAAGTACCTCGTCTTCACGGTGTGCATCACGGGCATCTTCATCACCGTGTTCGACACGACGTCGTCGATCGTTGCGCTGCCGACGATCGCGCACGAGTTCGCGACCGACTTGCCGACGGCGCAGTGGGTGCTCGTCGGCAACAACCTCGCGATCGCGGCACTGCTCGTTCCGGTGGGCAGGCTCTCGGATCTGATCGGGCGCAAACGGATCTACGTCGTCGGCGCGCTGCTGTTCGCGATCGGCGCCGTGTTTGCCGCGTGGTCCGCGACGATCTATGGACTCATCGCCGCGCGCGCCTTCGTGGGACTAGGCTCGGCGATGACGCAGGGCACCGCGATGGTGATCCTGGTCAACAGCTTCGAGGCGAAGGAGCGCGCCAAGATGCTCGGAATACAGATCGGCGCCGTCGGCCTCGGACAGATCGTCGGCCCTTCGCTCGGCGGCGTGCTCACGGGCACGGTCGGCTGGCGGATGCTGTTCGCGATCACGGCGGCCGCCATGCTCGCGATCGCCGTGACGTCGCAGCGCACGCTGCGCCGGCGCGCAAACAGGCCGAAGGTCGCGCAGCCGTTCGACTACGGCGGCGCGCTCGCGTTCTCATCGTTCCTCGTGAGCCTGTTGCTGACGCTCACGCTCGGTCCTGGCCTGGGGTGGCACGCACCCGCGACGGTCACCGGAGCCGGTGCCGCGTTGCTGTTGCTCGCGCTGTTCGTCGCAATCGAGCGCCGCAGCGCGGCGCCGATGATCGATCTGGCGCTCTTTCGGAACGCCGAGTTCGCGCTCGGCGCGCTCGCCGCTCTGGTGATCTTCATGGGCATCGCTTCGACGCGGTTCCTCGTGCCGTTCTTTCTCCAGGCCGTTCGTGGCATTCCCGCCGGGCAGGTCGGACTCGTGTTCGTGCCGGCCGCGACCGTGACCGCGATCGCGGCGCCGTTCGCGGGCCGCTTCGCGGATCGCTTCGGCATCCGGCTGTTCGCGAACGTCGGGATGGGAATCACGCTGCTCGGCTTCGCGACCTTCTGCCTCATCGGCGTCGGCACACCGTTCTGGCGCGTCGTCGCAGGGCTCATGGTGATGTCGCTCGGCATGTCGCTGTTCAGCGCGGCGAATTCCGCGTCGATGCTGAACGCCGTCGATGAGCACTCGCACGGAGTCGCAGCCGGATTCGTGAGCCTGTGCCGCAACTCGGGCAACGTGATCGGGATCGCGTTCGGCACCGTGATCGTGACGATCACGATGGGCGCGCTCGGTTACCCGCCGACGCTCGCGGCAGTCGGCCCCACTGCGGACCCCGGGATCTTGCGCTCGTTCTCGGCCGGCGTCGGCTACGCTTCTGCCGCGCTGTGCGCGATCGTGTTAGCAGTGCTCGCGGTGGTCGTCGCGTGGGCGTGGCGAGCGCATCGCCTCGGCGGGATCAAGGGCGCCGTCGCCGCGCCGTGAAGGACCTGAGAACTCAGTGCGTCAGCCACCAGCTCAAAGCGCCGGCCAGCAACACGCCGGCCGCGAAAACCCACGCCGGCGCGTTGCCGTAACGGAGCCGTGACGACTCGGCGTCACGCCGGCGCGCGTGCTCGTCGGCCATCACCGGGAAGATGCTCGCGTGGCGACGTAAGCCTCGCCACCGCCGATGAGACGGCGGCCCGCTCTGCGTTCTGAACAGAAGAAAGCCGACGACGAGGAGCATTGCGAGCTGCGCAACGGTAATCGGTTCCATCCTTCTGTTCTCCCTTTTTTATCCGTGTCGTCCTGAGGGGCTTGCACGAACCACGCGCCGCGCTAGTCTCCGCCCCCGTCGCCTCCGCCTGAGTGGCCGGCGCCGCTGCCCGCATCGGCCGCGTGCGAACCGCCCGCGTCGACGCCGTGATGCGGCCCGTGCGCGTTCTGACCCGGCGCCGCCGACTCCGCACCGCCGAGCATCCAGACGCCGGGCACGTAACCGGTGGCCGCGGTATCGTCGGTCTGAGCCGGCTCCTTCCGCGAATGGCCGCTGTGCGCTGGCCGCCGCTTTCTAGCCAGCACCACCATTGCGATCACCGCAATGGCTACGAAGACAACCACCCCGCCGTACCCGATCAATGCGCCCATACGCACCCCGAGCTCTCGCGCCCTGCCGTCGAGTGCGTCACGCGGCTATTGACCCGCGTTGATGTCGAAGACCTCCGAGCCCTCGGCCGGCGCGCGATAGATATTGAGTCCGTTCGCGCGCTTCGGTGGCTCCAGGCCCTTCGCTTTTGCCTCCGCGACCTGCTTGTCGAATGCACGCTCGCCCGAGAGCGCGTGCCCCACTGCACCGTTGCCCTCGTGGCACGAGTATTCGTACACCTCGTAGTTCGGCTGCGACGTGAACATCACTCGATACGTGAACGGCGCAGTGAAAGTCACGGGATCGTCGATCGTGGCGCGGTACTCGATCATCCCCGGGTCGACGCGGCGGTAACGCTCCGTGACCTTGAGCTTGTCGCTGTGCGGGCCGCGAGCGCCGACGCTCGTCTTGTCGGTGAAGTTCGTGCTCTCGACGACGAGCGTGTCGCCGTCCCAGTGCCCGACTGCGTTGCCCATGTACTGCTCGACCGAGGCGTCGAGATGCGAGCGGTTATCGAGATGGATGACCCGCGTGTCGTGGATCATCTCGTAGGTGATCGAGATTTCGGTCGGGCTCTGCACGATCCGGATCCCGTTGCCGTAGATCGACGGCAACACCGACCCGAAGATTCCGCGTGTGATGCAGCGATCGTAGAGCGTGAAGTCCGCGAACTTGTCGAAAGGGCCTGGCCCGAACGTGCCGGCGCCCGCGACTGCGTCCGCATGGGCTTTGCCTGCCGCCGTGAGCGCGGGCACGCGGCCATTCGCCGGCTCGACGACGAGCGACGTGTAGCCGAACGTTCGGGTGCCCCACTCGTTGCGCAGGAACGTCTCTTCCTTTGTCGCGCGATCCTTGCCGCCCTGCTGTTGGCTCGCGCGCTTGTAAAACTCTTCCTCAGTCAGCGACTCGCGCGTGGCCTGGTTCTCGGGCCGGTCGCGCGGAATGCCGCGCATGTCGTCGACGCTCCACTGGCCGTCGAGACTCGGCGCACCCCAAGACGTGCGCGGGGCCTTCCACTTCGGGTCCTTCACGAGCGCCGCAGTCGTCTCTGCGGGAATCGAGCGCTCCTTGTTCGGCGTTGCGCCCGGACCGTCGCCGATGCGGCCGCCCTCTTGGGCCCACGCCGCGGACGAGCCGAAGGCGACGACCAAGACGAGCGGAATCTTTTTCGCAAGCATGGGCGAGTCTCCAACAGGCGCGAACGGATGGTTAACCCTAGCAAGACTGAGGCCGTCTTCACAGGGGCGCAGGCGGTGCCGAGCTACGAACGGCCGAGCGGTCGCGAAGCAGAATATGTCGCGTCATCGCTCCGCGGGTTCGACCCACGCGACGAGCCCGTTAGGGCGCAGCGTCCGGTGGCTGCGCTTAGCCGGGCCCTCAGTTCGCAGGAAGCGTCACCGGCGCACCGACGTCTTTCACGAGCAGGACGAGGATCTTCGCTGGCTTCGAGTCGCTCGCATTGCGGGACACCGTGTGGACGTCCGACGGCGACTCGTAGAAGGTCTGGCCCGCCGTCAACGTGACCTCGGGTCCGCCCGCGACCTGCATCACCACGGATCCTTCGAGCACGTACACGAAGGTGTTCGCGTTGTGGCGATGCGCGGCCGATGCGACGCCGGGCGGATATTCGACGACGACCATCAGGCCTTCTTTGCCCTCGATTCCCGCAAGCGGTTTCGTGAGCAGCGGCGTGACCTTCGCGCCGGGCGCGGCGGGTGGTTGCGCGCCGACCGAGACCACGAACGCTCCCGCGAGGAAAACCGAGGCCGCAAGACGCGTGTGCATTTTCATAGCGCTGTCCTCTCGATGCTCGGCGCGCTGCGCCCTAACTCGGACCCGTCCCTTGCGGCGAAGGGTCAAGGCAAAGCGAGCGCGACTAGCTCTGCGGGGTGATCCTTACCGACGGCGAGCACGATGTACTGCTTGCCGCCGAGGAGATAGGTCATCGGCTTGCCGCTCGCGACGCCGGGCAGCGGCAGCTCCGCGACGACTTTGCCGTTCGCTTTGTCGTACGCGCGCAGAATCGGCCCTCCGCCGTAGCCCTCGGCCGCGAACAGCAGCGTCTTCGTCACGAGCAAGAGTGCCTTGCTCGGCTTGCCGGTCGGCGGCAGCTTCACGCCCGCGAGCGCGGGATTGTTCTTGACGTCGTCGGGCGTGTCGCCGTTCGGAATCATCCAGCGATGCTCGCCCGTGTTGAGGTCGATCGCGGTGATGCGCCCGTACGGCGGCTTGATCAGCGGCAGCCCGAGCGGATGCGGCGCGTCGCCGTTCACGAACAGATAGCGGATGTCGGAGCGATCGCCCGCGGCGTTCACCGCGAACACGTTGATCGTGGTCTGCGATGCGGCATAGAGCATTCCCGTCTCGGGGTCGGCCGCACCGCCCTCCCAGTTCGAGCCGCCGCCGAAGTGCGGCAACACGAGCGCGCCGCGCGTGCCGTCGGCCGCGTCGATCAAGGACGAGGTCGTGAACATCGGCCCCATGCGCAAGTCTTTCACTGCCTCGAGCGCGGCCGCCTTGATCTCCGGGGTGAAGTCGACGAGATCGTTCTTGGTGACGCCTTGGCGATCGTAGGCCGCGGGCTTGGTCGGGAACGGCTGCGTCGGCGCGGTCCACTCGCCGGGCACGTCGGAGGTCGGCACCGGCCGCTCCTCGATCGGCCACAGCGGCTCGCCGGTCGTGCGGTCGAACGCGTACGCGAACGCCTGCTTCGTGAGCTGCACGACCGCCTTCACCGGCCTCCCGCGAACTTTCACGTCGAGCAGGATCGGCGACGTCGGGTTGTCATAGTCCCAGATGTCGTGATGGATCAACTGCTGGTGCCAAACCCGCTGGCCCGTCTTCGCGTCGAGCGCGACGAGACTGTTCGCGAACAGGTTGTTGCCCGGCCGCTCGCCGCCGTAGAGGTCGCTCGTCGCGCCTTCGACCGGCAAGTAAACGAAGCCGAGCGCTGGATCAGCCGCCATCGGCGCCCAGACGCCGGCGTTGCCGGTGTACTCCGCGGACCCCGGCGTGAGCCAGGTGTCGTAGCCGAGCTCGCCCTTCTCGGGAATCGTGTGAAACGTCCAGAGCAGCTTGCCGCTGCGCACGTCGAAGCCGCGGACGTCGAGCTTCGCCTGCGTCTTCGAGCTCATGCGCGCGCCGATGCCGCCAGCGGGGCCGACGATCACGACGTCGCCGACGACGATCGCGGGCGACGACGAGCCGGCTTCGATGTGCTCTGTCGGCCCGCGCAGCCCGCGGCGCAAGTCGACGACGCCGGCCTCGCCGAACTCGCGCTTGGGCAACCCCGTCGTGGCATCGAGCGACCACAGGAAGAAGCCAGGCGTCACGACGAACACGCGCTTGTCGTCCGCGCCGCCGCTCCAATACGCGACGCCACGGCCCGACATCTTGCGCGGACCTTCGTTGAAGCGGTTGCCCTCGTTCGGCCTCCAGATCCAGAGCGTCTCACCCGATTTTGCGTCGATCGCGACCACGTTGCGCGTCGCGCCGGCGGTCGCGTACAGCACTCCGCCGATCATCAGCGGCGTGTTCTCGCTCTTGAGCTCAGGCGTAGGACCGAAGTTCGCGGCTGACCAGCGCCACGCGACCTTGAGATCCTTCACGTTGGTCGCGTTGATCTGATCGAGCGGCGAGTAGAACTGCGAAGCGAGGTTGCCGCCATAGACCGGCCACTCGACGATCGCGTGATCGCTTGCGGGCGGCGGCGACTGCGCGCTCGCGCCGTGCGCGCATAGCAACAGCCCGATCCAGAATCCGAGACGCCTCGACCGCATGGGATCTCCCGGCAGAACCGCGCTTCAGTTGAGGTCGACCGCGAACTTCTTCAGCAAGTCGAACGGCACGACCTCGAGCGCCCGTTCGTGCGTGCCTTTGAGCACGACGCGCGGCGCCATGCCGCTCTGCTGCGCCTCGAGCCAGCGCGCCGCGCAGAGGCACCACCGATCGCCGGGCTTGAGCCCGGGGAAGCGGAATTCAGGCTGCGGGGTCGACAAGTCGTTGCCGCGGAAGCGCGAGAACTCCAGGAACTCGCGCGTGACTTCGACGCAGACCGTGTGCGAGCCCGAGTCGGCATCGCTCGTGTTGCAGCAACCGTCGCGGAAAAAGCCCGTCAACGGTCTGTCGCTGCAGCCCACGAGCTCTTCGCCGAACACGTTGACGGAACGGCTCATGACTTGGGCGCTCATCTTCGAGCCTTCAACGCGTCGGCGAGTCGGAAGCGCGCATGCCGATCAGAACTTCGTGCCGTCGGCCGCGATCACGCCGAGCGCGTAGCCGCCGTCGGTGCCGTCCTTAGTCGGCCCCACTTGCAGCGTGATCTTGTCGCCGACCTTGACCAAGCCTTCGCGCCAGCCGCCGCGATAGTAGTTGTTCAAGCTGTGCCCCTCGTACTCGACGTCACGCGTGCCCTTCTCGTCGGTGATCTCGAGCACGATCTTCGTGTGCGGGTTCGCGGGATGGAACTCTTTCACGATGCCGGTCACGTAGTGATCGCGAATCGTGAGGTCGAAGCGGGCGGCCGAGTGATGCGCGTACGCCGCGGGCGCAGCAACGAGGATCGAAGCGATGAGCATTGCAGTGATCGATTGGCGCATGAGTGGTCTCCGTGTCTCGCAACGCGACGGTATGAGCGTCAGCCGCCTTTCTTGCCCGCCGCGGGCTTCTGTTGCTGGCGCAGTTGCTCCAGATGATCCTCCCAGGCCGGCTCGTTGCACTCGTACGGCAGCAAGCGGATACCGGACTTCTGCTGCCACTTCTTCACGGCCTTGATCGGCTCCGTGTAGAACGCCGGATCGGTGAGCGTCATCTCGGCAGTGAGCACCTTCGTGCCGTCGTCGTTCGTCGCAAGGTGGTACGTCTCGACGATCTTCGCCTGATCGCTGTGCGGATAGCGCGCCTGGTCGACCGCTTCCTTCAGATGTGTGGTCTCGACGACGAGCTTGTCGCCGTCCCAGCGTCCGAACGAGTAGCCGTTGCGATCCGGAAAGAGGTCGCTCTCCTTCGCTCGATTCGCGAGATAGATGTGCCGGACTTCCGTATGCGCCTCGTAGACGACGACCAGCAGATCGTTGTGCTGCACGATCTCCATCGGATAGCCGCCCGAACCGAGCATCGAGCCGGGCATGCCGGTGCCGAGGCACCAACCGCCCGGCGTGTCGCCGCTCGGCGCAATCAATGCGCGGTAGTCGTCGACCTTCTTCTGCGCATCCGGCTTGAGCGGCAGCTTCTCCGGCGGTCCGCCGAAGCGCGGCGCCGGCGCGCCGGGCTCGCGATACGTGTCCCAGATCCCTGTGAAATCCGGGCGCTCGGCCGCCGCCACGACGTGCGCGCCGAGGCAGAAACCGAGCAGCACGCCGAGCTGTCGCCCTGTATTCATGATTGGCTCCCCCGAACGCGTGGCAGCATAGGGGCGCGCGCGACGAAGCGTCAACGGCACTCGAGGCGCGCGCCTAGGGCGGATCGAGCGCGTTGGCGCTATGCCGCCGGCGCCGCTCCGCGACGCAGCACCTCGAGGAATTGCTCGCCGTAGCGATCGAGCTTCGCCTGCCCCACGCCGCTGATGCGCAGCAACGCGTCGCGGTCCGCGGGTCGCTCGGCCAGCATTTGCTTCAGCGTCGCGTCGTGGAAGATCACATAGGGCGGTAGGTTGCGCTCGCTCGCGAGCTTGCGCCGGCACTCCCGCAGCGCCTCCCAGAGGTCGCGATCGGCGTCGGCTACTTCGCTCGACACGGCTGTTCGTGACTTGCGGCGCGGCGCGACGTCCTTCGGGTCCTCGCGCACGCGCAACGTCTCCTCGCCGCGCAGCAGCGCCCGGCTCGCGTCCGTGAGGGCGAGCGCCCCGAAGCGCTCGTGCTCCACGCGCAAGCGGCCGCGTACGACGAGCTGGCGAATCAGCGAACGCCAACCGGACGGCTGGAGATCCGCGCCGATTCCGAATACGGACAGAGCCTCGTGCCGGTGGCGCGCGACCTTCTCCGTGTCGTTGCCTACGAGAACGTCGACGACGTGCGCGGCGCCGAACGACTGCCCGGTCCGATAGATCGCGGACAGGAGCTTGCGCGCGGCCTCCGTGCCATCCCAAGTCGCGGGCGGAGCGACGCAGTTGTCGCAGTTGCCGCACGGCGGCGCCGCATCGCGCCGCTCGCCGAAGTACGCGAGCAGAGGCAGCCGCCGGCATTCGGTGAGCTCACACCAGCCGAGCAGCGCATCGAGCTTGTGCCGCTCGCGCCGCTTGTGCTGCTCGTCCGCCTCCGAGGAATCCACGAGAGCGCGCAGCTGCACCACATCCTGGAGCCCATAGATCATCCACGCGTCCGCCGGCTCGCCGTCGCGGCCAGCGCGCCCCGTCTCCTGGTAATACGACTCGATGCTCTTCGGCAAATCGAGATGCGCGACGAATCGAACGTCGGGCTTGTCGATGCCCATTCCGAACGCGATGGTCGCGACGATGATCACGCCGTCCCCGGCGACGAACCGGCGCTGATGCGCCGCGCGGATCTCTGCCGGTAAGCCCGCGTGATACGGCAAAGCGTCGAAGCCCTGCTCGCGCAGCCATTCGGCCGTCTGCTCGGTCTTGTTGCGCGCGAGGCAGTACACGATGCCCGCCTCGCCGCGATGGTTGTCGAGGAAGCGCAGCAGCTGGCGGCGCGCGTCGCTCTTCGCCTGGACGTGGTAGCGGATGTTCGGGCGGTCGAAGCTCGCGGTGAAGACCGCGGGCGCGTCGAGCTCGAGCCGCGCGATGATCTCGTCGCGGGTCGGCGGCGTCGCAGTCGCCGTGAGCGCCATCCGCGGCACGCCGGGGAAGCGACGCTTGAGCTCGTTGAGCGCGAGATAGTCCTGGCGAAAGTCGTGACCCCACTGCGATACGCAGTGAGCCTCGTCGATCGCGATCAGCGACAGCCGCAATCCCGCCAGCAGCTCGAGCGTCTGCTCCTGCATGAGCCGCTCGGGCGCAACGTAGACGATCTGCAACGACGCGCTCTTCAAGTCCGCGACCACGCGCTGCTGGTCGGCGCGTGACAGCGTCGAGTTCAGGAATGCGGCGCGCACACCCGCGTCGCGCAACGCGCCGACTTGGTCCTCCATCAGCGCGATCAGCGGCGAGACGACGATGCCGACACCGCAGCGCAGCAGCGCCGGGATCTGGTAGCAAAGCGATTTGCCGCCGCCGGTCGGCATCAGCACGAGCGTGTCTCGGCCCGCCTCCGCGGCGGCGATGATCGCGCGCTGGTCGCCGCGGAACGATTCGTAGCCGAATATTTCACGCAGCACGCGCCGCGCAGAGTCTTCCGACGCTCGCGTCGTGGGCTCGTCCATGGCGCGCATGATGCCATACGGCCACGCACCACCTGCGCGCCGAATCGGGCGTACATCGGCTCTTCCGTTGCTTGTCTATCGAGCCGCATCGGAGTTAGATGGCGGACCGCAAACGAACCTCACGCAAGCTTTGACGCGCCGCCCTCCCTTCGCCGCCTCGCCGCTCTGCCCGCGCATCGTCGCGCTCGTCGCCGTGGCCCTGCTCGCGTTGCACGCACCGGCGCGCGCCGACGACGCTGCGGACGTGGCGCCCGACAGTGACGCAACCGCCGGCGCCGTTCCGCACTTGAAGATCAGCGGCTCGCAACGCACGCGCTACGAGCGGCTCGATCCGCAGTTCCGCAGAGGCTTCGACGACAGCGACCAAGTCGTGGCGCTGCAAACGTCGGTGGTGTTCGACTGGAGCTACGACGCGTTCCAGGTCGTCGGCGAGATCATGGACTCGCGCGGCGAGCTCAATGACGAGGGCTCGTTCCTCACGAACACCGTCGATACGCTCGAGCCGATTCAGGCCTACGTCGCGTGGCACAAGAAAGGCGTATTCGAGGACAGCGGCAACAGCACGCTGCGCGTCGGACGCTTTACGCTCGACCTGGGCAAACGGCGCCTGATCGGCCGCAACCGCTATCGCAACACCGCGAACAACTTCCTCGGCGCAGACTGGGACTGGCGCGACA
>Ga0070670_100000796_pt1 | contig 24588 bp, 23 predicted proteins | sample KBSS63metaG_FD_64665 | JGI IMG/M metagenome (GOLD analysis project Ga0070670, IMG submission 64665) | Switchgrass rhizosphere microbial communities from Kellogg Biological Station, Michigan, USA - KBS S6-3 metaG | ecosystem: Host-associated > Plants > Roots > Rhizosphere > Soil ... | reverse complement strand
ATGCGTAAACTGCTCTCCATCATCAACGTCATGGTGCGTGATAACGCTTGCTGGAAAAACAACGAGGCACTAGTTTCAGCTTGACTTCCAACACAGTTGCTACCGCGTGGTGGTACTGACTTCATTTTGCCGGCAGCAAGCGCTTTCTAATTTTCAATGAACCCAATTAGCCACAAGCGCCATCCAGCGCCTCGACTCAAGACTTTTCCCCATGTTAGTGTGAACAACTCTTTCTATTTCTTCAGAAATTTACGCAATAATGGGCAACATCGACAGTAATTCCATCGGGCAGTTCATCCTTTACATGGTGGCGCTGATCTTCTCGTTGTCAGTTCACGAATCGGCCCATGCGTGGATGTCGAATCGCTTCGGTGATGACCTTGCGCGTTTGCAGGGACGAATAAGTTTGAACCCGAGTGTGCACGTCGATCCGATCGGCACGTTATTGTTCCCGGCAATCTCGTTTTTCACCGGCGCGCCGCTTATCGGCTGGGCGAAGCCGACTCCGGTAAATCCGCTGCGCTGGAGAAACAAACGCGTGGCCAATTTCTGGGTGTCGGCCGCCGGGGCCATCAGCAATTTCATCATCGCCATCATCGCCGGCATCATAATTCGCTTGCTTTACACTTTTGGCGTAACCAACGGACTGCGGCTGCCCTTTGGATCTTCGACGATTGCGACGGGCGCGTTCGAACTACTGACGACCTTCTTTATTTTGAATGTCGCGCTGGGCGTGTTCAATCTCCTCCCGATTCCGCCACTCGACGGTAGTAAAGTGTTGCAAAGCATTTTGCCGGAGAGTTTCGAAGCCGGCTTCGAAACCCTCGAGCGTTTTGGTTATATTCTCTTGTTCATTGCGGTTTTTACCCACGTGCTGGGAGCAATCTTTAGTTTTGTAATGCCGATTGCGTTGGCCATGGTGTTTCTTGGCGCCGATTAAAGCTGATGAAAAGAATTTTTAGCGGCGTACAGCCGACCGGCAACATACATCTCGGCAACTACCTCGGCGCGCTGCGCAACTGGGTGGATTTGCAACACGATTACGAAAGCTTTTTCTGCATCGTCAATCTTCACGCGATCACCCAGCGGCAGGATCCGAAACAACTGGCCGAGAAGACCAGAGAACTGGCGCGCGTTTATCTGGCGGTGGGAATCGACCCGTCAGTTTCGACGATCTTCATTCAGTCAGATGTTGCCGAGCACGCTGAACTGACCTGGATTCTCAACTGCGTGGCGCGCATGTCTGAACTGGAAAGGATGACGCAGTTCAAAGACAAAGCGAGAAAGCAGCGTGAGAACGTGCTCGTGGGAGTGTTTGATTATCCGGTGCTGATGGCCGCCGACATCCTGTTGTACCAAACGGACCTGGTGCCGGTTGGCGAAGACCAAAAACAACATCTCGAACTCACGCGCGACCTGGCACTGCGTTTCAATCGCGATTATGGCGAATCGTTTCGGCTGCCTGAGCCGTTCATTCCGAAAGTCGGCGCGCGAATCATGTCGCTGGCTGATCCATCGAGCAAGATGTCGAAGTCGGATGAAAACGTGAACGGCTGCGTGCGTCTGTTGGATGACGCGGAAAGCATTGAGCGGAAATTCAAGCGGGCGGTAACAGACTCGGGCACTGAAATAAAGTTTGACGAGTCGCGTCCGGCGATTACCAACCTATTGACGATTTATCAATTGCTGACCGGAAGTTCGCGGGAGCAGGTTGAAGAGCATTTTGCCGGTGCGGGTTATGCGAAACTTAAGCAGGAGCTAGCGGAGTTGACGCTGCAGTTTTTGCAGCCGATTCAGCAACGCGCCCGGGCGATAGATGAAGCTGAGCTGAGCGCCATCCTTGACGCCGGGGCGCAAAAAGCTCGCGGCATCGCGAGCGCGACGCTGGCGGACGTTAAAGAAAGGTTCGGCATCACCGGCGCGTCACGATTGCCGTAAAGCTAAGAGGACTTAGATGGAAGAAATTGTCGAAGCAAACGCCGGCGAAACGTCTGGGGAAGACTCTCGACCTGACGGCGATCAGACGGCCGGGGCCATCGACGTAACTGGTTCAAAGCCGGAAATCGTCGCCGATCACACTACCGACGATCTGAAGATCGTGATGGGTGAATTTGACGGGCCACTCGATCTTTTGCTGCACCTGATCCGACAGGAACAAGTCAACATCTACGATATACCAGTCGCTCGTATTGCCGATGAGTATCTTCGTTATCTGCAAGTAATGCAGGAACTCGACATCGCCGTTGCCGGCGATTTCTTAGTGATGGCGGCAACTCTGATCGAGTTGAAGACGAAGATGCTGCTGCCGCGCGATCCTTTTGCGGCGGCGGAGGAGCAGGAAGATCCGCGTCGCGAGCTGGTCGATCAATTACTCGAGTACCAGAAATACAAAGCCGCGGCACAGATGCTTTGGTCGCGGGCGACCGTGGAGCGGGCGGTTTTCAAACGAGCTGAGATCGAAACGGACAAGAACAATCCCGAGGTGGCAGTGGGCTTGTTTGATCTGTTGAAGGTGTTTCAGGAGATTCTCGCGCGGCACAAAGAAGAAGTGCTGATGGAGATTGAGCGCGAAGAAATTTCCCTCGCCGAGATGCTCGAGCGCTTGCGAAACATGGTGATGTCGGCAGGAGAACTGAACCTGCGAGTGTTTTTTGAACGCGCGCGATCGCGCCGTGAGTTGGTGGTTGCGTTTTTGTCGGTCCTGGAACTGGTGAGGAGCGCCGAAGTCAACCTATTTCAGGAACAGACGTTTGGTGACATCGTCGCGCGAGTCGCGAGTTAATCAAGGACTCTGAGAGTAACCATCCTTTGTGCGACCTTTGTGAACTCTGTGTCTCTGTGGTGGATTTCCAGAGCAGCAGATTCACCACAAAGACACAGAGATCACAAAGACTACACAGAGAGGAACTCTGAAGATCAGTACCGTTATTTGGTGGAGATTGTGAATGAGTGATGAAAGAAACCCTGTAGCATCAGAACCTGACGAGGCCGCGCTGAATGAAGAAGCCAGCCGCGAGCTGGCGGCGATGGTGGCGGCGGAGTCGCCGGCCGCTGAGGCCGAGGAGTCTGAGGAGACTGGCACGTACGCAGTTCAGAGCGCGGCGGAACGCATCGCGATCATCGAGGCTCTGATCTTCGTTTCCGAAGATCCGTTGACCACGAAAACCATTGCCGATCTGCTGCGCGAAGATCGCGAAGTAGTCGAAGCGGCGCTCGAGGAACTGGCAAAAGAGTTCAATGGTCGCAACGGCGGGCTGCAACTGCGCGAAGTTGCCGGCGGCTGGCAGTTTGCGACGCGGCCGGAATATCACGAGCACGTGCGAGCGTATTTGAAATCGCGGCCAAGCGCGAAGCTTTCAATCGCTTCGCTGGAAACCCTGGCAGTGATTGCGTACAAACAGCCTGTGACCGTGCCGGAGATTCTGGAAATTCGCGGCGTGCAATCGCCTTCGTCAATCAAGACGTTACTCGACAAAAAGTTGATCGTGGCCAAGGGGCGTAAGGATACAGTTGGACGTCCGATGATGTATGGCACGTCGAAAGAGTTTCTGCTGCAATTTGGTTTAAAGGACCTGGGTGAGTTGCCGAGCATGGAAGATTTTCAGGACCTCTCGGGGGGAGAGAGCTAGAGGCAAAAGGCACCAGGCAGAAGGCAGAAAACATTTTCCATTTCTCATTTTTCATTTCTCATTTGTCATCGCCGGACACTGACCACTGACAACCGACCACTGACATTCATGCAAGAACGTCTACAAAAATTAATCGCTGCGGCCGGCATCGCGTCGCGCCGTCACGCTGAGCAGTTGATCAGTGATGGTGCGGTGACTGTCAACGGCAAGGTTGTTACTGAGCTGGGCACGAGAGCGGATCCGGAAACCGATCACATCAAAGTCCGCGGCAAACTCATCAACCCATCGCTGGAAAGACGCGAGAAAGTTTACGTGTTGCTCAACAAGCCCAAGGGTTATCTGTCCAGCGTCAGCGATCCCGAAGGACGTCCGACGATCGTGGAGCTGGTGCCACAATCGCTCGGCCGGCTTTATCCGGTGGGCCGTCTCGACTTCAACACGGAAGGCTTGTTGCTGTTGACGAACGACGGCGAGTTTACAAACTTCGTTACCTCTGCCCGCAACAAGGTCGAAAAGATTTACGAAGCGAAGGTAAAAGGCCTCCCGGAAGAGAAGGCGATTGAACGCTTGCGGCGTGGAGTGACGCTCGAGGACGGCACGCGGACGGCGCCGGCCAAAATTCGTAGAGTAGGCGAGACGGAACATAACTCGTGGTATGAAATTGTGCTTCACGAAGGGAAGAACCAGCAGATTCGTCGCATGTTTGATCTAATCGGTCACTCCGTCATCAAATTGCGACGTTCGCAGATTGGTTCATTGCGAGACGACACGCTGAAACCGAAGCATTGGCGCAAGCTGTCGCCCGATGAAGTCAATCTCCTCATGCATAAACGAGCACGCCCCAAGGGCAAGCCAACCACAAGATCACACGCGGCCAGTCACGGTTCGAGAAGCCAGTGATGTAGAATGCAGGACTCCCCGGTGCCGCAATTGTGACCATAAACTGCTTCGCAAACTATTTATCGATGCGCGCTCGCATGTTCAGTTTACCAAATAGAATTAAGGCCCAAGCTGCGTTCTGTTTCTTCTGTATTCTGCTATTCCCACTCGATCTGTTTGGCCGTCAAACCCAAAGTCTGGCGACATGGAACACTGATCAGGCAGCTTTGAGTCAGCTTGCGGATGCTGTCACTGTGGAGGGATTTTCGATTCGTCCTCCTAAAGGGTATTTGTTGCAAACACGTTCCGGCCCCTATGAAAGTAAGGCCAACGTTTGGGTCGGGCCGACGCGAGCCGATGGAACGAGGGGCCAGGTAATGGTTTTGACGGTTTCCGCAGCAGCGGAGAGACTTGGGCCGCTCAACCTTGAGGAGTTGTTTGAAGAACTCTTAGCCGGTCTGCGTGAGCGACGAACTCAGTGGAAGCAGTCCGCAACGGAGAAGGGCCTGATTAACGGATTAATGTTCCAGCGAATTCACTGGAGCGGACGAGACAAGACCAATGACGTAGGCCTGCACGGAGTCGTCTATATCGCTATTGCTGGGGAGACAGTAGTACAACTTTCAAGTCAGGACGTTGACGCTCATTATCAGGACGCTTTTGGACTGGCCGAATCTTCTATCTTTACCTTTGAGCGAGGTAGTCAGAAAGCTTTGTGAGGAGAGAGGATCACTCAAGATTATTCGAATGGACTTTGAACTAACCGAAGAACAACAACAGGTCAAACAAAGTGTGCGCGAATTCGCTGAAGCGGAAATCGCGCCGCATGTGATGGAATGGGACGAGGCGCAACATTTCCCGATCGAGTTGCAGCCAAAACTTGCTGAGCTGGGACTAACCGGAGTTCTTTTTCCCGAAGAGTATGGCGGCGCGGGGCTAGGTTATGTCGAATACGCCACCATCATCGAAGAGCTTTCGCGTGTTGATGGCTCGGTCGGCATTTCGGTAGCCGCGCACAATTCTCTCTGCTCGAATCACATCTACAAATTCGGAAGCGAAGCTCAGAAACAAAAGTATCTGATTCCGCTCGCGAGTGGAAAACATTTAGGCGCGTGGGGGCTGACTGAACCGAGCGCCGGATCTGATGCGTCAGGAACGCGTTCGACCGCCGTGAAACAAGACGACGGCTGGATTGTGAACGGCTCGAAGAATTTTATTACCCACGCCATCCATGCGGACACTTGCGTCGCCGTTGCCGTTACCGATCGCGCAAAGAAGAGCAAAGGAATCTCGGCTTTTATTTTCGAAAAAGGCATGGCGGGATTTTCGCCGTCAAAAAAAGAAAATAAACTCGGACTGCGCGCTTCCGAAACTGCCAGCGTTGTTTTTGAAGACTGTTTTGTGCCTGACGAAAACCGCCTCGGCGAAGAGGGCCAGGGTTTCGTAAACGCCATGGAGATTCTCGACGGCGGACGCATCTCGATTGCCGCGCTCGCGGTCGGCATTGCGCAGGGCGCTTACGAATCGGCGGTGCGTTATTCGCAGGAGCGCCAGCAGTTTGGCAAACCGATTTCGCAGTTCCAGGCAATTCAATTCAAGTTGGCTGACATGGCGACGAAAATCGACGCCGCCAGGTTGCTGATGTACCGCGCTGCCTGGATGAAGGACGCAGGCCGCAAGACGACTAAAGAATCGTCGATGGCCAAGCTCTATGCTTCGGAAGTCAGCGTCGCCGTTTGCGAAGAAGCCATTCAGATTCACGGCGGCTACGGCTACACCAAGGATTATCCGCCCGAGAAATACTGGCGTGATTCAAAACTCTGCACCATCGGCGAGGGAACTTCCGAGATTCAGAGAATTATTATTGCTCGAGAAATTTTGCAGCAGGCTGTCTAGCGTTGAGCGAGTCCAATAACAACACGTCGCTGGTGAAAAGAATTGCGGCGGGTGACACGCGTGCGGTGGCTCGTGCGATTTCGAAGGTTGAAGATTTTTCCAGCGACGCTTCGCAGTTGATGAAGAGCGTCTTTCCGTTGACCGGTCGAGGGTTGGTGATTGGAATTACCGGAGCGCCCGGAGCCGGCAAGTCGTCGCTGGTTGATAAGCTGGCGTTGCATTATCGCCGCCTGGGCGAGCGCGTTGGGATTGTCGCCGTCGATCCTTCGAGTCCTTTTTCCGGAGGGGCAATTCTGGGCGACCGCATTCGCATGCAGACGCTCGGGCTCGATAGCGGCGTCTTCATTCGTTCGATGGCTACACGGGGGAACCTCGGCGGACTGGCGCGTTCGACTGTCGACGCTGTTTCAATCCTCGATGCCGCCGGTTACTCGAAGATAATTATTGAGACCGTGGGTGTGGGCCAGGACGAAGTGGAAGTAGTCAAGGCTGCGAGCGTTTCGGTGGTCGTGCTGGTGCCGGGAATGGGTGATGATATTCAGGCGATTAAGGCCGGCATCATGGAGATTGGCGACATTTTCGTCATCAACAAGGCCGACCGCGAAGGCGTAAACACGACTGAAAAGGAACTGCAGGCGCTGCTGTCACTGGCCATGCGCGACGATGCCTGGGAGCCGCCGATCATCAAGACAATAGCGATTGAAAGCAAGGGCATTGAGGAACTTGCGGCCGCAATCGGCAAGTTTCAGGACTTTCATTCGCAAAACGATTCCACCCTCGGCAGGCGCACCGCGATTGCGCGTTGGCGCATTTTGGAGTTGCTGCGGGAGCGCCTGGTGGCTCAAACTCTGGAGTCGGATTCGGCCGCAGAAAATCTGGAGCGGCTCGCGGGTGAAGTTGCTAGTCGGCGAAGAGATCCTTATTCTGCGGTAGAGGAACTTCTGCGGAAGTAGCCAGCAGTCCAGAGTTCAGCCTTTAGGCTGCGTTTTGTGACAACCAGGCAATGCAAGCTAAAGCTTGAACTCTGAACTGCTTGAGTGGTTATGAAAGTTGATCACATCGGCATTGCGACTCATAAACTTGACGACGCGTTAGCGCTTTGGCGAGACGCGCTGGGGTTGCAGGTTGATTTTACCGGAGAGGTAAACGAACAAGGCGTTCGCGTAGCCATGCTGCCGGTAGGTGAGACGCATGTCGAATTGCTCGAGCCGCTCAGCAATTCTTCTCCGGTGGGCAAATTTTTGGAGAAGCGCGGGCCGGGCATTCATCACATCGCGGTCACCGTTCCCGACATTCGAGCGTCGCTGGCGGCTCTAAAAGAGCAAGGCAGCAGACTTATCGATGAACAGCCCCGCGTCGGCGCTCGCGGATGTTTAGTAGCTTTTGTTCATCCAACTTCGACTAATGGTGTGCTATTGGAATTAGTGCAACAGGATTAGTTCGTTTTTTAAGAAAGGATATTCGTTTTGAGTGCAATAAAGAAAGCATGGATTGCGGCTGCTGTGGCCGTGGTGTTTGCTGCCGGCTTAATTGTCTGGCAGGTGAAGGCGAGGCGATCGGATCTCGTTAATTTGTCGGCGGAAGACATGGCGTTGATTGCCGAGGATCAGCCGCCGCAGTTTCGCGCGCGTCTGGCTTCGGATGCCGAGACCCGAAAGAGTTTTGCCGAAGATTTACATAAACTGTTGGCAGTTGCCGAAGAAGCCCGGGCCAAAGGTTATGGTAACAAGGCCGAGGTGAAGCGACAGCTTGATCTGGTGCGTACGGTAGTCATCGCCCAAAACTATTTCAAAGATCAGAATACCGGTGCTGCCGGCCCCAACATTTCTGACCAGGAGATTGAAGACTTTTTCAAGCAACCGGTCAATCAGGCCACCTTTGACCAATTCATAAACGACGCCAAGGCGAAGAATCCGCAGTTGGCGGGCGGGCAGATTCCGGAAGAACAGCTCAAGCAGGTGAAGCATCAGCTTGGCGAGATGATGATTGGCGCCCAGCGCGGTGTCGCGGCCGGTGTTGATAAGAAGCGCTCAGTCGATCTGCAGATCAAACTCGAACAGGCTCGAATCCTGGCCCAGAGCTACGCCCAGGATCAGTTGAAAGACAAGATGAGCGCCACCGACCAGGAGATCGCGGATTATCTCAAGCTGCATCCGGAGTTGGACGCCAAGCAGAATCGTGGCAAGGCTGAAGAAGTTTTGAAGCGCGCAAAGGCCGGCGAAGACTTTGCCAAACTGGCGAAGGAATTTTCCAGCGACGGCAGTAAAGACAAAGGCGGCGACCTGGGTTGGTTTGGCAAGGGGCAGATGGTGCCGGCGTTTGAACAGGCGGCGTTTGCGCTAAAGCCCGGCGAGATTAGCGATCTGGTTGAGACGCAGTATGGTTATCACATTATCAAGCTGGAGGAGCGCAAGACTGAAAAGAAGGACGGCAAAGACGAGGAGATGATCCACGCGCGTCACATCCTGATCAGTGAGAGTGGTGGCGAAGGCGCGAATCCGTTTGGTCCGCCGCAAACCGGTAAGGATAAAGCGCGCGCTGCCATCGAGCAGGAGAAGCAGAAGAAAGTGCTCGACGACATCATGAAGCGTTCTCACGTGACCGTGGCGGAGAATTATCAGGTTAAGGCTCCGGAACAACAGCCGCAGCAAGGCCTGCCGCCGGGATTTGCACCGCAGTCGGGTGAGCCGCAACCGGTCGAGCCGGCTGAAAATCCGCACGCGCCTAAGCCGGAGCCAAAGAAGAACGAAACGAAACCGAAGAAGAATTGATCCGCGGAGAACGAGCTGATTTCAATCTCCGCATTTACTCGGCGTGCTCTGCGTCCTGGCGGTTTTGCTTTTGCTGACACTTCAACGCCGAGACGCAGAGCACGCCGAGTAACGCAGAGAAGAACAGACCATTCGGGGTTAGGATGACGAAGCGCAATGCAGTTTGGCGATTACCGCGTAGAGATAATCCCCGACACCGAGTTTCGTCTTGATGGCGGTGCGATGTTTGGAGTCGTGCCGCGCACTCTTTGGTCGCGGGTGTGCGCGCCGGACGAACAAAACCGCATCCGAATGAACATGAATTGCGTGTTCATTGACACGGGCAAAGAGCGAATCCTGATCGAAACCGGCATCGGTGAGAAGTGGTCGGCCAAACACATTGAGATGTTTGGCATCACCCGAGAGCGATCGCTGCCGGAATCGTTGCAGTCGCTCGCCGGAACTTCAGCCGAAAGCATTACGATAGTTATCAATACTCATCTGCACTTCGATCACTGCGGAGGAAACACGATTCTGAATGGGGACGGCTCTGCTGCTCCTGCGTTTCCAAACGCGAGGTACTTCATTTCCAAAGCAGAATTGGAACATGCGGAAGCGCCGAGCGAGAGAGATCGCGCCAGCTATCTGCCTGAGAACTGGCGGCCCATGCTTGCCAGCGGCCAGTTGGAATTGAAGGACGCCGATTACGAAGTGGTTGATGGACTGCGGCTGGAAAACTATCCCGGCCACAATCGATCGATGCAGTGCTGGCGGCTGGAACGCGAAGGTCAGACGTTGTTTGGCTTTGCCGATTTAGTGCCGATGCGGGCGCATGTGCCGTTTGCCTGGATCATGGGCTATGACCTTTATCCGGTTGAGACCTTGGCAGTGAAAAAGAAACTGTTGCCGCAAGCGGCGCGTGAAGGGTGGAGTTGTTTGTTCTATCACGACCCGGACGAGCCGCTGTGTAAGTTGATTGAAGACGAAGGAAAGTTACGCCCAATCGAGTATCGAGTGTAGGGGCGGACCTATGTGTCCGCCCTCACGGGTGAAGAGGGCGCACAGTCAGGTGCGCCCCTACAAAGAAAAATGGAATCACTAAAAATTGGCATCATCGGTGGCAGTGGCCTTTATCAAATGTCCGAACTCGAGGACATCGAAGAGGTCAACATCGACACCCCCTTTGGTCCTACGTCTGACGCCTTCATCATCGGCACGCTCGATAACAACCGGGTTGCTTTTCTTCCGCGACACGGGCGCGGCCACCGCTTTACGCCCACCGAGGTTCCGTTTCGCGCCAACATCTATGCGATGAAGCTGCTCGGTGTCGAGCGCATCCTTTCGGCTTCGGCCGTCGGATCGTTGCAGGAAGAATTTGCGCCGCTCGACATGGTCATACCCGATCAATTTTTTGACCGAACGCGAGCGCGCGTCCGCGAGTCAACCTTCTTTGGCGACGGCATTGTTGCACATGTCGCCTTCGCTCATCCGGTGTGCAGTGAATTGGGAGACGTGCTGGAAGAATCGTGCAAGGTCACGGACGTCAAGGTGCATCGCGGCGGCACATATTTGTGCATGGAAGGGCCGGCCTTTTCCACTAAGGCCGAGTCACACGTTTATCGGGGCTGGGGTATGAGCGTTATCGGGATGACAAATTTGCAGGAAGCGAAGCTCGCGCGGGAAGCGGAGATTTGCTACGCCACCCTCGCTCTGGTTACCGATTACGATTGTTGGCATCCGGGACATGATGCGGTCACCGCCGACTCCGTGATCGCGTATTTGAATAAGAATGCGCGCAATGCTCAATTGATTATGCAGGAGGCTGTACGCCGAATCGGCGCCGAAGAGCGGCAATGTAAATGCGGCTCGGCGCTGAAGAACGCGATTTTCACGGCGCCCCACCTGTGGCCGGCGGAGACGCGAAAAAAACTTGACGCGATTGTTGGGAAGTACGCCCTCTCCTGAGGGATTTGCGCATCAAAGGTTTTTGGCGCGTGGCGTCGGTGTGAGTTTAGCCCGGTCTTTCAAGGCCGGGATGATGCGACGAGATAGGCTCCCGTCGCGTAGCGACGGCTGAAATTTGGGGTTTGAATTCAATCGTCGCTACGCGACGAAAATCGGGTTTGCCTAAATCCCTGGCGTTAAAACACCGGGCTAAACTCATGTCGACGCTACGCGTCGAAGAGACTGGTCAGACTGGAAGGAAGTTATGAAAAGAAGTTTAGTCGTACTACTTGTTTTGTTTGGCTGCTTACCGGCGATGGCTTACGGACAGGGAAGAGCGAAGACCGGTCCCGATGCGGCAACCGTTCGCGATGCCGATCTTGAGAAAGATTCTTTGCACAACCTCGAGGTCGCTCGCCATTATTTCAAACAGAAGAAGGCCTATCTGGCGGCGCTCAATCGCTGCGAAGAAATAGACGCGGGCAATCCAAACTTCGCGAAGATGGATGAGGTGCTTTACATCGCGGCAGAGAGCAGTCTCCGGCTGGCGGAGACTGGCGGTATACAAAAAACCAAGATCGTGATGCCGAACGAGCTGCTCGCAAAACAGCAGCAGGAGACGAAGCACAAGACGCCGGATGAGTTGCGTGAAGATGCGCGCGTTTATTTCTCGCGTCTTATCACCGGTTACCCGAACAGCACGTTTCTCGAACAGGCGCGCGAACAACTGCAACTGCTCGGAGGCGCGATCACGCCGGATGCCGTCAAGCCGGCGCCGCCGCAATTAAGAAGTAAGCAGTAGGCAGTAAGCGGTTGACAGTGAAGACATTTTCCACTTGTCATTTTAGATTTCTCATTTGTCATCGCCGCAAGTATCCATAAGTCGTTGTTTAGATAGGGCACTTGTGCCCACTGCGGAACTGACAAGTCCACTTGTAAGCGATCCTTAACGTTTGGCGATGACGAATGAAAAATTTCAAATGAGAAATGGAAAATGTTTTTTGGTTTCTTACCGGCATGTCCACTGCTAAAGTTAGTCACTCTCAAACATTGATAACAACCTAAGACCCTAAGATATGTCCCTACTCGTTGTTGGTTCAGTTGCGTTCGACGCGGTCGAAACGCCTTTCGGCAAATGTGAGAAGATGCTGGGAGGTTCCGCATCTCATTTCTCAATCTCCGCCAGTTTTTTCACGAATGTTCGCATCGTCGGCGTTGTCGGTGGAGACTTCGACGACGCCGAGCAGCAAGTGTTTGATGCTCATAACATCGACACCTCTGATCTCGAGCACGTGGCGGACGGCAAAACGTTCAGGTGGTTTGGTCGTTACGATTACGATCTGAATGTGGCCCACACGCTCGATACGCATCTGAACGTCTTTGCCGACTTTCAACCCAAGCTATCGGAACAGTCGAAAAACTCGCGGTTGGTTTTTCTCGGCAACATCCAGCCTGATCTTCAGCGCGGCGTCCGTCAACAGGTGCCCAACGCCGAACTGGTGGCGCTGGATACGATGAACCTTTGGATCGACACGGCGCGTGAATCGTTGTTGGAAACAATCAAAGGCGTGGACCTGGTAATCATCAATGACGCTGAAGCACGACAGCTGACGGCCATTCCTAATCTGATCAAGGCTGCGAGGACCATACTTTCATGGGGGCCCAAGGCGTTGATTGTAAAGCGTGGCGAATACGGTGCGGCGCTGTTCACCGCCGACACGTACTTTGCGATTCCTGCTTTCCCGCTCGAGTCAGTCTTCGATCCGACCGGCGCCGGGGATACTTTCGCCGGCGGCTTCATGGGTTATCTTTCAAGTCAGAGAGATTTGGACGAAGCGGCGATGCGCCGGGCCATGATCTTTGGCTCAGTGATGGCATCATTCAACGTGGAAGAGTTTGGCACCGCGCGCGTCGCTAAGCTTACACACGACGAGATTAACGAGCGCTTCCGGGCCTTCAAACAAATGACGCACTTTGAGGAAATTCCGTTTCAAAAGCAGTGACGAGTGAAGAGTGACCAGTGACAAGTCAAACCGAATTGCTTACTCTTCACTTGTCACTTTTCAATCGTCACGGAGGTTTCTATGTTTTGTCCCGTTTGCGAATCCGAATATGAAGCCGGCATCGAATACTGTCTTGACGATGGCTCGGCATTAGTCAAACGACTAACATCCGAGAATGCTACCCACGATTCCAGCGAAGCGAAATTCGTACTGCTGCATCACCTCGGCTCACCGGCTGAAGCCGAAATGGTAAGCGACATGCTTTCGCAGAATGGCATTCGCTGCGCCGTACAGTCGGGCGGCGCGGATGCTTTCTCGCCTTTGCTTTCTGCTACTTCGCCCGGCGCCCAGATCCTCGTGGACGAACGCGATTTCGATCGGGCGCAGGAGATTTATGCGTCCTTCTTTGGCGGCGACACTACTCCACTCACCGGCGGCACGCTTGAGGAAAGCGAAGACTAAGACAATCAACCGCCAAGACGCCAAGCAGCAACAACTGAACTGACTCGACTTTTTCCGTCTCGGCGTCTTGGTGGTTATTCTGGATCGATCATGGCCAGCGAATCTTCCGAAGCGATCGTAGTTTTCATGACTGCCGGCAGCCCGGAAGAAGCTGAGCTTTTGGCACAGTCCCTGGTGAGCAAGCGACTCGCTGCCTGCGTTCAAATCCTTCCCGAGATGCAATCTGTTTATTGGTGGCAGGGGCAAATCGAAAACGCCCGCGAAATTCTCCTCCTGGCCAAAACGGTGCAATCAAACTTTGCCGAGCTTGAGCGCGAAGTCCGTTCGCTGCACAGCTATGAAACGCCCGAAATCATCGCGTTGCCTGTGACTGAAGCTTCGGCGCCTTATCTGGAATGGCTCAAGGGAACAGTCGTGTCGCGTTGAGAATCTGGGCGGGAATTCAACCGCCAAGACAAAGAGCGGCAGGAAGTTCATCTGTTTACTCCTTGGCGTGCTTGGCGGTTCAATATGGTGATTAGCTCTTTTCGACAGCTGGATACACATCGGCGATCTCGGCGATGATGGAGTTTTCACCGCCCAATGAACCCTGGCTGTTGATGATGATTTGCACGACCTCAGCGGGTGAGTCCGTCACGTGCAGGCGTCGCAAATCTTCTTCAGTAACTTTGCCTTCCTTCAAGGCCCAATCGCGAATCCAATCGATCAGTCCCTGCCAGTAATCCGATCCAAAAAGAACTACCGGAAAGTTTCGTATCTTCTTGGTTTGAATCAACGTGAGCGCCTCGAACAGCTCGTCCAGGGTGCCGAAACCGCCGGGGAAGATGATGAAGCCGAGGCTATATTTCACGAACATCATCTTGCGAACAAAAAAGTATTTGAACTTAAGACCACGCGTCAGGTAGGGATTCGAGTATTGCTCAAACGGCAGCTCGATGTTGCAACCAATCGAAAGTCCGCCTGCTTCGAAAGCGCCCTTGTTGGCGGCTTCCATGATGCCGGGGCCCCCGCCGGTGATCACTGCGAAGCCGACGCGAGTGAGTTGTGCGGCCGTCTCTTCGGCAGCGTGGTAATACGGATCGTCGTTGCGCGTGCGCGCCGAACCGAAGATCGAAACGCCACGCGTGAGGGTGGCCAGTTCGTCGAAGCCTTCAACGAACTCGCCCATGATGCGAAACACACGCCACGTGTCTGTGTGCGTAAACTCATCTGGCCCGGGACTCTCGAGCAGTTGTTCGTCCTGCGTCGTTCCCGGTGCGTGCTCGTCAGGTTCTTTTAAGTCTGCCATCTCCGTCTCCAGAATAATTAGCCGCGGATTTACGCGGAGTCACGCGGATAATTCGATCTACTTTTCTGATTCGCGTGAATCCGCGTTCATCCGCGGCTGAATCGGCTTTTAGATCCCCATGATGTTGTACCCGCAATCAACGTAGATGACTTCACCCGTGATTGCAGACGACATGGGACTGCAAAGAAACAGCGCCGTGTTCCCGACCTCGCGCGGATCGACGTTGCGCCTGAGCGGAGCCTTTTCGGCGGCATGCTTGAGCATCGATCCGAAGTCGGCCACGCCGCGCGCGGATAACGTTTGGATTGGCCCGGCGCTGATGGCATTAACGCGAATGTTGCGCGACCCGAGATCGTTCGCCAGGTAACGCGTGCAGGTTTCCAGCGCTGCCTTCGCCACACCCATCACGTTGTAACCAGCCACCACTTTTTCGGCGCCGTAGTAACTCATGCAGACGATGCTCCCGCCGTCTGTCATCAGGGGCATCGCGGCGCGCGCGAGTTGCGGCAAAGAGTAAGCACTGATTTCGAGCGCGGTAATAAACGCCTCGCGACTGGTGTCGACGAACTCACCCGACAGCGCTTCGCGCGGTGCATACGCGATGCTATGAATCAGGAAGTCGAGACGACCGAACTCCTGGCCCACGCGCTTGAAAGTCTCGTCCACTTCTTCCTGCTTGGAGACGTCGCAGGGCAGCAGCAAAGAGCCGGGCATTGCCTCAGCCGTCAGGCTTTCGACATTTTCCTTGAGCCGCTCGCCCTGGTAGGTAAAGGCGAGACGCGCGCCGGCTTCGTGCAACACCTGCGCGGTGGCCCAGGCGATGGAGCGCTTGTTGGCAACACCAAAGATGATTCCAAATTTGTTTTGCAGCATAGGGGTCGAAAGTATCGATAAAGTCTGCATAAAGCGCAAGCGAGTCTGAAGCAGGGAGCGCAAGGCTCCAGTCTTATCCGCAGATTACACCGATTATCTAACCTAAAAACGCTCAACAGCTCTTTATCTGTGAAATCTGCGTAATCGGTGGATGGTAATAGCGTTTCGCGGCCGGACCCCTTGGCTGCTGCGTTCACTGCCGGCAAGGTGCCTGCGCTCCCGGCGCCTAGTGCTTGAAATGTCGAACGCCCGTAAAGACCATCGCCAGCCCATGCTCATCGGCAGCCGCAATTACTTCCGCGTCGCGCATCGAGCCGCCGGGTTGAATTACAGCTGTGATGCCGTGCTTCGCTGCTTCGTCGAGCCCGTCGCGAAAAGGGAAGAACGCATCGGACGCGAGCACGGAATCCTTGATCGGAAGCTGAGCGCGCATCGCTCCGATTCTTACGGAGTCGACGCGCGACATCTGGCCCGCCCCAACGCCCACCGTTTGCCGGTCGCGGACGTAAACAATAGCGTTGGACTTGGTGTGCTTGCAGACGGTCCAGGCGAATAACAGATCCTCGATCTCTTTCGGCGACGGGCTTCGTTTCGTCACGACCTTCAAATCTTCCGGCTTAAGATCGTGCGTGTCGCGTGTCTGCAGCAGCATGCCGCCGGTTACCTGTTTGTACTCGAGACCCTGCGGTTGTTCAGGTTCGCCCAGACGCAAAACGCGCAAATTCTTTTTTGCTTTCAGAATATCTAAAGCGCCCGGCTCGTAATCAGGTGCAACTATCACTTCGGTAAATATCTCCACCACCGCCCGCGCGGCCGACTCGTCAACCGAGCGATTGAACGCGACGATACCTCCGAATGCTGACAACGGATCGGTGGCGAGCGCCCGGCGGTAAGCTTCTTCGGCGGTTTTGCCAAAGGCGGCGCCCGCGGGATTGGTGTGCTTGATAATTGCGCAGGCCAGCTCGTCAAAGTCGCAAACCAACTGCCAGGCAGCGTCCGCGTCCACGTAGTTGTTGAACGACATTTCTTTGCCCGCGAGTTGTTCCGCATTCGCCAGTCCGCCGGGCTCAACAGACGCGGTTCTGATCGCGTAAAGAGCGGCAGCTTGATGAGGGTTCTCGCCGTAGCGAAGGTCGGCGAGTTTGTCGAGGTAGAGTTGGTGATGGTCCCCGAACTGTTCGTCCTCGTCTCCAGCAGCAGGCTCCTGGCCTGTTAGCGCTTTCATCGCCGAAGAAAAAAGATTCATGTACGTGGACATTGGCGCCAGCAGCTCAGGAATCGGTGGGAAAATTTTCGAACCCTGGGCGCCGGCGAGATTAGCACTCAGGTAGGGAAAAATTGCGGAATCGTAAATCGCCGTTCGCATGAAGGCGAGCCGGGCTAGTAACTCACGCGTGGCGAGCGTGAGGGCGCCGTCGTCCAAGATCAATTCGGTACGAATCTGCCGGTACATGTCGGGCGAAGTAATAACGGCAACGTCCCGGTAGTTTTTTGCCGCGGAACGAATTAACGCCGGCCCGCCGATGTCGATCTGTTCGATTGCCTCTGCAACCTTGACGTTTTCATTCGCGATGGTTTCTTCGAAGGGATAGAGATTGACGACGACCATATCGATCGGCTCGATGTCGTGTAGTTGCATTGCTGACTGGTGGGCCGCACTGTCGCGAACGCCGAGCAAACCGCCATGGATTTTTGGATGCAGGGTTTTGACGCGGCCGTCCATCATTTCAGGAAAGCCGGTAACATCCGCGATGTCGCGCACTTCGATCCCGGCCTCGCGCAACACTTTCGCCGTGCCGCCAGTGCTGATGATTTCGACGCCAAAGTCTTTTAGCTCGCGCGCCAGGTCAACCAAGCCGGTCTTGTCTGACACGCTGATCAAGGCGCGGCGAATTTTTCGCAATCCTGTTTCTTCATTTTCAGGCATGGCTTTGGAATAAAAGGTGACGCAGGTTGTCAGATTTTCGAAGGCTACTGTTTACCGAATCAGGCAGGGCGACGCAAGTCTGGAGGTAAGGGACGAAGACGTCGGGCTTACAAGATTGATTGCATGGGCTCTTACTTCGGGTGGGGGTTGTCTGTCTTCGTATGTTTCGTGCGATGAGTGTTCTCATCGCGTCGCTAAGGCGACGCGTTGCGGGGCTCTTGATTGGGTCTCAGCCTTGAAAGGCTGGGCTAATCTCATGCTGACGCTACGCGTCACAGGATTCACTTGATTCTCTGCGTCAGAAGCTATTCGTTAGGGCTTAGCAGGAGACGTTTGGTGGAAGAATTCCTGGGTTCGTTTGTATTTTGAGTAAGCGATCTGATACTCCACGCCCGCGGGAAAACTAATCGTGAAGCGATGATTGCGTCCGTCGCGCGCGCCTTCGCCGGCATAGAAGCCGAGCAGATACTGACTTCGCAGGTCGTCTTCAATCGCCTGGAAGACAGGCGTTAGATCGTTATTTTTGTTGTAGCCGCCGGGAGCGAGTGCGGACGCAGCATTACCAACCAAAAAATATTTGCCGCCGGTTTTCTCCGCTAGATCGCGAAAGCCCTTTGAGGGCGAGCGCACCGCCAGCCGCCCATCGCGTGGTTGGAAAAGGGGCAAATGGATCACGTAGAAAGAGACGTGGTTTGCGAGAGCGGCTTCTATCGCCGCAATCGCCTTTGAAGTGCTCGCATTGTCGAGCCCGTCGCTAATCAGCACGATGATGCGGCGTTCGGAACGAATCGGGGGTAAACCAGTGAAAGCCTGAACAGCGGCGAGGGCGGCATCGAACAAAGCGGTGTGCTGATTGCTCTCCACCGGAAAGGCAAAAGCCTTACGCGCGACCGATAAATCTTTGCCAAAGGGAACGACCAGCGAAGCTTGCTCAGCAAAACGAAGCACGGCGACCTGCGACTTCTCGCCGAAGCGGCTCGCCAGCGCTAGCGCCGTTTCGCGTTGCGCGGAAACAATGTCGCGCAGGCTGCCGGATTGATCGAGCGCGAAAAGCAGAGTGACGCGATCGGCGCCATGATACTGAGTCAATCCCGCGGTAACCCGGTCTGTGTCCTTCAGTGTCAGATCGCGTTCGCTAAGTGGCGGCGCATCCGGTCCACGCTGATCTCTGACGCGGATCGGAATTACGAACAGGTCGGTGTTCACCTTTAAAACTTCATCAGCAGGTTCCTGGGCTTCTACGCGGAGCCCGGATTGAGCCATGGAGACGCAAATCAACACATACGTCAGCAACGCACACGAGCGCAAACAGATCGCCGTTAAAGTTGAAAGAATTGTTCTGGACTCTCTGGCGGGCAGCATGCAGCCAGGCGGCTTAGCTAAAGAAGCGGCCGAAAAGCAGAATGCTGAGAATCACAATGATTGTGATGACGATAATCTTAACTAAACTCATAGCTAATCCCTCAGGGGTTAGAGACGACAAGGGACCGTAAACGTGCGTTATTTTAGAATTGTGCGAGCCCAGTGTCAATGAAACTTGGACCGGAAACCCGACCATCCCTCTATGTCCTCCGCGTCCTCTGTGGTGATTAAGCGCCAGGAAAAGACGAACCACAGAGGACACAGAGTTTCACAGAGTCACTTGAATCTCAAACCGAGCCGGCCGCTGATTAGTCGCGGGTTGCCCACATGCGTGCCGCTGAATACCGATTCAAAGTTGTAAAGAAACAGCTCGTTAGTCAGATTTTGCACATTGAACTGAAGGTTCAGCGCCACGCGTTCTTTTTGTAGCAAGTCCGCACCAATCGAAAGATCCAGAACCGTTCGCGGTCGAACGCGGCCGCGCTGAAAATCAATCTCGTCGTACAAGCGCGGATCGAAACCGGCAGCAACGAATTGGGCCAGCGTTGTGTTGGGGTCGACGTCCGTAGGCACACCCGAATCGTAGCGACCGCTGAGCGTCGCATAAATTCCCGAAGGCTTATGGTTGTAGCCCAGTTGGAACTGGGCCTCGTTTCGCTGATCGTGGTCGGCAGAAAACTTCAGACCCTGGAGCTGAAGTTCCTGTGGGTCCTCGCCGAGAAAGAGACCACCGGAGATTGGCGTGACGCCATAGGCGTGCGCGTTGGCAAATGACAGGGAGCCATGAAACCCACGCAGGTCCGTCGTTTCAAATCTTAACTCTTCACCAGTCACGCGACCCGATGAAACTGCGATCGGAAAGATCACGCCAGTCTCAAAAAACTGATCTTTGTCGGAAAAGTTTTTGATTCGCTTCTGATACAGCGTCACGCCTACCCGAAAATATTGCGAAACAAGTTGCTGTAGACCAACTTCGAAAGAGTTTTCCTTGTCAGGCAGGATTGGCTTGAGCGTCACTGCTCCCTGCAACACCGACACCGGAGAAATCGCGGCTGCCTGGGCGGAGCTCGCAAGCAGCAGATTCTCTGCCGGCGGCGGCTGAAACAAGCGGTTATAAGACGCATGCAGGGTTGTTTGCGTCCGAGGAATGTAATAGGCGACGCCGATGCGCGGACTCAAGGCTTGTTCGCTTATCAGCAGTTTGTAGTTGTCGTAACGAATACCGGCATCGAGCGTAAAGTTCTTGAAGATCGGGAAGCGATCCTGAACATAGGCGCTGAACGTTCGACCCGTTTTGCTGCCGTCGAAGACGAACGGATTGGCGGAATTGAAAGCATTGATGGGATTGGGAAACACGTTGCCGTTTTCATCCACCAGATCGTCGAACGTCACCATGGGGTAGAAACTGAAATGTTCTTTCAAGGGTGTGAGGGTAAGTTGGCCGCCCAACTTGATGTTGTGATCGCCGCGAGTCAGTGAAAGCGAACCGAGCCCGCCATAATTTTGCAAGGTGCGATTCTGCGCCGCGACCACCGGCGTCGATGTGGCGTTGCTGGTCAGGATGGATTTGCTTGAACGGTTGAAGAAGGAAACCTGAGCCACCGTGTTCGGCGAAAAAATATGCTGGAAGTTTATGCTCTGAGCATTATCTCTTAACCGTTGCCGTTCATCCTGACGTGCCAACTCCTGCTGGAAGCGGTTCGGCACCTGGAAATTTGAGCCGCCGAAAGTAAACACGCCGCGCAGCGAATTGTTTTGATCGAATTGGTAATCGAGACGGAAGAACCCTTTCCCGGTGCGACCGAAGTTGTGAAAGTTGTCGAGCGTCGGCGGATCCAGGAATCGTTGAGAGGTGCTGGTAGACAAGTTAGTTAGAAAACCGAACCGCCTGGTGTGCGTTGCGAAGTCTGCGGATATTTCTCCCGTGGAAAAACTCCCTCCGGATAACGACACGCCGCCCTGCGTTGGTCCCTCGAGTCCTGACCGCGTGTTGACGTTAATCACTCCGGCGAGTTTGTCGCCGAACTCCGCGGGAATGCCGCCGGTTAATACTTCGACGGTTCGTAGAGTACGTGCATCAAGGCTCGTCGAAAAAATTGCGGACATGTTGTCCGTCACCGGAATACCATCCACCACGTATTGCACCTGCGATTCGGAACCGCGAGGGTGCATTCGTCCGTTATCGTCGGTTACAAATCCGGGTGCAGAAGCGACCATGCTTTCGATGGCGCGCGAGGGCGTGGCGCCGACAGGTCGTTCCAGCAGAGTTTGATTGAGGTCAGTGTCCGACGAGGTTCGGTCCTGCTCCAGCACCGCCGAGTTGTCTCCAGTTACAGTAACAGCGGCGGTGGCTCCTTCGAGCGACAACGAGAGATCGAGATTAGCAGGTATCGTGCTCTCGAGGTCGATCGATTGCTCCAGCGTCTGGAATCCCGGAGACTCGACCCGAACCTTATAGGTGTTGAAGGGTACGTTGACTAACTTGAACGAACCCTGTTCGTCTGTTTGCACAGTTTGTGAATAACCGGTGAGCGGCTGCGTGATCACAATTTTGGCGCCGCGCACGAGCGCGCCGGTTGGATCCTTCACTGTGCCCTGGATCGAGCCGATGCGGGATTGAGCGAGAAGGGCTGTGGAAAGAGATAAGGTTATAAAGACAAATAGCGATGAGCTGAAGAAATTCCGAACGTTCATTGATGCAATCTCCTGGTAAATGCCCAACATGTGCTGCCGCGTCCAAAACTCTAGACTTAGAGAATTGGCGCGGAATGACGGCTTCCGAAGAAAATTCAGAAGCGGGCGTAGTTACTGGTTGGATTGCGGAGGCGCGCGACCTGAACGCGGAGCGGACGTTTGCGTGTGAAGCGGGATCGTTGTTGAGAGGACGAACTGTGAACTGAGAGACGTCGGAGCGACGCTCGGTGGAAGCGAGATCAGTGTTGCCGAAAAGTTTTGATGTAACTGGCAGATCAGGCAATCGCCGCAACCAATGAGCGGCGTACCACCCTTGGCGTCGGTTGTCGGATCAGAAAAGCTCGAGGAGCTAGCGATGCTCGACGCCGGCAAACCACCATGCGTGTGCGCGGCCTCAACCGTCGTTCCGTAGACGATGAAGCCAAGCAGCAAAAGCGAGAGCACGCGCGAAAAGCGGCTGTGCGACTTCCTCAAACTTGATGGGTGTTCTCTGATCACGGTTGGCAGCTTATGTTAGAGTCCAGAGCGCAGTATAAGGATGGCTCACATCACTGTCAAAACAACTTGCTGGCCCACGCGACCAGCTAAAAAGATGGAAAAATCGCGAATTTTCGTTGTTCCGTGTGCGCTGTTTTCGACGTGTAGCGTCGTCGTGAGTTTAGCCCAGCCTTTCAAGGCCGGGACAAGTTGCCCTTACCGGAGGCGTCGCGTCAGCGACGCAATGAGATGGTGTTCAGGAATTCTCATTCCGTCGCTACGCGAGGGACACGCAAATTACAATCGATGATCCCGGCCTTAAAAGACCGGGCTAAAGTCATTACGACGCTAACGCGTCGAAATACCCGGGAGTCGATATTTTTGAGGCAGGTCTCTAAAGAGTACAAATCACTGGTCGCCGCTTGCCTCTGGTTGGCTGGGGCGATGGTATCTACGGCGGCGGCGCAAACTACTAGTGCGCGGATAACGGTTGTCTCGACTGCTCCGGCGAGAGTGCGCATCGAGGTCCAACTGCCGAAGCCGACCAGTGAGCTGTCGTTCATAAATACCTATGCCGGCATTCTCGGATTGGGCGAGCGCATTGAAGCCCTTGAAGCTTTGGAGGCAGACGGGAGTACCGCGCAGGTGAAAAAGGCAGCGCCGGGCGAATATCGAATAACGCGAGCGCTTTCAAAGTTCAGGTACGAAGTAAACCTGTCGCCGCCCTCGCGACCCGCGCAAATGTCGCACGTGTCGTGGTTGAATTCAGAGAACGGTCTGCTCATGCTGGCTGATCTGTTACCGCAGGGAGCAGGCTCTCCAATTGAAATTAGAATCGACGCTCCCAGCGGCTGGACCGTAGCTGCAAACGTAAAAGGGGCTGGTTCCCAGTTCTCTACAACTGAGTCTGAGAGCGCGGTGTTTCTTATCAGCCGGTCGTTGCATGAGAAACAACAACCAACCGCAAACGGCGGGCTTTCAGTAATCGTGTCTGGCGAGTGGCCTTTGTCAGACGGCGATCTAGTCAAGACCAGCACAAGAATTCTTCAGCATTACACGCAAATCACCGGCTTCAATCTCAAGAACAAAGCGGTGGTGATGTTGGTCCCATACGCTGGTGAAACAGGACCGGATAATTGGACCGCTGAGACTCGGGGCAATGTCGTCGTCTTGTTGTTAGGCAGGAACGGGCCGCGAAAAAGAATCTTGTCGCGGCTTGGCGTCGTTCTCAGTCACGAGCTGCTTCACCTTTGGGTGCCAAACTCCTTGCGGCTGGCGGGAAATTACGATTGGTTTTTCGAAGGCTTCACGTTGTACCAGGCGCTGCGAACCGACCTGATTCTCGGTCTAATTTCTTTCGACGACTATCTCGAAACAGTGGCGCGGGTTTACGACTCTTATTTATCCTCCGCCGAAGCCAGCCGGTTTTCGTTGCTTGAAGCTTCGGAACATCGTTGGACCACGCAGTCTTCATTGGTTTACGACCAGGGTATGCTGGTAGCCTTTATCTATGACCTGGCTTTGCGGAAATCCACCGACTGCAAGGCTTCGCTTGATGACGTCTACGCCGACTTGTTTCGCTTACCGGCGACAGGACAGGCGAGCGCCAACGAGACTATAATCAGAGCGCTGACCGGGCGGGCTGGGTTTGGATCGTTCGCCCACGATTACCTGGAGACGGCCTCCATGATTAACCTCAACAGCACGCTTTCGGACTATGGAATCGTCCTGGAGGCAAGCTCAGCAGGCGCCACGAAACTGAGCGTGGCGCGACAGATGGGTAAGAGCCAACGCAAGTTGTTAGGTTGTCTTGGTTATCGCCATTAGACAAAAGGATCGTTGTTAACAACCGTCATGACTAGATTTGTTTTCATTGCCAAATGTTTTTTGCTGCTCGCGGTGGTGGCTGGACTTCACGGTTGCAAAACGCTCGCGAAACAGAATGACACGGGCGTGGTCGTCGCGCGGCGGGCGCAAATAAGAAGCTCGACCGCAGTGGTTGCGGCGGACTTGCTGGAAGTGAATCGCGGCGACGCTGTCGAGATTCTGGATTTTCAGGACGTGCAGGATCCGACCGATAACTCCAAAAAGGAGCGTTGGCTGCGCGTGCAGGCGCACGATGAAGACAGCACTGAAGGTTGGATCGAATCGCGGAACGTGATGCCCGACGAAGTTTTGCAGGCCGCGAAAAAACTGGCAGATGAAGACAAGGGCATTCCCGCGCAAGCGAGCGGCCAGCTTCGTGCCAGTTCAAATTTGCGTCTGACGCCTGACCGTAGCGGCAATGAAAACATCATGATGCGTTTGGATAGTGGTTCCAGTTTTGAAATCGTGAGCTGGAAGCGCGTGCCGAAACCGAAGTCGTCGGATGCGATTGAAAGCGACATCGCGCCGAAGGCGGGCA
>Ga0070670_100000794_pt1 | contig 24602 bp, 18 predicted proteins | sample KBSS63metaG_FD_64665 | JGI IMG/M metagenome (GOLD analysis project Ga0070670, IMG submission 64665) | Switchgrass rhizosphere microbial communities from Kellogg Biological Station, Michigan, USA - KBS S6-3 metaG | ecosystem: Host-associated > Plants > Roots > Rhizosphere > Soil ... | reverse complement strand
GATGGCCGCGGCGCTGCTCGAATGGGAGACGATCGACTCCGACCAGATCGACGACATCATGTCCGGCAAGCCGCCGCGAACCCCCAAGGACTGGGTCGCCTCGCCGGTCAAGCCGAGCGGCGGCGTTCCGCCGGTGACGCCGGGCAATGCGCCCGCCGCCGCCTGAGGGCGATGCTCGCAAGGCGATTCGAGACGGGGCTTCGGCCCCGTTTTTCATGAGCGCTGCGATCTGGCGGACGAGCCGCTTCGCGATCGATCTGGCACGGCCGCGCGTCATGGGGATCGTCAACGTCACTCCCGATTCGTTCTCTGATGGCGTCGCCGATTTCACGCCGGCGCAGGCCATCGCCCGCTGCGAGCGGCTGCTGAAGGAGGGCGCCGACATCCTCGACGTCGGCGGCGAGTCGAGCCGTCCCGGCGCCGTGCCGGTGAGCGTCGAGACCGAGCTCGCGCGGCTTCGTCCGGTGCTGGTGGCGGCGGTCGGCCTCGGCTGCCCGATCTCGATCGACACTACCAAGCCCGAGGTGATGCGTGCCGCGCTCGACCTCGGTGCCGACATCGTCAACGACATCGCCGCGCTGCGCACGCCGGGCGCGCTCGCCACCGTCGCTGCGCACCCGAGCTGCGGCGTCTGCCTGATGCACATGCGCGGCACGCCGCGCTCGATGCAAGGCCGGCCCGACTACTCTGAGGTTGTCGGCGAGGTGACTTGCTTTTTACGCGAGCGCATCGACGCCGCGAGCGCGGCTGGAATCAGTCGAGATCGCATCGTCGTCGACCCCGGCATCGGCTTCGGCAAGACACCGGCACACAACCTCGAGCTGCTGGCGCGCCAGGACGTTCTGCTCGCTCTCGGAGTGCCGATCCTGGTCGGCTGGTCGCGCAAGTCAACCCTGGCTCGAGTGACTGGTGTCGATGCCGTTCCCGCCGCCGAGCGCACCCCTTCCGACCGGACGCGGCTTGAGGCCGCCAGCGTCGCTGCCATGCTGCTGGCGGTGCAGCGCGGCGCGGCCATCGTCCGCGTCCATGACGTCTCCGCCGCAGTCGCCGCGCTCGCCGTCTGGCAGGCGGCGTCGTCGGTCATCCGATAATCGCGCCGCCCGCGCACGGAACCATTCTCATGAGCAGAACCTACTTCGGCACCGACGGCATCCGAGGCACGGTCGGCAACGCGCCGATCACGCCGGATTTCATGTTGCGCCTGGGCCATGCCGTCGGCCAGGTGTTGCGCCAGGGCGCGCGTCGCCCGACGGTCCTGATCGGCAAGGACACGCGGCTGTCGGGCTACATGATCGAATCGGCACTGGAAGCGGGTTTTGCCTCCGCGGGAGTCGATGTCGTCCTCACCGGACCGCTGCCGACGCCTGGCGTGGCCTACCTCACCCGCGCGCTTCGCCTTGACCTCGGTGTCGTCATCAGCGCCTCGCACAATCCGTTCGACGACAACGGCATCAAGTTCTTCTCGGCGAGCGGCGAGAAGCTGCCCGACGAATGGGAGCATGAGGTCGAGCGCGCGATCACGAGCGAGCAGCGCTGGGTCGGGTCGGCCGAGCTCGGCCGGGCGCGCCGGCTCGACGACGCCGGTGGCCGCTACATCGAGTTCTGCAAGAGCACCTACAGCAACGATCTGTCGTTGCGCGGCCTGTCGATCGTCGTCGACGGAGCGCATGGAGCGGCGTACCAGGTCGCCCCGCAGGTCTTTCACGAGCTCGGCGCGGAGGTCACCTCGATCGGATGCCGACCCGACGGCTTCAACATCAATGCCGGCTTCGGCGCGACGGCGCCGCAGGCGCTCGTCGAGACCGTGCGAACGAGCGGCGCCGACTACGGAATCGCCCTCGACGGCGACGGCGACCGGGTTCAGATCGTCGACTCCGGCGGCCGCCTCTACAACGGCGACGAGCTGCTGTACGTCCTCGCCGTCGAACGGCTCGCTCACGGCAGCCCGGTGCCCGGCGTGGTCGGAACGCTGATGACGAATCTCGGCGTCGAGCTGGCCCTGCGCGAGCGCGGCATCGAGGTCGTGCGCGCGTCGGTCGGCGACCGCTACGTGCTCGAGGAGCTCGTCAAGCGCGGCTGGCTGCTCGGCGGTGAAGGTTCAGGCCACTTGCTCGCGCTCGACAAGCACACCACCGGCGACGGCATCGTCAGCGCGCTGATGGTGCTGCAGGCGGCGGTGCGGTCCGGCCGCTCGCTCGCCGAGCTGCTTGCAGGCGTCAGCCTGCACACGCAGACGCTCATCAACGTGCGCCTCAAGGCAGGCCAGGATTGGCGTGCCAACCGCGTCCTGGCCGATCGCCGCGTCGAGATCGACCGCGAGCTGGGGGCGACCGGCCGGGTCCTGATCCGGCCGTCGGGGACCGAGCCGGTCGTCCGCGTCATGGTCGAGGCGCTGGATCCGGTTTTGTCCCGCAATTGCGCCGAGCGCCTCGCTGCGGCGCTTGCCTGACGGCCGGCGAGCACTCGGAGCGCACCCCTGCGGAGCGCGAGAGCAGGGGGTTCTGCGTGTGACGGCCCGGTGACAAGTCGATGACATGCCGGCGCTGCCATCCGCCCTCACGGCGAACGGAGGTGTCACGACGGCGTCACGAACGGTTCGTAGAGTGGCGGCGATCGAATGTTCGTCCGCCACCGGCCCACGAGGCCTCGCTCATGAAGAAGCCACTCCTTGGATCGATCCTCGTCTGTGCCGTGTTCGGCGCCCCGGCAGCGATGGCGCAGGACATGACCGGTGCCGGCGCGACTTTCCCGGCGCCGATCTACGCCAAGTGGGCCGACGCGTACAACAAGGCCACCGGCGCGCGTCTCAACTACCAGTCGGTCGGCTCGGGTGCCGGCATCCAGCAGATCCGCGCCAAGACGGTCGACTTCGGCGCGTCCGACATGCCGCTCAGCGACGACGTGCTGGCCAAGGACGGCCTGATCCAGTTCCCGACCGTGATCGGCGGCGTCGTTCCGGTCGTCAACATCAAGGGCATCGCTCCCGGCCAGATCAAGCTCAGCGGCCAGCTGCTCGGCGATATCTATCTCGGCAAGATCACCAAGTGGAACGACCCGGCGCTGGTCGCCCTGAACCCCGGGGTTCCGCTGCCCGACGAGGCGATCGCCGTGGTGCGCCGTGCCGATGGCTCGGGCACGTCGTTCATCTTCACCAACTATCTGTCGAAGGCGAACCCGGATTGGAAGGCCAAGGTCGGCGAAGGCACGGCGGTGAATTGGCCGACCGGCGCAGGCGGCAAGGGCAACGAGGGCGTCTCGGCGTTCGTCCAGCGCCTGCCCAACTCGATCGGCTACGTGGAGTACGCGTACGCCAAGCAAAACAAGATGACGTACACCTTGCTCAAGAACAAGGACGGGAATTTCGTGCCGCCGGATGCCGACAACTTCAAGGCGGCGGCCGCGGCCGCCGACTGGGCCAAGAGCTTCTTCCAGGTGCTGACCGATCAAGCCGGCAAGGACGCATGGCCCATCAGCGGAGCAACCTTCATACTCATGTACAAGGCGCAGGACAAGCCGGTCAACGCGGCGAACTCGCTCAAGTTCTTCGACTGGGCCTATGCCAACGGCGACAAGATGGCGGACGAGCTCGAGTACGTGCCGCTGCCGGCGCCGGTGAAGGAACTGGTTCGCAGGTCGTGGTCCGCCCAGATCAAGGACGGCTCGGGCAAACCGGTCGGCTGGAAGTAAGCTCGAACGAGGTCGCTCGACGCCACTACCGACGCAGCCTTCTTCAACACGATCGCCCGTGGCAGCCACGCTTCCTGCAACTCCCTTCATCCGGGCCGAAGAGCAGAGCCGTTCCGACATGAACGACCGGCCGCCGACGACCCGGCGTGCCTCGCCTTGGGCCGACGTCGCTTTCTCGGCGCTGGCCCACGGCGCCGCCTGGCTGACGCTCGCGCTGCTCGCCGCGATTCTGGTCGCTCTCGTGATCGGCGCGGCGCCGGCCATCAGGGCGTATGGCTTGTCGTTCCTCTGGACCAGCGAGTGGGACCCGGTCCAGAACCGCTATGGCGGTCTGGTCATGATTTACGGCACGCTGATGACGTCGCTGATCGCGCTCGTCATCGCGGTGCCGGTGAGCTTCGGCATCGCCCTGTTCCTCACCGAGCTCTCGCCGCTCTGGCTGAAACGCCCCCTCGGGACGGCGATCGAGCTGCTGGCGGCGGTACCGTCGATCGTCTATGGGATGTGGGGCCTGCTCGTCTTCAGCCCGATCCTGGCGACCTACGTGCAGCAGCCGCTGCAGTCGATCTTCAAGGGCGTGCCGCTCCTCGGCCAGCTCTTCTCCGGGCCGCCGGTCGGCATCGGCCTGCTCTCGGCCGGAATCATCCTGGCGATCATGGTGATCCCGTTCATCGCCTCGGTGATGCGCGATGTCTTCGAGGTGACGCCGCCGATGCTGAAGGAGTCGGCCTACGCCCTCGGATCGACCACCTGGGAAGTGGTCTGGAAGGTCGTGCTGCCGTACACCAAGACCGGCGTCGTCGGCGGCATCATGCTCGGACTCGGCCGCGCCATCGGCGAGACGATGGCCGTGACCTTCGTCATCGGCAACTTCAACCAGCTCAAGTCGCTGTCGCTGTTCGAGGCCGCCAACAGCATCACCTCGGCGCTCGCCAACGAGTTCGGCGAGGCCGCGCCCGGTCTGCACCAGGCGTCGCTGATCTACCTCGGCCTGGTGCTCTTCCTGATCACCTTCGTCGTCCTGTCGATCTCGAAGGTGCTGTTGCAGCAGCTGAAGAAGCGCGAGGGCGTCGTCGCATGAGCGCCGATTCGCTGGTCGCTCGCGAAGGCGCCGCGCAGCAGGCACGGCGCAGGCTGCACGCGCGCAGGAAGCGAGTCAACGTCGTCGCTCTCACGCTCTCGCTCGCGGCGATGAGCTTCGGCATCTTCTGGCTGATCTGGATCCTGGTCGAGACGGCGCGCCTGGGCATCGGCGGCCTCAGCCTCTCGCTCTTCACCGAGATGACGCCGCCGCCCCAGGCCGAGATCGGCGGACTCGCCAATGCCATCTTCGGCTCGCTCGCGATGGTGACACTGGCGACGCTGCTCGGCACGCCGATCGGCATCCTGGCCGGGATTTATCTCGCCGAGTACGGGCAGAAGGGCTGGCTCGGCAGCGCGACGCGGTTCATCAACGACATCCTGCTGTCGGCGCCATCGATCGTCATTGGCCTGTTCATCTACGCGGTCGTGGTGGCCCGCACCGGAACGTTCTCGGGCTTCGCCGGTGTCCTGGCGCTGGCGCTGATCGTCATTCCAGTGGTCATCCGGACCACCGAGAACATACTCTCGCTGATCCCGAACGCGCTGCGCGAGGCCGCCTACGCGCTCGGCACTCCGAAGTGGCGCGTCGTCATGACGGTGACGCTGAAAGCCGCCCGCGCCGGCGTCATCACCGGCATCCTGCTCGCCTTCGCGCGCATCGCCGGCGAGACCGCGCCGTTGCTGTTCACGGCGCTCTCGAACCAGTTCTGGACCAGCGACCTGACCAAGCCGATGGCGAGCCTGCCGGTGACGATCTTCAAGTTCGCGATGAGCCCGTACGAGAACTGGCAAAAGCTCGCCTGGGCAGGCGTGTTCCTGATCACGCTCGGGGTCTTGCTGCTCAACATCCTCGCCCGCATCTTCTTCCGCAACCGCGCCTGACCGGAACTCCATCGCATGGACGCCAAAGTCGATCTCTCGTTGACCGAAAAGTCCAAGCTCTCGGTCCGCCACCTCAATTTCTACTATGGCGGATTCCAGGCACTGAAGAACATCACGCTCGACATCCCCGAGCGGAAGGTCACCGCCTTCATCGGCCCTTCGGGCTGCGGCAAGTCGACTCTGCTGCGCACCTTCAACCGGATGTACGAGCTCTACCCCGAGCAGCGCGCCGAGGGCGAGATCCTGATGGACGGCAGCAACCTGCTGACCTCGAAGGACGACGTCTCGCTGATTCGCGCCAAGATCGGCATGGTGTTCCAGAAGCCCACGCCGTTCCCGATGTCGATCTACGACAACATCGCCTTCGGGGTGAAGTTGTTCGAGTCGCTGCCGCGGATCGAGATGGACGAGCGGGTCGAATGGGCGCTCAAGAAGGCCGCGCTCTGGGAGGAGGTGCGGGACAAGCTCGGCCAGAGCGGATCGGGTCTGTCGGGCGGACAGCAGCAGCGCCTGTGCATCGCCCGCGGCATCGCGATCCGGCCCGAGGTACTGCTGCTCGACGAGCCGTGCTCGGCGCTCGACCCGATCTCCACCGGCAAGATCGAGGAGCTGATCCACGAGCTCAAGGCCGACTACACCGTCGTCATCGTCACCCACAACATGCAGCAGGCGGCGCGCTGCTCCGACTACACCGCCTACATGTACCTGGGCGACCTGATCGAGTTCGGCCGCACCCAGGACGTGTTCATGCGGCCGCGCAAAAAGGACACCGAGGACTACATCACCGGACGCTTCGGCTGAAGGAACCACCATGAACGATCGTCACATTTCGACCCAGTTCGACGCCGAGCTGAGCGGCATCTCCACCCGCGTTCTCGAGATGGGCGGGATGGTCGAGTCGCAGGTCGCGCGCGCGGTCCATGCGCTCGTCACCTTCAGCGACGAGATCGCCGCCGAGGTGCTCGTGACCGAGGCGCGCGTCAACCAGACCGAGGTCGAGATCGACCTCGACCTGTCGACGATCATTGCCAGGCGCCAGCCGACGGCGCGCGACCTGCGCCTCCTGATCGCGATCTCGAAGACGATTGCCAACCTCGAACGCGTCGGCGACGAGGCGGCGCGGATCGCGCGCACGGTGCAGCGGCTGGTCAGCTCGGGCATCTCGACGCGGCTGCGCCTGCCGGTGAACGACCTGGCGTACGAGGCCGAGCTCGCCGTCTCGCAGCTGCGAAAGGCGCTCGACGCGTTCGCGCGGCTCGACGTCGATCGCGCGGTCGAGGTGCTGAAGAAGGACGACCTGATCGACCAGGAGTTCGAGGGCCTGCTCAGGAAGCTGATCACGTTCATGATGGAGGACGCGCGCACGATCTCGTCGAGCATCGACCTGATCTTCGTCGCCAAGGCGATCGAGCGCGTCGGCGACCACGCCAAGAACCTGGCCGAGCAGATCATCTACATCGTCAAGGGCACCGACGTTCGCCACAATCCGGTGGGCATGGTCGAGACCCTGGTCCGCTGAGCGAAGGAAGGATCGAAGATGAGTCGAATCCTGGTCGTCGAGGACGAAGCGGCGATCGCCGAGCTGATCTCGCTCAACCTGCGTCATGCCGGTTTCGAGGTGGAGGTCGCCGGCGACGCGGAGCAGGCGCTGGTCGCGGTCGCTGGCGTCCTGCCGAGCCTGGTCGTCCTCGACTGGATGCTGCCCGGCCAGAGCGGCCACGCGCTCGCCCGCCACTGGCGCGGCGAGACGCGGACCCGCGCGCTGCCGATCATCATGCTGACGGCGCGCGCCGAGGAGGCCGACAAGGTCTCCGGCCTCGACGCTGGCGCCGACGACTACCTGACCAAGCCGTTCTCGGCCAGCGAGCTGCTCGCGCGGATCCGTGCCTTGCTGCGCCGGCGGGCTCCCGACGCGCTCGATGCCGTGGTCGAAGTCGGCACGCTGACGATCAATCCGGCGACACGCCGCGTCATGAGTAAGGGCCGAGAGGTCAAGATCGGCGCGACCGAGTTCAAGCTGCTGCATTTCCTGATGACGCATCCGGAGCGGGTGCACAGCCGGACGCAGCTGCTCGACCGCGTCTGGGGCGATCACGTCTTCATCGAGGAGCGAACCGTCGACGTCCACGTCAAGCGGCTGCGCGAGGCGCTCAGCCAGGTCGGCTGCCAGCACATGATCGAGACGGTTCGCGGCGCCGGCTACCGACTCAGCAACCCGCAGGCCGTTCCGGTCTAGGCTTTCCACCGCGATGAGCTGGTTGCTGCCGCGCCTCGTCGCTGCCCTGCTGTGCCTGGCCGCTGGCGCGCTCGCCGGCCTGGTCGTCTCAGGTCAACGCGGCGCCCTGACCGGCGCCTTGCTCGGTGGCCTGGTCGGCTTCGCGGCGGTGGTCGCGATCGATTCGCTGCGCGGCTGGCGTCTGCTGCGTTGGCTGCGCGGTTCGCACGACGACGCCGCGCCGCGTGACTCGGGGCTGTGGGGCGAGATCGGCTACCGCATCGAGCGGAGCCTGCGCGGGCTCGAGCGCGGCGCCGAGATCGAGCGCATGAGGCTGGCCCAGTTCGTCTCGGCGATGGAGGCGTCGCCGAACGGCGTGCTCCTGCTCGATGCGGGCGACCAGATCGAGTGGTGCAACGGTCGGGCCGCCGAGCATTTCGGCCTCGATCCCGAGCGCGATCGGCGCCAGCGCGTCACCAACCTGATCCGGTCGCCGGCATTCGTCTCCTACCTCCAGGCGGGCGACTTCGCGGAGCCGGTGTCGTTTCCGGGGCCCCGCGGGCAGGGCAGTCTCCGCGTGACCATCCGGCACTACGGCCTCGAATCGAAGCTCGTGCTCTCGCAGGACCAGACCGAGCGCGAGCGCACCGAGGCGATGCGGCGCGACTTCGTCGCCAACGTCTCGCACGAGATCAGGACGCCGCTCACGGTACTGGCGGGGTTCCTCGAGACGATGCGCAACCTGCCGCTGACCGAGGTCGAGCAGAAGCGCGTCGTCACGCTGATGACGCAGCAGGCCGAGCGGATGTCGAGCCTGGTCGCCGACCTCCTGACGCTGGCACGGCTGGAGGGAAGCCCTCGACCAACCGCGGACAAGTGGGTTCGCATCGAGACGCTGTTCGCTCACGTCGAGGCGGAAGCGCGCGCGCTGTCGGCCGGCCGGCACGCGATCACGTTCGCCAGCGCCGGCGCGGCGCAGATCGCCGGCAGCGACAGCGAGCTGCTAAGCGCCGTCGGCAACCTCGTCAGCAACGCGGTCCGGTACACGCCCGACGGCGGCCGGGTCGACGTGAGCTGGCAGCTGGCCGACAACGGCGGTGGCGCGATCGCAGTCGTCGACAGCGGGCGCGGCATCGCCCGGGCCCATCTTTCACGTCTCACCGAGCGCTTCTACCGCGTCGACGGCAGCCGCTCGCGCGAGTCGGGAGGAACCGGCCTCGGCCTGGCGATCGTCAAACACGTGATGCAGCGTCACGGCGGCGAGCTCGACATCGCCAGCGAGCCCGACAAGGGCTCGAGCTTTCGGCTGGTCTTCCCCGCGTTGCGCGTTCGCGCCGAAGCGGCGGCCCGCGCTGACGCCGATGGCCATCCTGGCCAGACACCGGCGACCGAGCCGTCGTCCGCCCAGCGTCTCGACCTCAAGGTCTATCGCGGCGCCGTTCGCTGGTAGATGTCGGTGAGATCGTCGGTGGGACGATTGCGCCAGGCGCTCGCGACCAGCTGCCAGCCGGCGCCAGGCGCCGCCTTGGCTGCTCGCTCGAGCAGCAGGTAATCGCAGGTCGTGGCACTGGCCGGAGTCACTGCGTCGACCCGATAGCCGCCGTGATACTCGAGCGCGACCACCTCGGTGCGCGTCATGCCAGGAGCAGCGATGCAGGCGCTGGCCGGCACCACGCGGGCAACGCGCTGCATCATCGCGCGATAGCTGCGGGCGTTGTCGAGCGGCGGCAGAAGGATGGTCATCACCAGCAGCCAGCAGACGCTGACGCCGCCGGCGGCGAGCACCAGGCTCTTCCAGAGCGGATGCCGGCTTCGTCCGGTGCGCCAGCGCACGAGCCAGAGCCACGCCAGCGTTCCGGCGAGAGCCAGCACCAGCGCGAGCAGCGAGAAATCGCGGCTGTAGCCGGGCGAGAGCCTGGCGACATTGGCCGCCAGCTTGGCCGGCATGCCGGTCTGCATCGCGGCGTAGAAAAGCCAGCCGGTGGCCACCGCGATCGTGAAGAAAAAGACCGAGAACCAGTCGATCGCCGCGGCAGCGCCGCGCTGCAGGGTCGGCAACGCGAATGCCGCGAGGATGGCGAGGGCCGGCAAGGCGAGCATCAGGGCCCGATCGTTGCCGGCCATCGCCACCCAGACAGCGAGCAGGGTCGTGGTGCAGGCCAATGGAACGATCACGTGCTGCGCCCACAGTCGCCGACGCCATTGCCACAGGGTCCACAACGCGAGCAGCCACGCGGGCCAGGCGAACCAGGCGATGGCACGCGCCAGGCCGAGCAGCTGCGTCGGATGCGGCCAGGGGCCGAGCCGGTTGGCCCAAGCGCCGAGCGCTGTTGCTGCGGCGGCCGCAGCGATCGCACCGGCGCCGATCCAGCCCAGCCCGTGCCGCCGTTCTTTGGCAGGCCGAGCGAGCGTCAGCACGGCGGCGACGCCGGCGAGCAGCATCGCGATGGCGGGGGCGCCGCTCGCCGCGGCGGCGACCAGCGCCACTGCCGTCGACAGGCCGCCCCGGACATGCTTCTCCCGAGCCGCCGCCAGGCCGTAGAGGAACAGGGCAAGGGCGAACAACTGCACCAGCTCGGGGGTCGTCTCGTGACCGAGCTGGAGCAGGCCGAGCGAGGCGATCAATGCGAGCAGCGCGCCATCGGCGATCGCCCGCGCGTAGTCGGTCGGCGCCGCTTCGCCGCCGAAGGCGAAGGGCAGCGGCTGCGCCGATTCGGCGCGCGCCAGGTGATAAGCGGCGTACCACGTCAAGGCCAACGCCAAGGCGAGCAGCAACGCGTACGGAATGCGCGCCGCGAACGCCGGGTCGAGCCAGGGACTCGACAGCTTGACGAAGACGGCGCCGATCCAGTAGGGCAGCAGCGCACCGTCGGCCGGAATGCCGCCCACCGTCGGCGCGAGCCATGAGGTGCGGCCCTGGGCGATATTGACGATGTAGCCGAACGCGGTGATGTCGGCGTTCTTCCAGGGATCGCGCCCAAACAGGCCCGGCAGGACGTAAGCCGCGCAAAGGATGATGAGCGCCAGCCGCGGCAGAGGCGCCGCTTCGCGCTGGCTGACGAGGGCGGGATTGGGAGAATTCACACGGCGGTTCGAATCGGCGACCGCGAATGATGCAGCATGGCCCGCGCGAGCCGCTCGGTGCGCGCGATGGGCGCAAAAAAGGCAGCCGAAGCTGCCTCTTGTCGAGTCGCCGGGGATTTACTTCTTCGCGCTCAGGTGGGCGAACTTGTTGCGGAACTTCTCGACCCGGCCGCCGAGCGAATCGACGCTCTTCTGGGTGCCGGTGTAGAACGGATGCGACTCGCTCGTGGTTTCGAGCTTGTAGAGCGGGAGCTCGCGGCCGTCGTCCATCTTGATCGTCTCGCGCGTCTGCGCGCACGAGCGGGTGACGAACTTGAAGCCGTTGGAGAGATCGACGAAGCAGACTTCGCGATACGCGGGGTGGATGCCTTCTTTCACGGTATGCCTTTGCTGTGGTGCCGGGAGCCACGCCGCGCTGAACTGCTCAAAGGCGCACTTTCCGAAGAACCGAAGATTGTAGCCGGAGCGCTGCCCCTGATCAGCCACCCCTGCGCATCATGTCGAAGAAGTCGAGGTTGTTCTTGGTCGCTTTCATCTTCTCGAGGATGAATTCCATCGCCTCGATCTCGTCCATCGAGTAGAGCAGCTTTCGCAGGATCCAGCTCTTTTGCAGGATCTCGGGCTTGAGCAGGAGCTCCTCGCGCCGGGTACCCGACTTGTTGAGCAGGATCGACGGATAGACGCGCTTCTCGGACATCCGCCGGTCGAGGTGGATCTCGCAGTTGCCGGTGCCCTTGAACTCTTCGTAGATCACCTCGTCCATCCGGCTGCCGGTCTCGACCAACGCGGTGCCGATGATCGTCAGCGACCCGCCTTCCTCGATGTTGCGCGCCGCGCCGAAGAAGCGCTTCGGCCGCTGCAGCGCGTTGGCGTCGACGCCGCCGGTCAGCACCTTGCCCGACGACGGCAACACGTTGTTGTAGGCGCGCGCCAGTCGGGTGATCGAGTCGAGCAGGATGACGACGTCCTTCTTCATCTCGACCAGTCGCTTGGCGCGCTCGATCACCATCTCGGCGACCTGCACGTGGCGCGCGGCGGGCTCGTCGAAGGTCGAGCTGATGACTTCGCCGCGCACCGTGCGCTGCATTTCGGTCACTTCCTCGGGTCGCTCGTCGACCAGCAGGACGATCAGGTAGACCTCGGGATAGTTGGCGATGAGAGCATGGGCGAGGTTCTGCATCATCACCGTCTTGCCGCTCTTGGGCGCCGAAACGAGCAGTGCGCGCTGCCCTTTGCCGATCGGCGCGATCAGGTCGACAATCCGGCTCGTGATGTTCTCTTCGTTCTTGATGTCGCGCTCGAGCTTGAACTGCTCCTTTGGGAAGAGCGGCGTCAAGTTCTCGAACATGATCTTGTGCTTGCTCTCCTCGGGCGAGAGATCGTTGATCTTGTCGACCTTGACCAGCGCGAAGTAGCGCTCGCCGTCCTTCGGGACCCGGACCTCGCCCTCGACCATGTCGCCGGTATGCAGGTTGAAGCGGCGCACTTGGCTCGGCGAGAGATAGATGTCGTCTGTCGACGCCATGTAGCTCGCCTCGGGCGAGCGCAGAAAGCCGAAGCCGTCGGGAAGGACTTCGAGGACGCCGTCGCCGAAGACCTGCTCGCCCCCCTTGGCGCGCTTCTTCATGATCGCAAACATCAGCTCCTGCTTGCGCATGCGGGCGACGTTCTCGATCTCCAACGCCTCGCCCATCTTGATGAGCTCGGAGACGTGGATGGCTTTGAGTTCTGAGAGGTGCATGGAGGGGGCGCCGCTTGGCGCAAGACTCGGGTGGAGCCCGGTGGGCGTGTGCCCGGGCGTGCAGGCTGCGTTTGACGCAGCTCGGGACGACAACAACGGCGTTCGGGGTTGAAGCGATAACCGCTTCGCGCGGTGCCGGGCGCCGGCGCGCGGTCGATCGGGTGCGATCGCCGGCCAAACGCCCTGACTGTCTGGTGCCAGGCCCGCCGTCGGGAGACGCGCGGGCCGATTCGTTAGCTCGAGATTATAGGTGAGAGTCGATGAAAGCGGTCAACTGCGCCTTCGACAGCGCGCCAACCTTGGTCGCGGCGAGCTGGCCGTCCTTGAACAGCATCAGGGTCGGAATGCCGCGGATGCCGTATTTCGCCGGAACGTCGCGGTTTTCGTCGACGTTCATCTTGGCGATGCGAAGCTTCCCGTCGTAGTCCTTCGAAACCTCGTCGAGGATCGGCGCGATCATCTTGCAAGGGCCGCACCACTCGGCCCAGTAGTCGACCAGGACCGGGGTGCCGGCCTCGATGACATCGGCGTTGAACGATGCGTCGGACGTGTGGGTGATCAGGTCGGTGCTCATGTCGGATCCTCGTGCCTGCGGCGGGGAGGTGGGGCCAGGAACGCCAGGGTCAAGAGCGTCGGCAGGCACAATCATTCTGACATACCGGCCTCACGCCGGCGCCGCCTGTCCCCATCTGTTCCCTATGAAGACGATAGCCCGCGTGAGGCTTGGCGGCGCAAGCGACCCGCGGCTCTCGCGAACCGACGCAGCGGCCGAAACGCCCTGGCCAGACATCGCCGCGGCTTGCGCGGAATGGGCGCGACAGGCATCGGTCTCGTGGCGCGATGTGGTGCTGCTCGTGCCGTTCGTCGAACTGCTCGCGCCGGCCCGGCGCGCCTTCGCGCGACTCGGCGCCTGGATGCCACGCATCGAGACGACACGCACGCTGGCCGCGTCACTCGGTCCCGCGGCGTTGGCCGATGGCGAGAGCAGCTTCGACGCCGCGCTCGACACGCTCGTCGCGACGCAGTTGCTGGCGCGCGAGCGCTGGGGCGCCGAATGGATGCGGCGCGACCGGCGCGGCTTCGAGCAGGCGGCCGCGCGGGTCGCGATGACGGCGCGCCAGCTTGCACGCGCCGCATCGTCGCAGGCCCCGACCTCGCGAGCCGCGTGGTGGCAGACGGCGCGCGATGCGTTCGATGTCGGTGTCGTCGGACCGGGGGGTCTCGAGAAGCAGCTCGCGCGGATCGCGGTCGAATGGGCGGCGAACGCGCCCGAAGCCGCGTCGACCGATCGGCTGTTCGAGCTCCGTCCGTCGGCGTGGATCGCCATCCAGGCCGGCGGCGCCGACCGGCTCGCGCTGGCGTTGCTCGGCCAAGGCGAGACGCCGGCGCTGGTCGTCGACACCGACGTTCCGCTCGACCAACCCTTCGCGGCGATCGTGCACGAGTTCGCCGCCGGACCGCCGGCGCATGCCCTCTGCAACGGCTTCGAGGACGAAGCGTGGGCCGCGGCGGCGCAAGTGCTGGACCATCTCGGTCGCGGCGAGCGCCCGGTCGCGCTCGTTGTGCTCGACCGCGTTCTCGTGCGCCGGGTGCGCGCGCTGCTCGAGCGCGCTGGCGCGCGCATCGCCGACGAGACCGGCTGGAAGATGTCGACCACGCGCGCCGGCGCCAGCGTGATGTCGCTGCTGCAGGCCGCTCGTCCGACCGCAAGCGCCGACGCATACCTCGACTGGCTCAAGTCCTTGCCGCCGAAAGCGACGACCGAGGCGGATTCGCTCGCCGCGTTCGAAGCGTTCTGCCGGCGTCGACGCGTTTCGCGCCGCGATGCGGTTGCGTCCGACGCGCTACCGGCTGGCGCTGCGCGTCTTCACGCCGAAGCGAGCGCGACGCTCGACGAGGTCTCCGGGACATCGCGACGCCACCTGCCGGCATGGCTGGATGTCGTGTACGGCGCGCTCGAGCGCTGGGGCGTGCTCGCGCAGCTGCGCGCCGACGACGCGGGCCGCGAGGCGCTCGGCGCGCTCGGCCTCGACCCCCCGCTCGCGCCCGCGCGTCGCGCGTCGCTCGCCGATGGCGTTGAGCCGTTGACGCTGGCCGAGTTCACGCGCTGGGCCGACGACGTCCTCGAGCGCGTCGCCTACCGCCCGCCGATCGCGACGGCCGCCGATGAAGCCACGGGTGACGCAGGCACGACCCGGCCCGATGTCGTCGTCACGCCGCTCGCGCGCACGATCCTGCGTCCGTTCGCCGCCGTCGTCATGCCTGGCGCCGACCACCGCTCGCTGGGCGCGATGCCGGTCGACGATTCCCTCCTGCCGCGCAGCGCAGCGGCCGCACTGTCTCTGCCGACCTCGGCGGATCGGCGCGACCGCGAGCTCCTCGCGTTCGCTCAAGTGCTGCGCCTGCCGCGCCTGACGATCTCGCGTCGCCGTGGCGACGCCGGCGATCCGGTCGCGGCGAGCCCGTTCGTCGAGCGCCTGCGCTCCGCGCTGGCGGACATCCGCATGCCTGACGGTGCCCCTGGCGATCTGCGCGCTTGGCGCGACCCGCGGGGCGAACGCAGGTCCGCTGCCAAGCCGGTCGGACCGACCGCTCCTACTGTTCCCGCCGAGGCCTTGCCAGCGCGGTTGTCCGCCAGCGCGTTCGAAGCCTTGCGCGCATGTCCGTATCGCTTCTTTGCCGAGCGCGTCCTGCACCTGTCCGAGCTCGACGAGCTCGACGACGAGGTCGAAAAGCGCGACTACGGTACCTGGCTGCACGAAGTGCTCGACGAGTTCCATCGCGAACGCGGCGAGCCGCGCTCCGCTGACGAGGACGAGTCGCGATTGCGCGCGATCGGCGAGAGCGTGCGTGCGGAGATGGGCATTGACGCCGCCGCGTTCCTGCCCTACGACGCCAGCTTCGCGGGCTTCGTGCCCCGCTATGTCGAGTGGCTGCACGGCCGCGAGCGCATCGGCTGGCGTTGGCAGGGCGGCGAAGTCGAGACGCGTCGCGTGCCGGCCGAGCTCGAGGGTCTCGAGCTGCACGGCTACATCGATCGCATCGACCGCCGCCAAGGCGAGGGCGGCGCGACGATCGAGCTCATCGACTACAAGACCGGCAGCGCCGAGAAGCTGAAGGAGCAGGTGCGCGAGCCGCTCGAGGACACGCAGCTCGCGTTCTATGCGGCGCTCGTCGGCGACGAGGTTCCGGTCACCGCGAGCTACCTCGCCATCGATCGGACCCGAGGCCTGATCCAGATCGCGCATCACCGCGTCGCCGACGACGCGCGCACCCTCGTCGCCGGCATCGCCGACGAGATGAAGCGCCTGCGCGACGGCGCCGGCCTGCGCGCGCTCGGCGAGGGCAGCGCATGCGACTACTGTCGTGCACGGGGTCTTTGCCGACGCGACCACTGGCGGCGGAGCAGCGATGGCGCGTGACGCCGCGGCGCTGAGCGTCGACGGCAGGCGCGTCGACGCACGCACGTTCTACGCCGCCGCCTGCGATCCGGCGCGCTCGTGCGTGGTCGAGGCGTGCGCCGGCTCGGGCAAGACCTGGATGCTGGTCTCGCGCATGCTGCGCGCGCTCCTCGACGGCACGCCGCCGCACGAGATCCTGGCGATCACGTTCACACGCGCCGCTGCCGGCGAGATGCGCGAGCGGCTCGACCAGTGGCTCGCCGACTTCGCCGCGCCGCGATCGACCCATGAACAACGCGTACGTGCGCTCGTCGATCGCGGCATCGATCCGGCGTGTGCGGAGTCGCTCGCGCCGGAACTCGGCGCTCTTCAGGCACGCGTGCTCGCTGCCGGACGACCGGTCGAGATCCGCACTTTCCACGGCTGGTTCGCCCAGCTGCTGCGGTCTGCGCCGCTCGCGCTGCTCGATCGGCTCGGCGTGCAGGCCGACGCCGAGCTCGTCGAGGACTGGCGCGAGCATCGACCCGCCGTGCACCGCGCCTTCCACGCCACATTGCTGAGCGACGAGGCCTTGCGCGCCGACCACGCCGCGGCCACGGCGGCGCGCGGCCGGCATCAGCTGCGCGTCTGGCTGGACGTCGTCTGGGACCGGCGGGTCGAGTTCGAGCTGGCCGACGAGGCCGGCGTTCTGGCCACGAGCGTCGAGCGTGCCGAAGCGGTATGGCCGGCGCTCGCGGCGTATGACCATCCGGCCGAGTCGATCGCGACTGCGGCATGGACCGATCTTCTGGGCGCCGCCACGCGTGAGCTCGCCGCGGCGCGCGGCAAGCTGGCACGCGATGCGGCGGGCGACCTCGCCGCCGCGCTCTCTCTCGCGCCGCGGAAGCGCTTCGCTGCCGTGTGGTCCGTGCTGTTCACGGTGACCGAGGAGAAGCCACGCGCGCTTGCCCGCGGCCTGCCGCTGGTCGAGCAGCTGCAGGACGAGCTTCGGCATCTCGCCGATCAGGTCCACCAGCACGAGTCGCGCGAAGAGCATCTGCGCATGGTCCGCCTCGGCCGTGCGCTGCTCGCGGCGCTCGCCGACTACAAGCGCGCCCAGGGCCTGGCCGACATGGCCGACCTCGAGCGCGTCGCGCTCGTCCTGCTACGCGACGGCGAGCTCTCGGCCTGGGTCCAGGAGCGGCTCGACGCGCGCATCGCGCACCTGCTGATCGACGAGTTCCAGGACACGAGCCCGCTGCAGTGGCATGCGCTGCACGGCTGGCTCTCGGGCTACGCCGGCGCGGGCGGCGGCGCGAGCGGGCAGCGACCGCCGGGTGTCTTCATCGTCGGCGACCCGAAGCAGAGCATCTACCGGTTCCGCCGCGCCGAGCCGCGCGTGTTCGCGGCGGCGGCGCGGTTCGTGCGCGAAGGGCTGGGCGGCAGCGTCCTGGCCTGCGACCACACGCGCCGCAACGCGCCCGCGGTGATCGAGGCGATCAATGGCGTGTTCGGCGCCGCCAGCGCGCTGTTTACGGGCTTCCGTCGGCACACGACCGAAATCGGCACGCTCGCCGGCAGCTCCGTGTCGACCCTGCCGCGCATCGACCGCCCACCGCGTCCGCCGTCGCGTCGCGGCGACGACGCGACGCCCCTGGTCTGGCGCGACAGCCTCACCATGCCGCGGCTGATCGTCGACGAGGTGCTGCGCGAGCGCGAGGCCGAGGTCGTCGCCGAGGCCGTCATGGCCGAGATCGCGAGCGGCTCGCGCGCCGACGAGATCTACGTCCTGTGCCGCAAGCGCCAGTCGCTTCGCCTCGTCGCGCTCGCGCTGGAGCGGCGTCACGTCGGCCACTCGGCGGTGGAGGACGCCATGCTGGCCGAGACCCCGGAGGCGCAGGACCTGATCGCGCTCCTCGACGTGCTGGTCTCGACCGGCCACGACCTCTCGCTCGCTCGCGCCCTGCGCAGCCCGCTGTTCGGCGCGTCCGATCTCGACCTGCTCGCGATCCGTGCCGGCGCGGCCCGAGGCGCGAGCTGGTGGCGCGCATTGCGGGAGCTGGAGGACGCCAGCCCCGTGCTCGCGAGGGCACGCGACCTGCTTGGGTGCTGGCAGGCGCTCGTCGCCACGCTGCCGCCCCACGACTTGCTGGATCGCATCGTCGCCGAGGGCGACGCCCACATGCGCTACGCGGCCGCGGTGCCGCCCGAGCAACGGGCGTTCGCACTCGACGCCATCGACGCCGTGCTCGCGCAGTCGCTGTCCCTCGACGGCGGTCGCTACGCGACGCCGTATGCCTTCGTCCGGTCGCTGAAGAAGCGGGCGCTGAAAGCGGCACTGCCGGTGCGGGCCTCGACGGTGCGCCTGCTCACCGTGCACGGCGCGAAGGGACTCGAGGCCGACACCGTGTTCGTGATGGACACCGAGCCCGAGCGTACCAACCCGCCGACGACGACGCTGCTGGTCGAGTGGCCGGTCGAGGCCGAGCGGCCGAGGCGATGCGCCTTCGTCTACAACGAGAACCGCTGCCCGCCGTCGCTGCGTGCCGCGCTCGACGACGAGATGCGGGCACGCGAGCGCGAAGAGCTGAATGGCCTCTACGTCGCGATGTCGCGAGCCAAGCGCCGCCTCGTCTTCACCGCCACCGAGCCCTACCTGGCGCCGACCGGTCCGACGTGGTGGAGTCGCGTCGCTGCCGCGTGCCCCGCCGCGGCGCCGCAGCAGGCCGAGCTGCTGTTCGAGGCGCCGGTCGCCGTAGCCCCGCGCGAGGCACCGGACGGTGATGTCGTCATCGCGACGCTCCCGCCCTGGCGCGCCGCGTCGAGCCTCACGAGCGGCAAGGCCATCGAGACGCCGGTGGCGAGCGCGCGGATCGGCCGCGCCGTCCACCGCGCTCTCGAGTGGATCGTCGCCGAACCAGGGATCGATCGCGACGAAGCCGCCGACGCTGCGGCGCGAGAGTTCGGCGCGTCGGTCGCGGCGGTGCGCCACGGTGTCGCGGCGGTCGTCGACCATCCCGACGCTGCCCGCTTCTTTCGCGGCCCGCAGATCCGCTGGAGCGGCAACGAGGTGTCGATCGGCGATGACGGCGAGGTTCTTCGCATCGACCGCCTCGCCCTCGTCGACGAAGCTGGCGGGCCGGTGTGGTGGGTGCTCGACTACAAGCTCAGCCATGCCCCGGAAGCGCTCGACACGTATCGCGCGCAGTTGCTCCGCTACCGCGCGGCAGTCGCGCGTGCCCAGCCAGGTGAAATCGTGCGCTGCGCCTTCGTCACCGGGGAGGGCAGGGTCGTCGAAGTGTCGTGAGTGCAGCGCTTCACGGCAAGAAACCGCACTTTCGTCGCCTTGATCGCGCCATCGGAGCTGCCTCCGCTAGGCTCCAATCAGGCAACTCCGTCTCCCCGCGATGCCGTCCGCTGTCGCTCCTTCGATCCGTTCCTCGTCGCCCGCCCGCGCCTTCGGCCACTTCGCGCTGCAACGCCTGATCGGCAAGAGCGAGGCGACGATGACCTGGCTCGCGATCGATACGCGCAGCGCGACCGAGGCGATGCTGTCGATGCCGCGCGTGCCGCCCACCGGCGCCTCGGGGATCGGCAACTGGCTGCTCATGGCGCGGCGCGCAGCGCGACTCGACCATCCCGATCTCGCCAAGGTCGTGGAATGCGGCGTGAACGACCATTGGCCGTTCGTCGCCGTCGATCGGCGCGCCGGCGTGACCCTCGACGAGTGGCTGGCGCAGCATCCCGCTGCGGGTGTCGAGGACGCCGCGTTCTGGATCGCCAGCGTCCTGCGCGGGCTCGCGTTCGCCCACGACGCCGGCATCGCGCACCTCGACCTGCAGGGCCACAACGTGCTCGTCAACGAGCGCGGCCAAGCGTGCGTGATGGCGCTCTCGGTCGCCGCCGACCCTGGACAGGAGGCGACTCCCGCGCCAGGCCAGCGCGGCAGCGACCTTCGCCTGGCACCGGCCGAGCCTCTGGGGCTGCGCGCGCATCGCGCCGCCGCCGAGCGCGACGTCCTCGCGTGCGGCGTCCTGCTGCACGTCCTTCTCACCGGCGAGGCGGTTCTCGACAGCCCCGACATCGCCCAGGTCCTGACGCGGATCGCGCCGTACGGCCGCGAGCACGTCCGCTTGCCCTGGACGACGCCGCAGCCGATTCCCGAGCCGCTGCGCGCGATCGCCAACCGGAGCACTTCGAGCCAGGTGCGACTGCGCTATCGCAACGCGCGCACCTTCCTCGGCGCACTCACCGGCTGGCGCGAGGCCGCCGCCGAGGACGATGCCGGCCCGGTCGCGCTCCTGCTCGACCGGCTGCGCAGCGTCGGCCACCTGCCGGCGCTGCCGGGCCTGGCAGGGCGCGTGCAGCGAGTCACCGCGATCGAGAGCCAGCGCACCGACGAGATCGCGCGTCACCTCCTGCCCGACATGGCGCTCTCGTTCGAGCTCCTGCGCACACTCAGCTCGGCACGGGTCCAGGGAACGCAGATCGCGGGCAACGGTCCGGTGCTGACGCTGCGCCGGGTCGTCGCCCTGATCGGCGTCGACGGTGTTCGCGCGGCCGCCAACAGCCTGCGCACCTGGCCCGGGCCACTCGACGACGAGTGCGCCCGCGCGCTGCGCCAGACGATCGATCGCGTCCGCCTTGCCGGCCACCTGGCCCAGGCGTTGCGCCCGGCGGGATACGACGGCGAGGCGGTCTATCTGGTCGCGGCGCTGCAAAGCCTCGGGCGCCTGCTGGTCCGCTACCACTTCGCCGACGAGGCCGAGCAGATCCACCAGCTGACCCAGCCGATGCCGGCGAGCCGGATCGACGGCGAGGTCGTCGTTCCGGAGCAGCCCGGTCTCAGCGAGGAGGCCGCGGCCTACGCGGTCCTCGGCGTCGACATCGAGGCGCTCGGCAGCGCCGCGGCGCGCCACTGGGGGCTGGGCGAAGAAGTCCAGCACATGATCCGGCGCCTGCCCGGCGACCTCGCGGTGCGCAAGCCCGACGACGACAACGAGCTGCTGCGAATCGTCGCCAGCGCTGCCAACGAGATCGTCGACGCGCTCGGCCAGCCCGCGGCCAAGGTCCCGGTGGCGCTGAACCAGACCATTTCGCGCTATGCGCGAACGCTTCGAGTCACCACGCGCATCGTCCACGATGCGATCGAGGATGCCAAGGAGGCGCTGCACAGCGACGGCATGAGAGCGGCGTTCCGGCCGGTCGGAGAGGCTGACGCTGCGCAAAGTGCCGACGCCGCTGACGAGCCTGCACCGACCGAACCCGAGCCGCATCCCGAGCAATCCGGCTGAGCTGCGGCCTCCCGGTCGGCGCCAACCCGGCGCTGCGTGGGAGGGGTGACGAGCCTGACCCCGGCACTGGTCGCAACGGTTAGGGCTGCTTCGTTCCCGACCTGACCCGTTTGGCCGCGCTCCCATGCGGGGAGGCCCGTCAGCGTCGATTCTAGGCGGTGGCCCGTGTCGTCGCGCGGTCAGAGACGAACGCCGAGCTCGCTGCCGGCGTATTCGAGGCCGAGCGGCTCGACGACCAGCCGCTTGGGGCCGGATTCGACCCGACCCGCGACCCAGGCGTCGACCCCGGCCTTGCGCGCCACCGCCGCGGCTCGTTCCGCATCGGCCGCGGCGACGAAGACGGCGAAGCCTGCACCCATGTTGAACGTGCCGTACGCGCCGCGTGCGTCGAGGCCGGCCTCGGCCTGGATGAACGACAGCACCGGCGGGACGTCAGGCAGCACATCGATGCGATAAGTGAGGTCGGCACGGTGGCGCATCAGCTTGCGCCAGCCATGCCCGGTGACGTTGACCGCGTAGTGGACGCGAACGCCCGCCCGGTGCAGCGCTTCGGTGATCGGCGAGTAGAGGACGGTCGGGGCCAGCAGCGCTTCGCCGAACGAGACTGCGGCGCTGCCCGAGCCGATCGGCGTCAGATAGCCGCGCGGCAGCCGATCGGCGAGCTGGCGCGCCAGGCTGAGGCCATTGGCGTGAATGCCGCTCGATGCCAGCATGACGATCGCGTCGCCACCGCCGAGCTGGTCGCCGAGCGACAGCCGCTCCTTCGGGTTGACGATGCCGGTGCACGACGCGGCGAGGTCGATCCGGCCCGGCTCGACGATTCCCGCGAGCGCCGGGGTCTCGCCGCCGCCCCAGGCGATGCTGCAGTGATCGCAGGCGCGCTTCCAGCCCGCGACGAGCTCGGCCGAGCGCTCACCGTCGGCGAACCAGTCCGAGCCTCCCGCGGCCCAGTACGCCTGGACGACGAGCGGCGTCGCGCCGACGGTGATCAGGTCGTTGACCGCCATCGCGATCGTGTCCTGGGCGATGCTCGCGTAGGCGATCTTGCCGGTGAGCGCCGCCATCGTGTCGGCAACGAGCGCCTTCGATCCCAGGCACTCGACGATGCTGGCGAGGTAGAACGGGCCGACGTCGACGACGTAGGCCGATTCGCCGCGCGACGATTCGACTTCGCTGAAGCCGTGCGCGTCGAGGTGCGAGGCGGTCGCCGCGGCGGCGCGCTGGGCCGCGATCTTGAGCGGATCGATGCGCCCGTAGTCGACGCCCGAGCCGCCGTAGCTGAGCGGAGCCGGGGCCGAAGTCGGGTGCGGATGCGAGGTGGCCACGGTGGCCGTCATTATCCCGCAGCACCGAGGGCGGACGGGGTCGGCCCGTAGAATCGATCGCATGTCTTCCACCGTGCTCGCGCGCAAGTACCGGCCGCGCAATTTCGAGTCGCTGGTGGGACAGGCCCACGTGGTCCAGGCGCTGGCGAACGCGCTCACGCAGCGGCGCCTCCACCACGCTTACCTCTTCACTGGAACGCGCGGCGTCGGCAAGACGACGATCGCGCGGATCCTCGCCAAGTCGCTCAACTGCACCGGGCCCGACGGCAGCGGCGGCATCACCGCACAGCCGTGCGGCGCGTGCGCCGCGTGCGCCGACATCGACGGCGGCCGCTTCATCGACTTCGTCGAGCTCGATGCGGCGTCGAACCGGGGCGTCGAGGAGATTTCGCGCCTGCTCGACCAGTCGGTCTACAAGCCGGTCGTCGGCCGCTTCAAGGTCTACCTGATCGACGAAGTGCACATGCTCTCGAACCACGCCTTCAACGCGATGCTGAAGACGCTCGAGGAGCCGCCCGACTACCTCAAGTTCATCCTCGCCACGACCGATCCGCAGAAGGTGCCGGCGACGGTGCTCTCGCGCTGCCTCCAGTTCAACCTGCGGCCGATGGCGGCGGCGACGATCGCCGAGCATCTCGCCGCGATCCTCGCGACCGAGAACGTCGCCGCCGAGCCGGGCGCGCTGAAGCTGATCGCACGCGCGGCGCGCGGCTCGATGCGCGACGCCCAGTCGCTCACCGACCAGGCGATCGCGCACGGCAGCGGCCGGGTCGAGGAAGCCGGCGTGCGCCAGATGCTCGGCGCGGTCGATCGCAGCCATGCGGTGCGCTGCATCGAGGCCGCCGCGGCACGCGACGGCGCGGCGTTGATCGCGGCGGTCGACGGCCTGCGCAGCCTGGGGTTGTCGGCGCCCGGCGCGCTCGAGGAGATGGCGGCGCTGCTCCAGGAAATGGCAGTGGTCCAGGCGGTTCCCGGTGCGGCAGTGAGCGACGATCCCGACGCCGAGGTCGTCGCTCGCCTCGCCGCGCTGGTCCCTGCCGACGAAACCCAGCTGCTCTACAGCATGGTCCTGGCGGGCCGCGCCGAGCTGGCGCTCGCGCCCGACGAATACAGCGGCCTGGTGATGGTGTTGCTGCGGATGCTCGCCTTCGCGCCGGCCGACGACCGTGCCGCGGCGACGTCGCCGCCGACACCGGTGTCGCCGCCGGTGTCGCCGCCGGCGCGCTCGGCGAACCCGCGCGCGGCCGAGACGAAGGCAGCGCCTGCGACGGCGTTGTCGCCGGCCAGGCAGGCGGCGTTGCCGCCCGCACCACCGGCGGCGGCCACGGTGGCCCCAGTCGTCGCGACGACGGCGGCAGCCGTCCAGGGCAGCGCCGCCGCCGATCGCTGGACGGCGCTGGTGCAGCGATTGGTCGATGCCGGGGCGATCGCGGCGATGGTGCGCGAGCTCGCGCTGCAATCCGAGTGCGTCGCCGTCATCGACAACGAGCGCGAGCAAGCGTGGCAATTGCGCGTCGAGCGCGAGAACCTGCGCACGCCGGCGCTGCGCGAGCGGCTGCAGGCGGCGGCGCAGCAGTGCGAAGGTCGCTCGCTGCGGGTCGAGATCGAGGCCGGCGCCGCGGTCGATACGCCGGCCGCGCGCGATGCCGCCGAGCGCGAGCGGCGCCAGGCCGAGGCCGAGAAGCTGATCAGCGAGGATCCGCTGGTGCGCGCGCTGATGGCGCAGTACAAGACGGCGCGCATCGTCCCCGGTTCGGTGAAGCCGCACTAGCACGCGCGACCCGACATTGAAGGAGCACACGACATGATGAAGGGCCAACTCGCCGGCTTGATGAAGCAGGCGCAGGCGATGCAGGACAACCTGAAGAAGGCGCAGGACGAGCTCGCCACGATCGAGGTCGAGGGCCAGTC
>Ga0070670_100000793_pt1 | contig 24611 bp, 25 predicted proteins | sample KBSS63metaG_FD_64665 | JGI IMG/M metagenome (GOLD analysis project Ga0070670, IMG submission 64665) | Switchgrass rhizosphere microbial communities from Kellogg Biological Station, Michigan, USA - KBS S6-3 metaG | ecosystem: Host-associated > Plants > Roots > Rhizosphere > Soil ... | reverse complement strand
GCGAAAACCTTAATGCCATACATTAAGCGTTCGTGGTTCGAATCTTTCGCGACCGCGCCGAAAACGACTGCGGCCAAAGCAGCGAAGGCGGTCATCACCAGGAAGTGCCTCATGATTTCCTCCCCGCCGCAATATCAAAAGCATCGAGACTGGAGAGATAGTTAAGCAGGCCGGCGACCAGCAGAAAGGTCCAGCCATATTCAAACGTCGGCAACGCCGCCTGCTGCGGTCCGTTGGCAAAACCATACCCCCAAATCCAGCAGGCAATGTAGAGTAGCCCGGTTCCAAGATCGCCAACCATGGGCGGAATTTGCAGTAGTGACGACAAACCCTGGTCACCGCCCGAGAACTTGAAGAGGTGGCCGCCCATCGAAAGCCCAAGAATGAACGAAGTCCAAACCGCGCCGCCGAGCAGCAACGCTCTTCCCCACTTTCCCTGCAACACATGGCCGAGGCCGGGAACCAGCCAAGCCGCGATTCCCATGGCCCAGGCTTTCGCCGGAGCTGATTCAACACTTGAACTGTAATCAACCTTAGTCAAAACAAACCTCCGAACTATCGTAACGCATTTTGGAGTGCGCTGACCTGTCAGCGCTTTCGCTCGGTCGCGACCAACGGTCATCGTTAGATCTGAATTGGGCGACAGGTCGCCCAAGACCAAAGCGCTGACAGGTCAGCGCACTCCAAAATCGCAAAACAGTTTGCGTTACACTTTAACGGTCGGCGCTACGACCTCTGAACATTCACCTTAACACTTATCGGTAGATCAGGTACTGCTCGCGCATAGCGACAAAGTCATTCAGGCCCGCAGTCCAACTACTCTCGATCGTTGCGAGCGAGTCGCCGCTCTCAATAGCTTGTCTAATACTTGAAGTACCGGCGATGACGTCGAACGGGTTTCGATCATAAACGTACTCGTACGGCGGCTCCTTCCAGCGAAACTCCGAACCGTATAAACCGTAAGCCGTCTTCACCATGGCTACTCCGGTAATCACTGGTTCAAACTCTTCGCGATCAATAACGTGTATCTGCACGCCGCCACAACTGACTCCGCCATGCTTCTGGAAAGTCGGACGAAATACGCAGTCCCTGAAGAACACGCCCGGGAGATTTAGTTCGTTCAGTGTCCGCGCATACACCTGCGGATCGATGTAAGGGGCGCCGATCAATTCAAACGGACGCGTCGTTCCCCGTCCTTCGGAGATTTGCGTTCCTTCGAAATGAACTGCGCCGGGAAACACCGTGGCCGAATCCAGTGTGGGAATATTTGGCGACGGCATTACCCAGGGAGCGTCCGTTTGATCATGCCAACAATCCCGCTGCCAACCATCCATCGGAATCACTTCCAGTTCACAATTGATCTGGAACGACTTATTAAACATTCGCGCTAATTCCCCGAGCGTCATCCCATGCCGGGTCGGAATAGGGAAAAGCCCAACAAATGAAGCTTGTTCAGGCTCCAGAACATTGCCGGCAACCTGACGCCCGTTGATTGGGTTCGGCCGGTCGCACACAATCACCTTTTTCCCGTAAGCGCGCGCCGCGGTCATGCAATTCGCCATCGTGTAGGCGAAGGTGTAAATGCGGCAGCCGACATCCTGCATGTCAAAGACGAGCACATCGAGGTCCTTGAGCATCGCTTCCGTAGGCTCGCGTGTTTCGCTGTAAAGCGAATGTATCGGCAGGCCCGTGGCTTTGTCGATGCTGTGCTCAGTTTCGATCATGTTGTCCTGCACGTCACCGCGTATGCCGTGCTGCGGACCGAAGAGCGCGCTCAGCGATATGTCAGGATGCTGATGTAACAGGTCAGCAGCGTGATGGAGTTCGTGATTTACGGAAGCCTGGTTACAAATCAGACCGACACGCGCATCCTTGAGAATCGCGGATTGGTCTTCAAGTAATTTCTCAAGGCCGAGCCTGACATGCGCCTTAGTCATAAGATTTCTTGTTTGTAGGGGCGCACCTGCGTGTGCGCCCAGAGCGGACACATGGGTCCGACCCCGCATTCGATCTTGAATTTCAAAAGCTAAAGTAAAACATTAGTTCTAACCACACAGCACGGAGCCGCCATTTACATTTAGGACTTCACCGGTGATGTGGCGCGACCAGTCGCTGCAAAGAAAAACTATCGGCGCGGCAATATCCTCGGGCTTGGCAATCTTCCGTACCGGTATTGTCTTCACGATCGCTTCCCTCTTCCTCGCATCACCCAGCGCGTCCGCAGTCATCTCCGTATCTACCCAGCCGGGCGCAACGGCGTTGACATTGATGCCCCATTCGCCGAGTTCCTCCGCCAACGACTTGGTAAACGCGATCTGAGCACCCTTTGACGCCGCATAATTCGAATAGTTTGCTTCGCCGCGCTGACCCGCCGTTGACGACACGATAACAATTCTTCCACTTCCCTGTTTCTTCATTTGCGGGACCGCCGAATGGCATACGCTCCAGGTGCCTTTCAGGTTTACGTCCATCGTTCGGTCCCAAAGTTCTTCAGACAATCCTTCAATCGGAGCGCCATCCCAAATCCCGGCGTTGCAAATCAGGATGTCGAGACGTTGGAAGTGTTGCACCGCTGCGTCGACGAGACTCTGAGCTTCAAGTGGGTTCGAAACATCGGCGCGCACCGCGATTGCTTCGACTCCCCTTCCTTGCGCGGACTCTACCGTGGCATTCGCAGCGGCAATTCCGTTAAGGTAATTCACTACGACATGTGCGCCGAGATCGGCAAGCAATTCCACTGTTGCTCTGCCAATACCGCGCGAGCCGCCGGTGATCAGCGCCACACGGCCGCGAAGCTTCAAGTTGTCTACCTCAAACGCCATCACTGCAACGATCGTTTAGAGGCGGGCACCGCCCGCCGTTACTCCTTGAGTGAAACGCGCGTTTCTACGCGACTTGAACCGGCGGGCGGTGCCCGCCTCTAAACTAACTTAGAAGATGAGCTCATCGCATCGCTGCTTGTAGTTCATTCACAGTAGTCGCGCGCTGATCTGAATATTTTGTACAAGCAGCGATGAAGCGATCAAACAGCGATTGCGACAACGCGTCGTCTTTCCAGCCCAGTTCGGGATGCCACTGCACGCCAACAACGAATCGGTCCGGCCGCGAATCCTCAACCGCCTCGATCAAACCGTCGGAGGTCCACGCCGCAGCAACCAAATCGCGGCCCACCGTTTCTATTGCCTGATGATGATGACTGTTCACGAGCGCGCTCTCTTTGCCCGCCCGTTTCGCCAGGCAACTCGAGCCGCTCAGCTCTACTGCATGCGACGGTCGATCACGTGGAACCCCCTGTTGATGCTTGATTGCGTGTGGCAATTGCGCGCCGATGTCCTGAATGAGAGTGCCGCCGCGAGCAACGTTGAGAACCTGCATACCAAAACAAATAGCAAACAACGGCAAGCCACGTTTCTCGATTTCTTCAAGGACCAGCAGATCAGTTTCGTCTTTGACCGGGTGCACGCTGCCCAGGTTTGGATGTGGATCGGCGCCATAGTGAACCGGGTCGACATCCGAATCGCTGCCCGGCAATAAGATCCCGTCGAGATCAGCGGTGGCAGCAACAATGTAATCGCGCCGCGGGATCAGGCTTATATGAACCGGAATACCGCCAGCCGCTTCAACCGCTTCACTGTAATGACGTGACAGGTAAAAGCGATCAGTCTCAAGTTCAAGGCGCATCGTGATGCCAATGCGTGGCCGCGCGTTAGCAGTCAAGTTCTGAATCTCCCATATGAATGAAGCATTTGGTATTCACTTACACTTCTTATCATAGCCTAACATGACAGAAGCCCGACCGTCAGGAAGGGCTCAGATTGTCTTAATGCCTCCTAAGCCCTCCCTTACGGTCGGGCTTCTGCCACAGCGTCAGACTGCATCAGTGCCGCGCTTGACTTGCCTTCAAGCGAATTCCTATAGTGACCTTCATTAAAAATGCCAAAAGAAAGTCCCATCATTCGCAGCACCACTGTGCTGTTGGTTCGCAAAGAAGGACAGGTTGCGCTCGCCGGTGACGGACAGGTCACCCTCGGCGAAACTATCATGAAGGCCAACGCGCGAAAGGTGCGCCGGCTTTACAACGACAGCATCCTGGTTGGCTTTGCCGGCGCCACTGCAGACGCTTTTTCCCTGTTGACCAGGTTTGAAAGCAAGCTCGAACAGTATCATGGAAACCTCGAGCGCGCGGCCATTGAACTAAGCAAGGAGTGGCGCACCGATAAAATTCTGCGACACCTCGAAGCGCTGCTCGTGGTTGCCGATGCCAAGAGCTCTTTTTTGTTGTCAGGCAATGGCGACGTAATTGCGCCTGACGACGGCGTGCTGGCAATCGGTTCCGGAGGTTCCTATGCTCTTGCAGCGGCGCGCGCACTAACGCAGCATACGAATCTATCCGCGCGTGAGATCGCCCTCGCAGCCTTGGGTATCGCCGGAGACATTTGCATCTATTCAAATCAGAACATCGTCGTGGAAGAATTGTAATTGCGTTAGTACGAGCGCATTAAACTCGGAACCCGAAACTCGTAACTCGAAACTTATTTTTGGACATGGTTATTTATTTAGAAGGCGAAGTGGACGAAGAAATTCAACTGGACGAGATGACGCCGCGTCAGATCGTTGCTGAGCTCGACAAGCACGTGGTCGGACAACGCAATGCGAAGCGCGCGGTGGCGATCGCTTTGCGGAATCGCATCCGGCGGCAGAAACTTGATCCCGAGATGGCGGTCGATGTCATGCCGAAAAACATGATCATGATTGGTTCAACCGGCGTGGGCAAAACCGAGATTGCTCGCCGGCTCGCTCGCATGTCCAATTCTCCGTTCTTAAAAGTCGAGGCCTCGAAGTTTACGGAAGTTGGTTATGTCGGGCGCGACGTTGAAAGCATGATTCGCGACTTGACGGAAATCGCCGTAGACATGACGCGGCAGGAAAAAATCGACGAAATCGCCGAAAAAGCCGAGTTAAACGTTGAAGAGCGAATATTAGACCTGCTGCTGCCGCCGCCTCGCTCCAGCCCGAATTTCTACGACTTCGATGCCAGCGCTGGAGAAGAGTCTGCGGGTGATGCGACAACTGACGCCGCTGCCACTGCCGCTCACGACCAATCGCAGCGCACGCGAGAAAAACTTCGCGCGCAACTTCGCAGTGGCAAACTCGACAGTCGGCAGATCGAAATCGAAATTCGCGAAAAGAATTTTCCGGTCATCGAACTCGCCGGGCCACAGGGTGTGGAAGAGATGGGCATAAACATGAAAGACATGTTGGGCAATCTCTTTCAGGGACGCACCAAGCAGCGCAAGATGCGTGTCGACGAAGCGATTGAGCACCTGATGGCGGAAGAAGAAGAGCGGCTGATTGATATGGACCAGGTCGCGCGGGCCGCGATCGAACGAGTTGAAGTCTCAGGAATTATTTTCCTTGATGAGATTGATAAGATTGCCGGACGTGAGTCGGGACATGGGCCAGACGTTTCGCGCGAGGGCGTGCAGCGCGACATCCTGCCTATCGTCGAAGGCACTACGGTGAATTCGCGCTACGGCATGGTCCGCACCGATCATATTCTGTTCATCGCCGCCGGCGCATTCCACGTTTCAAAGCCTTCGGATTTGATTCCTGAATTGCAGGGTCGCTTTCCTATCCGCGTCGAGCTTGAGTCTCTCACCGTGGGAGATTTCAAACGTATCCTGACTGAACCCAAGAACGCTTTGATCAAACAGTATCAGGCAATGCTGGCGACGGAAGAAGTAATCGTCGAATTCACTGATGAAGCGATCGACGCAATTGCGAATTTTGCGTTTAAGGTTAACGAGCACCAGGAGAATATCGGTGCTCGTCGCCTGCAGACGATAATGGAAAAGCTGCTCGAAGATATTAGTTTCGAAGGTCCTGACCTAGAACCCAAGAATCAACGAATCGACGCTGCCTACGTTGAAAACATGCTCGCGGAAACAGTCAAGGATCAAGACCTCAGCCGGTACATTCTGTGAAATCATTCAAATTTCGCGTCGCGCCGTTTGCCTACAACGCCGGTTCTCGAGTCAAAGCCGGCTCGGCTGCTGAGCCTTCAGTCCGCTTGAGGTTGCTGCTGATTTCGCTGTTGTTGCCGGGCCTGCTGCTGTTTGCAAACTGCGGCAAACGGCGCCCGCCGCTGCCGCCAATCGAGCGCGTGCAACAACGCACTGAGTTGCTGTCTGGAGTTCAGCGGGGGAACCAGGTCATTCTGAGTTGGCCCGCCCCGCGGCGTAATGCGCCGGATGAAAGTGTGCAAAGCATTCGGCGAGTCGACGTCTATCGCCTGGCTGAGAAGCCGCGTGCGCCGCTTGGTTTGACCGCTGAGGAGTTTGCCACGCGTTCCACCCTGATTGGATCGGTTACTTACGACGAGATCAGGAAGGCGTCTGATTTTCTGACGTACACCGATACGCTCGAGCTTGCCGGCGAGCCCACTCGCTTGCGCTATGCCGTTCGCTACGTGAACGCCGCCGGCCAACGCGCCGGCTTCTCAAACTTTCTGCTGCTCGAGCCGGCGGCGCGCATTGCGCTACCACCGGTGATAATCGCCACCGGCAAGGAAGTCAGCGAAGACGCTATAACGATTTCGTGGCAGCCGCCCTCGGCCAACATCGACGGCTCAACGCCCGTCAATCTGCTTGGCTACAACATCTATCGCATTTCGGATACGGATACCGAACTAGTTCAACCAATCAACGATTCGCTGATATCGGCGACTCAGTATCGCGACCGAAATTTCAAACCCGGCGAGACCTATCATTACGTGGTGCGCTCAGTGTCGCTCGGTACTGAGGGCGCTCAGGTTGAAAGCCTGAATTCAAATTCGATCTCCGTTTCGCCGCTGGACATCTTTCCGCCGGCGGCGCCCGCTTCGATAACTGTGGCGGCGGCCCCGGGACGCCTGTCAATTTTCTTCCCGGCAAACCCCGAGGGAGACATCGCCGGCTACAACATCTACCGTGCAACCGACCCGGATCTGCCGAAGAACCGTTGGGACAAACTGAACGCGGAACTGCTGACGCGTACAACTTTCCAGGATGAAAAAGTAGAGTCAGGCAAACGTTACTATTACTACCTGACCGCAGTTGATAAGTCGGGCAACGTTAGTCCGGCGTCGGAGGTTGTGTCGGAAACTGTGCCGTAAACTTCTCTGTGCTAACTTTGTGATCTCTGTGCCTTTGTGGTGATTTCAGAAATATCCACCACAAAGTCACAAAGTTCACAAAGAAGGCACAGAGATTAGTCAAGATGCGAATTTGTAGATTCATAATCTTGGAATCGCCTCGGCCACGGTTCGGCCTAGTCGAGGCTGATAAGGTTCTGCCTTTGGCTGACGGCGAAATATCGACTTTGATTGGCGGTAAGCCTACAGCTCCCGCGATTCCGCTTTCCGAAGTCAACCTGCGCGCGCCCGTCGCGCCTTCAAAGATTATTTGCGTCGGCAGAAATTATCGCGAGCACGCGGCCGAGCTGGGAAACAAGATGCCGGATGAGCCGCTGCTTTTCCTCAAGGCGCCCTCGGCGATAATTGCGAATGGTGAATGCATCGAGTTGCCTGCCGAGTCTCAGCAGGTAGAACATGAGGGCGAGCTTGGCGTGGTAATTGGTCGCACCGCGCGAAAACTGAACGAAGCCGAAAACCCGCTCGATTACGTTCTCGGCTACACCTGCGTGAACGATGTGACTGCGCGCGATTTGCAAAGGAAAGATGTTCAGTTCACCCGCGGAAAATCTTTCGACACGTTCTGTCCAGTCGGTCCGTTCATTGTAGATGGATTGGATCCGTCGAGCCTGGTCGTCACTACGCGACTTAATGGAACCATTAAACAACAAGGCAGCACTGAAGATATGGCGTTTTCAGTTCCCTTTCTGATCAGATACATAGCCAACATCATGACGCTTTATCCCGGCGATCTGATTGCGACCGGAACGCCCGCCGGAGTTTCGGCCATGAAGGACGGCGACGTGGTAGAGGTTGAAGTTGAAGGAATCGGCGTTTTGCGAAATACAGTCTGCGCCGGCAAGTGAAAAGTGAAAAGTAAGAGTGAAAAGTAAAAGCCGAGCCTAACAAGAAAGTTTAGTGGTTTTAACTTCTGACTTTTCACTTTTCACTTGTCACTTTTTACTAACCCTGGAGGTCTTATGAAATTTTTTCTTGATACCGCTAATCTCGATGAGATACGCGAAGCAGCGGCGTTTGGCATCGCGGACGGCGTCACTACCAATCCATCGCTAATCGCCAAAGAAGGCAACGTCGATTTTAAGGAGCACATTGCCGCGATTTGTGAAATCGTCAGTGGACCAGTGTCGGCCGAGTGCACCAGCGAAGACACGGAAGGCATGGTGCGCCAGGGCCACGAGTACTCGAAGATTGCGAGTAACGTGGTGATCAAATGTCCCCTTACGCGGGCAGGCTTGAAGGCCACGCGCGCACTGTCTCAGGAAGGCATCAAGGTGAACGTCACCTTATGCTTCTCGGCAGCGCAGGCAATCATGGCCGCCAAAGCCGGCGCTTCATTCATCAGCCCCTTTCTGGGCCGGCTCGACGACATCGGCGAAAACGGATTGCTGTTGCTGCAGGACATTATCGAAGTCTATCGGAACTACGAGTGGAAAACGGAAGTGCTCGCCGCCAGCATGCGCCACCCGATCCATGTAATCGAAGCGGCGCGCATGGGCGCTGACATTGCCACCATCCCGTTCAAGGTGATCGATCAGTTGTTCAATCACCCGTTGACCGACAAGGGGCAGGCGCAGTTTTTAGCCGACTGGCATAAGAGCGGCAGACAGTAGGTTTCTCCTCTGTAAATCCTCTGTGTGCTCTGTGTCTCCGTGGTGGAGGCTGGATATGAAAATCACCACAGAGACACAGAGGACACAAAGGACGCACAGAGAGGCGAGTAATGGCTCTCATTGAAGTCTGTTCTTACAAATACGACGGGTTGCTTCATCGCACGTGGGATGCCGAACTGCTTAAACACGACGGCGCCCTGGTAGTCCTCGACGCAAAATTCAGCGAAGAGATCATTCACGAGCAGCTGGGAACAATCGCCAGCGGCACGCATAGTGTTGAATACTACTGGCTCGATCGCTGGTACAACGTCTTTCGCTTCTCCCAGCCCGACGGACAGTTGAGAAGTTATTATTGCAACGTGAACAGTCCACCGGAGTTCGACGGCGCAACTTTGAGCTACGTGGACCTGGACCTCGATATCGTCGTTGAACCAGACGGTTCGTATCGCATACTCGACGTCGAAGACTTCGAAACAAATGCGAAACGCTATGGCTACTCGGACGAAGTACAGGCCAACGCGCACCGGGCAGTTGCTGAATTGGTCACGATGATTGAGACGCGCGCGTTTCCATTTGCTGACTTGTCAGGCTAACTGTTAGTTTGCGATTAGTTATTTCATGACCAAGCAACAACCAAAACAATCGAAATCCAAGCTGCAGATCCTGAAAGAGCGATCGCTGCTGGCGGAACAGGGTGGCGGACCCGAACGCGTTGAGAAGCAGCACGCAGCGCGCAAGCTAACGGCGCGTGAGCGCATTGATTTTCTGCTCGACGAGGACAGCTTCGAAGAGTTTGACAAGCTTGTCGTGCATCGCTCGCGCGACTTTGGGCTCGATGAGCAGCTCTATCCGGGCGACGGCGTCATCACCGGTTATGGCTTGATCGACGGGCGACGCGTCGTGGTGTTTGCCCAGGACTTCACTGTCTTCGGCGGTTCCCTCTCCGAAACTCATGCGGAAAAAATTTGTAAAGTGCTGGACCTGGCGATGAAGGTCGGCGTTCCCGTGATCGGACTCAACGATTCCGGCGGCGCGCGCATACAGGAAGGCGTGGTCAGCCTGGGCGGCTACGCGGATATTTTTCTGCGCAACACACTCGCCAGCGGTGTCGTGCCGCAAATCAGTTGCATCATGGGCCCGTGCGCGGGTGGCGCGGTCTACAGTCCGGCGATCACGGACTTCAACGTGATGGTGAAAGACACGTCCTACATGTTTATTACCGGACCAGACGTGATTAAGACCGTGACGCACGCAGATGTAACAAAAGAAGAGCTCGGAGGTGCGCTTACTCACAATCGCATCTCGGGTGTGGCTCATTTCGCGGCTGACTCCGACGAACATGCGCTGCGAATGGTCCGGGAGCTGCTGTCGTTCATTCCCTCCAATAACCTCGACGACGCCCCGCGCGTTCAGCCAACCGACTCGCCAGATCGCGCTGACGCGAAACTCAATACGATAGTTCCGGAAGCTTCGAACCAACCTTACGACATACGCGAAGTTATTAACGCGGTCGTCGACGATGGTTATTTCTTCGAAGTGCAACAACTGCATGCGCCGAACATTTGCGTCGGTTTTGCCCGGCTTGACGGCCGCTCGGTGGGAATCGTCGCCAATCAGCCCGCGTTCCTCGCTGGTGTGCTGGATATCGATGCCTCAGTCAAAGCGGCGCGCTTCGTGAGGTTCTGCGACTGCTTCAATATTCCGCTCATCACCTTCGAAGACGTCCCGGGTTTTCTTCCCGGTGTTTCCCAGGAGCACGGCGGAATCATCCGCCACGGCGCGAAGCTGCTTTACGCGTTTGCGGAAGCGACGGTGCCGAAGTTGACGGTCATAACTCGAAAAGCCTACGGCGGCGCCTACTGCGTGATGGCCTCGAAGCACATTCGCACTGACGTAAACTTCGCCTGGCCGTCTGCTGAAATCGCGGTGATGGGCGCGGAGGGCGCGGTTGGCGTTTTGTATCGTCGTGAGATTAATGAAGCGCCTGACAAAGAGGCGGCGAGGCGCGCTCGCATTATCGAGCTGGAAGACAAGTTTGCGAATCCTTACGTCGCGGCCGAGCGTGGCTTCATCGATGAAGTCATCGAGCCGGCCCAGACGCGGCCGAAACTGATCCGCGCGTTAGCGCTGCTGGAAAACAAGCGAGACACGAACCCACCCAGGAAGCACGGCAACATCCCTCTATAAGTTCGTCCGTTATTAAAAACAACATCCGCAGATTACGCAGATTGCCTCCAGGACGTTCGCTCGTAATGAGGTCAGTACCACTGCGCGATAGCGCGTGGGTTCTACTTCGAGTGGTGGCCCATCGCAGACCGACACGCTACCGCGTAGTGGTACTGACTTCGTATTCAGCCTCGTCTTCCCTCTTGCGGCTGTGCAGCCACTTCATAATCGACAACGCGCTGCCCACGATACCGATGATCACAAAGGCGTAAATCACGTAATCCAGTACTGGCGACTCCATAAACTTTAGCACCTGTCGGCCGAAGTAGATCGCCAGCAAAGCTTCGATCGTGAACCTCACCAGTCGTCCCAGAAACACGCCCAGATAGAGTTTTGTTCGCGCGCACTGCAGCGCGCACGCCGTCATGATCACCGGCGTAAACGGAAACGGCGGCGGCAACAGTGTCGATGTAAACACGACCCAGCCCACGCCCTTGTCCAGTTTCGCTTTCATTTGCTTTACCCGCTTTGGCTTGACGAACCGTTCCAAACCCTCTTCACCGGCGCGCCGCATGAGCAAGTCGACCACAAAGACGCCGAGCAGCGAACCCAACGCCGAAACGATGACGTAAACGATCCAAATAGCTCCGCGGCTCGAGCTCACGAGGGCGATGAGCAGAAAGTCGTTGCTAAAAGGCAGGAAGAGAAAAGATGAGTCCAGCGCCGCCAGCAGGAAGAGACCAAGCCAGCCAAGGTGTCGGAAGAAACTTACTAATGTGTATGCCCAGGAAGACCCGAGCAGAAATAATCCAAAAGCCCGCACGTGAAACTCCTTGATCGCAACTGAGAGACTATCCGAGATTACACAGATTACGCAGACTTCGGAGACGAAACAAATCAGCCAGTCGGTTGTTTTTCTGAATCAGTGCAGTCTGGGGTTAGTTTTTTCGGGCATAGTAGCCCTGGCGGTAGAGCAGCTGGGGTTTGGTTTTCCGCAGTTCCGGATTGGTGACATCGATTCGAATGCGGCGGTATGAGCCGTCGTGGTTCTTGTTTGTTGGCGAATAACCGACGAGATACTGAGAGCGCAGCTCCTGATCAATCTGAGAGAACGCCGCCTGTAGATCGCTCGCTTGGGTGGGAAAGAAAACGCGTCCGCCGGTTCGATCGGAAACTTTTTTCAACGCGCCCGAATCCAGTTTGCCGTCGGGAAACCCCGCGTCGCGAATGCCGATTGAGTAAATGACCACGTCAGACTTAACTGCGAAATCGATGACGTCCTGTCGCTTGATCGTGCTGCTGGTGTCGTCGCCGTCTGAAAGCAACACGATTGCGCGCCGCGTGCCTTCAGGCGTCTTCGATAAGAGGTCTTCAATTGTCATCCACATTGCATCCCAGATTCCGGTGTAGCCACTAGGATCCTGGTCCTTCGGCAGCGGATCGTCGCCGTTCGCCAGGCGACGTTCATTCTCCGGCGACAATTCAATCCTCACGCGGTCAATTCCCTGATGAAGTTGGGCCAAGTTGTTGGTCGGTTGCTGCTCAACTTTTGGCACACCGGTGAACGAAACCACGGCGGCGCGATCTTTATCGGGTCGAATCACGGAGTCAACGAACACTGCTGCCGCTGTTTTCTCCGAGCCCAGCACGCCCCTTTGCGATTCGCTCACGTCAATCAGGATTGCCAGGGATAACGGCCGGTCGGTCTCGCGTTCAAAGAGACTGATAACCTGGGGTTGCTCGTCCTCAAAAATTTGAATGTCTGTAACGCGAAGCGAGGTGATGAAGTGGCGCTCCTTGTCCACCGCGGTAAAGAGCGTATTGACCAGGTTCGTCTCCACGCGCACAACTTCGGTATCCGTATCGGGAGGCGTCGGTTTGGTTTGCGGGACGCTGGTTTGCGGGACTGCGGGCGATGGCGAACTTTGCGCGTAAGCGACGACGGTTACGAGAGCGATAACAAAAACGAAAGCTACTAGGATCTTAGGTGGCCGCATGGTGAGTATTATAAGACAGTCGCGGCGGTTTAGTTGCGGCGAGCGGTAGTAAACTGAATTAGCCGTCGTTGCGGATCGAAGCTGATCTTGAATGGTTGGAGCACGTCACGACCTAGAATCACCGGCGCGTCGTCGTCGATGCCAAACAGAATATCAGTGGGCACATGACGCAAGACCAGCTCGCCGATGCTTATGGTCGTCGGTGCCACGCGTCGCGAATTGATAAAGCCACCGCTGACGTCACGCTTGTCAGCAGCTGGTTGCCGTTGGCCGCGCGGTCCCACAATCACCGCGTCTCGCCCGTTTACCGCCAAGCCAAAGCTCGAACCCGTATCCACCAGAGCGAGTCTGCCGTCTCCCAGTCGCACAAACGGCCGATCAAGCTCGCCCTTTTGCACCCAGGTGACGGTGGCGCCTTCGCCGGTTAACGGGCCGCTGTTGGAGTTCGCATCGAACGACTCTATGCGACCGTTGGGAATGTCAATCGAATAACCAAAGGGCGAGTAGATATCGGTCGGATCCAGAATTCCGTCGACGCCATTAGGCAGAGACGCAACTACGAGGGCCGCCCGGGTGGAATGAAGGGTGTTAGTTCGATCACCCAGTGAGATGTCGGTGATAACGGCTTCGCGATTTGAAGTCGTTTGCACACCGGACAGGCCGCCCAGCCTTGTAGGCCGCCCGTTCCTAATTGTTAACCTCGACTCGTCGGCGACCCGTTGCGTGATCAGGTTCATGCCGGCGCCGGTATCGACAGCAAAGACATAGGGGCCGCTGCCGTTAACCCAGGTGGTTATTAACAGCCCGCGATCCCTTTCTACGCGAAATCTCGCGGGCCTGGGCGCCGCGAGATCAGCAGACGCCTTGACAATGAAACGGGCAGTCCCCGAGACGGGAACTGCCCAAGCCATTGCTGCCAAAGCGGCTAATGCAATGAAGAGCCTGGCTCTCATGCGTCCAAACTCCAGCCGCGGTTAGTAACGTCGATTCCGATTGCGCAGCTTGTAGGTGTACAGAGCGGAACCACCGGCACCACCCAAGGCGCCAATCGCCGCACCCTTCTTGCCACCAATCAAACCACCGATGAGCGCGCCGCCTCCGGTACCCATCGCGACGGTAAGCTTGTCACGATGCTTCTGCCAGAAGCTACGGCCCTGCGGTTTCTGATAGTCGTAGTAGACGCGACGCGAACTTGAAGAACTGCGCGCAGTGCTCGCATTACGGTAAACCACTCGCGGCTGGCTCGACGTATAGGCCGAGTTGCTCAATCGAGTGCCCGCTGCGCCAGATTCACAGGCGCGGAAGCCGTCAGCGAATCCTGATTTGTATGCAGTCTGCTCCGCAGAAGAACTGAATTCAGCTGGAACATACTGACCGTTAGCCGCGGTAGTCGCGTTGGGCTGGTATTGTGCGTATTGAGCGTCGCTTGCCGGCGCCGCTGTAGCTGTAGTCTCCGCTGGTTGGTTTTTCGAGTGCATCACGAATGCGCCCACCGATCCGCCGATCAGCGCCGCTACCAAAGCCACCGGTAGTAATTTGTTAGTTAAGATCATTTTAGAAATTCTCCTTGCTTAGACGTGTTCGCAGCATTAGCTCTGCCCCGAATTCAGCAAGCTGCGTTCCTCATCAGCATATCCGTTGATTGCTGGCACGAATCTTAGCAAGGATCGAGATTTATTTGAGCGACTGAAAGGAATGCAAGGAGTTAGTAACAAAAACCCAACAAACTACTGATCCAAGGTGTACCCGATATCGAACGCTGATGTATGCGATATACGACGCTCACGCCATGTCCAAAGCTAAAAAGACCGGCATCAGAACCGCGAGCGGTAGCGACCGGCCAAATACTCTCCTCAGGTGATGGTGTGTTTTAGAAGACTCTTCGCTTTGGAGTTGATTCTTAGACCGGTCGCTACCGCTCGCGGTTCTGATGTAGCACTCTTATTAAGCTGGATGTGACGAAACGATTGACGCAGATCAAAAAAGGCCCGGGCATTCCCAGGCCTTTTCGTTCTCATTTGCGCTGTTGCTTAAGCCGCGCGTTGGAGTGGTTGTTTATTTTCCCGGAGAAGCTCCAGGGCTTTCTTCATTTGAAGATCTTCCGCGGGAGCTTTCGGCGTAGCAGGCTCAGGAGCGACCTGAGGCTTGTCGTTCGGCTGTGCCGGTTTTACGGCCGCGTCATCGTCGTTTCCAGTCAGGTCATCAGGATCGATCGCGTCAGCTAGTTCAGGACGCTTAACTTCGACGGTCGGCGTGACGCCGGAATGGTTGCGATCTTCACCGAGGAAAGGCTTGCCGCTCGACGACGCCCATTTGACCGTGGTCAGCAATAGTCCATCGCCGCCGCGCAAGGTAAAGAGTTGCTGCTCGGCGCCGGCGCCGAAACTCTTCTCGCCAACGACCTGGCCGCGATTACGCTCAATCAACGCTGAAGCTACCACTTCCGCTGCGCCCGCAGTTCCGGCATCGATCAACGCGACGACCGGTCCGGCAAAAATTGCGGACTTGGGTTCGGCAGTGAAAGTCTTCAACGTCTTGCCTTCACGACCCGAGGTCTGGGCGATGGTTCCGTCTTTAATAAACAAGTTCGCCACCGCGACTGCCTCGTCAATCGATCCGCCGGCAGTGCCGCGCAGATCGATAACCAGTTTCTGCGCACCTTGCTTTATCAAGTCCTGAACGCGCGCTCGCGCGTCCGCGGCCTCGCCCGCTGCAAAACTATTAACTCGTAAAATTCCGATGCGTCCTGCTTCCATTCTGCCTTCAGCAGCGGGAGAACGAAACGCGCCACGTTTGACAGCGACCGTCAGCGGGCGCGTGTTGGCGCGCAGAATGCGCAACTTCACTTCTGATCCCGCGGCTCCGTTCAACAGTTGCTTCGCATCGTAAAGTGAAATGTCGCGAGTAGCCTTGCCATCGATGTACTCGATAATGTCCCCGGCGCGAACGCCGGCCTGGTCGGCTGGCGAGCCCTTCATCGGGGCAATCACATAAAGATACGACGCAACCTGAGAAAGCTCGGCGCCTATTCCAACCTGATCGCTCTTCGCGGCGCGGCCAAATTCGCGCACCTGCTCGGGCGTCAGATAAGTCGAATAGGGGTCAAGCCCGTAGGCCAGGCCTCGCAGCGCCCCGGCCCGAACCTTTTCCATATTCGGTTCATCGACGTAATCGTTCTGAATGTGCTGTAGCACGCTTTCGAAAATTCGGAGTTGCGCATTGGGATCGTTGGCCGGCTGTTGCGCGCGCGTCGAAATCCAGCCGCCGACCACGGTGTAAAGGGCGAGCGTGGCTGAAGCGAGAATAAGTGCGAACTTAGTACGAAATGACATCATTTACCTCGTGTAGTGCTAAAGGAACGAACCTGTGAACATGCGCTTTTCGTTAGCCAGTCGTATCATACAGGCGGCTATACTAAGCGTGCAACTGAACTTTATTAGGCATTTGCTCAGGCTTTTGCGGTTTTAGTGCAACCCGATCACTTCCGGTTTGATGGAAACAACTGACCCAAAAAATGAACCGCTCGCGCCTGTCCTGGCTATCGACCTCGGCGAAAAGCGTGTCGGGGTTGCGATTTCTGACGCGTTATCAATATCAATTACCCGACTGGCGGCGCTTCGTCGGACAAACTGGAAACAGATGTTGCGCAGCGTAGACGAATTAGTTCGTCGCTTTGACGCTAAAACAGTGGTAATTGGTTTCCCGTTGCAGCTCAATGGTTTTTCCGGCGATGCCGCAGAAAACGTCCGTGGCATCGCGCTGAAGTTCGCACGTTCGCTTAGCATTCCTGTCTATCTTCAGGATGAACGATTGACTTCCGTTGAGGCTGAAGAGAACCTGCGGGCAGCGGGCCACGGATCGGATACACTGCCCGACTTGATTGACAGCGAAGCCGCTGCGGTTATTCTCCGCGACTTCCTGGTGAGCCACGAACCCAAGGTTCCAATCTCCCCTTCAGAGCAAACTTCTTAGTTTTCCGCCGCCTCTAAACCGATTCATATGAAACTGAAACGAATACTTCTGGGTCTCTTCATACTCGTTCTAGTGGCAGCCAGCGCATCAGCAATTTGGGTTTATCGCGACTTGCATACACCCATTAAACACACGCGCCATGGGCAGTACGTTGAAATTCCGCGTGGCTCGTCGCCGGCAACGGTCGTCAGCAAGCTGGCGGACGAAGGAATCATCAAACACAAATGGCCCTTAAGCCTTTACCTTAAACTTAGTACTCGAGGTTCGCAGATTAAGGCCGGGGAATACGACTTCCCTTCACCAATTTCACCGCTCGCGGTGGTGGAAAGACTTCGCGAGGGTGAACAGCGGTTGCTGAGAATCACCATCGTTGAAGGCTGGACGCGTTGGGACATCGCCAATGCGATGTACCGGATTCCGGAGTTTCAACTACCTGATCAAACTGCGGCGCTGCCGCTCATGGATAACGTAAGTTTGATAAACGACCTGGACCCGAAAGCGACCAATCTCGAGGGTTATCTTTTTCCCGACACCTATGACTTTCCTCCCGACACCAAGCCCGCGGCCCTGATAGCGCTTATGGTCAAGAGGTTTCGCAAGGAATGGAAGCCTGACTGGTCGGAACGTGCACGGGCTTTGAAGCTTTCGCCGCGCGAAGTGGTGACGACTGCTTCGCTAATCGAAACGGAAGCAAAGTTAGCCGAAGATCGGCCGCTGATCGCATCGGTGATTTATAACCGTCTGCAGAAAGATATGGCCCTGGCGGTGGACTCGACTGTGATTTACGCGTCGAAGCTCGAGGGAAAGTGGCGCAACGACGGCAAGGTTTACAAGAGCGACGTCGAACGTCGCTCACCCTACAACACGCGTCTGCATGCGGGCTTGCCGCCTGGTCCAATCGCTTCGCCGGGAAGAAGCTCCCTCGAAGCCGCGCTTAATCCGGCGCAGACGGATTACCTCTACTACGTTCGCGAGCCGTCAAGAAACGACGGCAAGCATAATTTCTACAGTAGCTCGAACGAATTTGAAGCCGGAGTTAGGGCGCTACGACTTTGGGAGCAGCAAAGAGATGCTGCGACGCAACAATAGGTTTCTGATGTAGGGGGCGCACCCGTGTGTGCGCCCAGGGCGGACATAGGTCCGCGCGGCCAATGCGGACACAGAATCTCTTCCTTGAAATTGATGGGTCGTTAATCTATTCTCGTTTTACGAATCCCTGATGTCCCCTGTCGCTCGGGTTGCAGTTTCAAAAGGTGTCATTATGAAGAAGTTTGCAAGTTTAGCTTTGATGATCTTGTTTAGCGCCGCTTCGGTCTGGGCGCAGAGCAAAGGTGTGGACAAGACCGGCGAGCGCGTTCGCGATAGCGGCGCGAACGGCAGCAACAGCGTTAAGACGGACACGGGCGCGGGCAGAGGCATCGATTTCGGCAAGGGCCGCACGCCTGAAGTGCCGCCGATACCCAATCCCTATCGGCTCGCGGCGCGGCGTGACGTCATACTTAACGCCATCGCTGAAGTTATGCAGGATCGAAAGCTGATTGTAGATGAAGCCGCCTCGAAGTCTGCCGAAGGCATAATTGTCAGCCAGCCATTTACGTTCATCAAAGGCGCGGTGGTCACTCAAGCCGAGCTCGGTCGTTACGCGGACATAACAACTTCCGTCGCCCGCGGCTGGACTCGCGGTCGTTTCACGATCACGGTTGAGGTCCAGCCCATCGACGGCAATAGCGCGAACGTTTCCGTTAACGCCAAAATTGAAGGACGGACGGATGGAGCCACCGGCGCTGAATGGACAACGCTGCAAACGACGGGTGTAGCCGAGGAGGAATTTCTCTCCGCGCTGATCACCAAAATCACCGGCGCACCGCCGCCGGGACACGTCGAGTAGTGGCGGGTGGATTTGTAAAGCAAACTGTTAGTTTGCGACTGACTGGCATCCAACGCGCGCGCAAACTAACAGTTTGCGTTATCGAAACTGAACGGGCTTAATCGCTTCGCTTAAAGTAAAACTTCAACGTAGTTTCCATGATTGAATCACAACATGAAGAATTGTTCGGAGAGCCGAAGCGCTCCGCAGCGCCAATGGTGCTTGCGGGCGTGGCGGCGCTCCTGATCACTGGCCTCGTTTTCACCGGCTACACCCTCCTAAGAAAGCGTCACGCCGAAGACTCGGGATCGCTATCGACTCCGGTCCAACCCGTCGCGGCGCAAAAACCCAAAGCTCTGGTGATCGTCGATGAGGCTTTGCTCAAGGATGGTCAGACAACGATTGGCGGAATTGTCAGGAACACGTCGTCTGAGAAACTGGACGGGTTGTCTGTCGAGTTGGAGTTACGCCGGCGCAAGGATGCGACAACTGAGACTCGTTTGGTTCCCCTGGCGCCGGCAGCACTCGATCCTCAGCAGGAAGGCCGTTACGTGTTGCAGTTGAAAGCATCGGACTATAGCTCCGCGCGTCTCCTTGGCTTAAAAGCAGGGCCGACTTTGGAAGCGCTGGCTTACACGACAGCAGCCGGACAAAAGCGACCGCCCGAGCGTTTTGAGCCGAAGACAGTCATCGTCGGGAAGGCGCCGTCTAAAGGTGGAGAGTTTTTGAACTCCCCGGACAAACCCGCACGCATCCCTTGAAGTGTTCCTTTATCATTTGGGAATCATCGAGCGGAAGAGTCTCCGAAGAAACAGACGCGGTTCAAGTTATCGGTTAGAGGTCGGCATGACGACGTCAGTTAATGTTTTTCGTCAGCCTCACTCTGCGACTCGGCGGTTAATAGCTCCGCAAACACATTCACCGCAGAGACGCAGAGCGCGCCGAGCTAACGCAGAGAGGTGAATTGGTTGCCACCCCAAACTTCGATGAGCCTGGGCCGCTACTTCCACGCGAGTGCAACCCCGGGCTTGTTAGCTTCGTCCAAGGCTCAGTCGTTTAGTTGCGAGTTAAGAATGTTTCATCCAGGCTTATCCGAACCCTTCCGCGCGCTTCGCAAAGCTTTTCTTGTCGCGGCATTGCTCGCCGCTCCGCTCACTGTCTCTTTCGCCCAGCAGAGCAGCGGGATGCGCGCGCCGGGTTCAGTGGACATGCACCGCCGCGATCCTGAAGATCCGCTCGCCACCATGGAAGAGGAAATGAAGGCCAAGCGGGCGATCAAGGAGGAGGACAAGCAATACCGGGAAAACCTGGAACGAGCCCGCGACTTGTCTGAGCTTGGGACCACGATCGTTAGTTCCTTCAAGCAAAAGAATTGGCTCGACGAACACGACTTGAAGAAACTTGAAAGGGTCGAGAAGCTGGCGAAAGGTATTCGTAACGCGGCTGGCGGTTCCGAAGATGAAGTGGAGATGGAGAAGCCGCCGAAGGATATGGCCTGCGCGGTGGAAATGTTGGGCACGCTCAGCCAATCCTTGAAAGCCAAGGTAGAAAAAACTCCCAAGCATGTGATCTCCGCTGCGGTAATCGACGAGGCTAATGTTTTACTTGAGCTCATTCGGATTCTCCGCACACTTCCTGCTGCTGCCCAGTCGAAGGTATGACCACATTTCCTAATCGGCACCGACGTCTTCCAAAACTGATAATCCCGGCCGCGCTGTTCCTCATCGCGATTCTCTTCCCGTCAGTCCTTAAAGCCCAGGACGATGACGACGTCGTTCGAGTGAACACTGACCTCGTGGTCCTAAACGTTACCGTTACCAATAAAGCGGGGCAATACGTTCCCGGTCTTCAGCTTTCCGATTTCACAGTCTTCGACGACGGCAAGCAGGTCGCTGCTGGGACGATCTCGGGCTTCAGCGTTCACGAATCGCCGTTTGCTTCCGTTGTCCTGCTCGACACGTCCGGCAGCATGGAAAGCCGGCTGACGCTCGCGCGCTCCGCCGCGATTCGCTTTCTTGATCGCTTGAGAGAGGAAGACGTGGCCGCCGTCTATCGCTTCGATTCGAAAGTTGAGCAGGTACAGGAATTTTCTTCGGCTCGCGATCTCGCGCCACTCGTGTATGGCGTTAAGGCTACGGGCATGACCACACTCAACGATGCGATTGTAGAAGCAGCGAAGGCTTTGGCGACGCGAACTGAGAAGCGAAAGGCAATCATTGTACTGTCTGACGGTCTCGACACCTTTAGTAAAGCTTCCTCTGACAAAGCAATTGAAAGCGCACTCGCAGTGGGCGCGAGCATCTATGCAGTAGACATGTCCGCGAGCGAAGGCCGGTCTTCGGGCAACATACAAAGCGCTGCCGTGTTGAAAGGTTTTGCCGAGAAGAGTGGCGGACGATTTGTAGCGACGCCGGGCGGCCCAGCCCTGCGCGACGCCTTCGCAAACATCGCGGACGAACTCGGGCACCAGTACACCATCGCCTTCCGGCCGCTCAATCAAACGCGCGACGGCAAGTGGCACAAGTTGGAAGTGAAGCTGAGCCGGCCTGAGTTGGTAGTGAGAACGCGCAAAGCTTATCGCGCGCCGAAGAGATAGCGAAGGGCTGCTACGCGCGGCTGGTCTTGTTCAGCGACTTCTCTTCATGCCTTTCCAGCGCTAGTTCAATTAACACATTAAGCATGTCGGTGTAACTTAATCCGGAAGCGGCCCACATCTTCGGGTAGCCCGAAACCTCAGTCAGCCCGGGCATTGTGTTCAGTTCATTTACCAGCAGTTCGTTCGAGTGTCGCTTGAGGAAAAAGTCGACGCGCGCGAGGCCAGAGCCGTCTACCGACTGGAAGGCAGCAATGGCCAGCTTTTGGATCCGGGTAGTTAGCGATTTGGAAATAGGAGCTGGGACGACAAACTCGACATGGCCCGTGCCCGTGTACTTCTCCGTGTAATCCAGAAAGCCAGCCGAGTTGTCGTGAACAACATACTCGCCCGGCAAGCTGGCTTTCGGTTCATCATTACCGATGACCGCGCACTCAATCTCGCGCGCGTTGACTGCTTCCTCAACCACTATCTTACGGTCGTACTCAGCAGCCAGGTTGACGGCGCGTTCAAGTGACTCCTTATCCGTCGCGCGTGACACGCCAACCGAGGAGCCCAGGTTCGCAGGCTTAACAAAGCACGGCAGCCCCAACTTTCGCTTGATTGTCTTGATAATTGCGCCCGGATCTTTCTGCCACTGCGATCTCAGAAACCAAACGTACTTGCACATCGGCAGGCCGGCCTGAAGAAACAACAGCTTCATGGCGACCTTGTCCATGCCGCAGGACGAAGCCAGCACACCGCAGCCGACATACGGAACGTTCGCCATCTCCAGCAGACCCTGGACTGTGCCGTCTTCGCCGAATGGACCATGAAGAACGGGGAAAACTACGTCGAGCTTTTGCGAGGAGAGCGCGCCGCCGTCGCGATCGAGCGAGAGCAAGCCGGTGTGAGAAGGATCGCCAAGAATAGCAACAGCTTCGTGCGGGCCTTCTGCCAGCTTTCGGGGCAAAGCAGATTGAGCATTCGCGCTCAGTAGCTTGAAAGCCTCCGCGGGCGATTGCCACTTCCCTTCCCGCGAAATCGCAATTGGGACCACCTCGTATTTCGATCGGTCAATCGCTTCTATTACCGAAGCTGCCGATCGTATCGACACTTCATGTTCACCAGACCGGCCGCCAAAAATTACCCCCACCCGGAGCTTCTTCGCCAAATTAGTACTCCCAACCTGAATTTAAAGAATCGTCTTACCCAAAGCCGAGAGGATCAACTCGACACCAAGTTCCGCGGTTTTGTTGTTGACGTCCAACGCCGTATTTATTTCGACGACCTCGAGCGACCGCATACCGCCGGCGTCGGCAATTTTCTCCATCGCGAGGTGAGCTTCGCGATACGTTAGACCACCGCGCACGAGCGTGCCGGAACCAGGCGCGTCACCCGGGTCAAGCACGTCGACATCAAAGGTGACGGCGTAACCACCGCTGGCGCGTGAAGCGATCGCGATAGCCTCATCCATGCAGACGCCCATGCCGCGTTCGTCGATCTCGCGCATGGTGATAAAGCGAATTCCCAGTTCGCGCACCAGCTCGCGCTCGCCGCGATCGATGTCGCGCGCACCGATATGAACACAAAGCGACGGCGTCAGCTTCGGAGCAAAGCCGGAAATATTTGTGAGCCTGGAAGTGCCATGGCCCAGCAATACTGCCAAGGGCATTCCATGGATGTTTCCCGAAGGTGAAGTCTCAGGCGTGTTCATGTCGGCATGAGCGTCGAACCAAATCAGACCAAGTTGCTCATTTCGTTTGCGAGAGTAGGAAGCGACTCCGGAGATCGATCCGATTGCGATCGAATGATCGCCGCCGAGGATTAACGGCAGCTCGCCGGCTTCGAGGACTTGCTCAACCTTGGTTGCGAGGTCTTCGCAGGCTGCGGCGATTGGCTCCAGGTGTTTGAGTTTATCCGACGGCTCAGCCCGGCCCGGGTCTTCAGGAACGTGGAGGTCGCCAAGATCGCGCACCTTGTATCCAAGTTGGCCTATGCGGCGATTGAGCCGGGCCACGCGCAGCGCCGCCGGGCCGAGTTCAACTCCCGCCATGCTCGCTCCGTAAGCCAGGGGCACACCGATAACGCCGACTGCTCTTTGGACGGCTGACTCCGCGTACGTTTCACCCGCGGCGCTCTCTGCGATGATCGTTTCTGACATGTGAAAAATACGTGGTTCCTACGGCGCCCTTGCTTACGCGCGGGCTACTGCACCGCCGCTCAAGCTTGTGGCAGTAGCCCGACCGTTAGGGAGGGCTTTAACAGACTAACCTTCACCCACCAAGATTAATATTGAACCCACTACCGCCGCCGCCGCCCTGCGTCGGGAAGAATGGCTTCAGCAGTCCTGCCAGCGCGGCAAGGTTTCGCGTTTGAATCAAAATCTCGCCGGGCCCGCTGAATTCCGCGACGATTCCTTCGCCGCTCATCATGCTGCGGAAAAATCCGGCCGCAGCTTTGCGCAGCGTGTATTGCGTTGTCCCTTCCCAGGCCACCAGGTGACCAGTGTCGACCACATAGCGCTCGCCCACCTGCAAAGTCTTCCGATGAATCGCGCCAAACGAAGAGACCAGCAACAAGCCGCGCCCCTGGACCATCAACACAAACAAACCCTCGCCGCCAAAGAAGGATTTAGCGCCGCCCCACTTTGTGTCGACAGTTAAACTCGCGTCGCCGGCCAGGTAAGAACTCGACTGCACAAAAAACGTCTGGTTGTTGAGTTCGATAGCCGCAATGTCTCCAGGCGCACCAGGTGCGAAGGTAACTTCACCGGGACCACCGCGCGCTGTGAAGGTAGAAACAAATGCCGACTCGCCGCCCGCCGCGCGCTTAATCGCTCCGAACAGTCCGCCCTTCATCTGCGATTGCAACTCAATGTTCGCAGACATCGAAACCATCGCGCCGGCCTCGGCTTGAATCGACTGCTCAGCTTGCAGATTGATTACGGCGAGCGAGAAAGCGGGCTGGTGCAGCACCTCGTATTTATAACCGCCGCCCTGCCCGCGCGAATCTTCATCGATGTGGATGCCATGCGCTTGCGGGAAACCTGTCGGCTGAGCGCTCGCTGCAGGCGCGGCGCCGGCGGGTTGCAACCTGTAGCCGCAGCCGCCGCAAAAAGATGCTGCCGGAAGCAATTGCGCGCCGCACTTGGGACAGTTCATACAGTCACTCCTTGAGATTTTTCACTAATAATGGCCACGGCCTGTTCCGGTGTCTCCGCAAAATCCAGCGC